>Ga0233447_1000338_pt1 | contig 56010 bp, 37 predicted proteins | sample SI_124_October20_3_FD_183014 | JGI IMG/M metagenome (GOLD analysis project Ga0233447, IMG submission 183014) | Seawater microbial communities from Saanich Inlet, British Columbia, Canada - SI_124_October2016_135_MG | ecosystem: Environmental > Aquatic > Marine > Inlet | place: Canada: British...
GTCTAACGGGATTGCCGTTCAGCAGCCGCAGTGTAGCGAAGCGAAACGGAGGTCTGTCTGCAACGGCTGGTTGGGCGGCAACGAATTCACAAACTGATTATCTCATTACGGCACACCCTAGAAACATTGCGCCCCCACGTACGAAAGAATCGACGTGGGAGCGCAATGGGGGTAAGCAAATGGCACCACCTGGGCTATATGTACCGCTCAGGTGAAAAGTTATATTCCAATCACATTACTGGTTCCATCACTCAGGCCATCAACGACCTGTACCCAGACTTGGCCGGCGGCACCGGCGGGTACGTTTAGAGTGAACACTAGGTCGCCCTCACTATCTGCAACGTCAAAAATACCAACGGAAAAACCGCTGGAGCTTAGTTCGGTTGTTATGGCCGTTCCCGTCAATGGATTACTGACAACATGTGCACCAACACCGAAGGCATAAAGGAGTGCCACCTGGCCTGCAGGCGTTGCCCCATCAATTTGGAAGGACATCATGCCGCCGGGAGAGCCTGAAATGGATAGCGCGAACGGAGAGAATACGTAGGCCGAGCCAGAGGAGGCGCCTTGATCGTCATCACCCGCCGCGCCAATGACCACAACCCCATTGTCAATAGCAATAGCAGCCCCAAATTCGTCGTGCGCTTCTCCATCGCTGGAGAGCAACTTTCGAATCATTTGCCCGCTTCCTGCGTCGTAGAGATAGGCTGATCCGGAGTTAAAGGCATTGTCATCATCTCCGTCAGCGCCGATTGCGACAATGCCAGAATCAAGGGCAATAGAGATGCCGAAATGGTCACGATCATCTCCATCTGCCGGGACGAGCTTCGCTGTCTGAATTCCGGTCCCAGCGTCGAACAGGTAAACCGAGCCTGAGTGGTCGAAGAAAAGGCTATCGGACCAGGCACCAACCGCTACTATGCCGCCATCAATAGCGATCGCGGACCCAAAGAAGTCGTTGCTACTGCCGTCGCTAGCAAGAAGTTTGGCGAGTTGGGCGCCTGTATTCGCGTCAAAGAGGTAGGCGGACCCGGACAGAAAGCCTCTGTCATCATCACCATGGGCACCGACCGAGACTACGCCTTGGTCGAGGTCGACAGCTTCTCCGAAATTGTCATCCGCCGCACCATCGTTTGGCAGGACCTTGACGATTAGAGCCGCGCTAGCGACATCGTAAAGATAGAGCGACCCGGAATCCTGGCCGTTGTCATCGTCGCGTTTAGCGCCGATGGCGACTGTGCCGCCATCAATCGCAACGTCAAATCCAAATTCGTCACCCGCCCAACCATCGTTCGGTACAATTTTCGCGAGCTGGACGCCAGTCAACGCGTCAAAAAGATAGACCGCACCAGAATCGAGACCACGATCGTCGTCGTATGGTGCACCGACCGCAACAATGCCGTTGGAGAGTGAGACTGAGAACCCGAACTGGTCGCCAGACGCCCCATCGTTCGCTAAGAGCTTTACAAGCTGCGCACCAGTGGCAGAATCAAAAAGATAAACGGAACCGGATGCTGCTCCTGAATCATCGTCTTGGCGTGCGCCGACCACAATGATGCCGCCGTCAATTGCTGTAGCGTATCCTGTCTCCTGATTGGCTCCGCCATCACTGGGCAGGATTTTGAAATCCTCCAAAGTTTGGCCAAAAGCGGGCGCTGTGAGTATCGATGCCAATAGCACAGATGTCGGGATGAGGAGTTTCGAGCAGAAGTGGAAGGAGGAGTTCATGGTTTCGTGTCCATCAATGTGGCGTGCACCCCACATTAATTGGAGACCTCTAGTCTCCCTTCTTTCTAACGGGTTTGCCGTTCAGCAGCCGGGGCAAGCGAAGCTTGTCGCCCCGGTCTGACTGCAACGGCTGGTTAGCCTGCGCAAGCACACGAGAATTCAATCCTGCCACACACTTCTGGCTTACTCATCTATCGCATCAAGGCAGGCGGAAAACCCGGACATGGCTTCGAGCAAAATAGTGTCATATTCATTTCGAATTCGTTCTTGAAGTAATTTAAAATTGGAGTTCGAAATTCTCCCTCCTGAATATTCCTCGTTGTTTCGAATAACCGAGGCGCGGTAATTCGAATCAGCTGCATCAATCCCCCTGCACACCTCTTGAACAAAACCGGCAACCTCTGGGCTGTCGTAGGGAGATAGACCACGCAAAACTAACTCCCGCCCCACAGCTTTGGGTAGCACAGAAAGCCACAAATACGTGTTTGAGCCATTTGGGTTCTCTACTTCGCTCGCGCCCCCCCTCACAGCGGGAACGGCATCCTCCCGGCGCAAGTTGATTAACCCAGAGTAGACTTCCATCCGACTTGCCAGCTCTTCGATCTGAATGCCTAACTCTCCAACTTGACTCAGGATCCTGGCTTCAAATCCCTCTCCCCTCACCATCAATGGCTCCAGCTCCCCATCACAACCTGAATTGCCAAGGAAGGTCATTGAGGCCGCACAAACTCCCGCTCCAAGGAGCGCAACGCAAACATATCTCCATAATTGATCTGAAGCAATCCAACTCATTGTTGGACTCCCGTTTCTTCTAAGAAATCAAAGCAATTGGCATTTCGGTTGAGGGACTCAACATACCATAGAAGCTGCTCTCCCAAATTTTTGATTTGCCTTGAACAGAATTGGGCTACCGCTTCCTCAGAAATCATACCATCCGGGGCGCAATAAACTGCAGGGCATCCGGCACAGACCCTACAGAAAATACACTCAGGGCATCGCTCCTGAAAGTGTTCTACGACTTCATCTAAGACAGATTTGCACTTTGACAAATCCAATCCGCCTCCCAAAACATTACCAATAACGAATCTCTCACTTACCCTTTCGCATAACAATATATCACCATTAACTTGAATATATGACTTTCTCACTCCCGGCAAACACATCCCCATGGGACCAAGATGTTCTCCCAATAAAGTTTTGGAGCGATTGTGCAGATTCGCAACCGGAACCTCAAAAAGACGGTCAAGGAATATTTCGGCTCCAGCTCCGTCTTTCCCGGTGGCATTTTTTTCTGTCCATCTCAGGAAAAGGTCCCTCTTGGTCTCACTTACTATTTCGCCAACCTGGCCAACCTCGCCTGCCTCTCCAAGCAAACTTGCGACATTGGAATGACTCACTTCAGACAGTCGGTACTCTAATCCGGCAATCTCTGGAGGAGGATTGGTACAAAAAAAGTTCTCAAGCGCCAAGTAATCTGTCCAAGGGCCGCATACCGCATTAATCCGAATTTTCCCTACTCCAGTGTCTCCATAGGCCTCTCGAAGGCTGCGAATCCCTCCCATTGTCGCCGAATATCCGCCAATCCTACTTTCTCGCAGCTTTCTAAACGAGTTGTGAGCCTCTTCGGGCCCATCCAAGCTTACAAGGACGGATACCCCACGAGCCGCTAACTCTTTGGCTATGGCCCCCGTAACAGGAGTTGCATTAGTTGTAAGCGTGAACAATAATCGCTTATCTCCGGCCTTGCCGATGGCGTAATCCATGCAGGATTTCATCAATTCCCATTCCAACAGTGGTTCGCCACCATAAAAACCAAGGACTGGCATCTCTACGCTAGCGGAACTGTCGAGCAGCAAGTCTATTCCTGCCTTAGCTGTATCCCAATCCATCGCCGCAACTGAATGATACCTTCTCCCGGGGTCTTGAGCCGAATACGGGCAGTACAGGCATCTGTGGTTGCAGGATTGAGTCAACTCCAATACCACCTGAGTGATTCCGGTTTGTTGCCCATCGCTTAGGCAGCCATCACATGCTGCGCGAACGCCATTCGGCCTATGGGATGACAGATAGCCTTTTTCCTGGAGAGCCAAAATTGCTGGCGCACTCAAGCTCTCAATTCCAATTGATGGATTCTCCAGAACATGAACAATTTCTGAAAATGTCTCCGGGCACACCTCCATTATTTCATTGGTGTTTACGTCATAAATAAATGACTGATTGTCCACCTTGAAACATCCAACGAAGGGGGTCCGATGTTGCTTCTGCAAAGGAGCCATCTTCTATTTACTCAACATCCGATCGGACTCCGGCGACCCAACCAGTGGTTGGGTTATTGGGATCCACACTACACTTTGACATTGACACCAAGCCGTTTGACGGAGCGTCTTTCACATCCGAACTAGTTCCGCTGTAGTCTCCGTTCTGGGACATTACAACAAGAGAATTAGTGTTGTCGGCACTCGCTACAGCTTGAGAGGCGGCCATTTTTTCAATCGCAATGGAATCGCTTCCGGGAGAAGCAGGCGGACAAACGCATGCACCGCACTGCCCGCAGTGTGAACACAGAGCTCCACAACGGCACATGCAAAAACTCGTACATTCTGTATCCTCCTTGGAGTGCTCGTGGACAACATCCGCAGCAGCACGAGCCTTTGGCGAGAAAACCACGGCTCCCGCTCCAATCAAACCTAGGGAACCAAATCGAAGGATTGCCTCGCGGCGGCTGATTCCATCTTGAATACTAATGGGAGAGTTCCGGGTGGATTGGTGCTTCATGATTAAATGATTTCTAAAAAGTTTGAGGCCGATGCTTGAGCTAGCCATATGCCGAGTTTAACAGAAGCCATCCTAGGTAAGGGCCGCAACTCTATCCTGGGAAATAGTTCTTTCTTTTCTGGGATTTTTGCCAGCCCCGAATGCAGTGAAGCCGTTGTTCACTTACCTTCACTGCATTCGTACACGCAAGCCTGACTGACAGCTCAATCTCTGTCAGGCTAACGGGTTTGGCGTTCAGCTGCGCGCGAAGCGCGTCCGCTGCAACGCCTGGTTCGGCAGCAGCATGAACGCGGGAACAAGTCCTACCTCCCTGCACCAAACAAATATTGTGTGCAACTATTCATAAGACTTCAACTATGGAAGAGATGTCACCCCAGGGCTCAAAGCGAAGCACTGGGCAAGCCCACTTTTTGACAAAGGGAGGAAAACGAGAAATTGACTTCTTGCCGGGGCTCGGAAATCAAGTGTACAAGGGGAACCCCGTTCAATAGTTTCATTAAAGGGGAAGGAAATCAGGGCACTATTCCCAAAGGCCAATGCAATTCTGGACCCCTCAAAGGATGCTCGAGTCTCTGGCCCAATCTCTACTTGATAATCCAAATCCGTTAGCGGCAAATACTTATTAGAGATGGCTGATCGAGTAAAGCCAGTACTGTGTTGTTCTGTATCTAGAATGAGGTACGAACTTCCCTCAGCACTTGCTCCCTTCCCAGAAAGCCATAAACGGAAGGATGAAGGGCTAAGGGCTTCGACAAACTCTACTGCAAACCCTGGAGTTGATCGAATAGGAAACTGTTGCCCTGACTCGAGATCCACGCCTAACCCATGGGAGCCTGCCAGGAAAGTTGGAGGAATGCCTTCTTCTAATTCGAGTACGATTGATTCCCCACCACGCTCAAGGTCGATTATTCCAAGGTCAATGTTGCCCAAACCATTCAACTCTTCAGTTAACTCCACCTTAGAGTATCCCGGGATATGAACCTGGACTCTTAGTTCGTCAGGTAGTCCGTGAGTAACTACGTTCGGGCGCAACCAACTAAATAAGGCATGCGGACTAAACTTAGGAAGCAACTGAACTGTGCCATCGCTTTCAATGCTTCCCCGGAATTCCTGAACCGCCCTCTGCTTTCCACTGCGGAACTCATCCTTTTGGTATGTAAACCAAATCTTGATAAAGTACGGCTTTCCAGAAATTTTTTCTAGGACTTGCGAGTCACGTAGACGTAAATCCACGCTCATTGGATCCCGGAGTAGAACCTCAATTTCCTGCCCATTATTCTTAAAAACTGTTGACCAGCCAACTAACTCACCATCAGCATGAGCGAAGAAGAGTACTTCTGCCCCAAATGGGACATCAGTGATTAATGCTTCCTTACCACTAGCAATAGTTTCCATTGCACTTGCTGTTGAGATTTTGACCACACCCCATGGTCCTTGGGCAACTGTGCTTCGAAGCTGTACAGATTCAGGCAATCGAACAAATTTCTTCCATCTTACATTACGCAAGCCCTCTCCAATAGCTCGAACTGTCATTGGAGGGCCAGTGGGATTGGCCGAGAGAATAGCTCCCCATGAGCATTCGCCGACAACACCTGGAGATTTGGAAAAATCCACATCAAGTGAATATCCACCTGCTAACCGAAGCCTTAAAGGTAATGAAGCGACATTAGCCACATCCTTTAGCTCCGAAGGAGGCATGGCCACAACCACAAGTTCATCCTTCACCCTTCCGGCCCAAACGAAGAAGCTGCCAACTTCACCATCATGGATATAATGACAAGTAACGTCTGAAACTTTTATTTGAGGGGGGCATCCCCTAATGCGTAGCAAAGCATACGGTAAAAAAACAAGTTCGTTCGAAAATGGCTCAAGCCTCTGCGGGAGGTGGCCAGAAGGAGTAATAATCGTGCCATCCGGCACCAACGCCCTTTCGATCTCCCCTGGCTGAGGCAATACAAGGAACTTCCTCTCCCCATCTACTGTATGAAGGACAACCTTTTCAATCTTAGCGCCAACCGATGATACTAGCGTGACTGTAGTTCTATTGGTCTCATCAACGCGGACTGGTATCTCAGTTCTAAAAAAGCCTCCCTCTTCTGAAGGTAAAACACTATTTACCTCGGAAATCTCATTTGCCTTTCGCTCTGATTCACTGGGCAAAGACAACTGAGGAACCTTGGATGGTTCAGGTTTACCCTGAACCATCCAAGCAATAAGCACCACAAACAGCAGGCCAAGTGCGAGGAGTTTGCGGCGCCACATTCAAATTTCCTAAGAGAAATCAATTGAAGGGGTTTGGTCCACATCACTGTGTGCATTGGACCCTGTAACTTTTACATTCTCACCAGCAGCGATAGATTCAGGCGAGATATCCAACTCAACAGGATCAATCGTCAACTTATCCGAAGGTCCGGGTGCTGGACCAACTCCAGAGGCAATCCAAATCTTCTCTGGAGAAGGAGGGCCACCGATGGCCGATACAACTGACACGGCACCAATGATTAGAGAAATAGCCAGCATAATCAATGCCAACTTATTAAATCCGAATATAAACATTTTTTATTATTACGTGTTAATAAGGGAATCCCCTCGACTCGGGTGATTCTTACACGCACGATTTCCATTGTCAAGCTAGGAAACCTACATTCCACCACTCAATGAGTTGCAAGGGAAAGGAAGGTAAGTGTCGATGCTTTGATATCTGTCTGCCGAACGTGTATTAGACCGACCCGCATAAGCGCGGAATTGCAAGTTATACAGGTCTGTAATCTGGGTCATGACAGGCACTATACAAGAGATATAAGCGTGATTCCCTGAGATACCCGCGCGTTATACAGACCTGCATAACGGCCTAAAGTCGGTCCAATGGGCGCCGCGTCCCCAGCCCCCCTTTGTTCAAAACATGGGTATAAATCATCGTAGTCTTGATATCCGAATGCCCCAACAGCTCTTGAATCGTCCGTATATCTGACGCTGACTCAAGCAGGTGCGTAGCAAATGAATGCCGAAAGGTATGGCAAGTCGCGCGCTTCGAAATTCCACTCGCCGCAACGGCCCCGCGCACGCCTTTTGCACCACCGGTTCATGCAAATGATGCCGCCGACGTCGGCCTTAGATGGAGATCTTTAAGTGGAGATATTTCTGCTCGAATATTTTACATCCATATTTTAACTCTCTTCCCCCCGCTCGCGGAGTTTTCTCTGGGCGAGTCTGGTTTCTTAGCGAGCTTCGCTCGCTAAGAAATTGTTGCCGCCCAAGAGAAAAGCTCCGCGAGCAACAACAAGAAATAAACAAAAAAGAAAAGGAAAGCAGTTAAAATCACAACCATGTTTCATCGCGTTTTCATCGCAAACCGTGGCGAAGTGGCGGCCCGAATGGTCCGCGCTTGCCAAGATTTAGGCATCGAAGCTGTTTGCGCAGCATCCGAGGCCGACCTAGCTGCTGGCTACCCTTACCTAAAAGAAGCCGCCGAGGTGGTTTGCCTTGGGCCTGGCCCCGCCAATCAGTCTTACCTCAAAGCTCTTGAAGTCATCCAAGCGGCAAAGCAAACGCAATGCTCGGCTATTCACCCTGGTTGGGGTTTCTTGGCCGAAAATGCTGAGTTCGCATCGCTCTGCAAGCAGCACGGCCTGACTTTTATTGGGCCATCACCTGAGACCATCGACCGCATGGGGCGCAAAGTTTCGGCGAGAGCTTCTGCGATTGAAGCCGGCCTCCCCATCGTCCCAGGCTCTAAGGGCCTGCTACCCAACGCAGAAGCCGCAAAAATCGTCGCGCAAGAAGTCGGCTACCCCGTGGTGCTCAAGGCTGACGCTGGCGGTGGCGGACGCGGAATTCGCCGCTGCGATTCAGCCGATGAAATTGACGCCGCTTTCACCGAAGCTGCACGAGAGGCTGAAACGGCCTTTGGCTGTGCAGAGTTGTATCTCGAAAAATACCTCTTGGGTGGTCGACACATCGAGTTCCAAGTAATGGGAGATGGTCGCGGCAAGGCCATTCATTTTGGTGAGCGCGAATGTTCCATTCAGCGGCGACACCAAAAGCTCCTAGAAGAAGCACCAAGTTCCATTTTGACCGCCGAGCAACGCGCGCATTACGGTGAGCTGTCCACGCGGGCGGCGGCCTTCTGGAATTACTCTGGCGCAGGCACCATGGAATATTTGCTCGCCGACGATGGCAAGCTTTACTTCCTTGAGATGAATACGCGGCTCCAGGTCGAGCACCCCGTAACCGAAGTGATTTGCGGAGTTGATTTGGCGCAATTGCAAATCCGCATTGCAGCCGGAGAAGACCTGCCTTTCACTCAAGAAGAAATCACTCTTACTGGCCACGCGATTGAGGCACGCATTAATGCCGAAGACCCCGATGCTGATTTTCGACCGGCACCTGGCACAGTTGAGCGATTCGTGGCCCCGACTCAGGGCCGCACCGACACGCATTTGGTTCAAGGCGCAAAGATTCCGCCTCACTACGACTCGCTGATTGCAAAAGTAATTGTGCACGCCGACACGCGCGAATCCGCGATTGCATCGACAATCGAGGCTTTAAATGAAATGGTGGTCGAGGGTGTGCCTACGACGACACCTTTGCATCTGCGCATTTTGGCCGAGCCCGATTTCCAACAAGGAAACTATGACACGCTGTGGTTAGAGAAAATCCTCAAAGGCTAATCGAGCTTGCACCCGCATGGTCGCGGCGCGCACGCCTACATGCCGTGCGGATGCTCGGCGTTGCCAACCTCCCCATTTCGATGGCCATCGCCTGGGGATATCTGCAATTACTACCCAACGAGGTGAGCTTTCAAGCGGGTCTCTTTTTGGCTTCTGCACTTACAGCTTCGCTGCTTGTTTTAAACCTCGTGCCCACTGCGCTTGCACACTTCGCAGCAGGCTTACTGCCTCGCAAAACGGCCGGTATCGTGGTTGCTTTTTGTTTTACTCTTTTCGATACCCTTCTCTATTCTGACACGCGCATTTTTGCACTTTTCCGTTTCCATTTTAATGGCCATGTCTGGAATGCCCTCTCTACACCTGGCGCAGGCGACTCGATTGACGCTTCGGCAACGACTTCGGTTGTGCTACCAATTTTGGGCCTCCTAATCATTTGGTTTTTATCGGCTCGACTCTGGAAACATTTTGCAAGTCGCCCCGTTTACGCAAGCCAATCCATGTCGCCATTTGCACGGCCTGTTTTTTGGTGGCTGGCTTTGGCGCTACCAGCTTTTGCACTTGAAAAGGGTCTTTATGCTTTTTCTGTATCCCAACAGCAAACAGAACTATCCGAAATTGCTCATTTCGTTCCGGCCTATCTTCCGCTGAGATTGCACCTTGATTCAGATGATGCCGCGCCCATCCAAACAGATTGGGACCTCATCGAAACTGACCAGCAATTGCGCTACCCAAAATCTGATATTCAACCTTCGGCCTCGGGCGCACGACCTAATATTGTCATTTTGGTCAGCGACGCTTTGCGGGCTGACATGCTTGCTCAAGACACCATGCCCAAAATGCATGAATGGGCGAAAACGGCGCGCAACTTCACCAACCATCTCTCTGGCGGCAATGGCACGCGCATGGGGCTATTCAGCCTTTTCTACGGTTTGCATGGGTCCTATTGGGCGCCGTTTTTGGCGGCACGGAAGGCACCTGTTTTGCTCGACATTCTTCAAGATCTTGACTACCAAACTTTAGTTTTGGCCTCTGCCTCTCAGCTCTACCCAGAGTTCCGCTCCACACTTTGGGTCAACATGCCCGACAGCATCGAAGATCAATTTACTGGGCCAAAATACCTCCGCGACCAAGCGTGCGCTGAGCGTTTCGACTCTTGGCTCGAAACGCGCGACACCGAGCGACCTTTTTTCAGTTTCACGCTGCTCGACGCAACGCATCTCAATTATTCATTCCCCGAAGATGCCGCTCGCTGGCAGCCCTATTCCAAGGCCGTTGACTTCCACCGATTGAGCTACGGAGGCGACGCTAAAACTCGCATCGAGCTCTTCAATCGCTATCGCAATGCCGTTGATTATGCAGATGGTACGCTCACTCAAATGCTGCAATCCCTTGAGTCGCGTGGTTTGAGCGATAATACGATTGTCATCATCACGGGCGACCACGGGGAAGAAATGTTTGAGCATGGCTTTTGGGGGCACAACTCAAATTTTCTCGACCCGCAAACTCAAGTGCCATTCTTGATGAAGGGGCCTGGAATTGCATCGGGGGTTGAACATCGCCCGACATCCCATACCGATCTTGCACGCACACTCCTTGAAACCCTTGGCGTGCCGGCTGCAAAATCACCCGACTACAACCTCGGCGTCAACCTGCTCACACCTCTTACCTCACGGAAACGCGTTTGCGCTTCTTGGGGCCAACTTTGCGTCCGCCTGCCTGATGGCTTGATGATTGTGCCAATCGAAACATTTGGCGGCGGAGTTGAGTTTCGAGATTTAAACTGGGATTTAATGCCCCAGTCCGACGCCCTGATGGTGCGCGAATCCGAGACGCTCGAGCGCTTGCTCGCAGATTGCAGAGAGTTCTTACAAGAAAAATAATCTTTTCGGTTTGCGAGACCGTTCGGCTAACGCAAATGAGTGTATTGCGTAAGATAGGGCCAATGAAACGCATCTTTACGACATGTGCCCTTGTTTTGGGCGTCCTAGCACCGATTCACGCGCAAGGCCAGAGATCCGAGTGCACGGTTGGCCTCGATTCAAGTCTTGCAGGGGTTTATATCCCTCTGCAACTCGACACCCAAGGTGATAACTGGGCTCTCTCCCACTCCGTTTTCCAAATCACCTGGAATAGCAACGAGGGTTTATTAGCCGAGATTCATCTTCCTGAAAAGACCGCCATGGCATTCCAGCTCGATGCGAGTGCCCTCCGTGAGTTTCTCGATACAAATCTAGATTTCAGTTGGGCTGGTTTCTCATGCGAGCCCGGCGCCGACCCGACTCTTACTGCAAATAAAATCTGGGCGGCAATCATAGATGAAATCGACAATGGCCTTGCCGGCGGAAGCCCCTCTCTGAACCTACAAGTTAAGTTCAATCGATTATGGAATCAACTTTATGCCGAAGTTATCTCGCGTGATGGTCTGGCTTCGATCGAAACCGAAGGCCCCGTCACGCTGACCTCTTTCAGCGTTTTGCAATCAACTTCTCATGTCGTGCAACTCCTCATCGAGACGGCCCCTCTTCATCGCATACCTGAGATCGCTGACCAACTGGGCAAAACACTACCTCCTAAGTTGGCGCTACTTCTCTCCGACGAGCCGTTTGCGCGCAAATTGATAATTTCAACGCTCCAAGGTCTATCGAGCACGGTTCTTGATGCGGGTGATTTAATTATCAACTATTACTCAGCAAACGGCAGATTCCGCGCTTTTGAGGCAGAGGTCCAATTGGGTGATTTCGATCAACTCCAGGCCTTTCCCCAAAATTTCCGCGAGTCGTTGCTTGACAGCTTGCGCCCCTACTGGCCTCGCTTACTCGAATTGAGCGTCAACCATCCCGAGCTTGATTTCCAGACTTTAGAAATTGTCGAGGCTAATCTTCTAGAAATGGAGCCGGCCTACGACATCGAGCCAGGCTGGCGATTTTATTTGCCAATGCATGCCTCTTTCGCGGTCAATCTCGACTCCGCTGAATCCGTCGATTTTCCAGCAGATCATTTCGGCCTGCAGCGCAAAGGTGTCTTGGTGCAAAATTTAACTCCATTGCTTCAAATGCTCCTTCAGCAAATGTCTGACGGGCGAGACAGCTCAGAAGATCTCGAGTTTTAACTCGGATTGCCCCCGCTCGTTGAGAGACAAATGCGTAGGGAAGAACTAACCTACGCATATGGCTTTCGTCCCCCTCCACCCTATTGGGTCTGCTCGAGATTCGTTTCTTGACGAGCAAGAAGTTGCGAAAAATGGTGCTTTCTTAAATGAGCACAATGCTCAACTAAATGAGCGCCGCGCCGAGGTGAAATCCGGCTGGGGCGACAAATATGTCGAGCGCACTCACGCAAAAGGCAAAATGACCGCCTGGGAGCGAATTGAGGCCATCCGCGACGAGGGGGCACCCGTCCACCCAGTCGGTACTTTTGTCAATTGGGGCGTTGAGTTTGACGCGGGCGGCAAAAAAATGGTCTCACCTGGCGCAGGCGTTTTAACTGTTTTAACGCGCGTCGAAAATCGCTGGGTCGTTGTCATCGCTAACGACAACACGGTGGCTTCTGGTTCTTGGTGGCCGCAGACATCCGAAAAAATTGAACGGGCGCAAGAGATCGGCTTGAGTTTGCGCATCCCCGTGGTCTATCTGGTTGATTGCTCTGGTTTGTTTTTACCTGAGCAATCCCGCAGCTTCCCAGGCCGCACTGGCGCCGGTCACATTTTCAAGAAAAACTCGCAATTGGCTGCTGCGGGCGTCCCTCAAATCGCTGGCGTCTTTGGCGACTGCATCGCAGGTGGCGGTTATATGCCAATCATTAGCGACCGTGTTTACATGACCGAGCAAGCCTACATGGTCATTGCGGGGGCCGCTTTGATCAAAGGCGCCAAATCGCAAAAGCTCACTTCATTGGGCATTGGCGGCCCTGAGGTTCATGTGCATCAATCTGCTTGTGCCGACGAACGCGTGCCAGACGATGCGGCTTGCATTGCGGCGATGCGGCGCGAGGTTGCGCGCACGGCCGATTGTGGGGCTGAATTCCGCCGAGGTGGTGTTGCACCTGCCGACCCAAACTTTGACGCCAAAGAGCTCGATACGCTTTTCCCTGCTGACCACCGGCGTTTTTATGACATCCGCGAAGTGATTGCTCGCTTGGTCGATCGCTCGCAGTTCTGGGAAATCCTCCCCCACCGTGGCAAAGAAATGATTGTCGGCATTGGCCGCGTAAATGGGCTTTACACGGGTTTCATCGGCAATGTGCAGGGCCCCGTTGATGACCCGCAGCACAAGGGTAAGGTTAAGCCGGGCGGCATTCTTTACCGCGAAGGCATCGCCAAGATTTCGGCCTTTTCGCGCGCTTGCAATGATGACGGCATCCCAATTGTTTGGCTGCAAGACATCTCAGGTTTTGACATCGGCACCGAGGCCGAGGCTCATGGCCTGCTTGGTTACGGCTCTAGCTTGATTTATACCAACAGCACAAACACGACACCGATGTTCACAATTTTGATGCGGAAGGCGTCGGGTGCAGGTTACTACGCGATGGCGGGGCTTCCTTATGAGCCTGTCCTGCAACTCTCCACACCGCTTTCCAGGCAGAGCGTGATGGAAGGCCGCACGCTCTCCATTGCGGCATTCAACACCAAGCTCGATGACGATTTCGAAATCGCCACGACCGACCCCGAAGAGCGCGCCGCTATCGAAAAGGGCATGGCCGCGACCGAGGCTCGCATCGAGGGCGACATGTGCCCCTACAAAGCGGCGAGCCAGCGCGACACCGACGAGATCATTCAGCCAAGCGAGATACGCCCCTACCTCGAATGTCTCATTGAAGCCAGCTACCAAGCTCAAGGCTACCGCCGACTAAAAAACCCCCGCATTTGGTCACTGCACGATCTCGACATTCTGACGGAGCGCCAATAGATGCCAGCCCACACCATGCTTTTAAAAATCCGACCCAGCGACAACGGCAACGGTTGGGATGTCCTCGCCCCCGCGGTGGGTTTTTATTCAAGTGCGCCATCCGAGGGTACGCCGCTTCATGCCGGGGCTTCCGCAGGTTGTATTTTAATCTTAGAACGCAAAGTATCACTCGTTGTCCCTGAAGGCATCGGTGGCTTTGTCGCAACTGCACCGCCAGCACTCAAGCGCCACGCGGTCAACTACGGCGACACCCTGTTTCAACTCACAGCCGCAAACGATGGCGATTTCACGGTGCCATCGACTTCAAACGATGCTGAAAGCACTGAGGGCTTGGTGGTGCGCTCACCGCAAGCAGGTCGTTTTTATCGCCGTCCTGAGCCCGATGCACCTCTTTACGCAACAGACGGTGATGTGCTCAAAGCGGGCCGCACCCTTGGCTTGCTAGAGGTCATGAAGACATTCAACCCCGTCAAGTATCAGCCGGGCCATGGGCTGCCTGACACGGCAACCGTGTTGCGTTTCTTGGTCGATGACGCAACAGATGTCGAAGACGGTCAAGCTCTTTTGGTCATCGAATCTTAATTTATGAACCCACTGTTTTTCATTTTGGCAGCGGTTGTCATTGTCGCTGTTTTCCTTGTTTTAATTTTCAATCGCCGCGGTCAAGAAAAGCTCGACATCGAAGCCGCGCGGCGCATACGCGATATGCAAAGTGAATTAGATGTCGGCCAGCAAACTCTTATGGGCTTGCGGTACCGCTCTCAAATTCAAGAAATCATCACTCGCCTGAGCTCGCATTTTATTCAGATGCCCGAGCAAGACCTCGATGCCGGCATCGAGACCGCTCTAGGCGAATTAGGCGAGTTTTCAGAAGTTGACCGCGCCTACCTTTTCCTTTTTTCAGAAAGCGACGACACCTTCTCCAACACTCACGAGTGGGTTGCACCTGGCACAAGTGCGGAAAAGGCAAATCTGCAAAATTTGCCGACCTCCATTTCTCCATGGTGGATTAAAAAAATCCTAGCTCGTGAGGTTATTCATTTTCCTGATATCCAGCTCATGCCTCCCGAGGCTTCCGCTGAAAAAAAGATACTCGAAGCCCAAGAGATTCAATCCATTCTGGTCGTGCCTCTGCATGCCCGCTCAGGGTGCCTTGGCTTTTTAGGTTTTGATGCCGTGCGTGAAGCGCGCGTTTGGCCCGAAGACATTTTGCCCCTACTGCAAACCGTCGGTGAGATTTTCGGTCGGTCACTCGAAGACCGCTCCAACCGACAGCACATCGAGGAAAGCCGAGAAAACATCGATGCCGTGGTTCAATCGGCCCCTGTTGCACTCTTTGCCCTCGACCCCAAAGGGCATTTCTTGTTAGTCGAGGGCAAATCCGCACGCGGGCTTGGGCTGAGCAACAAAGTTATCGGCGAATCAGCTTTTGAGTTTTTCTCCGACCAACCGCGTCTTCAACGCGAGTTTGAGCGAGCTCTTGCTGGCGAGGCTTTCCGCACAGAATTTCACGCAGAAGAAAAAGTTTTTGATTTGCAGATGCGCCCTGTTTTTGATGACTCAAGCACAATCGAAAAAGTGGTTGTGGTCGCCAATGACATCACCGAAAAGTGGCATGCTGAATTGCAGCTTGAAATTGAAAAGCTCTACGACAGCCTGACGGGTCTCCCGAACCGCAGTTTGCTTATTGATCGCGTCCGACAAACACTTATGCGCCGTGAAAATGGTTCTTCTCGATTCGCGATGTTGGTGCGTGTCGACCTCGATAAATTCGGTGTACTCAACGATTCTCTGGGTGTTGGGCTTGGCGACCGCTTCTTGCTTGCGCTGGCCTCTTGCATGGAAGGTTTATTCCCCACTCCAGCCACTGTCGCGCGCATGGGCGCAGATGACTTTGCCATCTTGCTCGATGATTTGCACGACCTCGACGATGCCGCAAAACTATGCCTTGAGTTGCAAGACAAACTAAAAGTCGGTTTTGAAATCGACGGGCGCAAGGCCTCTTGCTCCGCAAGTATTGGCATGGCTCCTTGGTCCCCAGCCCATGCAAGCCCCGAAGAGTGGCTTCGTGATGCTGAAAGCGCGATGTCATCTGCACAGAATTCGGGTGGAGCGCGGCAAGAGTTTTTCTCCAACACCATGCATGTGCGCGCCGTTTCCGCTTGGCGACTCGAAGAAGAATTGCGGGCCGCGCTCGATGCAAATGCAATCAAACCATGGTTCCAACCTATCGTCACCCTCGAAGACCAAAAGACGGTTGGCTACGAAGCACTCGCTCGTTGGGAACATGGCGAAGAGGGCTGGATTTCTCCTGGTCTCTTCATTCCTGTCGCCGAAGACAGCGGGCTCATTACGCATTTGGGTATCACAATTCTGCAGCAAGCTTGTGCGGCCCTCGTTGCCATCCATCAGGCCGACCCGCAAAATACAGATCTTTGGGTGAGCGTCAATTTGGCAGCACGCCAACTTGAAGAAACCGATCTTGTTCAGCAAATCTCTGAAATCGTATCGAGTGCTGGGCTTGAGCCGAAACATCTCAAGCTAGAAGTCACTGAGACCGCTTTCATCCAGCAAGCCGCCAACGCTGCTCAGGTTTTGACCGAGTTGCGCGACCTTGGCTTCCGTATCAGCCTTGATGATTTTGGCACGGGCTACAGCTCACTCAGTTACTTGCATGAGTTCCCGGTCAATACCATCAAGATTGACCGCAGCTTTGTGGTTTCGATGACTGAGTCAAATCACGGGCGAGAAATCATTCGCACCATTTTGTTGCTGGCGCAAGGCCTTAACTTTGATGTGATCGCTGAGGGCATTGAGACCGAAGAGCAGCACCGCCTCTTGCAGGCGATGGGTTGCGGTATGGGGCAAGGTTATTTATTTGCTCGCCCAGCCCCACCCGAGCAAGCTCTTCAAAGCTAATTTTTCTGCGGTAAGTCTGCGCCCAATTTTTCGTAATAGCCCGAGTAATGCACGCGCATCCCGGCGTCGATGGGGTCGCTCGCAAAGCGATAACTGACCCAAAGCCCGGTGCCTTCGCTGACGACCAACCCAGTCTGCCACTGGAGTTTCATGAGGTTTTCGCCTTTGGCGAGTACATCACCTCGAATCACATTCAGCAGTTCTTTCGTTTGCCGAGGAAATCTCTGAAGCAACCAAAAGCGGTCGCCTCCGCGAAAGGCTGTAGGGTAATCTTCGAGGGGCAAGCACCAGATATCGGTTAAGACGAAACGCTGGCCAATGGGCACCTGCAAAAGCTGGATTGGCTTGTCGTGATCGACGACCACATTGTCAGAAATGGGCTCACGAGTAGCGAGACGAAGCTCAACGCGCGGCATCGGCGCAAGGCCGGATTCTTGACCATCGGCCATTAAGGAAGTGGCACCTGCCCAAAGCAAAACGGCAAACGCAGCAAGAAGAAGAACCGGTGAGACTGTGATGGATTTCATGAGAGACAAAGGCAACGCCACAAGAGCGGGGCGCCTGTAGTCTAGACGAAAATGGATCGCGTTCTCGTCCTTAATGCCGTGGGCTTAACCCCGAAACTCTTGCATTCGGGGTTCATGCCGCTCACCGCAGCCTATGCTGCTTCTTGCGCTGGCGAGCAATCCATCCTTCCAGATTTACCTGCCGTCACCTGCACGGCTCAGGCTTCGATGCTTTGCGGCTGCCCGCCTAGCGACCACGGCGCTGTCGGCAACGGCTGGTATTTTCGCGATCTCAGCGAAGTTTGGCTTTGGCGGCAATCGGCTCACTTACTCCAGCGCCGCACGATTTTGCAGCGTTGGTGCCAAGCCTGCCCCGAGTCAACGACTGCGCAAATCTTTTGGTGGTGGAACCTCCCAAGCACTGCGACTTATTCCGTAACGCCTCGCCCGACCTATTGGGCGGATGGCCGTAAAGAGGCAGACATCCATAGCAACCCTCCCGAGCTGCGGGATCGCCTGCGTGAAAGATTGGGTGATTTTCCTCTTTTTTCCTTCTGGGGGCCTGGCGCCGGCATTGCAAGCACACGCTGGATTGTCGACGCAACACTTGATGTGTTAGCCGAAGAAAAGCCCGGGCTTACACTCAGCTATTTACCGCATCTTGATTACGACCTGCAGCGCTTCGGCCCCGAAAGCCCAGAAGCCCTGCGAGCAGCAGCCGAGCTTGATACAGAAATTGGGCGACTCATCGATGCGGCCGAGGCAGATGGCATCCACTTGATTGTTTTGAGCGAATATGGAATTGAATCTGTAAATGAGCCTGTCTACCTCAACCGAGCTCTACGCCTAGCGGGGCTTCTCGAGGTGCATCCCGCTAAAAACGGAGCCTTACTTGATGCAGGCAACTCGCGGGCCTTTGCTGTTTGTGATCATCAATGCGCGCATATTTATGTGCAAAACGACCGAGACATTCATCTCGTGCGCGAAATTCTAGAGATGCTTCCTGGCGTTGAGCGCGTTTATTCTCGCGATGAGCTGCGCACCATCGGGCTTGAGCATGGTCGCTCCGGTGCTCTTTTTGCGGTGGCGGCTGAGGGCGCATGGTTTGCCTACCCCTATTGGGTTGGCGACGATGTTGAGCCTGATTTTGCGCGTACTGTCGACATCCACCAAAAGCCTGGTTATGACCCGTGTGAGCTGTTTCTTGACCCTGACAAGCGGTTCCTTAAGCCAAGATTGGCACTCAAATTGCTGGCTAAAAAAATGGGCCTGCGCACGCTTTTCAACCCCATTCCGCTTGATGCAAATATAGTGTGCGGCAGTCATGGCCGGCTTCCATCAACGCCCGAAACTGGCCCACTCTGGATTGGCCCGGTCGATTTGCGGCCTCATGCCAATGATGTCATCCGCGCTCGTGATGTATTTGGCGGCTTGCTTTAAACTATTCGGCCAGCCAATGCAGAGAGTGGGTCTTGGCGATGACCCAAACTTTGGCACCGACCTTAAGGCCTAAATCGGCAAGCGCGCGGCGCGTCAGAGTTGCGACCCATTCGTCTCCGGCTCGAATGCGAAGTAAGACATTGCGCTCGGTTTCTTCTGTGCCCGTAACAACACCGGGCAAAATATTACGCGCAGACAAACCACTTGGCTGTTCGCAGGCAAGCAATACATCTTGCGCTCGGACGGCAAGCCAGCCCTTGCCGCCAGCAGAAGCTTGAGGCGGTGAAGGCGCGACCAACTCAACGCCAGCCGGTGTCGTAACAACAGCGGCATGCCCAGGCTCAACAGCTGGGAAGTCGACGCGGAAAACATTTTCAAAACCAAGGCGGTCGAGCAGTCGCAGGGAAGTTGCGTTTTGCATCAAAGAAGCCGGCTCGCCAGATGCGACGACCTCGCCAGCGTCGAGTAGAACGACTGTATCGGCAATAGCCAACACCTCAGCCGGGTCGTGGCTCACATAAAGCATTGGCGTCTCAAAAGCATCGCGCGCTTCAAGCAAAAAGCGGAACACGCTTGCACGGCGCGGCAGATCGACACCGCTTAGAGGTTCATCTAGCAAAAGCAAATCAGGCTCAGAGGCGAGGGCGCGGGCCAATGCAACCCGTTGCCGCTCACCGCCACTCAAAGAGTTTGGCGATTGGTCAAGCAATCGCTCAAGCCCAAGGACCAAAATCGCCTGCTCGGCCAAGGTTGGGTTTTGACAGGCAAAGCTAATGTTGCCGCGCACGCTTAAGTGGGGAAAAAGAGCCGCGTCTTGCGGCACCCATCCCACTCTGAAGTTGTCGTCGAGAATGGAGCTGCCAGCTAAAGAGGCCAAGCCCGATGCAGGGCGCACTTTGGCCAAGGCCTCAACGAGCGTGCTTTTCCCTGAGCCACTCGGACCAAAAAGAGCAACCACACGGGCTTTAGCCGTGAACTCAGCATGCAAAGAGAACTCGCCAGCAGTCATGGCCAACTGAAAGGCCCACTCTGGATGTGCAGCGCTCATGAGGCGACCTCAGACTTCTTAAGGAGGACTTCCGAAAGTAAAACGGCAACAAAACCAAGGACGATGGAAATCAAAGCCAGCATAAGTGCGCCAGAGTCATCGCCCGTGGAGAGGCGGCGCATCAGGCCAGTGGCCAGCGTTTCGGTGCGGCCAGGCATCACGCCCGCAATCACCGAAGTGGCGCCATATTCAGAAATGCCGCGTGCAAATGCCAAAAGCAAACCAACGGCAAGCCCACGGCGGGCTAAGGGCAATTCAATGCGACGAAAGGTCTCAAAACGACTGGCACCCAGAGATTGAGAAACTTGCACGAGCCGGAGAGGGACAGCGGAAAAAGCCTCTTGGCAATGCCTCAGCATCAATGGAAAAGAAACGACCGAAGCCGCGAGAACGGCAGCAAAGGGTGTGAATAATAAATCGACAGAAGAGAAAGGCCCCGACGGCCCCAAGAGCAACAAAAGCAGCAAGCCGACAGCGACGGGCGGGAGAAACATCGGCAGCACGAGAAGTGATTGCAACAAAATGCGACCACGAAAGACTCGACGCGCCAATAAGTGCCCGAAGAAAATTGCGAATGGAAGTTGCAGCAAAACGGCGAGTGCGCCGATGCCAAGAGTGCGCGCAAGCAGCGGGATGAAGTCAGTCATTTAGAAACCCTGCCGCATGCCAGGCATCTTGTTGCCGTTGCAACCAATGAGCCAATTGTTGGGCTTGGCTTGGAAAGGATGCTCGCTTAGGAACAGCCAAGCCATAGACGACACGCCCTTTCGGCCTGTCATCTGAAAACAAAACTCGCGTGTTCGAGGATGTCGATTGCACATCAGTAGCGTAAACGAAACCATAAGAGCACGCACCTGATTCAACGGCTGCCAATACAGATCGGACATGCGGGAACTCAATCAAGGAAAGATCGCTTTGAGTAACGGCTGCCACAGTCGAATCAGAAAACCGAGTCGGCTGAGCCTCTAGCCAAGCGCGGGCGGCATCGCCCGCCGGAACACCAGGCGAACCAATCGCCACCCGCTGGTGAACGGACTCGCCGGAATGGCGCAACCACACCAAGCGGTTGCTTGGGCCGGCCAGCACGCGACTTTGCAGCAAACCTAATTCATGCAAATCACGGAGTGGGGCCTGACTTGCCAGAAACAACAAATCAAAAGGTGCCCCATGCCGCGTTTGAGCGGCCAACTCACCTGACCCCGCAAAGGTCACCTCGAAGGAAACTTGAGTTTGTGCCGACCATTGCTCAAGCAGAGTGGGAAGTACATCTCCGAGTGAAGCTGCGGCGGCAATGCGGAGGTGGGGCTCAACCGAACGCCCAGTGCAAGACAAGAAGAGCAGCGGTAGCCAAACGATGACTCGCCTAGTCAGCATCAAAACCAAGCCGACGCCGCGCGGGCTTTCCCGAAGCTGAAGCTCCATTGAAAACCATAAAACGAGCCGCTTTCTCCACCATTACCGGGGTCTTGCAACTCGACAAAAAACCGAAGCTCTTGCCGATGTGTGAGCCGTGTGCCCAGCCAGACTGAGTGGCTGGATGCTGATGAAACAGCCAACTGATCTGGCAACTCCCAAAAAGATGCCAAGACCCCAAATGTCGACTCAGGGGTGAATCTCCAGTTCCAGGCGGCCCAAGCACCAATGGACATATCACCCTCAGTAATGGTATCTGTCAAAAACTCGCGGTCGTCAATCCATATTTCACCCGTGAGCAAATGCCCCTGCCCCGAGGAATCGTAGCTCTTCCAGGTGGCATCGACACCCGCCAAGATATGAGGAAGATCTCGCTCGATACGCTCGCCGATGGTCGGGTCGAGACGCGAAATTGCTCGGGGTGAAAAGGAAGCCGACGCCCCCAAGGAGAGCTCATCCGAACCAAATTTCTGAAGCAAATCAACATGAGCAAAGGCCGTCTCTCTCTGCTCACCTTGTGGAAAGCCGTCTAACATCGGATAGTCAAGGCGATAACCATTGCCAGGTAAATCAACATCTTGCCCATGCGTTTGAGCGGCGAGACCGAAGCTTAAATGCAATCGGCCGCTCGGTGTCGTGCGCAGTTGATGCCACTCAAGACCATCCGCCACCAAATGCCCACCCCAGTAGGCGCGCCGCACGCCATCGCTCGATGGCCAAAGCGCCCCAGTAGGCAAGATGTCATTCCATGCTCCAAAAGTCGGCATAAAGCGCCCCACTCGAAGAGCCGAGCGGGCGGGCAGATTCATCAGCCATACATTGGCCTCGCGGAGGACGAATTCAGACCCATATCCACCATCAGCCAGATCTGCTGTCACACGGAATTCACCCCAATCACGCTCGTTTTGAAAATGCAATTGCATGCTGCGAAGGCGGAACGCGCCCGTCTCGGGGAGCAAGGCGTCTGAGGAACTTTCTGCGGCGACGATGTCAAAGCTGATGCCGAAATCACCGGAGTTGTCAGACTCTTCTTGCGCTGTCGCGGAGACGGCGCATAAACAAAAACAAGAAAACAGTGTAGGGAATGAAAACTGCATGCCTAGATTGTCGCCTCGTCGGGCTACCCTGCGCAACATGAACTCCCGCAAACTTGACCTCCGACATGGGCCATTACCACAGCTTGGCTTCGGCTCATGGCTGACTTTGGCCCGAATGAGCCCATTAGAGGCCGATTCGATGGTGCAACGCGCGCTTGATGCCGGAATTCATCTATTCGATACGGCTGATATTTACGACTACGGCGCTGCCGAATTGGCCTTGGCGCGAGCGCTTCAACACTCGCCAAGGGCCGACATCCTGCTGGCGAGCAAGGTCTTCTTTCCCATGAGCGATGCGCCTCGCGATCGCGGACTTTCGCGCGAGCATATCTTCCGCTCCATTGATCAAAGCCTGATTCGGCTCAACACCGATTATCTTGACCTCTATCAATGCCACCGATTTGACCCAGAAACGCCGCTCGAAGAGACCGTGCAAGCCATGGGCGATTTGATCAAGCTCGGGAAAATCCGCCACTGGGGCACGAGCACTTTTTCGGCAAGCCAACTTCAGCGCGCACATGATATGGCTCGAAGTCTCGGAGTTGCACCACCCACAACCGAGCAAGCGCGCTACAACTTCCTTTGCCGCGAAGTCGAGGCGGAAGTCGTCCCTATGGCAGATGCCTTAAAAATGGGGTTGCTATGGTGGTCTCCGCTCGCCCAAGGTTTGCTTACGGGGAAATATCAAAACCTAGAAGCCCTGCCCGCTGATTCTCGCGCTGCTGACCCCCAGCGGGTCGGCGACTTCCTTGACCGCGCACTCGCAAATCAAGAAGTCATGCTCGCCGCTCACCGATTTCATGATGTGGCCCGCAGTTTGGGTGTACCCACGGCCTCGCTGGCTTTGGCGTGGTGCCTTCACCAACAGCCCGGCTCCTGCGTTTTAATCGGCGCGCGCACCCCAGCGCAGCTCGACGAAGCCCTACAAGCCACCACAATTTCATGGACGCCAGACATCCGCGCCGCCTTTGCCGAATGGAATTCCGGCCAAGACTTCGACTTATAGGTAAAATATCTACCGTGAGCTCTACCGACCAAAAGCCAATCTACGGTTCTGCACCCTCAACTCAGACGACACCTCGTGCCGCTAAAGTTACTGTGCCGAGCATTCGCAATCGCAAAGGTACCGACAAAAAAGTTTTATGCCTCACGGCCTATGACTACCCATCGGCGCGGCTCGTCGACGAGGCGGGTTTTGATTTAATTCTTGTTGGCGATTCCATGGCCAATGTTGTTTTGGGTCACGCTTCGACGCTTAAGATTTCTTTAGAGCAAATCATTAGCGCGACAAGAGCCGTTAAGCGCGGTGCAGATCGCCCTTTGATTGTTGCCGACATGCCGTATGGCACATATCACATTTCCGCGGAAGACACGATTCGCAATGGCTTGCGACTTGTCCGTGAAGGTGGCGCACAAGCCGTCAAAATCGAGGGTGGCGTTGCGCGAGCAAAAACAGTCAAAGCTCTCGTTGAGGCTGACATCCCTGTTTTGGGGCACATTGGCTTACTTCCGCAAAGCACCAACACGCGGGGTGGCTATCGCATTTCAGGTCGCACCGTTGAGAGCGCGCGAGCTTTGCTTGAAGATGCACTTGCCATCCAAGATGCTGGCGCCTTTGCCGTTGTCCTTGAGGGCGTACCCGAGGCCGTGGCCACACGCATAAGCGAGAGGCTTGAAATCCCGACGATTGGTATCGGTGCCGGAGATGGCTGCGATGGGCAAATCCTGGTCTTCCACGACGCACTAGGGCTTTCATTCGGGCCCGCCCCTCGTTTTGTCAAACGCTATGCTAACCTTGCCGACATGGCTCGCAAGGCTCTTAGTGAGTTAGCCAACGACATGGGCACGGGTTGTTTCCCGACAAGCGAAAATACCTACCCAACTCACGAAGAGCTTCCAGACAACTGGGATCAGTAAGCGTTTTATTCTCTTCGCTCAAACACTAAGCGCGGCAATTCGCCGCTGCAATCGAGGCGTTGAATAACCAAACTTTTTGCTGGGTCACCAGATTCGTTCATATCAAACACACCCGTCACGCCACGAATATCTCGCAATCCGGCTAGAGCGTCACGCACTGAAACCGGGTTACTCGGGTCTTCCGCTGCCAAAAGAGCCTCGACCGCAAGGCGCATCGCGTCATAGGTGAGAGCCGTAAGTTGACCGACATCTTGGCTTGGATACTTTTGATGGAATCGCTCTACAAAATCAAGAGAGAGTGCTTCTTCGCCGATTGAAAAGTGATTCGAAAAATATGCCTTACAGCTGGAATCAAGTTTGCCCGAGGTCGTGAGATCGGGAGTATCCCAACCATCAGTACCTAAGACGACGATATCACCCCAAGCTGGATAAGCTTGGCTGAGTAGTTTCACGACTTCATCGGCGTAGGCTGGCACAAAGACCAACTCAGGCTTGCCCTCTTTCACCTCTTGGATGAGACGAGCGAAATCAGTCTGACCCGTGCGAAAGTAATGGCGGTCAATCAGAATTCCGCCGCGTGAAGTGACCTCTCGCTCAAAGATCTCGGCCAAATCGAAAGAATAACTTTCAGCAAGATCACAAAGAATCGTGACTCTTTTACGCCCTAATTCTTGGACGCCAAACCGAGCCATTGCTTTGGCTTGATCTTCGTTTACAAAACAGGCTCGGAAGGCAAAAGAATTACCGCGAGTCACGCCCATGTGAGTGGCAACAGGTGACAGCATGGGCACACGCTGACTCGCGGCTGCAGTACCAGCCGCCATTGCAGGCTCAGAATAATAAGGGCCCACCACAATGCTCGCCCCCATGCCGGCCAATTCGTTAAAGTTTTGGATACTGACTGCGCGATCTGTTTTGCTATCAAGGAGAACAAAGTCGCAAGGTGCATGCTCCCCCAACTCGCTTAGAAAAAAATCATAGCCCTGAATGGCAAGAGCCCCGTCGGGAGCAGCTGGGCCTGAGAGTGGAATCAACACTCCGATAAGTGGGCGACTGACTTCCTTTTGACAGGCCGTGTTTAGCGAGGCCACAAATAAGGTAAAAAGGGTCAAGAAGAAACGCGTCATTATTCGGGGACCTCACGGGTTGAATTAACGACTGAAAGCACTCGAATGGCCTCGGTTCTGACAACTAGAGCCGTTTCATTTTTAGCGACGCTCTTCAAAAAATCAATCGCAACGGGGCTCGAAAAGCGCGACAAAGCTCGCACGACTTCTAGGCGCAATTGCACCTCGCCCTCTGAAAACGAATCAATCAACGGTGCAATGGCGTGCTCGAAACCCGTAGCGCCCAAAGCCTCAATTAAATCAGAACGCAAATCAACCTCTCGGTCAAAAGCCTCAGAGGCTGTCCATTGATCGAGCATAGTGGTCAATGGCCAAACCGATTGGGGGTGTCGGTAGCGGCCCAAAGCTACAGCAGCATTTTTTACGACAAGAGGGTCAACATCTTCGAGGAAGTGCGCCAACATACTCACGATGCGATTCGGGGCTAAACGGCCCCTAGAGCGCGTTGTGGGCAGAGCCTCAAGTTGAGCAATTGTTTCGACCTTGACTGAAGACAAAGCAGGAAAAAATTTGCCGCGGGATGAATGGCCTGTCTCTCGTGCAATGCGATAGCGGGCATCTGCTGCTTCGAGGAGGTCATAGCACAAGTCGACACGCCCCGCCTTGAGACGCGACGAAGCATCTCGAATCAAGTCGACGACCGCATCGATATCAAAAGTGCCGTCGCCCGCAACGAAACGAAATAATTCACGGTCGGCAACAGAGCCAGAAACTTCTGCGCGCTTCAATCGAATGGCTAAGTCTTCTTCATTGACGCTCTTTTGGTATTGCAAGACCGTGCTCACCGTGGCCAGAATCAAGACTGAAACCCCAGCAACAACGGCCCCACGATTTTTTTCAGCGAGTCGCCAAAGTCGGGTCAATCCACTCACAGGAGACGACCCAATGGCCTCAAAATTAAGAATGTGATGCATTTCAGCCGCGAATTCACCACTCGTCGTAAAACGACGATCTGCATCTTTCTCCATGGATTTCAGCAAAATGATCTCGACATCTTTTGGTAATCTAGGATTGAGTTTGCGCGGCGAAACGGGCGGCTTGTACAAAATTGCGCGCAAAGTGGCTTCCATTGTGCCTTTTAGGAAAGGCTGAACCAAGGTGAGCAGCTCATAAAAAGTAACACCAAGCGAATAGACATCTGTGCGGTGATCCACAGCGACTCGGCGCGTCATGGCTTGCTCGGGGCTGATGTAACCCGGTGAACCCAAAAATTCACCTGTGCGCGTAATGGAGACATCCGTTTCTGTTTTCGCGATACCGAAGTCAGTCAAAACTAATCGCCCCGTATTATCAAAGACCAAGTTGCTGGGTTTAATATCTCGGTGAATCACGCCGCCCCGATGCGCAACCTCGAGTGCATCGGCAATATCTGCCATCATGGCCACCGCCTGATAGACATAGTTGCCCACGCGAAACTGCATCACGGAAGGCTCTTCGGGGGTTGGGGCATCTGCAGGTAGCGCGCTCGGATCGGCTTGAAACAGATCGACAACAACAACCGGTTTATGACTGCGTTTGGCTTGACGCAAATCGTCAATCAAGTCAGCAAGCGTTGGCCCCGAGAGGTAGCGCATAGCGAAAAAGTGCAACCCGTTTTCTTCGCCCACAGCATAAATCGGGATGATGCTGGGATGACTCAACCGCGCCACAGCTTCGGCCTCACGCTGAAAACGATGGACCGCTCGCGTCGAGCGCGTCAACCCAGGGTGAAGCACCTTAAGCGCGACCCGCCTCGACAGACTGATTTGCTCTGCTTCATAAACCACACCCATGCCGCCTCGCCCCAACTCTCGAATGAGCCGGAAGTCGCCAATGCAATCGCCAGGACCGGGCTCGCGGAAAAGCGAGGCACCAGCCGCTTTCTTCACAGGCAACTCTTCGCCGGGTGAATCGTCGCCCGAGCCATTCCGCGGCTCTGAATCGCGGGCGTCTTCGACTGCCTCCAGTAAGCGGCGCAGGTGGTCTTTCTCTTTGTCGTTTGCCATAAGGCAGATAGGCAACTTTACCCTATCCCCAGCCAGCCCGTTAGTAGGAATGTTCCAGCTTATTTATGCTCTAGCATGGCTCAAAGTCCCTCGACCCTGCCCGTTTACGCGCCAGAAGACCAGCGCCTTCTGGCGAGTGTTGCGCTTGCTTCAGAAAAGGAGATTTCCGGAGCTCTGCAAGCGGCGGATGGCACGCGGCAAGTTTTAGCTTCAGAATCTCCTAAGGTGCGCTCGGCACGCCTCAAGTGGATAGCAAAAGCGATTCAAGGCAAAGCCGATTCCTTTGCTCAAATCATTTGTGACGAAGCAGGCAATGCTTGACCCTATCGAAGAGCTTCATTTCCATGACCGAAATGCACGACTCGAGAAACGGCCCGTCGGCGTCTGCGCATTAATCACGCCCTTTAATTTCCCTCTCAACCTCGTCGCACATAAAGTCGCGCCCGCGCTCGCCACAGGTTGCCCTTTTATTCTAAAGCCTGCTGAAAAGACGCCACTCACCGCACTTGCACTCTGTGAACTCTTAGAGCAATGTGAGCCACCCTTACCGCCTGATTCTTTTGCTGTGTGTGTTGCTCTGCCCAAAGACTGTGGGCCACTAAGCCTTGATTCAAGCGTGCGGCATCTTAGCTTTACGGGTTCTCCCACCGTGGGCTGGCAGCTCAAGTCGCTTGCGCAACGCGCACATGTCACTCTTGAGCTCGGTGGAAACGCAGCTTCAATTGTGTGCGACGACTGGCCACTTGAGCACGCCCTTAAAAGCTGTTGCACGGCGGCATTCGCCTATTCAGGGCAAGTTTGCATTAGTTTGCAAAGGCTTTTTTTGCCGAGTGATTCCTTCCAGACTGGCATTCATCAGCTCGCTCAACTTGCTCAACAACTCAAGCGCGGGCCACTCAACGAAGCCCAAACTGATATCGGGCCAATGATTGACCTTGCCGCCGCCAAACGAGTTGAGCAATGGGTCAACGAGGCTCTCGCAGACGGCGCGACACTCCATTGTGGTGGCTCGCGCAACGGTACTTTCTTCGAACCCACCGTGCTAAGTGGGGTCTCACACAACACCAAAATCTGGCAGGAAGAAGTCTTTGGCCCCGTCGTTTGCGTCGAAGCCTGGAGTGACTTCTCAGAGGCTCTTGCCGCAGTCAATGACTCTCGCTGGGGTTTGCAAACTTCCGTCTACACACACGATCGCTCACTCATGGAGCAAGCTTGGCAAGAGCTCGAAGTGGGCCAAGTCATCATCGGCGATGCGACGACATTCAGGGTTGACGAAATGCCTTATGGCGGCGTAAAAGATTCGGGCGTGGGGCGAGAGGGCCTACGCTGGGCCATAAACGCCATGACGGAGCCAAGACTCTTGGTCTTGCCCCCGTCAAATGCGGCAGAGCGCTCTTAAAACTCTTTCTCGACCGTGACCTCGCGGCCCTCTTGGAAGTGAGCCGCTTCTGCAATGTCAGGTGCAATGAAGACAACCCCAGCCGTCGCGCCTTCTGGGCTCTCGAAACGAGCATGTGCCGAGCGGAGACCACCCAGCCACCAACGACGATCGCAGACATAAACCAAATCACCTGGGTTTGCGGCCATTGCCGAAAGTGCGGCGGCATCCATGCAAACGGTGCCCTCGGCGAGTTGATCGTCAATTTGCCAGAGCGCTGTGACCGTTTCACCTGGAGCATCATTTGGCTCACCACCTTTAAAATTGTGACGAGCTTTGCCTAAAGTCCAGAGCGTTAAGCCGCGGCTCTCGGCAGTGTTGGAAGGGTCAAGAGCCTTGGAAACGACATCTTTGCCGTAGGGCCAAAGCGTGCCGACGACACCAGCACCGAAGCAGACCACGATGTTGTAGAGCGCGCCGATGTACTTGTAAGGAGTGTTGCCAACGGCCTCGATGCCATGGCTGAATGGGGAGATCAAAGTGCCAGGGAAGAAACGCCCTAAGACCATGAGCCCTGCACCCGCGATGAAAACGGAAACTGCGCCGCGCGAATTAAAGCGCCGCCAAAAAATGCCCAAGAAAATAGCCGTGACCAAAGGCGGAGTCAGTGTTGCATGGAAAAAACCGTGCGCCTCATAGAGACTGTCAAACTTACTGAAACCCCAAGCTGAGCCAACGCCGACAATCGTAGCCAATGCTGAAACAATCATTGCGACCTTTAAGTAATGGCCATCTGCACGAACCTCTTTGCGGGCTTCGAGGATGGGGCGATAAATGTCGTTAATGACCACTGCAGCAACAGCATTGATTAGCGTATCGACCGTGCTCATTAAAGCCGCCGTAACCGCAGCAACAAAGAAACCAAAACCAGCGGGTGTCGTCAAAAGGGCCGTCACGCGAACGAAAATATCATCAGCAGCAATGTCGGCTGGGAGATCGCCCTGAATGACCATGCCCCGGCCAATCCAGCCAGCGCAGGCCACTGCAATCGCAGAAATGGGCAAGAGGAAAAGAACATTAAAGGCCGCTGCCTTACGGCCGTCATTCACAGATTTGCAAGCCATGAATCGCATAATGAGCCCCTGATTCATGAATAAGAACCCAATGCTGCCCGCGATGGCATCTTGCCAGAAAATGCCCACAAAATTAAACGACGGGTCGTCATTAAAGTGTGCAAGAGGCAGTTTGAAATCTGGAGGAAGAATCTGCCATAAGGCGTCGAAACCACCAAACCAGTTGAGGCCCAAGAAGAACAAGGCTACACCTGCCAGCAACAGAATGAAGCCCTGCAAGAGGTCGGTAAAAATCACAGCGGTTTGCCCGCCAAATGTGATGTAAACACCTGCAACAGCCGCTACGACCCAAATGATCGTAATCAGATCCCAGCCAAGTACGCCAGCAAGAATCGGCTGGAGCGTTTTAGCCATCGTGACAAAACCAATGCCGATGTAGCCCAACATAAAGAGCAGTAGGGCAATGGTGGCCAGTACACGAACCGTGCGATTGAAACGACGCTCAAAATACTCTGGGATTGAGCGGACGCGTAAATAATAAATAATGGGCAGCCAACCAAACATGAACAATGGCATAAAAAACCAATCATTCAAGTAAGCCATTGTGCCCGAGACGCCATGCTCGAAGGCCTTTGAAGAATACTTTAGAAAACTGTGGCTACCCACACCTGTCGCCACGATGGACATCGTGATGAGCCACCAAGAAAAACGACGACCCCCAAAAAAGAAATCGCTGGTTGACTTGTTAAAGCGAGCAAACCAAGAACCAAAGCCAAGCACTATGATGAAATACCCAATCACAATCGCCCAAAACACCCAGCTCTCACCTGCGGCTGAGGCGGCGTCCATGGCCTTTGCGGTTTGCGGGTCAGCGGAATGCTGAAGAAGATGGCTCAGAAAAAGAGAAAGAATCGACACAGTGAAAACCCGTTAAGCGTAAAGAGCTGCAAGCGTGCCAATGCCATGAATCGCGGCATACCACACAAAACCAAAGACAAGAATGCCCACCCAGCGTCGATGCCGAGGGTCTGTGCGTCGAAAGCCTTCGCTACGCAAGACCATGAACAACCCACCGAAAAACGCAACGCCGCCCACGCCATACAAATAAATGTACGGCAACCAAACGCGCTCGAAAGTAAGGACTGCTTCTTCTCCCATAACAGAATGATAGCGGCTCACTCGCTCTGCATGCGATGCTGCAAAGCCAAAACAAGGCGTGGCAAAGAAGTCACATGAGAAATGAGGTGGTCAATGCCAGCAGGCGTCGGCTTAATCGAATCGAGCACCCACTGCGGGGTGTGGCGCATATGCATCACCCCCACCTCTTTTGGAGCGGCGGGGTGGCCTTCGACGCGCAAAGAAACAGGGGTCGCCAAGTCAAGCGACAAGACATCACCGATCACCATGTCAGGCGATTCTTGCTCTAGGATGGCCCGATATTGCGGGCGGTCAACGGCGACTTCACGGCCTCCGAATGACAGCGAGCGAGCGGAAGAGCCCAAAAATTGCTTGCCTGCCCGCCCAAAGACACGCAATGGGGCGGCACCACGCGGCACTTCTCGCCCATTAGCCACCTGGAAATCATGATGGGCAAACCAATCCATGACTTTGCCAGCAGGCGCGTTGGTCACAAAAGTAACTTGCACATCATGCTGAAGCAACCATTCCAAAACGCGCTCACTGCCTGTAACTAAATCATGCGACACCGTGCTGCGAAAGGCATCGCAAGTGGTGTGATAGCAGTCGTCCAGAAAAATCAGGACGGTTTCATATTTTTGCAAAATTCGGCCGCGGTAGAAACGAGTGCGTTCGCAGCCCCCAGTATCAATATATTGGCCGACCGATGTGGGCATGGCGAAAACATCTTCATCGACAAAAGAGCTCAAACGGCCGTTGAGTTTCCAGCCATGCAAATGAGGCTCGCTCAGCACATCTTGCACAAAACGCGCGTAATCTTCTTGGACTTCTTCACGACTGCGACCCGACAGCAATTGCAACCGCCCCATGACCGTTTCATGGACGGCCTGTAATTCGGCGCTGGTTTCCGTCCAGACGCCGTCAAAATCTGAGATGAGGTGAAAGCTCGACAAGGGCGGACATCATAGGCATGCGCCCTAAAATATTGATTACAGGTTGCGGCTAAGCCTTGCCTGGCCAGCCCCAAGAAGGCTGTCATGACCAGGGCCACCAAGGATGCGCCCATCTGAAGAAACGAGCAAATAGCGGAATGTTGTAATTGAACCATCTGTGCCGACAAGCACCACATCATCGATTCGGCCGACCTCATCATCGGTAAATACGACGGCGAACTCATTGGATGAGTCGGTTAAGAAACCATGAGCTATTCCATAGTCACGCTTCTCGCCATAACGCACATGGCCACTTAGAACCGACCCCATTGAATCAAGCTCTATCTCCATAGACACTTGCGCATCGAGTTTATTAAATGCCGGGCCTGACCAACGACCATTGAGGTGGCTTTCATTGGAGAAAGCGCCTGGGTAACTGCGGATAAACGAGAAGACTCCGCCAGATGCAGAGTCTTCTGAAGTCTGCAAGGTATAGGTGCCTTGCAAAACAGTGCGCGTTGAGTCCATCACTCCGGTGAGAGTTTGGATCAATACTTTTTCAGAATCTAGATCAGACATCGAAATCATAAAGGCGCCATCCGAATTGATGCTTTGATCTAATCGTGCCGTAGCTGTAGTCCATTCGAAAGCTTCCGTGTCGGCCACTTCGAGCAGACGACCGAATTCGTCAAGACGCAAGTATGCGCCGCGTTCGCCAAACTCTGTCGAGGAAAATGAGGTAAAGGAACCAACCCACGCGCCAGACAAATCAGCAAGGATGTATTCATTGCCAGAGCCATTTGAGCTTCCAGAAGAGGCTGAACCGCCGGAATCAGAATCAGGGCGATCAGAGGACACGCAACCCATCACGAGGAAGGGCAGAAATGCGAAAAGAGGAAAGAGTCGTTTCATCTCTAAGTTTATGGTTGTTGATTATCGCGGGCGAGCCGCACTTTACCGTGGCCGAGTTCACTATCTTCCCCAGGGCCGCCAAGAATCAAGCCGTCTGGCGATACGATTAAAAATCGAAATGTCGTCACAGCACCATCGTCAGAAAGTAGTTGGACATTCTCTAAACGCCCCACGGCATCGTCGGCGAATTGAAAGGCTTGAGTGTTTGACCCATCAATCAGAAAATCATGAATCGGCTCCCAATTGGCCTCTGGGCCATCTGTGATTCCACCTGAAAGAGGTGAGCCGCTCTCGTCGAGCGCAACGGACAGGGAAACACCTTTGCGAACTTCATTAAATGCCGGCCCGACCCAAGCTCCGGCTAAGTGAACAGATGTATTGAAGTTACCTGGCAAGGAACGAGTCAAGGCGAAAGTACCCTCTTGCACGCTGAAGCCGTCCTTGGAGAGCTCGTAGGAACCCTCCAGAACATTTCGGGAAGCGTCCATGGTGCCTGTAAAGACTTGAGCCATTCGAGTGCCATACGACGCCATCATCGATGATGCGAAAGTGCCATCATCAAGCAACTGAGCGGAAAAATAGGATGTCTCCAAATACCACTCGTTGGCGTCGGTGTCTGCCGACTCGATTAAGCGACCTATGGAGTCAAACTTGAAATAAGTTGATCGCTCAGGCTGAGTTGTGTCATAGGGGGACAATAGCCCGACCCAAGAGCCTTCGAGCTCGACTTGCTCAAAACCTTCCGAAGTGCTGCCAGAGCCTACACTTCCGCTGGATTGGCCGACGGGGTCTCCACCGTCAAGACACGAGGGGAGCAACGCCAAAAGGAACAAGGCGATTGAGCGGCACAAACGACCGCCGTTGATGAGGTGTTTCACAGGATTATCGAATTGAGGGAAACTCAGGGGGGCGGCAAATGTGAAGTGGTGCCTTTATTCTACACGATACCGCTTCTCTTTGCCGAGAAAATGCAATTTTTTACAATCGGCCGCTAAATACCCTATATATTATGAATAAGTACGGAACCGAAAGCCATCTCGGCCCTACAAACACACTCGGAATCCCTTCCGTGTAATCCCTGATTCTCCTCCCTCCATCATGAGTCCAATCCCATTTACCCTTTGTTTGCTTTCGCTTTTTGCACCTGCAATGGTTGCCCAAGAAGCCCCATCCCCACGAGATGCTGTCACGGCTGGTTTTGAACAGTGGCAATCTGACCATTCCGGCGAATGGTTTCTCCGCACAGACGAGGCCCGCGGTTCTGCCAGCATGTTGTTCGGCAACCGCGTCGATGCCCCATTCCTTCCTGAAAACGAAACAGATTGGTTTGAGCTTGGGCGCATCGCTTTTGACGAAGCATTCAATATGTTTGGCCTCGAAGATGAGTTTTTGACACACGATTCGGTCAACCTCGGCTACCTCGAGTCAATTGGGCAAGAAAACAAAATGAGTGTGATTTTCGGTCAAGCCGTAAACGGCGTGCCCGTGGTGCGCTCTTGGGCTACTGCACTCTTCACCCCAGCGGGTGATTTGCTTGCTCTTGACAGCACAGCACTACCTCAACTTGACGGCTTCAGTACGACCGCCACGCGCGATCGCTTCGCTGCTGTCAATCTCGCGTCGCAAGACTACATCGAGCTCGAAGGCCGCTCCGCCACTCAATTCGGCGCACCTGAGCTCATGATTATTGCCGACCTTTCGGGCAAAATCACAACACCTCGCTTGGTTTGGTCGATTGAACTTCGCACACCCGTCACTGAAGGCGTCCCGAGTGGGCGCAACTACTTTGTGGCTGCTGATGGCGCGGCTGAGATTGTTCAGGTCGATGCGCTGATTCACCATCAAAGCCTCCAGGGCAATGTGCAGGCTTATGCCACACCTGGCTCTAAAGCCGGCAACACGGCGACTCAGCATCCAGTTCAGCACGCTCGCGTGACAAGTTCGGCCGGCAACACTTACACCGACGCCTCTGGTAACTTTTCGATTAGCTACTCGGGCAGTTCTTCCGTCAATGTCAAAACTGAGTTTTACGGCGACTGGTGCTATGTCATGAACGATTCAGGCAGTCAATACACGCTGTCACAATCCGTGACACCTGGCACACCAAAGCAGTTTGTCATGAACCCAAGCCCAACCGAGCTCATCACCTCTCAGGCTGACGCTTACGACTCGGTTAACGACTTCCATAATTGGGTTAAGGCGACCGACCCATCTGACACCCACATGGATTTCCGTGCACGCGCCAATGTCAACCTAAACTCGACTTGCAACGCTTACTACAACGGTAGTTCAACCAACTACTACAAGTCTGGTGGTGGTTGCGCTAACACGGCTTTCAGCACGATTGTTGCCCACGAACAGGGTCACTGGGCCAACGACAAGTACAGCTCCGGCAACGGGTCCGATGGCTTCGGCGAAGGCATGGGTGATGTTTGGGCAATGTACATCTACGACACCTCACTTGTCGGTGAAGGGTTTTCGTCTTGGGGCGGCATCCGTAATGGTATGAACACACGCCAATTCTGTGGCGACAGTAATACTGGTTGCTACGGGCAGGTCCATACCGACGGCGAAGTTTTGATGGGCGCTCTTTGGAAAGTACGCCGCAATCTCAACAACACTCATGGCAATGTTGCTGGCGATTTAATTGCTGACACTATTTGCTTGGCTTGGATGAATCTTTACAACGATAGCCGCATCACAACGGCCATCGAAGACCACTGGCTCATCATCAACGACGACAACAACAATCTCGGCGACGGCACTCCTGATTACAGCGATATCGATGCTGGATTCCGCGAGCAGGGTTTCCCAGGCGTAGACCTAGATCTCATCGAGGTCATTCATACTCCACTCGGCGATCAGCTCAACGAAAACGGCCCCTATGTGGTTGTGGTCGATGCGCAAAGTTTGATTGGCTCTTCGATTAGCAGCGGCATTGTGCGCTACACCGTTGACGGTGGTGGCGAGCAAACACAAATGATGTCTTATCAAGGTGGCAACACTTGGGCTGCTGGCATCCCTGGGCAGGTTTCTCCTGCGCAAGTCGAATACTACATCGAAATGTTCGACGCGCTTGGCAATGACGAGCGTAACCCTGAAGCAGACAACTACGGCTTCATTGTTGGCGTGCGCAACATCATCTACTTTAATGATTTTGAAGGCACAAGCGACGCAGGCTGGACGCACTCCGCGATTTCAGGCTCTGACGATTGGCAGCGCGGCACCCCTAACGGGAAAGCGGGCGACCCAGGCGATGCATTCTCTGGCACCAAGTGCTGGGGCAACGACCTCGGCAACGGCCAAGATGGCGAATACGCCGCCAATATCAATGTCTATCTTGATTCACCTGATTTTGATTGCTCCGGCAAGCAAGATGTACACATGAGCTTCAAGCGTTTGCTGACGGTTGAAGAGAGTGAGTACGATTCGGCGCACATCCGCGTCGAAGGCACCAAGATTTGGGAAAACCCATACTCGGGTCACTTCACCGATTCGGCCTGGACAACGGTTGACATGGACATCTCTCAGTATGCTGACAACAACGCGGCTGTTACCGTGCGTTTTAAGTTGATGAGTGATGGTGGTCTTGAATTCGGCGGTTGGAACATTGACGACTTCATGCTCTACACGCTTGGGCCCGTCCCTGGCAACCAAAACAGCATTCAGCTTTCAGGCACCACAAACGGTACTGCGGGCGCGGGTGCATCTTGGTCATTGAACAATGTCCCTGCTAATGCTCCTTACTGGTTGCTCTATAGCCTCAATTCAAGCGGCACGATTATCTCGGGCCATAACTTTGACATTGGCGCTCCGTGGTCGATCGGTGCGACTGGCAATGCTAACGCTTCAGGCTCTGCTGTCATCACGACGACTCTGCCGGGCAATACATCTGGTTTAACGGTTTACCTCGAAGCCGCAGCGAGTTCCAGCGGAGTCTTTGACTCAAATATGCTGACGCTGACGATTCAGTAATCGATTCACTTTAAGGGGCGGCTTTCGAGTCGCCCCTTTTCTTTTCACCTTCAGCTTCACCCCCCCCCTCACCCTCATAAAGTCATGTCCATTCCCCTCTCTGCGATTCTCGGCTCGATTCTATTCCTCGCAAACCCTCTGGTTGCGCAAGAACAAATCAGCAACCCCGATACGCAAACGGCCCTCCAAGAGTGGCAAGATTCGCACGGAGAAACATGGATTTTACGCACAGCAGATAGCAAAGGCGGTTTTGCGCGCACTCTTTTTGGCGGACGCAACGAACCCATTTTCACTCCAGAAACAGACGCAGACTGGTTTGAACTCGCGCGCATTGCATTTGACGAAAGTTACTCGATGTTTGGTGTCGAAGACACATCCCTAATCGAAGACGCCGTCAATCTTGGCTTCCTCGAAAGTATTGGGATGGAAAATAAAATCGGCGTGACTTTTCAACAAGAGGTGGATGGCGTCCCTGTGAAGCAATCTTCTGTTACGGCCATTTTCACCCCTCAAGGGCAACTACTCGCCCTTGACAGCCAAGGCTTACCGCACCTTTCGCAAGCCAATACAAAGCCAACGCGCAGTCGATTTTCTGCGCTCTCCTTTGCGCATCAAGACTACCGCGAGCAAGAAGGTCGTGAGGCCACGCAATTCACCTCGCCTAAGCTGATGATTCTGGGGCATCGCTCAGAGAAAACAACCACACCTCGTTTGGTTTGGGCCATTGAGCTGCGCACACCAGACAACGAAAGCACACCGTCTGGCCGCCGCTACTTTGTATCGGCTCGTAATGGGCTTGAGATCTTACACACCGATGAGCTCATTCATCATCAATCGCTAGAAGGCACGGTAGCGACCTATGCGACACCTGGCACGAGCCCATACAACACAGCCACGCTGCACCCTGTCGCCCACGCATACGCAAACAGCTCTGCCGGTTGGGCTTTAACCGACAAAGACGGCAACTTTTCCATTCCTTATTCCGGCACGACCGCACTAGATGTCGAGGTTTTTTACATTGGCACATATTGTCAGGTCAACCATGAAACGGGTCTTGATTACACACTGACTCAATCGGTTTCTCCTGGGGTGCACGAATCATTTGTGATGAACCCAAATCCAACTGAAACCATCACCGCGCAGGCCAATGCTTTTGATAGCGTGAATGATTTTCAAGCCTGGATTCAAGCCACTGACCCCAATGACACGCACATGAATTTCCAGATTGAGGCCAACACCAACCTCTCTCAAACTTGTAACGCTTATTACAATGGTTCCTCCATCAACTTCTATAAATCTGGCGGCGGATGCCCAAATACATCCTATAGCAGCGTTGTCGCCCACGAAGAAGGCCACTGGGCAAACGACCTTTACAACTCTGGCAATGGCTGGGATGGTTTCGGCGAAGGTCAGGCTGACGCATGGGCCAACTACATTTACGACAGCCCCATCGTCGGCGAAGATTTCTTTAGCTCAGGCAGTGACCTCCGCACAGGTTTAAACACGCGGCAATTCTGCGGCGACGGCAATGGTGGCTGCTACAACGGCGTCCATGCTGACGGTGAGGTTTTAATGGGTGCGCTTTGGAAAGTGCGTCGCAACCTCAACATTCGTCATGGCAACGATGCTGGCGATTTAATTGCCGACACCTTGATGCTTGCATGGATGAACCTGTTTGATGACAGCGAAATCACTACGGCGATTGAAGACCATTGGCTCATCATTGACGACGATGATGGAAATGTCGGAAACGGCACGCCTAGCTACAGCGACATTGACTCTGGTTTCCGCGAACAGGGTTTCCCGGGCGTGAATCTCAACTTGATTCAATTCGACCACACCCCTCTCGGGACTCAAAACAATGAAAACGGTCCTTACATCGTAGAGGCCGATATCCAAAGTTTGATTGGCTCAACTATTGTCAGTGCAAATGTTGTGTATCGAGTAAATGATGGCTCGGACATTACGACTGCGATGACGCAGACTGTTGGTAACACTTGGGTTGGCGGCATCCCTGGGCAGATCTCGCCAACGGTTGTGAGTTACTCTCTTGAAGCCAATGACGCGCTCGGCAACCTCGCAGTCTTTCCTGCTGATGGCCCTTTTGAATTTGTCATTGGTGTCCTGAAGGTTCTTTACTTTAATGATTTTGAAGGCGCCACCGACGAAGGCTGGACCCACTCTGGCGTCAATGATGACTGGCAGCGAGGCGCACCGCAAGGCAAAGACAATGACCCTGGGCAGGCCTATTCTGGCAGCCAATGTTGGGGAACCGCACTCGGTCAAGGTAACTCCACAGGCCTCTATGCAACGGATAGCCGCTCACTGCTCAGCTCACCGAGTATTGATTGCAGCAATGCAAGCAACATCAGGATGTCTTTCCAACGCGTCCTTCATAGTGAAAAGGGTACTTACGACCAAGCTCAGGTTTATGGCGACAGTCAACTCCTTTGGGAAAATGACCTAGGCGCAGACCACCACGATACCGGTTGGCAGAGTATCGACATGGATATTTCCGCAGTAGCCGATAACAATCCAAGTTTGAACATTAGCTTCCTATTGGAAAGTGATTGGTCGATTGAATATGCGGGCTGGAACATCGACGACCTATTGGTTTACTGCCTCGCACCACTTCCTGGCAACGCCGATCAAATTCAGCTAACCGGGACGACCCAAGGCACTGCGGGGCAATCCGCATCATGGTCGTTATCTCTTGCCCCAGCGAATGCGCCTTATTGGTTGCTGTATAGCATGAGCAATACGGGCACATCGATTTCGGGGCACGCTTTCGACATCGGATCACCTTGGTTTATTGCCGACAATGGCACCACAAATACCTTAGGCGAAGCCACTGTTAACGCGACTCTTCCGCCAAACAGTGTTGGCCTCACGGTTTACCTTGAAGCTGCTGCAAATTTAGGCGGCATCTCAGACTCCAACATTCTCACCCTCCAGATTCAATAGCGCACATGCTCTGCTTCCTCCCTTTACTCCTTGCCATCGTTCCGCAAACGGCCGCAATCGATTTAGACACACTTGCTGTCTACAGCTACGGCGACCAACTCGAATTGCGCGATGCGTTAATTCGTCGTGGCGAAATGTTTGAAGACCTTGGCGGGCAAATTGTCGGTCGATACGACGCTCGTCTCGAAGAGTTTTTTGAGCTCTCTGCAACGGTTTTGCCTGAAGTGCCCGCTGGCTACACGCTTGCCGTTGTTGCGCATCATCATCATGGGCAAGACAACCCCGCACGCGATGCCGGGGAAGCCATCTGGACATCCCCCGATGGGCAAACTATGTTGCGCGTTTTAAGCGGTGCCGAAAAAGGTGCCGCCGCTTCGGCTGGCTTCTCCTGCCATGGTGCTTATGCCGACCTCAACACCAAACAGGCGATTACACCCCAGAGGCAGGCTCTATTTGGCACAAACTCCATTACGGTTGATCCAAACATTGCCGCTGCAGTCGGCCAAGTTTCGGCCGCTCGCATCGAAGCCGATGTCACAACACTCGTTAACTTTGGCACGCGCCGACATGGCCAGCAAGGCGAAGTCAACGCTCAGAATTGGTTGAAATCTCAATTTGAAAACATGGGTTATTCCGTTTCGTTATTCGATTACGATTCGGGTGCTGATGTGGTCGTCGCAGAAATGCTTGGAAGTGTAAACCCCGAAAGGCTTGTCATCCTTGGTGCTCATTACGACTCGATTAACTACGCTGGAAACACGGCATCCGCACCTGGCGCAGACGATGACGGGTCGGGCACGGCGGGTATCCTTGAGATTGCACGCATTCTTGCAGGTGGTGATTTTCAAAATACGATTCAGTTTTGCGCTTTCTCTGGCGAAGAATCGGGCTTGCTTGGCTCTGAGGCTTATGCGTCTTATTTAGCCAACAATCAGATTGATGTCGTTGGCATGGTGCAGCTCGACATGACGGCTTATCGCGCGAATGGCGACACCCGCTCAGTTGATTTCATTACAAACGATACGAGTGCATCCCTCAATGCATTTTCGATGTCTTGCTACGAAGCTTATGTGCCATCACTTCCAGTAAAATCAGGGCCAATGTCTGGCGGCACAAGCGACCACCGCCCCTTTTTCCAGCACGGCTACCCTGCGATTTTCCCTTTTGAAGATATCGATCAATACAGCCCGTACATCCACGGTTACAACGACACGATTGGCACATCAGCCAATGATTTTGTGTTGGCCGAATTGATTACGAAAGGCGCGCTTGCGACGATTGCTGAATTGGCTGCACCCCCATCGCTGATGATGGCGCATGTGCCCCTCACCGATACGCAAAACGAAGCTGGGCCATACCCCGTGGTCGCCACGATTGCGGGCCAATCAGGCGGAATCAGCGTCACTTCTGCTGATCTACACTGGCAACTTGAAGGCGGCAACTGGAATACATCCGCGATGGTTCCGACATCGGGCGTTGACGAGTGGTCGGGTCAAATCCCTGGTCAGATTTCGCCCGCGCGAGTGCGTTATTACTTAACCGCAACCGATTCAAATGGCCGAGAAAACTGGCTACCCGACGGCTTTGAAGCTGGCGACATGACTTACGGTTTCGCGGTTGGTGTTTATCAACAACTTGCCTTCTTCGACTTTGAAGCGGGCAACGACGAAGGCTGGACGCATGCTCAAAATCAAACCCAAGATGATTGGCAACGCGGCACTCCAGCTGGTCAAGCGGGCGACCCGTCTGGCGCATTCTCAGGTCAGAATTGCTGGGGTAATGACCTTGGCGGTGTAGGCTGGAACGGCGAATACAAATCAGATGTCAACAACTACCTGAGCTCTCCAAATCTCGACTGCAGTGCCGGCACGGGCGTCCATTTGCGATTTGCGCGCTGGTTGACGGTTGAAGAGGGCGCCTACGACCAAGCTCAAATCCGCGTCAACGGGCAAGTTGTTTGGGAAAACCCAAACAGCGGCCACACCACCGATACTTCTTGGGTCATGCATGATGTCGACATTTCGGCACTCGCCGATGGCAACCCCGCCGTCAAACTGCGCTTCGACCTCAAATCAGATGGTGGTCTCAACTTCGGCGGCTGGAATGTCGACGATGTCGAGCTATACACCCTCTCACCTGTTGGCTCTGGTAATGCTGTCGCACTAAGCGGCCCAACCCAAGCCGCTGCAGGCTCAGCCGTCCGCTACGACTTCACAGGGATGTCCCCCAACGCCGACTGGTATCTACTTTGGAGTCTCAGCAACGCGGGCACCCAAATCGCGGGCCACTCATTCGATATCGGCAATGTTTGGCAAATCGCAGGTCAAGGCGCGGCCAATGGGCAAGGCGCGGGTTCGCTTCAAAGCACTCTTCCGGGTGCAGCAGCAGGCTTGACGATTTACCTTGAGGTCGGTGTCAAAGAGCCAAACGGGGCCATCCTTGACTCGAACTTGCTCACGCTGAGTGTGCAATAAAAGAATAGACGGCTTAGCGGTTTGATCGCTAAGCCGTCATGGCGGTGGATGGCCTGGCCATCGCGCTCGGTGCTGCTTTAGGCCGTAGTAGCGGAAGTGCCTTTGCCGCCTGCCTCGAGGGTGCCCTTTTCAGCACTCGATGGGTTGTGGTCAACACGACCCGAATGAATCACATTTGAGCGCATCGGGAAGCCAACGACCTCTTCGGCGCGGCGCCCCAGCGCAAACAACTTGTCTAAATCGATGCCCGTGCGCACGCCACACTCATCGACCATCGACAAGAAATCTTCTGAGCAAATGTTGCCTTTGTAGCCGAGGTGATAAAGCGCAGCCTCAGTCGCAGGCTGACCGCCAATCGCGCCCATACTGCCATCAACCCACTTCACGCCTGTCTGCATGGCGGCCCAACTGTTAGCCAAGCCCGTGCCGCGCGTGTCATGGAAGTGCGCCAAAAACTCAGTCTCAGGATGTGTGCCAAGAAGGTGATCATAAATACGCGTGACCTGCGCAGGGTTTGCCTGCCCAGTCGTGTCGCCCATCATCATTAGATTTGCGCCGTTGTCGTGATAAAACTTCACCAACATATCGATCGGCTCCATGGGGATATCCCCCGCAATCGCACAACCAAAAACAGTGCCGACGCAACCCACCACCTCAACGCCAAGCGCCAGCGCGCGCTTCATGATTTCGGCATGCTCGGCCATCGCCTCTTGGTGGTTTTGGCGGAAGTTACGCGTATTGTGCTCTTCGGATGAGCTAATCATCAAAATGATTTTGTGAGCGCCGTAGCCCTCTTTTACGCATTCTTCAAAACGCTCCCAGCCCTTGATATTTGGCATCAAAACCCGCAATTTAACGCCATCAGGGCGGCGCACACCTTTAAGCATGTCGACCGCATCAGAAAACTGTGGCAGAAACTTTGGATGCGAGAAAGAGGTGATTTCCATCTCTTTTATGCCGGCGTCCATCATGCCATGAAGGACCTCGAGTTTATGCGCGGTCGGGACTTGAGTCTGGATGCTCTGCAGGCCATCGCGGGCCCAGCATTCGCAGTAATGAATCTGATCAGGAACAGAGGAGTTGAGGATGCTCATGGCCCTCTAGTCTACAATTGCCTCATGGCTAAAATCGAAATCTACACACGCTCAGTCTGCCCCTACTGCAACATGGCCAAAGGCCTGCTGCAATCCAAAGGCCAAGAGTGGGTCGAGCATAATATTGATAGTGATCCGGCTAAAGCCGACGAGATGATCGAGCGAGCCGATGGCCGCATGACTGTGCCTGAGATTTTTATTGATGATAAGTTGATTGGTGGATATGACGATTTGGTGGCTCTTGAGCGGGATGGGGCGCTTGATGGTCTTTTGTAGCGGCACCGCGAACATGCCCCCTGGGGCTACAACAAAACCCTCCCGTGGCGCAGCCACGGGAGGGTTTCAGCTACGCCCCGATGGGCATGTTCGCGGTGCCTCTGAGGATATGGAGTAATTGAGATGGAGAGATCTATATGGAGTAATGAATGTGAAGGGCTTTAAAACGGTTACGGCCCATTCACCGAGGTGATGGGCCGTAAACCCCAAGCCGTTACTCAAACGAACAACCCCTCCTGCACCCGAACGGGGTCAAAAACACACCTCTACATTTAATTTACTTCTAACCCTCCCACTTTCAAGCACGCTTATTCCCCTGAGTATCCTCCATCTCAAAGCGGGCGCTGCTGCGACTTTTCGCTCCGCCGCGAGTTTCGGATTTGCGGCGCTCGCGCCGCAAACCGAATGTCTGAGCGCCGGGCAAAAGTCGCAGCAGCGACCCGCCACAAATAGACAAACAAATACACAAACAACCCAACAAAACACTAAAATAACCAGCTTAAATGGGACTCTCCTGTGGCATTGTTGGGCTTCCTAATGTAGGCAAGTCCACCCTCTTCTCGGCACTCAGCTCGGCAACGGCTGAAGTCGGGAACTACCCCTTTTGCACCATCGAGCCAAACACGGCCATCGTTGAGGTGCCTGACCGACGACTCAAGCTCATCGAAAAATATGTGCCCGCTGGCCGCTTAATGCCAGCGGTCGTGCAAATGGTCGACATCGCGGGCCTCGTCGCAGGAGCAAGCGAGGGCGAGGGCATGGGCAACCAATTCCTTGGCAACATCATGGAATGCGATGCCATCTTGCATGTTGTGCGTTGTTTTGGCGGCGACAAGGTGTTGCGTGAAGAGCCCGTCGACCCCAAGGGCGACATCGAGGTCATTGAGCTTGAATTAGCCTTGGCAGATCTGGCAACTGCACAGAGAGCCGTTGAGCGCACGGCCAAAAAAGCGAGGCACAGCGACAAAGAAGTGCTCCTAGACCTTGAGATTTTCAAAAAAGTCGTCACGCTCCTCGAAGACGGGCAGCAAGCACGCTCAATCAGCTGGTCAGCCCGCGAAATGCAGGCCATCAAGCCGCTTTGCCTCATGACGCTCAAGCCTGTGCTTTATATCGCAAATGTGGCTGACGGCGACCAAGACGGCAACAGCGATTTCGCTCAGCAAGTGGGCGCCATTGCCGACGCTAACGGCTCAGAGTGGCTCCCGATCTGCTCAGACCTTGAGCTAGAGCTTCGCAACATGAGCGAAGAAGACCGCGAGATGTTCATGGAAGAGCTTGGCGTGACCGAGCTTGGCCTGGGGCGACTCGTGCATAAAGCCTTTGACCTGCTTGGCTTACAGACCTACTTCACGGCGGGCGAGATTGAAATCCGTGCCTGGACGATCCACAAAGGCGACACGGCCCCTATTGGCGCGGGTGTCATCCATACCGACTTCGAAAAAAACTTCATCCGCGCCGAGGTTTACTCGGTTGATGATTTAGTTGAGCACGAAAGCGAGTCTGCCGTCAAATCCGCCGGAAGATTGCGCACTGAGGGCAAAGATTATGTCCTGCAAGACGGTGATATTTGCCATTTCTTGCTCGGCAAATAAAGCTTAAAAGGCAAAAAGAGGGTTACGAAATCGCTTTTATGTGTCATACTGACACTAGGCGTTTTCGTTTTGAGAGCGCTTGCTCTCTACACATCCCCTCATGCCTTCTTTCGCCAAGAACCTATCCATGGGTCTTGTGCTGTGCACTTCATTAAGTGCAGCGCAAGATATTGCACCCCAAGCGCAACCCAGCGCCGACAACCTCTACACCCAAAAAGAGGCTGTTTCCCGACCCATCACCGCCCAAGATTTGGCGCGGGCGAATGCACTGCGACAGGGGCAAAAACCGAGCTATGGTTTCCAGACATCAAGTGGCCACGGTTTATTCACGAGCGCGCACACACTTGCGTTGGCGAGTGGGCAGTTCCGCCCCCAACCTGGGGTTGAGCCACAAATTCAGACTTTGGCCAAACGGCAGGGCTATGCCCACGCATGGGTTCAACCCACCGATGGCATTCAGGATGGCTTCCTGAGCTCGCTTCATAGTTTGGGCATTGAAACTTTCGCTTCGCTTTCTGGGGCGGTTCAGGCAAAAATTCCGGTTGCAGCGCTTCAGGCATTGGCCAGCAGAGAGGACATCCGCTGGGTGGGTACCGCCCCCCCTCGCGCGAAACTTCACCCCGTTTTAGCCGCACAGCTTGCAGAGGATGAAACCCAAAAACGCTTCCCCATTTGGGTGAGCCTGATGGGCGATTCTGCAAATGGCGGGCTAAGTCAGCGTATGAAAGGGGCTGGGCTTACGGTCACGGAATATCGCAAACGCACCCGCACTTTTGCCGTCGATGCAAGCGCGAAAGAAATTCTGGCTTTGAGTGCGCTCAACGAGGTGCACTTTTTGAGTGCGCGGGCCGCATTCAAGCCGCTGAATGGCACGGGTTCCGCAATGAGCGGCAATGCCAATATTTGGGCGGATTACCAAATGGGGCTTCTTTCGAGCCAAACACCAACCGGAGTCATTGACTCTGGTTTTGCCTTCCATACCGATCTAACCATCGAGCGACTCAATTTTGCAAATGGCGGCCTCGACGCCACCCAAGATGCATTTGGCCACGGCACGCAGGTTTTGGGTGCAATGCTCGGCCGCGGTTTTGTCAATCTCGATGCGCGCGGAGGAAACCCATTCCTTGCAAACCTCATTGTCGGCCGCGTTTGGCTGGCTCGCTATTTTGACGATGCGGGCAACCCTGTGGGTGACATCAATGACTTGTACGCAGCACTGGCGACAACTCAAGCTGGGTCGGAGATACCCAAAGTCATCAACTGCTCTTGGGGCTCACCCTCGATTGGCGGCGCGGCTTATTCAGGCACCGAGCAAGAGTGCCTCGACATTGACCATGTGGCCTACAACACGAATCAACTTTATGTTTTTGCCGCGGGCAATGACGGGCTTAACGGCGCGAGTACGGTCGGCATCCCTGGCGCGGCGGCGAATGTTTTGACGGTGGGCAACACCAAGCCTTACGAGATGGTGCAAGGCGATAATACGCTTGGCGAGATTGCGTTGACTTCCTCGCAAGGCCCGACGGCGGATGGCCGACTGAAACCTGAAATCACGGCTCCGGGCGGCGGCGACCCTGGCGATGCGGGTTCGGGGTGTTTGACGACATCCGCAAATGATCCCGCCACTTATGAAACCGCTCCAGGCGGCACTTCCATGTCGACCCCGCAGGTCACGGCTTTGGCGGCTTCTTTGATTGACCGCTACCCCTACTTTTCGTTTAACCCACCGGCATTACGCGCGGCTTTGATGGCTACGGCCATGCATCCAGAGGCGGGCGCTCAAAATGATGATTATGGTTTTGGAATGATGGACGCCTACCGCGCACATCATGATTCGCTTTCGTGGCAAGGCGCGCACATTCCGTTGATTTCGGTGAAGCAAGGCGCAGGCGGCAACATGGCGACGACCGACATTGATATCCCTGTGGGCACGGTGCGACTAACAATCGCAATGGCTTGGCATGAGCCAGCACTTTCGACGGTTGGCGGCGCGACACCTGTGACGGGGCATATTGACTTGGGTGTTGATTACGGAATTGACGGATGGACCGATGCGTCGGCGACCGGCAATGCGAATTACCAATATTTGGTTCTCGAAAACCCTACACCGGGGCCTGCTCGACTTATTTTCTTCCCCCGCGATACCGACTTAAATGACAATGGCACGCCAAGCACGCTGGTTGCGGGTGCGGCTTATCTTTTTGAGAGCGAATTGAACCCAACGATTGCGGCAACCACAAGCCTGAGCCACGAGGCCTTGAAAAAGGAAGAATGGGCAAGCATCACGACCGTGCTTTCGACCGACATGGGCTTGGCCTCGCTAACGATTGCCAACCTTATGGATTGGAGCGCAGACCTGCCGATCCAATCGGTTCAATACACGCTGCAAGACGGAAGCGACCGCTATGTCGGTTTCCCGTTGGCAAGTTCCACCCTAGTTTTAGGTTCGCTTATCGAAGCCAAACCACGCAGTATCACCTGGACTTTCCGAGCCGCCGACGAGGGCGAATTTCAGGTTAACATGAAAGTCAACAGTGACAACGCTGGAAGCGTAACGGACAGCTACACCTTGTGGGTGGATAGCACACCTCCGAATTTGGTGAGCAACCTCTCTTCCGCCACGCACCCAATTGATGTTTGGGTCGCTTCTCGCGATGTCGAAATCACTTGGGACACAGCCCTCGACAATGAAGCACCAAACGGCGACAGCGGCTCAGGCATCGGTGGTTATTCCACGACCATGCGCGCAAACTCTGGCGGCGACCCCGACCAAAACGCAAATGTCGATGGTGCTCTTAATTCTGAAATGCACCCTGGCCTTGCAGACGGCACGCATTACTTCCGCATTGCCACGACAGACCGTGCGGGCAACTGGTCTTCTGCGCCTTATTCTGTGGAATACGGCCCGATTAAGATTGATGCGACCGGCCCTGATTCTTCGGGGATGAATCTAAGTGTGACTAGCGGTCAAACAAGTGGCGTTTGGTACACCGACAATGATATTTCATTTTCTTGGTTGCCTGCAATCGATGCGACTTCGGGTCTGCTCGGTTATTCCACGGACCAAGATATAGGCACAGTTGAAATTGCAGCAGGTGCGACTGCACACACTGAAACATTTGCTGACGGTAGCAATGTATTGTTTGGATTAATCCCAATCGACAACCTCGGCAACGGCGGCGATGTAGCTGGCCCGCTTGGGCCGTTCTGGATTGACACCACCCCGCCAACGACCGTAGTCGGCGTAACTGCGCCGCAAGCCAATGTGGAAGAATGGACGAATCAGGTTAATTTCACTTTTACTGCATCTGACCCCGCGACCGATGCGACATCAGGCATTGCAGGTTATGACACCAATGACGACGACATCGTTGACAACGATCTCGATCGCACATTTGCAGAAGGCACCAATCATTTCTTCACCATCAAGGCACTCGACAACGCTGGCAATGTCGGCGCAAATGCCACATTTGGGCCTTATTGGGTTGATACGACCAATCCGAGCGTTGCCACAAATTTAACGGGCGATCGCCCGACAAGCACTTGGACCAACAACCCACTTGTCCATTTCACCTGGACGCCGGCAACCGATGCACTTTCTGGCATCCAAGGTTACGACCACAACAGTGATGGAATTCTTGACATCGCAGGCGCAGCAAACAGTTTTGGGATGAGCTTCCCAGACGGAAACGACATCGAGTTTGCTTTAGCGGCAGCTGACATCGCAGGCAACTTCGGCGCGGTTGCAGGCCCAATCGGCCCCTTCTGGATTGACACTGTTCCGCCGAATGCAGCAACGAATTTGAACTCGAGTCAAAACACAAACACCTGGACAAACGACTCCAACTTTACCTTTACTTGGTCTCCTGGCAATGACGCAACATCTGGGCTGGCTGGCTACGATTCAACTGGCGATCGCTCGATGGATCTCGGCGATGTTACGACGGAAACTTTGACCTATCCCGATAGCGATGGCATAAATTTCTCTCTAACTCCGTTCGACATTGCTGGCAACACGGGTGCAGCGGCAACGCTTGGACCATTCTTGATTGACACGGTTCTGCCAACTGGCATCACGAGCTTTTCTTCCAGTCAAATTGCAGACGAATGGACCAATGACCCGAATTTTGTTTTCGGTTGGATACCGGCCACAGACGACCGCTCTGGCATTGCCGGGTATGACATCAACGAAGACGGGGTTAGTGATTTAGGCGGATGGGAAACCAGCCGCGAGATCGCCTTCCCAGAGGGCGCTGCAAATCATTTCTCGATTGCTGCACTCGACAACGCCGGAAACATCGAACCTGGCCAAAGTTTCGGCTCGTTCATGGTTGACCTTACCAACCCCAATGCCGCGACTAATCTTGTCGCCGATGCGCCAACGGGTGTGTGGTCAAACAACGCAAATGTCACTTTTGATTGGTCACCTGCGAGTGATGCGCTTTCTGGCCTAAGCGGTTACGACTTCACCGGCGACGGCGAAATCAATCTTGATGGCACGGCGACCTCCTACATGATGACATTCGAAGAGGGCATGAATCATCAATTTGGCCTATACGCCTATGACAACGCCGGCAACCGCAGCCCGCTCACGGGCCCCATCGGAGACTTCTGGATTGATACGACTCAGCCGAGTGCCGTGACGAATCTTTCTGCAAGCCAGGCCATCCAGACCTGGACAAACGACGACAGCTTTACCTTCACTTTTAATGCCGCCAATGATGCACTTTCTGGAGTCGCCGGCTACGACACCGACGGCGACGGAATCGTTGATGATTTGTTCACCCAAACCTTCCCTGAGGGCACAGGTAATCTTTTCTCGATTCGTGCAATTGACAACGCAGACAACTTAGGCGATGCCGCGACGCTCGGTAATTTCTGGGTCGACATCACCGCACCAACGCCCGCTGGCAATCTTGCAGGTGATCAAAGCACTTCAGTTTGGTCGAATAACCCGACCGTCAATTTTTCATGGACGCCCGCATCAGACATGCTTTCTGGGCTTGATGGATACGAAAGTAGCGCTGGCCCTTTGGCCGCTGCCGCGACTGGTACACCCCATACATTTATGGGTGACGGTGCTAGCCATAGCTTTGATTTAACAGCACTTGACGCTGCGGGTAACCAAAGTTCAACCGAGACAATTGGCCCATTCTGGATTGATAACACACCGCCAGAATCGGCATCGGATTTAACTTCTGATCAAGCACCGAATGTCTGGACGAACGACCCAGACTTCCTTTTCACCTGGACTGCCGCGACAGACGCGACATCTGGTATTGCGGGTTACGATTCAACGGGCGACGGCCTCATGGATCTTGGTGATGTGACTACAACGCTTCGCAGTTATGCCGACAGCGACGGCGACACTTTCGCGCTTACGCCATTTGACTTCGCTGGCAACATGGGCCCCCCTATTGCTTTGGGCGAATTCATGGTCGATACGGTTCTTCCAAACGGAATTACTGATTTCACTTCAAGTCAAAATGCTGACGAATGGACGAAAAACCCCGCGTTCACTTTCACTTGGACATCCGCTACTGACGACCGCTCTGGCCTCGCCGGCTATGACCTAAACGGCGACGGAACGGGCAACATCGGCGCAGCGGCAACGAGCCGCGAAACGGTTTTTTCTGAGGGCGATTCCAACACTTTCCAAATTGCTGCGATTGACCTTGCGGGCAACATCGAAGCGGGTCAAGTTTTCGGGCCATTCAAAGTCGACCAAACCAAACCGATTTCCGCGACAAACTTAGTCGCAAATATTCCGACTGAAACTTGGAGTAACGACCCCCATGTCGACTTCACCTGGACAGCCGCGACGGACGCACTTTCTGGCCTCAATGGCTACGATACAACAGGCGATGGAAGCGTCGATCTTGATGGTGCCTTGACTTCAATGGCACTCCTCTTTACCGACGGCCTCGACAATCAATTTGGGCTTTACGCATACGACCACGCCGGCAATCGCAGCACGCTGACCGGCCCACTCGGCGACTTCTGGATCGACACGGTTTCACCCACAACCGATAGTTTCACTTCCAGTTCACACACCGAATCCGTTTGGAACAGTAGCAACACGATTAATTTTTCATGGACGGCATCCGACGCGACTTCTGGCATTGCGGAGTACTTCCTTAATGGCGCGAGTGTTGGCATGAGTGGCTCTGAAGCCATCACTTTGCCAGACGGTCAGTTCGTCAATGAAATCTACTCGGTCGACCAAGCAGGGAACTTATCTAATACGCAGAGTTTCACCGCTTGGCTCGACTCGAGTCTTCCAACCATTGACCATTTCGTTTCCAGTAGTCACGCAGACAGCGTCTGGACGAACAACGGCACGCTTGATTTAGCTTGGCTTGGTTCGGATGCGATTTCTGGTGTTGCCGAATATTTCCTAAATGGCGCGAGTGTTGGTCTAGATCTTTCTTCTGTTCTTAATTTTGCAGATGGCCAATTCTTGAATGAGATTTACGCCGTCGACAACGCCGGAAATGCTTCGAGCATCATGGGCTTTACTGCTTGGATTGACACCACGGCACCCACTCTCGACAGCCTGACTTCCAGTTCTCACACCGATTCGGTTTGGAGTGCAGATGGCACGCTTAACTTGGCGTGGTCGGGTTCCGACGACACTTCGGGCGTTATGGAGTACTTCCTTAATGGCGCGAGCGTCGGCCTTGACTTGGCCGATGCATTGAGCCCAGGCGACGGTAAAACTACGCATACGGTTTACGCGACTGACGCTGCCGGTCTTCCTTCTGACAATTTAACTTTCACGGTTTGGATTGATACAACGAATCCGACGATTGATAGTTTTACTTCCGCAACGCATACAGAGGGCCTCTGGACAAGCCTTGATTCCGTAGAGCTTTCTTGGAGTGCGCATGATGCCGGATCGGAAATCGCGCACTATGAGTTGAATGGCATCGATGTCGGTCTCGACACCACAGCCACAATCGCACTTGCCGAGGGCGTGCACGACATGACTTTGATCGCTTACGATGCGGTCGGCAACGCAAGTCTGGCTGCTAGCTATGAAGTCAAAATCGACACCCTCGCGCCAAGCATGGACAGCCTGACTTCCAGCTCTCACACCGATTCGGTTTGGGGCGCAAATGGCACACTCACCCTTGCTTGGACGGCTTCTGACTCTGGATCAGGCATCACGGATTTCGTCCTGAATGGAACAAGTGTCGGCTTTAATAACTACGCTGAACTCACGCCTGGCGACGGAGCGATTTCGCATAGCGTTTATGCCATTGACGCCGCGGGCAACTTGAGCACTGAGATGCAATTCCAGTCTTGGATTGACACGACGGCTCCAATTGCTGCAACAGACCTCAACGGCGATCTCGCACCATCAACCTGGACGAACAACCCCATCGTGAATTTCACTTGGACGGCCGCGCAAGACCCAAGCTCTGGGCTAGCCGGTTATGACTTAACTGGAAACGGCGGCCTGAACACCGGCCCAGATACGACTTCATGGGCCCGTAACTTCCAAGAGGGCGACGACAAAATGTTTGGGCTTTATGCTCACGACAACCTCGGTCACATTAGCGAATTAACTGGGCCAGCCGGCCCCTACTGGATTGACACGACACCCCCAAGTAGCGTTAGCAATTTGCGCCCCGATCAAGCACCTTTTGTTTGGACCAACGACAACACCGTGACTTTCACTTTTGATGCCGCCACCGATGCGCTCTCAGGAGTTGCCGGTTACGACACCAATGCTGACGGCGTCATCGACAACAACCCGACCGCCACCTTCGCTGATGGGCAGAACAACAGCTTTAGCATCCAGGCGATTGATCAGGCAACTAATATCGGCGACGCAGCCAGCCTCGGCGATTTCTGGATTGACACCGTCGCACCAACAGGGACGATTTACATCACCCCAAGCCCATTTTCAAGCGGCGCCGACTTCACCCTCAACCCCAAAGTCGAGCTCAACTTCACAAGCAACGACGACCGCTCCGGCGTCACCCACCTGCGCCTCTCCAACGACGGCATCACCTGGACATTCTGGACACCCGTCACACAAAACATCCCATCCTGGGATTTCACCGACCCCAACTACGGCGGCACCTCCACACCCAACACCCATCACACAGTCTGGGCAAAATTCCGCGACGCAGCCAACAACGAACACATCACAACCGACCAAATCTACTACCTAACCCCCCAACAACGCTAACCCCAACAAACAAATAAACGAACCCAACAAACAAACAAACGAACCCAATTAAGTCATTAAACTTAATTATCTTAATTCATCTCCCTTTTTTGTGATGTCTCCGTGGGCGAACTGAAGCGAGGCCGCAGGCTACGCCTGCGACCTCGCTTTGTTGTCGCCCCAAAGGAGACATCACAAAAAAAACAAAAGATCAATCAAGATCAAAAGAAACCCCTTGGGCAAGAGGAAGCTCCGAACCCCAGTTAATCGTATTTGTCTGACGGCGCATGTAAACCTTCCAGGAATCTGACCCAGATTCACGGCCACCACCAGTTTCTTTTTCGCCACCGAATGCACCACCAATCTCTGCACCAGATGTGCCGAGGTTGACATTAGCGATACCGCAGTCAGAACCTGCAGCAGAAACAAAACGCTCTGCATTACGCATGTTCATGGTGAAGATGCAAGAGCTCAAGCCCTGCGGCACATCATTGTGCTTGGCAATCGCGTCGTCAAGATCATCAATTTCAATGATGTAAAGCAAAGGACCAAAAGTTTCGTCTTGGACGACTTGCCACTCGTTTTGCACTTCGGCGATACATGGCGTCATGTAGAAACCGCCTTCGCAACCCTCAGGATGGACTTGCTCGCCGCCGCAAAGGATTTTGCCGCCGGCTTCTTTAACCAACTCAATCGAGCGCAAGACATCATCAACGCCGCCTTGGTCAATCAACGGGCCCATCAAAGTGCCCTCGGCCAATGGATTGCCAATTGAGACTTTGCCGTAAGCGTCAACCAATTTGCCGACGAACTCATCTTTGACCGACTTGTGGATCAAAATACGGCGAGTCGAGGTGCAACGCTGACCCGCAGTGCCAACCGCACCAAAGAGAGTGGAGCGGAAAGCCATCTCGAGGTCGGCGTCATCCATGATGACGACGGCGTTGTTGCCACCCAGCTCAAGAATTGCGCGGCCATAACGAGAAGCGAGGCTTTCGTAGACATGCTTGCCCATGGAGCAGGAGCCCGTAGCCGAAATCAGCGGCACGCGCTTGTCGTGAAGCAAAATCTCGCCAACTTCAGAACCGCGCCCAACGACCAAACCAATCAAAGCACCCCAGCCCTCAGGCTCAAGCACACGCGCGGCCACCTTAGTCATGGCAATCGCAGTCAAAGGTGTTTTCGAGGATGGCTTCCAGAGGCAGCTATCACCACAAATCAAGGCCAGCATCGAGTTCCAGGCCCAAACGGCAGATGGGAAGTTGAACGCCGAAATGACGCCCACCACACCCAAGGGGTGATACTGCTCGCGCATCGCGTGTTGCGGGCGCTCGCTGTGCATCGACAAACCGTAAAGCATGCGGGATTGGCCCACCGCGAAATCAGCGATGTCAATCGCCTCTTGGACTTCGCCGAGCCCCTCTTGATGGATTTTGCCCATTTCCCATGAAACAAGCTTGCCAAGCGCGGCTTTCGATTTGCGCATCTCTTCGCCGATACGACGAACAAATTCGCCGCGAATCGGGGCGGGCACCTCGCGCCAACGCAAAAAAGCCTCGTGTGCAGCGGCAACGACCGTTTCGTAGTCGTCGGCATTGGCCTGCTTAATCGTGCCAATTTTTGAGCCATCGGCAGGCGAAAAAACATCAAGCTCTTTGCCAGAGCAAGAGAGCCATTGGCCGCAATAAGCGCCAGATTGAAGGCCCGTAAGGCCGAGCTCTTCAAGGAAGGAGAGATCTATGTCAGAAGTGGTTGTTGTCATGATTCTGAGGGTTTGGGGCGGAAGTGGCCCCTTTTCGGGCGGTAGTTTACGATTTTCCCGAGATAAAGCGTCCAGTTTGGCGACTTTTTCCTATTAGTTAGTACGCGAGTCTATTTCCATACTTCAAATCATCTTAGAAAAATTTAGGAAAATGCATTTTGCACATTCTCGACATTCTGTCATACTAATCATTGCGTTTCATTATTCCGAAGCGCTGGTTCCACAACCTCATTCCCCTCATGCACTCTTTCACAAAGGTTTTCTTTCTTGCTCTACTGATTTGCGATCCCCTTAACGCTTCTCAGGAAACCGCAATTCAATCGCCCCCTACAGGCGACAATCTTTACACGCTCCACCAAGCGACTCAAAGCCTCATCACCGCTCAAGACCTTGAGCGTGGTGATGCGCTGCCATATCCATGGCAATCTAGTTTTGGTATTCAAAGTTCGATTGGTCATGGTCTAGCTGAGCAAGCCAATACCATTTCTTTGGTTAGCGGTGCATTCCAGCCTAAACCTGGTGTTGAGACTCAAGTCCAGGCCATCGCTTCGCGTCAAGGCTACGCACATGCTTGGGTTCAACCCGTTGACGGCATCCGCGCTGGCTTCTTGGATTCTTTGCATGAATTAGGCATTCAGACCTTTTCAAGCCTGTCTGGTGCGGTGCAAGCCAAAATTCCTGCAAGTGCATTGCAGGCCCTAGCGAGTCGTCGTGACATCCGCTGGGTTGG
>Ga0233447_1000341_pt1 | contig 55817 bp, 49 predicted proteins | sample SI_124_October20_3_FD_183014 | JGI IMG/M metagenome (GOLD analysis project Ga0233447, IMG submission 183014) | Seawater microbial communities from Saanich Inlet, British Columbia, Canada - SI_124_October2016_135_MG | ecosystem: Environmental > Aquatic > Marine > Inlet | place: Canada: British...
AATTCTTACTCACATTCTAAAGGATTGCTCAGAAAATATTTGAAAAATTAAAGATTACTCACTATCAACAAACAACCGACAACGAGAGTCGTCAAAAAGCAAAGCTTTTGGGACGGGCTCTACTTAAAGATGGTTTCACATACACTTCAGTGTACCCGTTTCAATAGTTATTTCAGTCTAATTTATTTGTCTTCAGTTGATTTGTGTTTTGTTTAGCAGATGGTACGGCAATATCATCTACGATCCATTTGAGCACATCGTCACGATATAGGTTTCCAAGATGTCCGCCTTTGTCAAATAAAAGAATTCTATCTCCTAGTGTTTTTTCAAGCCATTTTATATCTGCTGGAGTAAGGAGGAAGTCATCTATATTATGTACTACTCTGATTTTATCATTGGTTTCCAGAGTGTTTGTGATTGCCGTTAGGCTGGCTTTTTTATTTAGTTCTTGAATGCTTACTTTATGCCCGAATTCTTTTGAATAATATGGGAGGGCAAACAGTTTCAGGTATTTATAATAATCAAAAGTATTGATCTCTTTGTACAAAGTATTACGGGAAAACCAGTCATAGGAAGCTTTTAAAACACCAAGGTCCTTTCTTTGATGGATAGAGAAAATGGCCTCGACAAGCGATGTATGGAAAACAAATCCAATTAAATATTTAGCTTCTGTCGTGTTAAATGGCATGTCTCCATTTTGTGAAAGCATTTTTTTTATAATTAGTTGATATATTGTACCAGCTTTTACTTTTTTCTGTTCTCTTTTTCTCTTAGACCAGGCTTCGGAAACCGAAAAGAAGTCATCGAGTTGCTTTAACCCGTAAAGAAGGTTTACGGGAGGATTTATTGCAATAAATCGATTAAAGTTAATCAAATTATATTTGCCATCAAGTTTGGCAATAAAAAGTGCATGCATTCCACCTAGTGAATAACCTATTAGAGCGTTTTCGGTTACTCTTGTTTTATACTTTTCTCTAATATGGGTAATTATTTTATAAAGTGCATAGTAAACGTCTTCTGCATCCTGTGGAGTATATCCAGGAATCAATGTTGTAGAAGCTGACTGCATGAATTCCCAATTCATAGCATTGCTGACAACAAAAACTGAATAGCCGGCATTATACACCGCCTGTGCGAGAGCTATAGACATGGAGTTTGTATAGAATGATCCCAACCCTGGTAATATTGCTACTAAAGTGGCAGGTTTTGGTTGAATCCATAATTTATATGTTAGTTTCGGATGATCTTTACGTATGGGTATTGAATATTCGAATCCTTGGTTGTAAAATGAAGAATTCATAAAAAACTGTTTTTCCCAAAAACCTGTTTTGTCCCCATAATAAAGAAGCTGTGTTCTTAAGGTATCAATTACAGGGTCCTGTGAATTGTAACCTACAAGTACCCTTAGTTCCGCAAACGCGGAAGATGAAATAACAGAAAGCAGTATAAACACTAAAACTGTTTTTTTTAAGTTTTTCATTTGTTCTTTATTACTCCAGGTCTATTTATCACGCTTTGTTTCATTTACCTATGCGTAAAGATTTTCGCCAAAGAAATCAGTCCATTGTATCTCTAGCATTTTTTAAATTTTCTAGTATAGTCCATGCCATTTTTACTGTTTCGTATGGATCTACACTTGATTGACATATTCTGAGATAACTTTCAAGATCAAGGGTCATGTTATTAAATCCAAGCCCAAATTTTATTCCCCAGCTTATCCAGTTCCAAAAAGTATATGGAGGAATCCAGGTAATTGGGTTGGTAAAGTAGTCCCCCACTAGCCCTACGCCATCTCTCAAACAAGTGCTCCCCAAGACTGGAAGAATAAGGTAAAATCCTTTTCCTATGCCCCAGTATGCAAAAGTCTGACCGAAATCGATAATGCGAGGTTCCATGTCAAGCCAGGTATAAGCAGGATCATAAAATCCAAGAATCCCAATTGTTGTATTAATGCCGAAACGTGCTAATTCAATGCCTGCACGTTCAAATTTAGCTTGCAGCAAAGAATTAATCAGTCTTCCAGGGGCTTGTATGTTGCCGTCCATCCTCCTTATACCTTCTCTCACATACTTAGGTACAATAAAAGAATAGGTCATGGCAAGTGGCTGAATGACCCAGTTTGCCGCGTAAATGTTTAATGAAAACGCTACCCTGTTGTAACATTCAAGTGGATCCCATACTTCCGGATCACGAAAGATATCAGTAGGCTGATCCCTGCCTGGGAGAGTATAGTATGCATCTGAATATTCGAAAAACACTTTTATATCTTTATCAAATTCAATGTTATCAGATACTTCCTTCGAAATAGAAAAATAATCTTTAACAGGTGTTTTGTCGGATGAATATACGGGTAACATGGTAAATAGGACAGCAATAATAGGCAAGCCTATATTTATTATAAGTGCTAGCATATTCAGATTATGGCTGGCATGAACAACTCGATTTCTTGATGTAAGATGCTGACGGCATAAAAGACAAAATGTTTTTATAATGCTTTTCATTTTAGTATTAAGCCCAGGTTGGGAATGACATACTAGACATGGCTATAATTGGCACTTTTAAAACTTGCAGTTTAGGCTCAAAATGCGGCAAACAATTGCGTCAGGGTCGTAGCTCGTAGAGCGTAGGCTGACACGATCGTTCACTATCTCTTGAGGTATAGAACTGTTTGGTAAATTCGATCATATACACAAAGTATATTTTAATGGACAAGCTAAGTCAAGAGATAATGGAGTTATTTTTTTGAAAAAATGCATCCGCAATATTGTTGTTGATAGAATTTTTCCCGTCTTGAAATTTCTGCCATTCTGTTGCTACCTCCTTTTTTTCTCCAATTATATATCCAGTAGATTAAGTTTGGAAAGGTGCTTGCTGCTTTAATTCCACATTGGGTTATTTGATCAAAGTCTTTCCAACGAGAAATCCCCAAAGAACTAGTAAATACTTTGAATCCGTTATCAAATGCATATTGGGCTGTGCGTATTAACCTTACCTCAAAACATAGAGTACATCTTTTCCCGCGTTCTGGTTCACCTTCATAGCCTTCAATAGCTTTTATCCAATTAACATTATCATAATCAGCATCTACAAAAGGTATGTTAAGTTTTGCTGCAAATTTAATATTTTCTATTTTTCTTTTTTCGTATTCAACTTCACTGTCTATGTTAGGATTATAGAAAAAAACAGTAAAACTTATGTTGGAACGTTGTAGCGTTTCCATAATCTCGCAAGAACATGGAGCACAACACGAATGAAGAAGTATACGGTTCTCGCCATCAGGCGGAGTGATAATAGGATAACTTTGTTGTTCTTTGTTTGCTATCAATTTGTACCTATAGCTAGATTTCTTTGGTGGCAATCATTCCAGTCAAATAAATCTATTAACTTTTATCAATTTTTCAAATTGGTATATTGTAGCAAGAACAAAAACGTTGTTAAAACAACAAAATAGCAGATTGTAGTACTAAGAGAACCTATTTTTAATCTAAGGAGGATTTAATTCCCCGACCCTTGGGTCGCTTCAAAATAAGCTGAGTTTTGCTAAGCTTTTTTGAAAAGCGTCGATACCTCGTGGGCTTGCCCGAGGTAGTTCATTTTACCATTATAAAGGGATTACATCTTATGGCATATTGGATATCAGATAATTAAATTGCAACTACACACAGTTCCTGGATAACCTTTGAATAAATTTTAAACAAAAAAGGACCAACTCATAACAGTCCAGGTGGCACGTGTTATTGTTTACAGTAAATGTAGAAGAGCTGACTTTTGTTCAATATTTGATGACACCTCTGTGGTATTAGCTGTACCTGTTAACTTCACGAGTATCCAATAGGTGTCGGATCCCTCCTTTGGGTGCATTGGTGCATATATGTTAGCGGTTAGGCGGCGCCCATCATATAGGAATCCATCAAACATTGTATAGACAAAATTTTTGTACGGCCAAATATCAAGATCACTCAAATATTTAGGTAAAATTATAGTTATGTCGCCGCCGTGAAGAGAAAGCTGGTGAATCTTTATACTAGATAATGCTTTAGGACTATTTTTATCCCAACAATAACCAGACTTACTTGTATTTCTAGCTAATAACGTGACATCTTTTCCATCAACGTTCACAATCGTGATCGATGATTGCTTGCTCTGGTTCTGCACAGAAATAGATACAATAGGGAGCAACGTCAGTGAATTCGAACCGGCAATGGCTGCCAAACAGCACAAGTACATGATCGAGGTTTAAATTAGGCATTTCACGCTAAAAGTGTTAAACATATATCCCCTTTTTTTTGCATATAACATGATCTGTGTTATTAATCAATCGTGGTCATAAACCCTTATTACTGCATTATATTGATCCGAATCTTTGGTTAAAACGCAGGTAACCCAACGACTATCCTTGTTGGCCATATAGGCTTTATACATTATATAACCGGCATTGATATCATTTTCGCCTTTGACGGTGCTATTGTTGCTGCATGGCCACAAGGAAAGTTGGGTTTTATGTTTGGGCAGTGTTATAGAAACATATGGGCTGTCAGTGCTATTCGCGGTATTCGGCAAGAGACGGACAGTATAACCTCCGTTTGGTCTTTGAACTACTATCTTCGTAAAATTTTCTTTGGCCGGCATGCACCCAGAAAGGGTCGTGAGAAGGGTAAATGGACCATTCGGACTTGTTGTATTTTTGTTTATGGTCAGATCTTTAATACTGTAATTTCGTATTTCTAGGCTATTATATTGCAATAAGTGAGGACTAGCTGACAAAATTGATGTAAAAAATATAATCCACAAGATTATTGAGCATATTTTGTTTATCATTATGTTCCTTCTAGCCTTTTATAATTTAATTTGTCTTTTGGTGTTCTTCTACGTTTTAACCAAAGGATAATAAGGACTTTTAAAATTAGCATTTTAAAGTAATCTGTAAATAACTTTATAAGGTATTTTAAAGTAAAAGTCAATAGGCTTTTTGAGTTTTTGATATTTTTTTCCAGTTACCGGGCATTCAACGAATCAACCATTTCAAGTTCAAGGAATTCCTTGCTTTTTTCCATTTGCTTCAATTTTGCATAAATTCTTACAACAGCATCACTGATCTGCTTTGCGTAAAGATCCCTTGCCACGAACGGAAACTCTATTTGAATCCCGTTATTAGAATATCTGTTGACGATATTAGATAATTTAAAACCGCTTAAATACCCACTGGATTCAACTGCAATAGCAGGGATTTTGACTCCCATCTTTGCAATTTCTTCTTTTAGCAAAATTTTAATTGCTAATGCACCTCTTCCGCCAATCAGTATTTCATCGCCTCTATATCCATGAAAGGAAATCGCGTGCTCAAACATTCTATCTTTTGACATCAGTTGTTGTAGTTTAGGAAAACTGTTTTCTGAAACAGCAGTACTGGTTATGTGCCATCTGTTATATGCACTGGTGGGATTCGTATTTTTAGGGCAGTCAAACCCTGCGCACCCCCAAAGAATTGATACATTTTTTAGTGCTTCTGATGCAACAACCTGTCTTCCAATTGCATCTGTCCAGTCTTCAATTTCACCACCATGAGGAGTTAGCACAAACAAAAAATCTGCATTATCTGCATCGACTCCGTTGTGTACTACAAATTCGTACAATTCTCCACTCTTTTTAGCTTTCTGTTCAGTCATATTTTCCAACACTGCCGGAAGACTAAGTTTCAATTTCTGGTTTTCAGCCATATCATAACCAAGTCTACTCATGCCAACTTCAGTCATTCTGATTTTTTCCTTGCCGAACTTTCCTTCATCAATAAAGTGGACAGTGAAAAGAACAAAATCTTTATTATCATGTCTGTGCACTCTCACCTGATCTCCATCATGCAGTTCTTCCGGCAAAAGTGGATTTTTGTGGTCAAGTGAACAATCTTCCGCACTAAAATTTAATAAAATTTCCTGCGATTCGCGAACTTTTGTTAAGTATGCATAGCCATTGTTCTCTTTTGCATAAAGAAATAAGGGAAGAAATAAAAAGATTAGTATTGTTAGGCGTTTATTCATAATCTTATAATGTATACCGTACGGTAGAGTATTATCGCTTCAGGCTACGCTCTACGAACTACTGGCCGGACACGGTTGCTTTGTCGCATTTAAGGTTAAAATCGTAAGCTAAAAATTAAGATTTAAGCCGACGAAAGTATAAACTAAATCTGTTCGCTGAAAGTCTTTTCTCACGATCAAATCTAAATCTGTTTTATTATTTTCACAAATAGTAAAACAGAGAAATATGTGATTACTCTGCGATTTGCTTATTTTTCGAATTCGCAAAACCATATGTTCTTGTCTTCTAGTATCCATTCGAGATTTTCTTGTGCGGAAAGACTTCCGAGCAAGAAAATCTATTTAGTAAAATAAATATGTAAATATTTTTAAATGAAGGCTTGATTCGGCTGAATGTCCGGGTATCTTATCCTTCCGATTTTCGGGCTGGTAGCTCAGCGGTAGTAGCACCTGCCTTTTAAGCAGGGGGTCCTGGGTTCGAATCCCAGCCAGCCCACCATTTTCTTTAGAAGTAATCAAAGATTGGTCGTAATAGCAACTATTATTCACCAAATAGGAAAAGATAAAAACAAGGTTCCCTTGTTGAGTTTTTAGGAGAAAATCATGAGTATGATGTGTGAAGTCTGTGGAAAAAAGAAAGTTGTTGGTGGATCTATAGTACGAAAAGGTCTGGCCAAGAGCAAGGGTGGAATTGGAATGCATGTAGTAAAGAATAATAAACGTACTTTTAAACCTAACATTCAAAATGCACGAGTTACTGTGGATGGTCAAGTTAAAAAGATTAAAGTATGTGCAGCATGTATACGTTCCGGAAAAATACAAAAAGCGTAACGCTTTTTAGTTTATTTATAGCTTTATAGCCGGGTAGTATTCCCGGCTATTTGTGTTTTTAAGCCTTTACGATTTATAGCATACTTCTCTGATACAATTGATTTATACCGTAAACGGTAGAGTATTATCGCTTCAGGCTACGCTCTACGAGCTACGGCCCAGACACGGTCGATTTGCCGCATTTAAGGCTAAAATCGCAAGCTAAAAGTTAAGATCTCAGCCAACGAAAGTATAATAAACTAATCTGCAGAATCTTTTACAATTTTTTCTTTTTTGTGGCTAAATTATACAGAAAAGGTTTCATAGATAAAAAAAGTATATATGCATATACCTTAATGGGGGACAAGAAAATGATGAACAGTATTCCTAAAGCTTACGATCCTGAAAAGATAGAAGAAAAATGGTTTTCCGAATGGAATAATCGAGGATATTTTAAGGGAACCGTTGATAAAAATAAAAAACCTTATTCCATTGTTATCCCTCCCCCTAACGTTACGGGGATGCTAACTCTTGGTCACGTACTAAACAACACACTCCAAGACATATTGATTCGCTGGAAAAAAATGCAAGGATATTCTGTTTGCTGGTTTCCGGGAACAGACCATGCTGGAATTGCTACAGAAAGCCGTGTTGAAAAACATCTCCGAGAATCCGAAGGAGTAGACAGACACGATTTAGGCAGAGATGCATTTATCAGTAAAGTATGGGAATGGAAGAATAAATATGGCGGGACTATTATTCAGCAACTTAAAAAACTAGGATGTTCATGCGACTGGGAACGGGAGAGATTCACGCTTGATGAAGGATTAAATGATGCTGTACGCAAAGTCTTTGTTGACCTATACAACAAAGGCTATATTTATCGTGGCAGCAGGATGATTAACTGGTGTCCTGTTTCTAGAACTGCACTGTCCGATGAAGAAGTAATCTATAAAGAAGTAAATGGACTTTTCTACCATTTTAAATATCCATTGTCTGATGGCAGTGGTTTCTTGGAAATTGCAACTACACGTCCTGAAACAATGCTTGGCGATGCAGCTGTAGCAGTCCACCCTGAAGACACCCGTTTCAAGCATTTGATAGGTAAAACAATCAACCTACCTTTAACAGGCAGAGTAATTCCTATAATTGGAGATTTACACGCAGACCCTGAATTTGGGACTGGTTGCGTAAAAATTACTCCTGCGCATGATCCAAACGATTTCGAAGTTGGAAAAAGGCATAATCTTGGTAGCTTAAATGTAATGAATCCCGATGCAACAATGAATAGAAATGCCGGGGAAGAGTTTATCGGAATGGATCGCTTTGAGTGTCGTCAAAAAATACTATTTATGATGAAAGAGCTTGATCTATTTATAAAATCAGAAGCACACACACATAATGTAGGATACTCAGAACGCGGAGATGTTCCAATTGAGCCAAGACTCAGCGAGCAATGGTTTGTGAACATGAAAGAACTTGCCAAACCCGCTGTTGAGGCGGTTAAGACAGGAGAAATTAAATTTCATCCGAAACGCTGGGACAAAGTTTATTATAACTGGCTTGATAATATTCATGACTGGTGTATTAGCCGTCAAATCTGGTGGGGACATCGCATTCCAGCCTGGTACAATGATAATACTGGAGAAACTTACGTTGGATTGGAGGCCCCTGTTGAAGACGGACCATGGAGACAGGAAGAGGATGTACTTGACACTTGGTTCAGCTCATGGTTATGGCCTTTTTCGATTATGGGATGGCCCCAAGATACTCCTGAACAAGAATACTTTTATCCGACAAGTGACCTGGTTACAGGTCCAGATATAATTTTTTTCTGGGTTGCTAGAATGATAATGGCCGGGCTGGAATTCAAAAAAGCAATACCTTTCAATAACGTTTATTTTACCAGTATTATCCGTGATGACAAAGGCCTAAAACTGAGTAAATCCCTTGGCAACTCCCCTGATCCGCTAGAGGTTATTAAGACATACGGTGCTGACGCACTTCGTTTTTCAATTATTTATATCGCTCCTGTCGGAATGGATATAAGGTACAGTAACGACAAATGTGAACTTGGCCGCAACTTTGCAAATAAACTTTGGAACGCATGCCGATTCAGACAGATGCATGGTGAAACTGCTCCTGGGTTCAAAGATCTTGCTGGCATTAACCTTAATTTACTTACATCGGATGAACGCTGGATAATTAAACGATTGGACAACACAATAAAATTGACAAACAAGCATCTTGAAAAATTCAGTTTTCACATGGCAACACATGATCTCTATAACTTTGTGTGGAGCGAGTTTTGTGACTGGTTTATTGAGTCTTCAAAAGTTAGAATTTTTGCTAGTGAAAAAACTAAACTTCAGGTTTTGACTGTACTTGATTATGTGTTGTTTAATATCCTAAAACTTTTACACCCGTTTATGCCGTTTATTACAGAAGAACTGGCACATCAAATGGGATTTCTTGAAAAATCTGACACAATCATGCTCAACTCATACCCAGTAGCTGTAATTAGTATAAAAGATACAGACAGTAAACTAACAGAAAAAGTTGAAGCTAAATTTGAACTTATCAGAGCAGGACGTAACTTGCGAGCCGCCTACAATATAGCCCCAGGGAAAAAACTGTCATACTTTATTAAAGCAGCAAATTCTAACATTATGGAATTTTTAAAATCAGAAACAGCTGTTATGAAAAATATGCTGAATGCAGAAAAAGTGACTATAAATTTGGATAATCTTCCGGAAACAGACGGTCTTGCTCCATCTATTGTGACAAGTGCTGGAACAATATTCCTGTCATTAAAAGGCGCTATTGATGTTGAAGCAGAAAAAACTAAGCTGAACAAACAGAAAAAAGAAATTGAAAACTGGATGAAAAGCTCAAAAGCTAAATTGTCAAATGAAAGGTTTCTCAAGAACGCACCTGAAAATGTAGTAAACAATGCTAAAGAATATCTAAAAGAACTGGAAAACAAATACAAAAGTGTATTGGAAGCACTAGAGATATTCTCTAGTAGATAATTTTGCAAATATTTTCAACTTAAACTTGTTTTACTTTTTTATTGTGACGAACAATACAATCTCTTTCTATAATCAATAAGTTAAAGAGCAAAGTCCTGTACTACTAAATGAAAGGATAAAAAATGATGATACAGCAAAAAAAAATGACGATGATAGTGATGATAATGATGGCTACTGTGCTTCTCTATAGCACTTTAAGTTTTGGGGGATCTTCTCCTGTGGCCAAATGGGGGAGAGTAAAGAAGAAACATTTTGCTACTATTAGTCTGCCTCATGACTCTGCCATACCAAATGAGAACTTTGAAGCTTGGATAGAATCTGAAAATCCAGCCATTGATACCCGTAAGGAAAAACCAACACTTACTGCTGATGGACTATTTTTACTTAAAGCCGAAGAGGAACTAAATACTTTAAATATAGTGGGCAAAGCTACAATGCGATTGCGCTGCATACCACCGGGATCTGATGATTGGGAATACCTCAAAGCAAAGATGGTTTTTGCTACACATGAAGTATGGAGCACTGAGTTTGACTATAAAACGGATATATCCGACGGTAAAGATACAGAAGAGCCAGCAATTTGGCATAGTGAGAACGGACTTTTTACACTCAAACCAAAAATGTATGTATCGGAGGAACGCGAGGAAGTTGTCCAGTTTGAGCTTACTTTTAACAAACTAGCTAGTGGTAAAAGTGGTAGTGGTGTCGAAGATGGCATTGGTCCTGATGACATTGAATTGACAGTTACTGAGGCTGTTGAGGATCGCGCATAAAGAGGTAACTAAAATATACCTCTAGCAAAAACTACGCCTCAAGCCGTCAATGCAACTGAGATTAGTGTCTACAAAAATTAAACCTATTTTAAAATATATACTCGCCGTCTGCATAATAGAATAGTGGTATAATTTTACATTTAGGATGCACTTCTAAATTTTGAAAGAGGGAGTGTGCGAGTATAGTGTTTGAAAATTGACATAAACCGCATTATCATTACGAATCGGAACAATTGCGGAAAGTCCCAATGCCTGAATTTCATCAAGCTTTCTATCTGTTATCCATGCTTCCGCTGTTGGCACAATAACATTTTCTTCCTTAGCGTCTATTATAACCATAGGTAAATCGTTAATTTTTATCATTCTTCCCAGCACAGCATTCCAATTACAATTAAATATATTGCTACCTAATATGCATGCACATAAGAAAGCAGAATTACCCCAAAGGAAATCTTCCTGTTCAGGTTTAGAACCTAACTCTTCAAAATTAAAACTGTCTATTGGATTGTCTTTTTCGCCATAAGGATATCTTAAAAGATATCTGGGAAATGCAAGCCCTATATTTTTAGAATCTTTCGACAGTCGCAGTTTCTTCCATTTAGTTTGAAGTTCAGGCGTCAAATTGAAGCATTCGCTTAACTTCAGTTCTTTATCAAAGCATAACGGGACATGCGTTTCAGCTGCAGCTATTAACGGGACATTAAGTTTTGATGACAATCTACCGATCTGTTCAAGTAAGTTAATATCAAGTGCATTAATACCAAAGCTGTAGTTTCCAATCAAAAGATTCCAGTTTACTCCAGAAATAGCGCTTTGTTCATCAGCCAAAACTTTATATATCAAAGACTCTTCTAGTTTATCTACTTCTAAAAGGTCTTTTCCCAAAGTTTCTTTCGAAATATCTATAAGGTATAAATTATAATCATCTTCATCAAACTCAATATTCTCCATCAGAAAACTTATACTTCTCCATAAAGATTCAAGTTCTGAGAACTCTCTATCATGAAGAATATTGCGCATTAATATGCCAAATAATTCTTCTTTTTGTTCTTTATCTGCCTTCCCTTTAAGGTCTTTGTACACAATATGTGATTTTACTGCGTCTTCAAGCAATTTATCAATGAAAGGCTCTCTGCTAGTTTCTTCTGTTGTTTCTGTTTCTACTGTAATTCCTTTTGACATTAAAACGTCAAGCAACTCTGAGCTTTCATCGTTATCAACAGCAACTACTTCAACTTTAGGTTTATTATGTTTTAGATTATCTAAAAATTTAGATAACGAATGTGCTAAACTTTCAAAATCATATTTTTTTAAAATGGTATCAGGATGAAAATCATCAAGGCATTCAAAAGACATTTTAAGTTGCTGATTGTTTGGCAACGACACTTCTGCAGAAGGTTTAATTTTTGCTATAATATCATCAAACACATCTATATTAATCCGAAAAATCCTATGTCTGATACCATCTAATCCTTTGCTTACACCACTAAAGTTTCCCATAACTCCAATATTGATCTTCTTCTTATTTTTACTAAGAGTTTTTGATTTACTATTTGTGAAACTCATCGAAAAATCTTTTAGTCCTGCCATTTTGCACCTTCCTTTTGCATACCATTCCATAAAAACTTAATCGATAGACAAACTGTATTGAAAACGATAAAGACTATAAGGCTCAAAAACAAGATGCGGCTAATTTTAAATTCCAAAAAATTTTTAAGTTGTACTATACTAAAAAAATGCATGCATAAACTTTTTTAGTATATAAGCATATCTGCATAAAAATTTACAATTTTTTTATTTCCATTTTAAAGGCTAAAACACGTATGAAAAATTATAAACAAAGAAGCACCAGTGCTTAACAGAGCGCCTAAGCATGAGATCAAAAATTTGTTTTTTTTAGTTTTTGCTATTGACATTGGCAACTCAAAGTAGATATAATAATTACATAAGATAAGCTTTTAGAATATGTGTTGGCAAATGCAAACGCTTGCTTATCTACTATTCCGTTTGAAACATCATAACTAGAAAGGCAGCAAAATGAAAAAACTAATCTTAGCTGTGTGCGCACTCGTTGGAATGTGGAATTTGGGATTTGGTGCACGCCAACAAATAAATAGCTTTGGTGATTTGAAAAAAAAGTTATATAAAATTGGTAACTTTGTGACAGTCGCTTGTCAAGATTTGTCGCTTAGTAATGTCTCTCCTTCAGGCACTTCAACTACAGGCTATAGTACCTTATCCTTTAGTTTTATCATGCATCAAAGCAGGATACTCCCAACATCAACTGACACCATACAATATACAACAGAAAGCGCAGGTTTTGACGCGACAACATTGATAGTTGGTGCTCTTATATCTAGAGAAATGATAGCAGTTGCTTTTTCATCAAAAGTCAACACGGCTGTTACGTTTTATATATATAAAATAAATGAGGGTGAGGAAGGTGGTGAGACAGCGAAATCGATATACACATATACTGGAAATTATGGTGATGGTGGTAATGTTGTCGTCTCTGTCGCTTCATCATCATCTGCAGAATTGTAAAAGAAGAAGTCATGCAGATGTTCCTTAAGCACAATACTAGGCAGAAATCAGCCACCGATGAGGACCGTAGGATCACCTACTACAACAACTCCTCCGTGTGCAGTGTTATCTCCCATTCGAGCAGCTGGTCTTCCGCCAATCAACACTGTTGCAGACCCTCTAACTACAATATCAGGAGGCCCGACGCAAATTGCTACACTTCCTAAGCCAGCTGCAGGTAATCCTCCGATGAGCACAGTTGGCCCACTTGAAGCAACAATGGGTCCTCCGACATGTGGAATAGGCGGGATAACAGGCGTAACCATTGGACATACATGCATATCTGTTATTCTTGATGCTGGAGGCATGAGGTTACTCCTTAATTAGAACATTTCTGGAAAGGTGTAATGCAAAACTTCTTTCCAGATCTATCTTCTTTATTTCTTATTAATTTATCTCTCGTTTCCCGAAATGTTCGTCTAAATTTCTATTTTCAATATAAATTTAGTTAAACCACACTAACAACAATCAACCGTCAACTGAGTCCGAATGACCTTTTCAAACAGGCCCTAATTAGGCTGCAAAAAAAGTGTCTCTGTTTTATTAACATTCAATACAACTTCTTCTGCGTTACCAATCTCACTGCTAACATTGCCAAGTATTTCTAAAACCGAACGACCTATAGAGTCAGAGACGTTTTTATTTTCGCTATTTTTATGAAATACAGGCATTACTTTTGCTGAAATATTATCTAAAACTTCAGTATAAACTTTAAGCATACTCTTTTTTTCAGTAACTGATGTTTTTAATTCCTGTAATTTTTCAAATTCTTTTCCTGTCGCAGATTTTGCTTTAAGATTTTCATCAATTTTCGTTAACTCATCTAATACTTCAGTAATCTTTGCTTTTGCCTCACTTATTTGAACATCAATATCTAACGGTTTGGGCTCAGGGGCAGAAGATTGATCAACAGGAAGCATCAACTCCAATGCATTGTTATCTCTTTCTTCAGATTCCTGTATTTTCGGCGTTAGCTTTGTCGGATTATTAGAATCATTGCTCAAAGGTTTATTGTCAGAAAGGATTGAGTCATCGACCTTTTCTAGTTCAGTGGCCCATTTAAGGCTGTTTTTTTGTCTATTGTTATCCATATTCTATAAATAATTTCTAATTAATTTTTACTATGCTTCCCAGACACTCGAGAATACCTTCTGCCTCTATTTTAGTTATCGCTCCGCTAATTTCCGTTTCTGCTTGCCCTTCGATTTTTATTGTTGGAGCAGAAAGTTTAATGCTTTCGTTTGAAATTTTGATTTCTGACTCACCCACTTTTAAGGTTATCTCTGTGCCTGCATCTATAGTTATAGTTTCGCTTGCTTTAATGCTGTGAGTTTTTGCTGAAATAGAATGTTTACCAGCTTCTGCTTTTATTGTTCTATCTCCCTTTTCAAGAGTGATATTTTCATTTCCCTTTTTTATTTCAACAATTTTATCTTTTTCAGTAACAGTAAGTTTATCTTCCCCTTTTTCAACTTCAACGATTCTATCTTTTTCACTAACAATAAGTTTATCGTTGCCTTTTACTACTGTAACGGTTTTATCATTTTGAACAGTAGATTCATAGTCTTTTGCGGTATTGATACTAAATTTTTCTGCATCCTTATCGTCTGCAAATATAAGTTCAGTACTATGTTCTCCGTCTTCATTTTTTGAGGTAATACCATTCCAAAATTTTTCTTCAGCATTGGGATATTTAAGTGCACCATCGTGCAAACATCCAATAATAACAGGAGCTCTGTTAGGGCCATATAAAAAAGAAACAATAACTTCAGTTCCAATTACTGGACGAAAAAAAGAACCATAACTCTTCCCTGCCCATATCTGAGCAACCCTAAGCCAATAGTTTTTAGGAGTTTCATCATCATCTTTCTGCCAATAGAACTTGACCTGTGCACAGTTATCCTTTAGAGTTCTCTGTGATTCATCCTCTCCTACAACTTCTGCCGGCATAAGTGGAATAGTGGGAGCCGAGATCAATGCAGGTTTATAGACAACATCAGCTTCTATTGCATCAATAATGCATGAAATTCCGAGATGATTGTCTGTTTCAATCTTGATATTTAAGTCTATTGAAAGAATAACATATTCCTTCGCTCTTTTAGAGCCTATTTTAGCATATTTAAATTTTGAACCAACGTCAAGCTTTACGCAGTCATTATTATTATCTTGGAAATTAAAAGTAAACAGATTGCTACGCACTTTTTCATAGTCAAGCAACGTAGTTAGACACGCAGTCCCATCACTTGTAGCTTTATTATTCGGTCCTGGGTATGGCCAAATTTCAATACTTGGATTATCAAAGCAAGCCTCTTCAGTATTTGCTTTATTTACAGCCATATCAGTTGTCGGCGATTCATAATAATGGTCATAAGAATTAAAATTTTTAATCTGATATGTATAATGTTCATTTGTTTTTGTTCCGAACCCAGCAGTAAAAACTAATTTGCTGTCAGTATAACTATTGCTGCTATCATATAAAACAACGGAATTAGATTCTTGATCAAAATAATAAAAAATTCCCTCTTCGGAAAGTAGTCGGTTTAAAAACGTTTTATCATCTTCTTCTTGATACTGAAAACAAAAATCACGAGCTTCATAATTTTTTGTTACTTTGGACGAATATGTAAGGCTTGAATTGTCTTCAATCACTTCCTTGGCAATATCGGTTGTTGATTTATTCAGAAATATTTTATTGTGCCTAGCATTACGACCCAAAAAATTTGGTTCAATAATTAAGGTGAAGTTTTCCTTGGGATCACCGGTAATATCTCCAAAAGATACTATGAAATCTGTTACTACACCCGAATATTTTACTCTTGTTTTATTATATTTAAACGATAATGTTGCAGTTTTAGATACAAAATCATTGCGCAAAAATTCTTTTTTATAATTCATGCGCACAATTTTTACTGCAACAGTATACTTATTTGAGATTATACCTGTATACTTTATACTTTTGATATGCAAATCTTTTGAATTTATTGCTTGTCTATCAATTTCTAAGTTTAATGCAGAACAAATCATAGTAAAATTACCTTATTCAACAAATAATACGATATTTATCAAAATCAATCTGTGTCTCGATGTTGGACGAGTGTTATTCTTATTTATCAAAACTACACCACTTGAACAAAGTGGTAATACTACGGAGGAAGCCCTGAGAAGTGCCTCCCATAATATAAAAATAGGCATGTCTATAGTTTCATTATATGGCAATCCTCTAAAAAAATCAACGATAATTGCTAATTATACCTCAAGAGGTAATAAATAATCGTTTCGGGCTACGCTCTGTTAGCTACGCCCCCAACACAGTCGAGTTGTTGCATTTTGGGTCTAAAACGCAAGCTTTAAAAGTGTCAATTATGGCAACGTTGAGTATATATATTACTATTTTGACAATTGTAACAATACAGCATTAAACCCACATATACTCGGCACACTCGATTTTTTGAAATTTAGAAATGCATCCTAAATATAAAATTATATCACTATTCTATTATGCGGGCGGCGAGTATATTTTTTAAGATTATCAATTTCCAATAATCTGAAAATTATCAACTAATAAAGTTGAAAGCTCTTTATAGATACTAAAACATTTCTGAGAATAATAGCTAATTTTAATCAAAAAGCAAACTGCGGCTTTAATAAAAATTCTAAAAATGGACTGGTTTTAGTATAATGCATTTGAATTTTACAAAAATTATAAGTTTTTTATATTCTGCATTATCTGGCTTAAAAATAAGAAGGTGCTGTGACACTAACTGTACCTAACCTTATTTTTCAATTTGAAAAATTGAAAAACGTTTATAGATTCATTTATTAGAAAGAATGTCTGCTAAGGAAGTCTGACAAAAGATACACTAAAATAAGGATATTATGAATACTAAAACTAAAAGTCCAAGAATATCGGTTTCACAAGCGATTAATGAACATGAAATGACCCTTAAACACTGGGGATTGTGGCTTATTACTGGTGCTGGATTTGCCCTTGATGGATTTGACCTGTTCATTATTGGTGTGGCAATGCCCTTACTTATACTGCAGTATCCCTGGTTGCATGCCGACCCATTTATGATAGGATTACTCGGCGCAGCAGCGCCAATGGGTGCTATAATTGGTTCTGCTGTTTTTGGACGACTCACCGATACATTGGGGCGGAAATTTATACTCCTTTTGAACATGTTAATCTTTATAGTCTTTTCTATACTGTGCGGGGTAGCTTGGTCTGTATGGTCGCTTTTTATATTCAGATTTATTGCTGGAATCGGAATAGGTGGAGAGTATCCTGTAAATTCATCATATATAGCAGAATTAATTCCTAAAAAAAATAGAAAAAGAATGCAGGTAGGAAATTTTTCTTTTCAGGCTATAGGCGCAGTTGCTGGTGCATTAATGGGAGTTATTCTTCTTCAATTTATACCGCATGTCTGGACTTGGAGAATTATGCTTGGGATACCAGCAGTTTTTGCTGCGATTCTATTCTTTTTCAGGTTAGGTATGCCCGAAAGCTCCAAGTGGCTCGCCGCTAAAGGTAAATCAAAAAAAGCAGGACGAAATTTATCACTGCTTTCAGATGAAAAAATTAAACTACAAGAAAAAGAGGTTATTAAAACTAAATATATTGACATCTTTAAACCAAAATTTCTTAAATTTACGGTTCTATCAGCCGTACCATGGTTCTTAATGGATATAGCTTTTTATGGCATAGGCATATTTACCCCAATCATTTTATCTAAGTTGTTTAGACATGAAGCTCATAATTTTATTGAAGAAGACCTTTATTCAATAAAAAATGCATTATTTGTTGATCTTTTCCTTATTATAGGAATCGTCATCGCAATCATATTAGTCAAAAAGAGAGGCATGGTCAAACTCTCCACGCTTGGCTTTTACGGCATGGGCATTGGAATGTTAGTACTGATGTCTTCTATTTATCTGGTGAACACTCCCTATTACACACCTTTTATAATTGTCGGCTTCGTCCTATTCTATCTTTGCGTAAACGCCGGACCAAATCCTATGACCTTTATGATTCCAGCCAGAGTCTATCCAACCGAGCTGCGTGCGACTGGGCATGGGTTTTCTGCCGCTTTTGCAAAGCTTGGTGCAACAGTAGGAATTGTCCTGCTACCCTGGATGCAGCAGCAAATGGGAATTTCTGGGATGGCACTATTCATGGCATTAACATGTTTTGCAGGAGGAATTATTACTCAATTTTTTGCGTACCTTATAATTAAAGATAAACAGTTGTATAAATATCAAAAAATTATTGCAGACCTAAAAGGAACTAGCCATACTTTGCAAACAGTAAAAGATAGAAGTTCCTTTTAAGTTTACTTGCGAGACAAGTCTTATGCCAAATAAATCCATTGAAGTTACGATTCAAACTGCCCATTTTTAAGCGTTAACGTTCTGTCAGTCACTTCTTTTAAAAATTCCCAGTCATGAGATATAACGACCATAGGGATTTTCATCCCTTTTAACAATTTGGTTATTTTGCTCTTTGTTACCGGATCGAGACCAATTACTGGTTCATCGAGCAAAAGGAATTCTGGATTCATAGCTAAAATCGAAGCTATTGCTACTATTTTTTTTTCTCCACCGGACAGCTTATGCGTAATCCTATCCTTTAAATAAATAATATCTAGCTTTTCAAGAAGGTTGGTGGTTATTCTTTCGGCTTCATTTGGAGATTTACCCTGATTTAATGGGCCAAATGTTATATCCTCGATTATAGTTGGAGAAAATAGCTGATCATCAGCATTTTGGAATAAATATCCAATTTTCGTACGGACATTAGAAAACTCTTTTTCAGTACTCAATCTTTCGCCAAAAATTGAAATTTCCCCGCAATCTGGTTTTAATAGTCCCATAATCAATTGTAAAAACGTACTTTTCCCACATCCAATCGCTCCGATAACACCAATTCTGTCATTCTGTTCCAAACAGAAGTCAGCTTTTTCTAATACTGACTTTTCATTATTGTACGAAAACGAGACATTTTTTAATACTAAAAGTGGCATTGATGAATTATCTTTATTCATATCAAATTAAAAATCCTTCACTATTAGCAATAATAGTGATTACAAAGAGGAAGGCTCCGATAGCACTAAAGCCAATATCACTTCTCTTTATTTTAAATCTCCTTAAACAGTAAAAACTCCCGTTAAAGCCCCGACACAACATAGCTTGATGTACTCTCTCCGCCCTTTCCCAGCTTCTAACAATTAAGCAGCCAATTAAATATGCATATGTTTTATATGTGTGGACATTGGTTCCCGCCCTAAAACCTCTAACCTTAGCGGCACTTTGCAATCTTTTAAATTCTAAAAATATCACTCCAAGATATCTATATGTAAATAGAATAAACATTGTTAACTTACTGTTAAATTTTAGTTTACTTAAAGCCTGTCCAATTTCAGTAGCAGAAACTGTAGAGATATAAACTATTAGAATAACCATTATAGAATTGCACTTCAAAGTAATAAGAAGAGACCTTATAACCCCATTATATGTTATGCCTAACCCCCTCACTGTATAGATCGCTTGCCCTTTTACGGTAAACGGGAGAAATAACCAAATTAAACAAATAAACAGATTTATGATAAAAAGTCGTTTAAGAACGACAGAAAATCGTAAACCTGCAACAAAAATCGAAATAATTGAGAATATCATTGCCGGCAACACGGCAATACAGCTATTTGATACAGCAATTGCACAAGAAATAAATAACGTAAACAATATTCTGCAACGTGGATCTATACGATGTATTACTGAGTCTTTTTGTGAAAAAATTTCAGAATTCAAATGTGCCTCTTTTTATTTTTTAAATTTTTTTAACGCAATATATGCGCTTCCAAAAACAACCCAAATAATAATAAGTCCTAAAGCAACCTGGAAAAAAGAAATCTTTGAGGCATTTACAATAGCCGCTTTCTTGATTTTGTTGTCAATAACTTGTTTTTGAGTTAATTTTTCAGATTTATCATTATGCGCCTTAAGCGAAAGTCTCAGCTCATCATATCTTATATCCCATTCCGCTTTATGCCCCATTCCAGCATTTAAGACAATTTTTAGTCCGGCTTTGTCTTTTAGTGTTTTGGAAGGAATATTAAACCATAACATTCCGTTTGTATCAGTTTTTCCTTCATAGAGAATTTTATTGCTTTGATAATCATAGACTTTTATATCACCATTATTGACTTTTTCACCAGAAGAATAAAATGATTCAGTTTTTATTATACTACTATCAATCTCTGCAAATAGATTAACCCTATGAGCTATAATGCTTTCAGAAAAAGTAAAATAAAATATAAAAGAGAGACAAAAAATTAAATATTTTTTACTCATTGTCAGATCTTACTTTCCTTTTGCTTGTCAAAAATATATAATATTTCAGGTTTTACTTTTTTAACAAAAGATATGCATACGCATGTAACAATTCCTTCAACCACCATTATCGGAATATGAACAATAATGGCAATGCCAGCCACAGCTTTAAATTCATCCCCTGATAACATCAGACAAAATGCTAAAATCAATGCACTTAAAAGAATAGCAAAAGCACCACATAAAAAAGCAGAAACAATTGAAATATAGCTGGCTCTATTTTTGCTCACAAGAACAAGTTTTCTAAATAAATAATAACATATAACAGCTGGGGTTGCCATTACCACAGTATTAACCCCTAATGCAGTTAGGCCACCAAATTGAAATAGTATTGCCTGTAAAAATAACGCCGTCAAAATGGCTGGTACCGCAGCCCATCCCAACAATATGCCTAACAACCCATTAAGCATTAAATGCACACTGCCTACACCAAGAGGGATATGCACTAGAGACGCCACAAAAAAGGCCGATGCAAATACTGCCGTTTTAGGGATATCTTCAATTTTTGTTTTGGAAAGCCCAACCACAGTCCCAGCAAAAGCGATAAATGCTCCGCTAATTAAAACTGGTGTAGTTAATACACCTTCTGCAATATGCACTTGGTGCTCCTCATGTATTCCACTTTTCAAAATTTATCCAAATAATAGCACCAAGTTCAATATGTTTGTTTTTTCCTTGGTAGCTTTTCATTACTTTATCTTCTGTAAGAGCTGCAAAGCCCCACCATCCGGGCGCTGGTGGCGTATAGGTAAAAATACCGTTTGGGTCAGTTCTGACATACTGGTGTTTTAAATACGGGTTTCTAGTCTTAATTTTACAGTTTTTATTATAATAAACAATTTCTACGTGTATGTTTGGGGAGATTTTTCCGTCAATTTTGACAATACCCTGAAAAGTGTTTCCTGCATATAATCCAAAAGGCCTTGCTAATGGCACTATTTCTGCTTTCAAACCAATTTCTGTAAACCACCCTTTCTCCATTCCATACGTAGGAACAACCACTTTGGTTATATGTTGAATATATATGTCTTCGGCTGGCTCCCAATAAGGTTCAGGTACCATGTAAAACTGATATACACCCGGGCGTTTTACAGTACAAGTAGACGTCCAACCTCCGCTTCCCATAATTTCTTTTTCTTTTAACATATCGGTAAGACTATGCCTCTTTCCATTGAGGAAGACACCAAATTCCAGCGGTTTACCCATATCCATTCCCTTATACGAAAATGGATGAGACAATGACAGGTCCAAATCAATTTTATTGCCAGTATCTTTGTCTATAAATCTCTTAGACGGAATTATCATACCAAAGTGTCCGTGAACGTTCAACATAATAAAAAACGAAACAAATGCATAAACGAGAAAAGTCGGTAAGTTGAATGCGAAACAAACAAAATTTGTTTTTTTTAGAGTGTAACTCATAATAAATCCTCTCTATATTTTAAAATTTGAAGCTGCAGTACGGGTTATCCCGATATGTTCAATGCCTTTAGTTGACTTTAGACAATTGAACAATTTTTCAATCCTATTTACTATTCCTTTTACAACTATAATCTCTAGACAACCAGTATGGCTTAAATGAACATGCTGTGTTGATATAATAATATCGTGATAATCATGTTGTATATCCATTATTTTAGACATCAACTCCCTTTTATGATGATCATAAACAAGCGATATCCCACCAGCAACAATTGTTCCTTCATGCCATTCATCCGCTACAAAAGAGTCCCTTATTAAATCTCTTATTGCTTCAGACCTACTTCCGTATCCTTGCCGTTTAGTTTTTCTGTCAAATCTATCACTAAGTTTTTTATCAATTGATACACTAAATCGTACAAGTTCCGATGACATGACTGCTTTATCCTCAAGCTAAGTGTTACGTTTTTATCATTAGTATTATTTCAAACATAAATAAAAAACCTCCTTTGACACACATTTTCAATCTTATTATTTTAAAAAATCAAAGATTCTTTAAAAAGTGAAGAGGGTTTTTAAAATACTAACGGCAATATGAAACTGTCCAGCTTTTACTTTGCTCAACTGTTCCAGCACAGCATTTGTCAAATTTGACGGGTTAAACTCCAAATGAAATCTAATAAAAGAGTTTATTCAGCGGATATTCGACTATACCGCGTCCACCATTCTTTAAGATTTCGGGGATTAAATCTCTAACAATACTTTCATCAATAATAGTATTCAGAGCAAACCAGCCTTTTTCTCCGAGTGGAGATATTGTTGGGTTTTCCAGCGCAGGAAGTAATGTTGTAATTTTTTTCAGATTTTTTTCCTCAACATTAAGCATCAAACCTACTTTTCCTTCAGCTCGCAAAACGGCATTAAGCAAAAGGGCAATTTTATCAATTTTTGTTTTTTTCCATTCGTTATTTACTGCATTTTTATTTGCAATAAGGCGAGTAGTTGATGTGCATAATTCATCAATAATTTTCAATTTATTTGCGCGTAGTGAAGAACCTGTTTCTGTAATTTCAACAATAGCATCAGCTAGTCTTGGAGGTTTGACTTCGGTTGCGCCCCAGCTAAAATCTACATCTGCGTTTATTCCTTTTTTTGCTAGGTATTTTTTTGTCATACCAACAGCTTCCGTTGAGATACGTTTTCCTTCAAGGTCTTCTATTTTTTGAATTGAACCATTTTCAGGAACAGCAAGAACCCAACGTAGTGGTTTCCTACCCACCTTGCCATACACAAGTTCTGTGATTTCTACGACTTCTGCGCAACTTTCAACAATCCAATCTTTTCCGGTTAACCCACAATCGAGAATACCTTCTTCAACATATCTAGCCATTTCCTGAGCGCGAATTAGCATGCATTCAATTTCAACATCATCAATACTAGGATAATATGATCTGGAATTTGTTTTTATTTTATATCCCGCTTTGGCAAACATTTCTATAGTAGAACCTTCCAAACTACCCTTGGGAATACCTAGTACTAATTTATTCATAATAACACACCTCATTGAACTTGTATTTTTTGTTAAGCATATATAATATTCTAAAACCATAATTTATTTGGCGGCAAGACTCCCACCAAATACAATCTATTAACTTTTTTCAATTTTTCAAACTGAAAAAAGAGAGTCATTAAAACTCTTGAAGAACTTAGAATAGCATATATGAAAAATAATTCTTTTTTACACAAGAACCAATCGATTTCTCAAAATGGGACTGACAACTTTTATTCTACCTTTAGTGCAGATCCTTTGAAAGCAAAAACAGGATTGCCTATGATTGTAATTATGGGGCCGACTGGTTCAGGAAAATCAGAGCTGGCTTTGAACATAGGAAAAAGACTGCCCTGTGAAATTATATCTGGAGATTCCATGCAGGTTTACAAGGGGATGGATATTGGAACAGCCAAGCCAACTATTGATGAGCAGAAGATGGTAAAACATCATTTAATCGATATACTTGATATTCAAAAACGGTTGGATGTTTATTTTTACGTTAGGAAAGCAGAAAGAGCCATAAAAGAACTCCGAGAGAAAGGTAAAATCCCTTTAATTGTCGGCGGTAGCGGAATGTATATCCGAGCGTTATTGTATGGATTGGATCCATTACCAGCATCAGCAGATTTACGAGCTGAACTTCAGCAAAGATATGGTGGAAATGATGGTAACAAAAATTTGATTAAAGATATGGCTAAAGTAGATCCTGCAGCCTTAAAAACATTTGGCAACAACCAGAGAAAGTTGCTTCGCGCGTTAGAAGTATTTAGCCTAACAAGCAAGTCTATAACAAAACAACATGAAACCTGGGAAGGAAACAAACTGCGTTATCCTGTTTTTGCATATTTTGTCTCGAGAGAACGAGCTGAATTATTTAAAAGAATTGAAAATCGAACTGTTAAAATGTTGTCAAACGGTTGGATAGATGAAACAAAGACTTTGATTGAAAAAAACTTATTTAAAACACCAACCGCAAGACAGGCCATTGGATACGAAATTATATCTAAATATTTATTAAATGAAATTAGCTATGATGAAATGAAAGTTAGGATCGTAGCATCAACAAAAAAATTTGCAAGAAGACAAGAAACTTGGTTTAACAACCAACATCCAGAAGCACAAAAAATAACTATGAAAGCTAACCTAGAATCTCTTGCAGATGATATTTGTTTGAAACTTAAAGCTTAAAATACAAAAGAAAGCAATGCTACCTACTTGATGCTATATTTCTTTGGCGGAAAGACTTTTGACGAGCAAATCTAGTAAGATGAGGATCTTATTTCTTGCTGTCGACTTCTTGTTTTTTTCTAAATTCCTGGCTATCTGAGTATTTTTTGCAGCCTGGTTTATACGAACAGCATGAACATGAGTTTGATTTACCAGTAATCACTCGTATTATTTTATTTATAATTATGAAAATCGCTATGATTATAATTATCCAAAAAATTACTTTTTCCATGCTTTTAAGCCTCTGAATTGATTTGGCAGAAATCCTTCCACACAAATAAATCTAATTATTTTTATGGTTTATTCAATTGTAAAAAAGAGTAATACATAATAAAATGTTTGTTTGTTAAAAACTATAAATGTGAGAATTTTAAAATGCTAATTACGTATTTTACCAATTTATTTTTACTGCTCAAGTTGTCTGAGGCTGTTTCCCGTAATTTGGCATATCTATGCCTTTTATGCATAATTATTTTATTAAGCTTAGTTGTTAAATTTATTTTTAAACACTTTTTAGTTAAACTTCTACATTCTTTCATCAAACAAACCGCTACCAAATGGGATGATATTTTTGTTGAAAATAATGTTCCAGGCCGTGTAACATTAATAATTCCAGCTGTTGTTATTTTTTGTTTTGTTGATTTACTATTTCCTGTAAAGTCTTCAGGTGTAATAAATCTTATACACTTAATTTGTCTGATTTACATTATCATAATATGCGTGGTGATAACTGACTCTGTGTTAAACTCGATCGTACAAATATATCATCAGGCTGAAAAAACATCGCATGCTCCAGTTAAAAGCTTTGCCCAGATGTTAAAGGTTATTATTGTTTTTGTCGCCCTGGTAATTATAATATCGATGCTAATGAATAAATCTCCATGGACTTTACTAAAGGCACTGGGGGCATTAACTGCCGTTTCCATGCTAGTTTTTAAAGACTCAATATTGGGACTTGTTGCAAGTATTCAGCTTTCTGCACAGAAAATGGTTCGCAAGGGGGATTGGATAACAATGCCTAAATTTGATGCCGACGGAGACGTAGTTGACATCTCCCTTACAACTGTAAAAGTCCAGAATTTTGATAAAACAATTGTAAGCGTGCCAACATATGCGTTGGTGTCCAATTCTTTTCAAAACTGGAGAGGTATGACAAAGTCTGGTGGTAGAAGAATAAAACGTTCAATCAACCTGGACATAAACAGTTTTAAGTTTTTAGATAAAGATGATATTAATCGCTTAAAAATCTTTGAATACTTAGGAGGATATTTAACTAATAAGCTTGAAGAGCTTAGTGCACATAATAAAAAATTTAATGTTAATGCGGATGATTCTACAATAAATGGACGTAAACTTACAAATATAGGCACCTTTAGGTATTACGTTGAACAATACCTAAGGCATAATAATAAAATCAGCGATAACATGACATTTCTTGTGAGACAGCTTCAACCTACAGAAAAAGGCTTGCCTTTACAAATATATGTATTTACTAATGACACTAACTGGGTTAATTATGAAGAAATACAATCCGATATTTTTGATCATCTTCTTACGGCCATTCCTGAATTTGGACTCTCCGTTTACCAGGATCCAACCGGATTAGATTTTAGAAAAATTTATAAAAGTTAATAGATTTATTTGTGCGGAAGGATTTCCACCAAAGAAATCTAGGACTGGACACCTCTCTAAATCAGCGTTTCTTCATGCCTTTGCAAAAAAGTTATATAATCAGGTTTCATCGTGATTGCATAACTTTCAAAAGAAGTTAGATTGTAGATGCCTATAGTTTATAAGGATGGGAAATAAACCAAATGACAGAAATCAACGATCCTCATTTTTTTCATTTTCTTGCGGAAGGCAATATTATTTGCGGCTTAACCGCAGAAACACGCGATGGTGCCATACATGAACTTGCTGAGCGGCTCATAACAAACACAGCCGGACTCGATCTTAATAATGTAGTCAATGCCGTAATTGCCCGTGAAGAAATCGCTTCGACTGTAGTTTCTCCAGGCCTTGCAATTCCACATGCAAGGATGACCAATGTTAAACAGCTTCTTGTAGCTTTGGGAACGTCAAGAAAAGGTGTAGATTTCAAATCTGAAGGTATGCCCCTGAGCAATGTGGTCATACTGATACTCACCCCTAAGGATGATCCTGGACTTCATCTTCAAGTACTTGCGGCACTCGCAAAAGATTTTAAAGATCCAGAGACAGTCAAAAAAATCTCTGTATTTGAAAGTCCAGTGGATATTTTAAGATTCTTCTCGAAAACCAATGTTGAAATCCCGAAATACCTTATGGCTAAACATGTAATGAACAGTGCTCCTATGACTCTGCTTGAGTCCGATCCTATAAGTACAGCGATTGATGCTTTCGCAACAAAAAAAGTACTGGATATACCTGTAATCGACCATGAAGGAGATATCAGGGGAGTTATTGCTATTGAGGACATACTGCGTCATAGCCTACCTGAACATCTGTTATGGATGGACGATTTGTCTCCAATTCTCAGATTTCAGCCGTTTGCCGAGACATTAAAAACAGAGAAAGAGACAAAAATAGCTGATTTCATGAAAGAGGAATTCATCTCTGTTGACGAGACTGTACCGGCAATTCAAATTGCAAAAATTTTTCTTATGAATAACGTAAGACAGGTAATAGTAACCAGTGACGGGAAGCTTGCCGGAGTGGTAAATATCAATGGATTTATTACCAAATTATTCTGGGCGTAAGAAGGATAAGTTGACAATTCAATTCCTATAGTTGAGTATATAGTGCCTGTGTTGAAAGCACATAAGTTGTTCGGTGTTAGGTAAAACACCGAATATTTTTAAATATTTTTCTTTCATTAAAGTTTTATTTTGTATCCTCCGCTCAATCGACAGGGATATTGGACATTGGTAAAAATTATACATAAAAGATTCACTGTTAACAACTATTGAAAAGAAGCCGAATTATGGCTTTTTGCTCAAATTATATATTAAAGGTATTTACACATTTTTATTGAACGTATAAAAGGAAAGAAATAAGAGATGCATGGTGAAGAAAGTTCAGTTGAATTAAGCCTTGGGATGCTGATAAGACGGCTGGTCATATTGCTTGCCATCAGTGCATCTATAGGGAGCTCAGCCTATTTTTCTGAAGTATTATCCGGCCTGCAGTCAGTTTCATGCTCTGTCTTTCTTTCAATAATTCTCGGAACCCTCTTTTTTTGGAATTTCAGACTGGCAATAGCGTTTATCGGACTAGCTGTATTGATATTTACGAAATCGCTTACCGAGGAGAGTTTCGTAACATCATCAGAACTCCCTGTGATACTTTTTCTTGTAGGTATGATGATCATTGTCGGAGCACTCAAAGACCTTGGGTTCTTTACCTGGATTGTACAGCTGATCGTATCTATGCCCAATATTAATGGGAAAAAATTCATATTTATTACGTCCGTTGCATCTGCTCTTTTAGCATGTGCAGTTGATGAAGTCACTTCAATTATTTTCATCACGACCCTTATTTTTCAGGTCTGTAACAAGTTAAAACTGAATCCTACTCCCTATATAATTATCTGCGTGCTCTGCACAAATATTGGAAGTGCCGGGACAATGATGGGCAATCCGGTAGGAATTCTTATTGGAAGTAAAGGAGGACTTTCCTTTGGGGATTTTATGTTGTGGTCTTTTCCTGTAATGATTGTCTCTCTTTTAGCAACTACCGCAATTACAATGTGGTATTTTAGAAAAGACCTGAGGCAGTTTGATGTACGCCTTAAAGAACGGCTTTCACGTAACCTAAGCCTTATTCCTCCAGTAAAGGTTCCATATCATAAAGGGTTGATACTTATATCTGTAACTATTCTTTTTATAGCCTGTCATCAATTGCTGGAACAGCTTTTCGGACTCAAACACAACAGTGTCCTTCTTATAGCACCGCTTGTTCCTGCAGGTTTTGTAATGATAATGAAAAGAGACAGAGCGAGGTATTACCTAGAACGTGAGGTGGACTGGTGGACTCTTATTTTTTTCATGCTGCTTTTTGCTGCGGCTGGTTCCTTGAAACACACCGAGGTGACTGTAAGGTTTGCATCGTATTTTACAGAATACTGCGGAAATTCACCATCAATTCTTGTTCCTGTAATATTGGCAGTGAGCGCTGTGGGTTCCGCTTTTGTGGATAATGTTATATTTGTCGCTGCATTCTGTCCGGTTATAGAGGAACTTTCCACTACAGTTAACTCGATGCCTCTCTGGTGGGCTTTACTCTTTGGAGCTTGTTTTGGTGGAAACATAACAATGATAGGAAGTACTGCAAATATTGTCGCACTCGGAATGCTGGAAAAACGATCTCACGCACATGTAAAATTCTGGAATTGGTTAAAAATAGGCTTAGCCTCATCTATTATTGCATGTACCATAGCGTGGCTAGCAATAACGTTTCTATCCCCTTACATGCCCAATAAACAACACCGCAAAAACGTCAAAACTCAAGCAATCGAAGAAATGCACAAATAATGTTTATGACGCTTGCGAAATACTCCATAAATCAGGATGGAATCTCCTGAACTATTAAAGAATGAAGATAGATTTACCTATCGAATATTTTTTCACATTACATTAAAAACTTTTTTCATATCAATATCGGAAATTACATCTAACGCAATAAGTGTTTTGGTACGGGTTACTCCTTCGATGTGTGTCATTTGTTCTGTAAGTATCGCTTGAAAAGTAGTGATATCTTTTATTCGAAGCATTGCAACTAAATCGTATTCTCCAGCTACTGTATAAACTTCCGTTATACCTTTAATATCTTTTATAGATCTTGAAACTGTGTTCAACTTTGAACGTTTAACATTGATTAGAATTATTGCTGTTGTCATTTTTACACCTTTCATTCAAAAAAGTTATTAACAAGCCTGTTCCTATTCCGAACTGTTGGCAATGAACCTTGTAGCTAAAATTTCACGAACTATTTCAAAAAACAACCCGACTCCAGTCCAGTAATACTGAAAAGTAGACGGGGTTGATTCCACACTACAATTTATTAAACTTTAAAGTCTTGCGACTTTGATGCATTCTTATCAGAGGATCACCCCGTCTACGCTTTAAATCTAGTATTGTAACTTATCACTAACAAGTAGTATTTCATTGAAATTCCAATATTTTTTAGTTTTTTAGTTAAAGTTTATCTTTGCATTATGTTTGCACTATTTGTTAATGCAATCAAATGTGGTACATTTGATTGCTTTAGAATAATAAAATTGAAAAATATATGTTTGTGTTAAGCACAAATGCTTTTTTGTCTGCAAATCTTTTTTGTGCAATTTAAACTAAAATTAAGAAAAAGAAAGACGTGCACATATTTTTGCAGATTAGCTTAATAGAATGGAGTAAAGTTTAAAATGGTAATGGGTCTGTTAACAAAAGTATTCGGAACAAAGTCTCAAAGGGATGTGAAACGTTTACGCCCTGCAGTAGCACAAATCAATGAAATAGAGGAAGTTTTACAGGATCTATCTGATGAACAACTGCGTGCTAAAACAGAAGAGTTTAAAGAACGATTGTCCAATGGTGAAACAGTTGATGAACTTATGTATGAAGCTTTTGCTGTAGTAAAAAATGCCTGCAGAAGACTATGCGATACAGAAATTACTGTTACTGGACACAATTTAGTATGGGATATGATACCTTTTGATGTACAGGTTATGGGAGGAATTGTTCTCCACGAAGGAAATATTGCAGAAATGGCAACAGGTGAAGGTAAAACGCTCGTTGCAACAATGCCTTTATACTTAAATGCACTTACTGGAAGAAACTGTCAGCTTGTAACTGTTAGTGATTATCACGCTTTACGTGATGCCGAATGGATGGGCGTTGTGTATGAGTATTTAGGATTAACTGTAGGCTGTATTCAAAACGATATGGATCCGGCTGAGCGGCGTGAACAGTATAATATGGACATTACTTATGGAACAAATAGCGAATACGGTTTTGACTACCTTCGAGATATGGGGATGGCTGCAGAAAAAGAACAACTGGTGCAAAGGGATCATTACTTTGTTATTATTGACGAAGTTGACAGTATACTTATTGATGAAGCCAGAACCCCACTAATTATTTCTGGTCCGGCAGCTGTCTCTTCACACCAATTTGATACATTTAAACCTCTTGTATCAGATTTGTACAGGAAACAAAATTTATTATGTTCCAGACTGGTTAATGAAGTTAAAAATGTGATTGATAATCCTGATGCAAAAAACGATGAAAAAGATGATGCTTTTGTTAAACTTGTACAGGTAAAAATGGGAATGCCAAAACATCGTCAGTTAATGCGAATGCTCGAAGACGGTTCAATCTTGAAACAGCTTGAAAAAGTAGAAATGAATGTAAAAAGCGACCAGAACAGGGGTATGCTTCAGGACGTTCAGGCTGAATTATATTTTTCTGTGGATGAACGTAATCACGAAGCTGATTTAACAGAAAAAGGAAGAGCAGAAATCAGTCCTAACGACCCTGAGGCATTTGTTTTGCCTGATCTACTTGGCACTCTGCATAACATAGATGCAGATGATACTTTGAGCGAAAAAGAGAAAATAGAGAAAAAACAAGAGTTTCAGGAAAAGTTTAGTAATGACAGTGAACGGATACAAAATATTTCTCAGTTAATCAAAGCCTATTGTTTGTTCGAAAAAGATATTAGTTATGTGGTTCAGGACAACAAGGTAATGATCGTTGATGAGCATACAGGCCGACTCATGCCAGGGCGTCGTTTTAACGAAGGGTTACACCAGGCTCTTGAAGCAAAGGAAGGTGTAGATATTGAAAGGGAAACTCAGACTTATGCGACTATTACTATTCAAAATTATTTTAGAATGTATGAAAAAATGGCAGGAATGACCGGTACTGCAGAAAGTGAATCTACAGAATTTCATCAAATCTATAAAACGGATGTTGTAGTAATCCCTACCAATAAACCATGCATAAGAAAAGACAATAACGATAGCATATATAAAACAAAACGCGAAAAATACAAAGCTATTATTGATGAAGTTGAAGATTGTCACAAAAGAGGACAGCCTGTATTGCTTGGTACCGTTGCAGTTGATGTATCTGAAGTATTGAGTCGTATGTTAAAGCGCAGAAGAATTCCACATAATGTGCTTAATGCCAAAAACCACGGGTATGAAGCCGATATTATTGCCAGAGCGGGACAAAATGGTGCTGTAACAGTGGCTACAAATATGGCCGGACGTGGTACAGATATAAAGCTGGGTGAAGGCATTGCTGAAGTTGGTGGTCTCCACGTAATAGCCAGTGAACGTCATGATTCTAGACGTATTGACCGACAACTGAGAGGACGCTGTTCTCGTCAAGGAGATCCTGGTTCTTCCAGGTTTTATATTTCGTTAGAAGATAATTTAATGAGGCTGTTCGGTTCTGATAAAATAGCGACCATAATGAGTAAACTAGGGTTGGATGAAGGCGAAGAACTTCAGCATCCTTTATTAAATCGTTCCATTGAAACAGCACAAAAAAGGGTAGAACAACAACATTTTGCTGTTCGCAAAAGGACACTGGAGTACGACGATGTAATGAACAAGCAAAGGGAAGTATTGTATGGTTTTAGAAAAGAAGTGCTTCTTTCAGAAACCCCTAAAGATATACTCTTTGAAATTGTTGACTCCGAAATTGCCGCACATGTTGAACTTGCAATGTCAGATAAACGTAAAGACGTAGAATTTGATTTTGAAGGTTTATTATCATGGCTAAATACTACATTCCCATTAGGATTTATCGAAAAATACTTACATAAAGATGGTGTAGAACAACTACTTACGCCAGAAGAAATGTGCAAAAATCTTTGCGAAAAGGTGGAAAGCGCATATGCAGAAAAAGAATCTATTGAGAGCCAAGAGTCAATTCGTGGACTAGAACGTCATATCATGCTTGACGCCGTTGACAGGCTTTGGCAAGAGCACCTATATGGGATGGATGGTCTTAGGACTGGTATCTCTTTGAGGTCTTACGCACAGAAGGATCCACTTGTAGAATATAAACATGAATCTTTTGATATGTTCGCAGGTACGATGGCTGATATGAACCAGGAAATATTAAATAACATGTTTCGTTCCGCAACTAGTTTAGAGGCTTTCGAACAGTTATTTGCAAGTTTACCTCAGGAACTTATTCATAGAGAGATTGAGCAATTTGGTCAAATTGCTGGTCCTAAACAACAGGTTCAAGCAGGTTCAATGCAGCAAATATCAGAAGGCATGACTGGTGGAGAAGCAAGTTCTGAATTTATTGAAGCAGCACAGCCTGTTACGTATCAAAGAGATGTTTCAAAAGTTGGTAGAAACGACCCGTGCCCTTGTGGCAGTGGTAGAAAATACAAAAAATGCTGCGGAAAATAAAGCAATAAAAACCTAATTGATTATGAAAATTCAATCTAATATTGATAGCGATAAAAGAGTTATTGTGATTAGCCTTGACAGGAGCATCGACAGAAAAAAAGTAATAGAAAAAAGGCTTTCTGCTTCAAAAATTGATTTTCAATGGTTTAATGCTATTGATGGCAAATAAGGGCATATGCCCTTATTTATTTTTTTGGGAGTGTGTATTATTCTGATTTTTATTCAGGACAATACTCTTTGGTATTCTATCAGGATGGCTGTCATATTCTGGATTTTCAAGAATTAGGTTAATGGCACTTGAAGGTAATCCTTTAGCTTTTAGTGCTCTCTGCATATTTTTGAGAGAAAATTCTGCATCTTTATACATCTTTTGCTGTCGCTGTATTAATGACAATCTAAACCAGGCGCCAACAGAAAGTGGATAGTTAATAACTTCTTTTATTAAATGTGGCAATGCTAAATTGTTTTTACCTAGTTTAACAAACGACAACGCAATAAATCCATTTTTATGAGCATAGTCATAAGGCACGATTTTATTGAAATAATTAAAAAAATAGAGTGCTAATTTAGGATTGTTTAAAAATGTAATTGAAAGCATACCGGCTTTATATATATATTTAGCTTCTTTTTTGTATGTCAATCCTCTTTGGTACTGATATAGCGCTCTTTCATCTCTCTTTTTTTTTGCGTAAAAATCTCCAGTCCGAAAAAAATATGTTCCTCGATAGTTTGAGTATGCGCTATACAGCGTAAGAATAAGTATTAAGCTTGCAGTGATAAATACTAATAGTTTAATCATTATCCTACAGGTGTAATGCTTGCAAAGTGAAGACGAGACGTCCGTCCGTCCCTTCCATGTTTCGTTCCAAAGCAGCCCTAGAAATATTGCGGCAAGAAATATTGTTGGCCAATGAAAAAGAACTAAATCTAGCAAGCCATGAAAAAACAGACAAAAATATGCAAATAAAGTAATTCGCATAAATATACTTAGTTTTGAATATGAGATAAAACAATATATCATTGGGTATATCCATAAAAAACACCATAGGATTAATGCTGGAAGCCCGAAAGAAGCAGCTATGTACAGTAAAGTATTATGTGGGTGATTTGAACGCACAGCATTATTTGGCTTTGTAAAATATCCTAATGGACGATAAGAAGCAAAAACGCTTTCAAAACGGGCAGGGCTAGTTCCAATAAAAGGATAATCTTTTATAAGGTTAATGGCACCCTTCCATAAAGGAATTCTTACATCATCATTAAGAATGCATATAATGTTATGTAATAATACGAAAGAACAAGAGGTTTCTTGTTCTGCAGTAGAAGAAGCCGAACTCTTTTTACTAGTATTATAAGCAAAAAAGGGAATTAGAATTGTAATAGAAATAATTAGCAATGAAAAACTTAAAGTGCTATATAATCTTTTGCAATTAAAATAACCTTGCTTATAAATAAATATAAGCAGCATTACTATAGCGGTAAGAATAGCCGCTCGTGAATCACATTTACAGAAAAGGTAAACAGTATAACCAGTAAGGATGGCAGTTATTGAGTAAACTGCTGTTATTAATAATTTTACAGATAGTATATTGATCTTTTTTAAATACTTAACGGTACGATAGGTTGAGTAAATTGAGAATAACAGAACGACAAGTAAAAAACTTGCATGCCAGTTTCTGTTTCCTGTAATTCCAACTTTTTCTCCGAGAGTATAGAAACAAACTAACAGGTCCGTTACCCAAAGAATATACAGGTACACGGAAAGATATCTTACAGCGATATTTGAAAACAAATAAATAAACAGTGGAATGCTAATCCAGAAGATAGAAAAGAAAAAATCATCAAAAGAAATTTTATCGAAAATAAAGAACTGTGTTACAGTAATAATAAAAAAAAGAAAGAGGGAAATGATCAAACTTTGCTTATGGAAAAGTTTATTGTTAAGCTTTGTGTATACTTGGTCCAATCGATTTTTTGAGATTGGACCGGAAGGATCAGCTTCGACGTGAACACAATGCCTCTCGAAATAAGGATAGGCTTGCCTATAATTGAAAAGTAGAAAACTTACAGCCAATGCCGAAAGCGAAGCTAAACTGAAAGGCCTTATTGTAGTGGCAAAAAAAGACGAAACAGAGCTGAAGGAACACGGAAATGCAAAAGCACTAGCTATAAAAAAATATATTATATAGACTCTATTGTCTTTAGTCATGTATAGTGTCTGTGCTAAAAGCACTTAGCTGTATTTAGTATTTGGAGAATAATAAATATATACTCAATGTGGCCATAATTGATACTTTTGAAGTTTGCGCTTTAGACCCAAAATGCGGCAAAGCGAAGCGATCATTTATTACCTCTTGAGGTATATAGTATAGACTTGCTCGTTTAAAAAGTTTCCCAGCAGATCTAGCGACATAAAAAAGCAGGAGGTTTTAGCCTCCTGCTTTAGATTGACTAGTTTTTGACAACTGTTCTTAAAAGCTCAGAATAAGAGTAGGCTTACCTAAATTATTCAGCTTTAACATGCCCGTCTGCATAAAGTGTATTAGTAAAACCATCAATAGATGTATCGGAAATGACTGTTGTAGTCGGCGCTGAATCACCCATCACAGTTTGACCAATTGTAAAAGCGTTGCCATCTAGACTACTTGTAGCATCAGCTGATATATATTTTGTACCCAATAGTGTTATACTGGAAGGCCATTGGTTAGTATCATTATCCTGTGAATACATAATAGCAGCCAAGCCCACTTGTTTCAGACGGTTTGCATTTGATATCGCACGTGCTCTGGTTCTGGCTTTATTAAGCGCCGGTAGCAGCATTGCAGCCAAAATAGCTATAATAGCAATGACTACTAAGAGCTCAATCAGTGTGAATTTCTTTTTTTTCATTTTTCCGTCTCCTTTTTGTTTTTTTGTTATTGAACAACTCATAAAGTTAGCTTTCGTTCTTTCTTCTTATAATTATATAAAATAAATATAAATTTGTCAATAGATTTATACGAAGAAAATACTAATTTTTTAATAAATTATAGAATATTTTTTCAAAAATCACATTTGTGGAGGCCAAATGCAACCACTGATTAATAGTAACAACTATTTACATACACCGCCAACGGTAGAATTTTATCGATTCAGATCATGCTCTGTGAACTACGCCCTTTTGACACATTTAAGGCTAAAATTAAGATCTCAGCCTACGAAAGCATGTCTTAACGTATCCCGATATTGTCTGATTTTAAACGTCTCTTTCATAGTAATGTCTTTTGTTTTTAAAATCAAGTGTTTTTCTCAGCATGTTATTCATTTTTAGATGTTTAAACAATTCATGCACGAATTGATTTTTTTTAACACAGCCTTATCATTTGGCCTTAGTTTTAGAGCCTTTCTAAATAAATAAATAGCTTTTCTATAATTTTTCAAATAATATTCATTTAAACCCAAACAGAAAAAGCGCATAAAAGTGTTTAATCTAGGTATGGATAATATTTCATTGTTATATTTTATTGCTTCTTCAATTTTTTCAATAGAGTAATAATATATAGAAAGCATTCCAAGCACAGATATGTATCTGTTGTGATAGTCGTTATAATTATAACTATTTTTTAATAAAGGTTTTACATTTAGCAATAATTTAACTGCCGATATCTTATCTTTACGAAACATCACTGAAGCTTCAAAAAATAATGCTACTAGTTTATCTTTGTCTTTTAATTTTTCTGCGATAATTAAAACCTTTTCATCGTTACCTTTGCTTAATTCAATATCGCCCAAGCCAATAAGTGCCGTATTATTTACCGGAAGACAGTTTGCTGCGTGGTTAAATAAAATATGCACATTTTTCCACTTTTTCTGATAGTGATAATTGAAAAAAAATAATACAAATGAATAAATAGCTAAGATTGCATAAGCAAATGCTTTATTTACCAGTCCTTTCACATATGCATTTCTATTTACAAATTCGTTTTTATAGGTAAGCCCATTCTTATTATAAAAGGATCTATGTTTGGGATGAGGTGAAATTCGTTGGTTCAACTTCGAAACATCTATTGGTTTTTGCATATATAAGATTCTATTCAAAATCAAACCTATAGAAAACCAGATAAAAACAGAGGGAATATAGCTGTATCTGTCTGCATGATCTATTGATCCCAATCTTATTAACCCTATAACGGGAAGGAGAGTTATTATATATGCAATTATTAGCGGTATAATGTCGTATATAAAGAGTCTTTTATTTTCGATGGAGACATGCCTGTTCTTATTGTGAATTTTCAATCTCTCTTTTTGTGATGAGAGCCCCATCTTAAATTTTGAAAAACAACTCAGTTTTAGCACAGGCAAAACTACAGTTAAAAATAATATTCCAGTATAGAACAATAACATTTCTATAATAGAGTAAAAGGGGTGTACTAGTGGTTGAATTGGGTTTAAATCTGTAGGAAAAAGGGTTTGTGTTGTGTACCAGTATACATTAAACAGTACCATATAGAGTTTATGAAATGATAAAATACTATTATTGGGTACAGTCGCTGTTCCTTGAGCAATAATTGAAATTGGAATAAAAATAAGCAAAATTAAAAAATATGGCCATAATTTAAGCAAATAGCATATATACCCACAGAGCACCTGAAATTTTTCTGTTTTTTCTTTAAGTCTATAGTCTGCGAGTTCTAGTTTTTTGGCCTTATTATTTCTATAGAACTCGTAGAGCAACAGTATTATCGGCAAGCTTATTGCCGTTGGTTTTGATAACATGGAAAGTATGAAAAAACCTAATGCTGCAATCGAAAACTTTTTGTCAAAGTTTTTTATATAGAAATAAATACTAAGAAAGTAGAAGGCTGTGCACAGTACATCTTTTCTTTCGGATAACCATACAACAGACTCTACACGTTGAGGATGTACTGCAAAGATAAGGCAAAGGAAAAAAGTTATCCATGGCTTAATGCCAAATAATCGGAAGCATTTATATATAGCGATTACTGCCACAATATGCCAAAATATATTTTGCAAATGATATCCAAAGCTGCTCAACCCCCGTACACTATAGTCAAACATATAGGACAACATTGTTATTGGTATGTACATACTGTGGTATGGTTTTGCAAACCATCGCAAAATGTTAGAAAAAGAAAATGAGAGATGGCCATTATTCAGTATATATGTCGCATCATCCCAACCATTATAGATAGGATAATGCCAAGAAAAAGAATATAGGAATATAATTATTACAGTTAATAATAACAAATAAACAAAATCTTGTTTTCTAAATTTTTCTTTAGTATGCATTGGTGGTGCTCTTTTTTTATTCTCCCTTTTGTGCTTCAAGACAAAACTGAATATTCCCTAATATTTTCTTGTTATTTGGTTCAAGTTCTAATGCTTTATTAAACCAGAGAATAGCTGTTTTGTATTCTTTTAAGCAGTAAGCTTTTACTCCATGGTAAAAATATCGTTTATTCTTGCTAAGATGTTTAAAGCTTAGCAGCTCATTAATATATTCAATTGCTTTTTGAATATTACCTACAAAATAGTTAGTATCTATCAGCATATTTAATATTCTCAAGTAACGGAATTCTGTATCATACCCTTTGCGGGTTATTAATTCATAATATGGTTTTATGAATAACAACTGTTTTATTGCCTTTTTCTTATTTAGATAATAAGTCACTGTGGCCTTAAAGTAAAGAGGATCTAAGCTTCCTTTATCTTCTTCTTCGAGTTGATCAGCTATTTTCAGTACTCTTACATAATTGCCTTGTTCCAGCTCAAGGTCTGCCAGAAATTTGAGAGCAATACGGTTTGCAGGGACACTGCTTGAAGCATATAAGAATATATTACGTCTGTTTTCCCAAACTTTCTGATATTGATAGTTTAAAATTATCAAAAAAACAGAATAAAGAACTAATAATGCAAAAATAAGTTGTTTATTTAAAAGAAAAGATTGTTTACTATTATTTTTATATAATGTTCTGGTCAGTATTAAACCGATAGCAAACCATATAAAAACGGTTGGGATATAGCTCCATCTGTCAGCGTAATTACAAAAGCTAAAAGGAACTATGCCAACAACAGGTAGCAAAGCGATAATATAACAGGATAGAATAGATAGTATATAGTAGAGGAAAAACTTCTTATCCTTAGCACTAAAAAATATTATTATAAACACTGTCGCGATATAAAAAACTGAAGTACTAACAATAGTATCGCTAATGGATATTCTGGGATATATTGGATTCAAGTAAGTGGGAATAATAGTCGTAGTTATATAGAATTTTATATTGTATAAAACTACATATAATTGCCTAAAAGAGAACCTAAATCCAGCATTGTCAAGGGCCTGACTATAAGTGGTAAGCGGGATAAAAACAGTAAGGATAATGAAATATGGCCATAATCTGCTCAAGCCCAGCTTATAACCACAGATTTTTTTTCTTTTTTTCTTAAGCCTACGGTCTACAGTTTCTAGTCTCTTGTCTTTCTTATTTCTGTAGAATTCATAGAGCAATAGTATTACTGGTAGACTTACAGCCATTGGCTTTGAAAGCAAAGCAAAAATATAGAATAGCATTGAAAAAGTATAATTTCTTCTTTTGTGCTGAGTGCCTGATTTTAAAAAATAATAAATACTTAAAAAATAAAAGGCTGCACATAAAACATCTTTTCTTTCGGACAACCATACAACAGATTCTACACGCTGGGGATGAACAGCAAAAATCAAGCATAAAAAGAAGGCAATCCATGACTTTATTTCGAATAACCTGAAGCATTTATATACTATAATAGACGCTATAATATGCCAAAATATATTTTGCAGGTGATAACCACAACTGTTTAGTCCCCATACATTATAATCAAACATGTAGGACAACATAGTTAGTGGAGTATACATGTGATAATATGGTTTACTGAAGAGGAGACAAACATTTGAAAATGAAAATGATAAGTATGGATTTTCCAAAATATATTTTTTATCGTCCCAACCATTATAAATAGGATAATGCAAAGACAAAAAATACAAAGAAGCAATAATCAATACTAGAATTGATTGATTGAATATTTCTTTCTTATTAAAGTTTATATCTATGCGCAACATAAATCTTTCACTGCTTTAATGTTATTATTCCATAAGGTTAATCTAGTTGTGGTTATACTGTTTCAAGATTATAGTAAGAATATATTTAAATATGATTTTTTCTATATTTGTATCTATAAATTATTAGCAATATGTATTAATTAGTCCATAAACCCGTATAATATAAAGATCACCAACGACATAAGTTAACTTATAAAGGTTTTAAGAAAGTTTAAATGGATAATTATTCACCTAATAATTGTGTCATTTGTAAAAATAGCAGTTTCATTAAGCTCTTTACAGTAGAGGACTTTGACAACTTAAAGGCAAGTTTTGATTTGTTTAAATGTAATACATGTGGTTTTACACAGATATTTCCTTTTCTGGTCGAAGAGCAACTGGATAAGTATTACCAAAAGACTTACTATGGAGTAGGAAACAAGAAATTTATTTCTGTAATAGAAAATTTTATCCAACTGACCAATAAATGTAGAGCATTCAAAATCAACAAGTTTTTGTCTGAAATAAACAGGCCAAAGCAGAATCTCAATAAAAAAGTATTAGATCTAGGATGTGGACGTGGTCTTTTGCTGAAAGCTTTTCATAATATGGGATTTGATTGCTATGGTGTTGAGAGAAGTGATTTAGTTAGTTTTCATGAGGATGATATTACTGTGATAAATAAAAATCTGAAAGATATTGGTTTTAAGACTGCTTCCATGGATGTTGTTGTTCTATGGCATGTCCTTGAGCATCTATTAGATCCTGTAGCTATCTTTGATGAGCTAACTAGGATTCTTGGACCAAATGGACTGTTAGTCTTGAGCGTGCCCAATTTTAATAGTATTCAGGCCCGTTTTTTTAGGAAACACTGGTTTCATTTAGATATTCCAAGGCATCCTTATCATTTTTCACTTGAACCATTGGATATCTTATTATCCCGTAATAATTATACGATTATACATAAAAGCACATTTTCACTTGAGCAAAATATTTTTGGTTTTATTCAAAGTTCTTTCAACAAATTTCTGTTCTTTTTTCCTAAAAACAGTTTTTATCTTCTGTTAAAAAAAGAAAAACACAGTTTCTTATGGTTTATCAACCTTTTTTTCTGGATAATATTATTCTTATTTGTTATTCCGTTTGCTTTAGCTGAATATCTAATTTCTGGTGCAATGAAAAAAGGAGCAGTATTAACTCTTTATGCAAAGAAAACTCGACGTGGCCGTAATTGGCACTTTTAAAGCTTGCGTTTTAGACCTAAAATGCGGCAAAGCGAAGCAATCATTTATTACCTCTTGAGGTATAACAACTTTTCTTTTTGCTGTTTTAGACAAGCATTTACATTGTTCCGAATGTTTTTATTGTTAGGTTGAAACTTCTGAGCCTTTTTTAGCTGATAAAGAGCAGTGCGATAATCTTCTTTATAATACGCTTTTACTCCCAGGTAGTATACTCGATCAAACTCGTCGAGAGACTGAACAAGTAATAGTTCATTAATATATTCTATTGATTTTTGTTTGCTACCAATAGAACTATAGCACTCGATCAACATTTTAAGTGTCTTTAAGTAATAATTTTTGTAGATATGCCGCGATTTACAGAATGGTTTTATATGTAACAGCAGTTTTATAGCCTTTTCTTTATTTAAATGGTATAAAACAGATGCTTTTAAAAAATAAGCAATAAGGCTATTTTCTGTTTTTAAGTTAATTTCTTCCGCTAGCCTCAAGACTTCTGAATAATTCTTTTTATTTAATTCGACATTAGCTAGATAGTAAAGTGACAGTGTGTTAGTAGGATATATGTCTGATGCGTATGAATATAAAATGTGCTCATTTTTCCAAATCTTCTGATATTGGTAGTTTGAAATTAATAGTGCAGCAGAATAAATAGATAGTATAAGGAAAATAAATTTTGGGTTTATCAAAGGCGACGAAACTAATCCATTTTCCTTTTGTTTATTGCTATAAATAACTCTGCTTAAAATTAAACCAATTGAAAACCATATAAACACAGATGGAATATAACTGTACCTATCAGCGTGATCTGTTGAACCGAGCCTAACTAATCCTATGACTGGTAATAACGATATAATATAGGCTAGTACTAGTGGCAAAATACTGTAAATAAAGATTTTTTTATTCTTGTAAAATATTATAATTGCAGCCACTAAAAGCCCTATGTAGAACAATGAAATTTCTACAGCAGAATTAGATGAAGAAATTAGCGGATAAATAGGATTCAATTCTGTCGATAAAATGGTCTGTGAAAAATACCAATATGCATTATAAAATATTGTATACAGCCGTTGAAGTGATAATATCTGGTTGTGCGAGTTAATCGCCTCTCCTTGAATAATAATAGAAGCCGGTATTGATATTAAGAAGATTAAAAAATACGGCCATAATTTAAGTAAATAGTACTTATAGCCATAGAAGAGCCGGAGAAGAGCTCCTGTTTTTTGCATCGTCGAGTAAGTTTTATTATTATGTTGCGTGTTTTTACGGTTTTCTATCTCCAGATCTCCTGATACGGACCACGAGGTACAGGTTATGGGCCTCTGGTCTTTAGCCTCCTTCTCTTTTAAAGCTATATCTGATAAATCTATCTTTCGCTCACTGAAAACTGGCAACGAACAACTAACAACTGTTTCTAGCCTCTTGTCTTTATTATTTTTGTAGAACTCGTAAAGCAGCAGTATTACCGGCAAGCTTATTGCCATTGGTTTTGATAATATGGAAAGTATAAAAAACATAAAAGCTGTAATAGAAAACTTTTCCCCATCGTTTCTTACATAAATATAAATGCTGAGAAAGTAGAAAGCTGCGCATAACACATCTTTTCTTTCAGACAACCATACAACAGATTCCACTCGTTGAGGATGCACTGCAAAAATAAGGCAAATAAAAAAAGCTATCCATGATTTTATATTAAATAACCTGAAACATCTATATATTGTAATAACAGCAACAATATGCCAAAATATATTTTGCAGATGATATCCAAAGCTATTAAATTCCCATAAACTATAGTCAAACATGTAGGAAATCATTGTCATCGGAAGATAACACCCAACACAGGAATGTTTAAACCAATGCATGATATTGGAAAAAGAAAATGATAGATGATTATTATTCAATACATATGTGGCATCATCCCAACCACCATATATTGGATAATGCCAAGAAGAAGAGTACAGGGAGATAATAACCAAAATTAGTAGTAGCAGATAAAAAATCTCTGTATTTTTAATTTTTTTCAATAATCTATTTTTCCTTTGAATCTTATACTTTAAGCCCGAGACTGACACAAAATAGTGTTTTTTTTTGAGATTGCATTTACACAGATTTTTTTACAGAGTCACAAAAACTTTTTGTGGAAGCTCTAATTAATATAAAATAAGGGTCTTCACCAAAATCTGTGGGTAAAATTTTTTTTTATTTATTTTAACTCCCCGTTGTTCAACAAGCGAGGAGTTTAAAAACCAAAAACCATTTGATAGTGATATAATATTGAGTCTACCCACGCGTGACGATACCCATGGATTCTGGTGAAGAGGCTAAAAGAAAGGCACACTTGCACAGCACGCTGTATCTTCTTTTGATGCTCCTCCTCCTTGTAGCTGTTTCATTTCAGCCTCTGAAAGGGCCAACTCCTTGAGCTGTTTCATTAATAATTTTGCGCATCCTAATCTTTCTTCTTTTGATAATTTCTTTTGCTCAGTCATTTTTGATACTCCTGTTGTTGTTATTAGTTCCTTTACCTTAAAATATATTCTTAGATATGCTAAAGCGAATACTGTTGTGTTCGACAATACAATTTCTAGTGTTTACTTTTAAATACATTTTAATTTTTGTTGTTTTAATTTCCTAACACATTTTTCAATTTTATTTTTTGTATCTATATTACCTGAATCAATATCCAGAGCTCTTTTGTAGTAATGAATTGCTTTTTTAAAATTATTTTCGCATTCGGCTTTTAAGCTTTTTAAAGAATATTTTGCAAAAATACTGGTTTCTTCATATTGTAAAAGTTCGTTTATGCATTCTACCGTTTTTTGCTTTTCATCTATGGAGTTATATGAGTGAATCAACATAATCATTATTCTTATATAACGTAAGTTCCAATCAATGTTTTGATTTGATTCTTTTTTAAAGGCGGGTTTTGCTTTTAAAAGTAGTTCAATGGCGGTCTTTTTGTCTAAATTATACATGACTGAGGCTTCAAAAAAAGCTGCCATTGAACTGTTATTATTTTTCTGTTTTAATTTTTCTACAAGAGATAATACTTCCCAGTAGTTGCCTTTTTGCAATTCCGTGTCGGCTAAAGCGATAAGGATACTAATATTGGGCAAAGGATAATTAGCTGCATGTGAAAATAAACTATAATTATTGTTCCAGTTTTTTTGATACAAGCAGTTTAATATAATTAAAATGATAGAGTAAAACGACAATATCAAAAAAGTAAATTTTTTATTGTGGAAGAATGTTCTTTTAAACTTTGGGCAGAGATAATCATTTCTATATAATATTTTGGTTAAAACTAACCCGATTGAGAACCAGATAAAAACAGAAGGAATATAACTGTATCTGTCTGCATGGTCTATTGACCCCAGCCTTATTATTCCAACAACAGGCAGTAATGATACAAGGAAAGCAAAAAGCAATGGCAGCATCTTGTAAACAAAAAAATTCCAGTTTTTTTTCAGTATAATGATGATAATAAATATACTTGCGGTATAGAATAAAATAAGTTCTATAAGATTAGTAAGATATACTTGGTAAGGGTATACGGGGTTAAGGTCGATTGGGAACACTGTTTGTGTAAAATACCAGTATATATTATATAATACTGTGTATAACCTCTGAAGTGATAATATTTGATTGAACGAATGTGCAGTCCCTACATTTGTTTGAGTAATAATAGAAACAGGTATTAATATTAACAAGATTAAAAAATATGGCCATAATTTAGACAAATAGCATTTATAACCACAGAGTACCTGAGATTTTCCTGTTCTTTCTTTAAGTCTATAGTCTACGGTCTCTAGACTTTTGACTTTATTATTTTTATAGAACTCATAGAGCAACAGTACAATTGGCAAACTAACTGCCATTGGCTTTGATAAAATGGAAAATAAAAAAAAAACTAGTGATGCAACCGGAAATTTTTTATCATAATTCTTTATGTAAAAATAAATACTAAGGAAATAAAAGGCTGCGCACAACACATCTTTTCTTTCAGATATCCATACGACAGACTCTACCCTTTGTGGATGAATCGCAAAAATTAAACATAAAAGAAAAGCAATCCATGATTTTATGTTAAATAATCTGAAACATTTATATATTGCAATAACTGATACAATATGCCAGAAAATATTTTGTAAATGATATCCAAAGCTGTTTAATTCCCATAAACTGTAGTCACACATATAAGATATCATTGACAAAGGGATATAGCTGCCAATATAAGAATGAGTAAACCAATATATAATATTTACGATAGAAAAGTCGAGATGCTTATTGCATAAAATATAAGCGTTGTCATCAAACCCTTTTAGAAACGGGTAATGAATGGACATGAAGAAAACTAGAAATATTATTAGTATAAGACAGGCAGGATATATAGGCAAGCCTATTTTTGTTGCGAGAGATATTATTTTTAAATTGATACTGGTGTTTTTGCACCAATTCCGAAAAAGCGATTGCCTCTTGCATATTTTGTTTTGTTTGTTTATCTTAAACTCCATACTATACTCAACGTTGCCATAATTAGCACTTTTAAAGCTTGCATTTTAACCCCAAATGCGGCGCGACTGTGTTAAGGTGTCGTAGCTCGCAGAGCAGAGCGTAGCCCAAAACGATTATTTATTACCTCTTGAGGTATGTTTATCAAAGATAGATTTTTTTTGGGGAGAAAATATTTTTGAATAAAAAAGTCTTAACATTGCAAGCCTATATTTTACAGCCGTTATTATACAACCAATGCCGTATTTAACGCTGCGACGAAAATTAATACTGGACGCATCTTCAAAATATTTTGTAGGACACGTAATTTCTGCAATTGTACAGCCATACCATATAACTTGTGCCAAAATCTGATTGTCAAAAACAAAATCATCTGAGAAATCTTTACAGTCCAAGGCATCAAGCAGCTCACGAGAAAAAGCCCTATATCCCGTATGGTACTCTGATAGTTTTGTGCCTAAAAGAATGTTTTCAACAAATGTCAATATTCGATTGCAAAAGTATTTCCAATACGGCATCCCGCCTTTTAAAGCACTGTTTCCAAGAATTCTTGAGCCAATTACGCAGTGATAAATGTTATTACCTATTAATGAAGCCATTGCTGGTATTAACTTTGGCGTATACTGGTAATCCGGATGAACCATTATTATAATGTCACCACCATTGTCAAGTGCTAACTGATAGCATTTTTTTTGATTAGCACCATAACCAAGATTGTTTTTATTCCTGAAAATGATAACCTTATCAAGTTTTTTTGCTATTTTAACGGTCTTGTCTGTACTAGCATCATCCACAACAATAACTAAGTCTACACAATCCTGTTCTATTACTTCATTATATGTTTTTAGTAATGTCTTTTCTGCATTGTATGCAGGCATTATAATGATTACTTTTTTGTTGTTATGCATGTCTTTAATTTATTTGGTGATTTGGTAATGCAATTATTGAAAGTCGCCATATAATCAAGCTTTCTAATACGAACCTTCTAGGATTGGACCTAATTTATTTTTTATTTCATTCGATATGCATTTAGGAGAGGTCATGATTGCATTGCTTAATGCGTTTTCACATGAGCAGTTTCTCTCTAGTGAACCGAACGAGTTAGCCACTTTTTCGATTATCACTTTAGCCGTGTTGATGTTTGATTTCATAGTATTTATAACCATCTCAATGCTTACGTTTCCGTGTTCAGGGTGCCAGCAGTCATAATCTGTTACCATTGCAGCTATGGAGTAACATATGCCTGCTTCTCTGGCCAGTTTGGCTTCTCCCAGACTTGTCATACCAATTATATCCATACCCCATGATTTATATAAAAGTGATTCTGCTTTAGTTGAAAAAGCAGGGCCTTCCATGTTTACATACGTGCCGCCAAGAACTGCTTTAGGAGGATTTTTGTCTGCATTGTATAGTTCTGATACTGCCTGTTTAGTCTGTTCAAAAACCATTTTGCTAAATTCGATACATATTGGATCGCTGAAAGGAATATGTGCTACAATACCATTATTAAAAAAGGTATGTTTATGGCTCTGTTTGGTTCTATCTAAATATTGATCAATTAATACAACATCTTTTGGAGCAAGTTCTTCTCGTAAACTGCCTACTGCTGATATGCTTAAAATATGTGTTACACCAAGTTTTTTCATCCCAAAGATGTTTGCTCGATGGTTTATTTCTGATGGTGAAATAGTATGCCCTTGCCCATGTCTTGGTAAAAAATAAATTTCCGTTTCTTTAATTTTTCCATATAGATACTGGCCTGAAGCTAAGCCAAATGGTGTGTCTACCATTATAGAATCGATTTTTTTTACATTGTCAACATTATATAATCCGCTTCCTCCAATTATCCCAAGTTTCATTTTTCCCTCCTGACCAATAAAAAAAGTACTTGTGTTTAAAAAAGGTTTTGAATTTTCGTAATATCATACTCTATTATGGGTTTGTGTTTTTTCAAAAACAATTGTGTTTTTATAATATAATAACTAACAGCTGACATGAAACCTTTTCACACAGCTCTTGAAATTGTTAGTAGTTGTACTTAAAAGTTAATAAATAATCGCTTCGGGCTACGCTCTGCGAGTTACGACCCTGACACAGTTGCTTTGCTGCATTTTGAGTTTAAAACGCAAGCTTTAAAGGTGCCAATTATGGCTACGTTGAGTATATAAGTATAATGATACGGAGAGGTGTTATTTAGATGAAAAAAAAAGACGTAGAGAATAAAACAGAAGAAAAAAATGATAATAAAGAAAGTATACTTGCTGCTGAATTGGAAGATGTAGAAGAAACTACGGTCGAATCCGAAAATACTGTAGTGTTTTCAGATGAACAAATAATTGAAATGCAGAAAGCAATATTGAGTCTGCAAAAAAGTTTAAACACTTCTGAGGAAAAATTGCTGCGGTCACACGCAGAGTTTGAGAATTTTAGAAAACGTAGTATCAGAGAAAAAAATGAGATAAGAAAAAATACTCAACTTGACACAATAAGTGCGATTCTACCTGTTCTTGATCATTTCGAACTTGCCCTTAGTGCTTCTGAAGAGGCCAAAAATGTTGATGCTGTTCTAGATGGAATGAAATTAATCAAATCTGAGTTTGAAAAGGCTCTAAGTTCATTAGACGTTGAGACTATTAATGCTATTGGCTCAATCTTTGATCCTGAAGTACATGAAGCAATAGCACATGAGGCGTCAAATGACTATGAAAAAGATACAGTAGCCAAGCAATGGAGGGCCGGATATAAACTTGGTGACAGATTAATCCGCCCTGCTGCGGTAGTCGTCAGCAGCGGATCCGATGAAGTTGAGAGTAAATAATAATTTAAAAGAAAAGTATACTTTTTTGTTTTAAAAGTATGACGACCTGTTTCAAAGATATTTGAACATCAACAAAAATTATACTTGTTTTACCTTGATATGGAGACAGAATAAATATGGCAAAAGACTATTATGATATACTTGGTGTATCTAAAACTGCAGATGCTGCTGAAATTAAAAAAGCATATCGTAAACTGGCAGTAAAGTATCACCCTGACAAAAACCCAGGGGATAAAGGCGCTGAAGAAAAATTTAAAGAACTTTCTCAAGCTTACGAAGTATTGAGTGACCCTAAAAAGCGATCAACTTATGATCAGTTTGGGCATGATGCATTTACCCGTTCCGGCAGAGGTAGCGCTGGAGGTGGTATGGGCGGGTTCCATGATCCGTTTGATATATTCAGCCAAGTCTTCGGTGGTGGTGGCGGTGGCTCAATTTTTGAAGAATTCTTTGGTGGTGGACGCAGTACCAGTAGGTCATCAGCCCGCGACGGAGCGGATTTAAGATATGATCTTGAAATAGATTTTGAAGACGCTGTCTATGGCGGAGATAAAAAGATTTCATTTACACGCCTGCAATCTTGCTCTGCATGTAATGGAAGTGGTTGCAGTGCTGGCACAAGTAAGATCAAATGTTCTAGATGTGCCGGTAGTGGATATATTTCTACTAATCATGCATTTTTGAGCATGCGCCAAGCCTGTCCTACCTGTCAAGGAACTGGACAAGTAATAAAAAATCCATGTAACAAATGCGGTGGAGAAGGCCGAGTCCGTGCACAGAAAACAATTCAGATTCATATTCCTCCGGGTGTTGATACTGGATCTCGCCTAAGAGTTGCTGGCGAAGGAGAAAGCGGTACTGCTGGAGGCAGTGTTGGTGATTTGTATGTGGTGATACATGTACGTAATCATGAAATTTTTCATAGAGACGGTCTTGATATTATGTGTGAAGTACCAATTTCTTTTGCTACAGCCACATTAGGTGGAATCATTGAAGTTCCTACTATATCTGAGAAAACAAAATTAAAAATACCCGAAGGTACATTGAATGGAACAGTATTACGTATGCGCGGAAAAGGAATTCCTTCTTTACATGGAGGTAGGCGTGGAGACCAACATATTAAAATTTATGTGGAAATACCTCAAAAACTAACTAAAGGACAAAAAGAAAAATTACAAGCATTTAGTGATGAGTGTGAACAGGATACCAAACACCACCCTATGAAAGCTTCGTTTATGAAAAAAGCAAAACGTTTTTTTAAAAGTGACTAAATATCAAAAAGTATTATGAAAAGACTGGCAGTTATAGGAAATCCGATTTCTCATTCTTTATCACCGGCAATGCATAATGCAGCGTTGAACTTTCTCGGTATTAATAGTAAGTATGTTGCTATTAATCTAAAAGAAAATTGTTTTGAAGATTTTATTAGTAAGGCAAAAAAAGAGTTTTCAGGTTTTAATGTTACGGTTCCTTATAAAACAGCTATTATCCCTTTTTTAGATATAGTGGAAGACAAATGTCTTTTGTCTCAGAGTGTAAATACTGTAGTGATTGGTAACGGCAGAAAACTTTATGGAAAGTCTACTGATGGGTATGGTTTGGAAAAAGCTTTGAGCGAAACCTTTCATGTATATCCTACAGATATTCATCTATTCTTCATCGGTTGCGGTGGTGCAGCAAAAGCTGCAGCAACACATTTTTTAAGAAAAGGAGTCAAAAGTATCATATTCGCAAATAGAACTGTTACAAATGCAGCAAAGTTTGTGAATAAATTAGCCCAGCAGTACCCTGGTAGCAAAGTAAAGTTTTGTAGCCTAACTGATCATGAAGCAATAAACAGATTTTTAGACTTGGACCCGATCGTAGTTCAATCGACAAGCTTGGGGATCAGCGAAAGTGATCCATCCCCTTTCGCAGTGGAACTATTCAGGGACGGATTAAGAGTTTTTGATATGATCTATCATAAAACAAACTTTCTCCGTACAGCCGAAACTAAAAAATGTGTATGTTCAGATGGACACTTAATGCTTTTATACCAAGGAGCCCGTTCTTTTTATTTATGGACTGGTATTGAAGCACCGATTGAATTAATGAAAAAAACTCTATTGAAACAATTGTCTAATAAACTCACAAGACAGTAAATCAGCAATATTTATTGTCTTTGGCAATCATGAAACTATAAACTAATGTATTATTCATATCCATTTGTAGAAGAAATGATGCCATTATGGTATATCTTTATCTTCATATTCGGCCTTTGTGTTGGCAGTTTTCTCAATGTATGTATTTGGAGAATGCCCCGTGGAGAATCCATTGTTTTCACACCATCCCATTGTCCTAATTGTAATCATAAAATAAAGTGGTATGAAAATATACCGGTATTAAGTTGGCTATTATTACAAGGACGCTGTTCCAAATGTAAAACTCCCATTTCTCTTCGTTATCTAGCAATCGAAATATTAAGTGGTGTACTTATTCTGGTTGATTGGTGGCGTGTAGTGGAATGGCATCAACCCTTATCCCTATTCCTGTTATATCTGCTGGCTACTATATTGTTTATTGTGACTTTTTTTGTCGATTTAAAGTATAAAATTATTCCAAACCGTTTAACATACAGTGTAATTATCATTGGCTTGCTGTTAGCATTGTTTTTCCCTCAGACTATGGGAATAAACACTTCTTATGAAGCATTTATAAATTCTGTGTTAGGTTTAACGGTTGCTGGTGGAGCATTAGCTGTTGTATTAATGATAGGAAAATTAATTTTAAAAAAAGACGTTCTTGGTTGGGGAGACGTAAAGTTTATTGCCGCCGTTGGTGCATGTTTTGGCTTTTATCCAGCGGTTTGGTTCTTTTGTATACTCACCGGTTCAATTCTAGGAACTATCACAGGCTTAATTATCATTTGTTTTGGCAGAGGGCAATGGTCTACTGCACTACCATTTGGAACCTTTTTGTCTATTGCTGGATATTTATGGATTTTGTACGGCATCGAAATAACTACTTACTACTTTAATTGTATAGGATTTGCTTTTTAACTCACATTTTCTTCGTTAAGAGCAAGCAGCATTAAAAACTCTCGACGACTAAGCTCTGATGGGCTTTTCTGCATCTCTTCATATATCCTTCTGTTTCCCTAGTGGCTCAACCATCTTCAAAGCACTAAACCAAAAGGGCCTCTCTATTATTATCTGTAAAACTTGTTAATGCTTGAAATACAAAGACTAAGAATAATATCCAATTTTTGCTTACTCTCAAAAAATCAAGTTCCTTGATATTTTTTTCAAACTATTAGCTGTCGGTCTTTTAAGGATATAAATAATCATAAGAAAAAAGTAATTTATTAGCATTATACTGTCGTTTTTTATTTACAAATTCGTTACAATCATAATTAGATACTAAGATTGAAATTTTTTATGCTAAACAAAGTTCGTTTATGATTTCCTTGGAGGCGGTTATGGAAGAAGAAAAACTAAATGTAGTTGTATTGCTAAGTGGTGGAATGGATTCAGTATGTGCATTATATCAATCAATAGAAAAATATAATGTAATGTCTGCACTGAGCTTTGATTACGGTTCAAAACATAACCACAAAGAACTTCCCTATGCTTCTTTTCATTGCGAAAAGCTAAATATCCCTCATTCTATTATTAAAATTGATTTTATTGATGATTACTTTAAACCACATCTACTGAAAGATGGTAGATATCTTCAAAGAAGCTATTACGACAAAGATAGCATGAACAAGACGATTGTTCCCTTTAGGAATGGAATAATGTTATCTATTGCAGTAGGATACACAGAAAGTCGAAATGGAAACGGCGTAGTTATTGCTGCACATAGTGGTAATTATTCGCTTTACCCTGACTGCCGCGAAAAATTTTTGAAATCAATGTCACAAGCAGTATGCGTCGGAACATATAATAAAATGAAAATTATCAGACCTTTTGTTTTTATGACGAAAGATCAAATTATTAGAAAAGGACGAATGCTTGGTGTTGATTTTTCTAAAACCTGGTCGTGCGACGAAAACGAAAATATTCACTGTGGAGAATGTAACACATGCATGAATCGCAGAGAAGCTTTTAATTTAGCTAGGATCGCAGACCCAACAGATTATTCTTCTGAAGAGCCACTTCCATTGGAACCAGTTGATTGATTCTATACAACCTCGCATTATGAATTTCCAACTATTTGGAAATATATTTGTTTAATAATATTTCTATTCATTTGTTGGAGAAAAATCTTGTGGTCGCGTTACCCAAATTTATTTATAGTTTCAGTAAGAATATTTAAAAAACAGAAGTATATTAAAAGTTAAAATTATAGAACAGGTATATTATGGATACAAATGCTAAGATAAAAGTTGTCCCTTTAGACTGGAGTGATGACTGTAATATTATTGTAGGACAGTCGCATTTTATAAAAACAGTTGAGGATGTTGCAGAGATAATAGCTGGTTATGCACCAAATGCAGAATATGGATTTGCTTTTAATGAAGCTTCTGGACCATGTCTTGTCAGAACTACGGGAAACAATAAAAAGCTGATAGAAGAAACGGAAAAATGTGCTTTGGCTGTAGGTGCTGGGCATTCTTTTTATCTAATTTTAAAAAACTGCTTTCCAATTAATATACTTAATCAAATAAAAAGCTGTCAAGAGGTATGCCAAATTTTCTGTGCTACCGCAAATCCAGTTCAGATGCTTGTAGTTGAAACTGAACAAGGCAACGGAATAATTGGGGTTATTGATGGATTTTCTCCAAAGGGAGTCGAAAACAAAAAAGATAAAATAGAACGCTATAATCTGCTAAGGACTTTTAATTATAAGGCCTAAACTGTCATCTCTGAGAAAGGATTTATTAGATGGAAGCAAAAGAATATTATAAAAAAGTGATAAATCAGTTGAAGAACTGCTTTCAGTATAGTGATTGTGTTGTTGCCATTGAAAAAGAACTTATTAATGAAGGGTGCGATCCTGCTTTTCCTGCTTTGACTATGCCTGTTGATAACCTGGACTACCTTTCCTGTGAGCGTGGCTTTCAAGTACATATTCCTGTGATAGGCGCCAATTCTCAATCAGTTTTAATGCCAATGGATTTCGAGATTTTTCTGTCTGAAGATAATTATAAGCTGTATACAGATAAAGAAACTCAAAGAGCATACTTTAAACAAACAGTACCTGTCCTTGACTATATAAGAAAAATCTTTACTGATAGAGGAATGCCATTTATGCTGGATTATACTCCGTCAGGTGGACATATACTGTTTCAAAATCCCCTGAATCAGCGATCCACAGAAGAACTTAAAAAACTCGGTTACCTTGAGTATGACCTTATCGCGGCATGTAATTATATTAATCCTGACGATATGCGCAGGAAGAACGGGATTTCTCTTGAAGCTGCCTGTGTGTTTAGCGGACAGGGAAAAATAGCAGAATATATAGCATTGTTAACAATGAAACAATTTAAAGATAACGAACTAGAAGGCAAACTACCTGTTACTATATCCGACTCTATGAAATATTGCATAAATCTAGATAATTCATGGTGTGAAGGTTCGCCTCATATGCGTTCGATTAGAAGTCCTTTCAGTTTGCATAAAAAAAATATTGAAAAATACGGTATGCTTGATGAGTCACCACTCGTAGATGTTATTGGAATTCACTTTGATGGAGAAAATGTCACTGGAGAAATAGACATAGATACTGTTGTTGATTGTATGTGGGATTTGAAAAAAGCTGCCAAGCACGCAAGCATATTCACTGGTGACATTCCATGTGCCAATGATACTCTTATTGACTTTATTGGAGAATATAAGAAATCGGACCTCTATAATTTTCATAGAAAATTTGATTCAGAAATGGATATCCCCCATGGGCAGGCACTCGAAAAAGCCAAACGGGAAGATAATATTCCGGATTGGACCAGGAATATTTTATATAACCCTAATCCAGCTGCTCTACAGCCGATAAATATGATTGGTTTTATCTATGATTTTGTCATTTATGCCAATTGGCCTCCAAAACATGTAGCTAACATCCTTCGTGATATGTATCTGGATAACTCAAACAACTGGGCGCAAGATTTTATTGATTCCTACCCCGCAGAGGAAAAGTCTAATTTCTGGGCAAGAACCTATAGTGCAGTAGCTTATTGGAAAACAGGAAAACTGACTATTTAATGAAAAAGAAAAACATTAGACTTTTTGATCTCGTTTTGATGTCAGTATGCATAGTTTTATGCCTAACTTAAATGTCGGGATGAAATTTTTGCTGATGATAATTTTTAATTTTATGGGATTTGAAGTTATCACCACAGTCTCAGGTGATATGGACAATCCAGATAAGGATATTCCCAAAGCACTTATTATAGGCGGTATTCTGATTGCATTTTTCTATTTGTTTTCTACATTTGGAATTCTTTTTTATTTAAGCAGAGTATTTTTTCAATCTTTCCTTGAAACCCTATAAAAAGGAAAGACTTCTATTATGAGACAGATAGTAACTAAATATATTGACGGTTCGTTATTTGTAAAATTTTCTTCACCTGAGACACTATCGTTTATGCCTTCATAATAAATAGCTCCCGCTGATATAAGACCTCTTTCCTGCATAAATTTCTCTCACCTTCCAATATACGCAACATCCCCATAAATCTCGCTGATTAGTGAAGTAAATATACAGCAAATACCAAATAAGAGAACAGACCCCGAAAATCTTTAAGAGAACAGACCCCGAAAATCTTCTATTAAATGACAGACCACGAAAAACACTTGGGTTTAAAACACCAAAAGAACTATTTACAAAGGAGATACTTAAAAAAGAAGAATTCAGAATTTTATTAAAAAGCATGTAAAAAATAGAAAAATCCGACCCATGAGCAGGATGCAGAGTACGAGTTAACAACAGTTTTGCCAACACTGCTCCGACGAGCTGGGCGA
>Ga0233447_1000354_pt1 | contig 53907 bp, 39 predicted proteins | sample SI_124_October20_3_FD_183014 | JGI IMG/M metagenome (GOLD analysis project Ga0233447, IMG submission 183014) | Seawater microbial communities from Saanich Inlet, British Columbia, Canada - SI_124_October2016_135_MG | ecosystem: Environmental > Aquatic > Marine > Inlet | place: Canada: British...
CAATTTTTAGTTTACGAGTGTTTTTAAGGTATTCGGCTACACCGATAGCCTGCACAATCATGGACCCCATGCCGACGATCACATAGTCCGCCTTATCGGTATTGAAACAACCGATACGATCATATCGACGACCCGTTAGTTCATAATATTCATCCATAACCTGTTCGGTTAAATCTTTAATATGGTTGTAGAAATAGGGACGTTGGGCTGCCTGAGTTTGCATGTAGGCATCCTGATTCTGAACAACACCAGACTGTAGTGGATTATCCACATCCCAAATTGCCGGGATTCTGCGGCGGGTTTCACCATAAAGCATTTGTTGTGCAGGAGTAGGGCATTCGATTTCATCATCAGGATTACCCAAAAATTCTGCAATCAACTCTTTTTCTGGTACTTGTAGAGGCTCAATCAGGTGAGTCGTCAGGAAACCATCCTGTGCAACGGCAGCAGGAGTCAGTGATAACTCAGCGATTTTTCTGGAAATTAGATTCAGGTCGGCTGCACCCTGTGCATCACGGGCAAACACCTGAAAAAAGCCGGTATCATCGATGCAATGGAAATCATCGTGACCACAGTGAACATTTAAGCTGGCTTTTGTGATAGCCCTGCAACCTATATTCAGCACATAGGGTAAACGCTTTCCTGCTGCGGTGTAGAGGGATTCATGCATGAATGCAATGCCCTGAGCAGAAGAGAAATTGGTTGCTCTTAATCCTGTCATTGCCATGCCAGCTGTTACAGCCGCCGCCGCATGTTCTGATTCTGGTTCCACAAAAATTAATGCTTTATCGGCATTGTTGATATGGCCTTTGGCGACTTCTTCGGCCCAGTATTCCCCCATTTGTGTGGAAGGTGTTATCGGGTAGGCGCCAGCTGCATCAGAGGCTTCACGTTCGCACATGATGACAGCGGTATTACCGTCCATCGCCATTCGCTTTCCAGGATATTTGAAAGTGCGTTTAGCTTTTTTAAGAAATGACATAATGGGTTCCTGGTTTAGTGTATTGGCAGTGCCTGGTTTCGCACGATTTGTTTAGCTTTGGTTCCTTTGAGGGCTATTTCATTGTTTAACCATACAATGGCACCTGTTGGGCAACGCTCCGTGGCGACAGGAGAAGCTAAATGGTTTTTCTGGTAATCGATGACGGCGAGGTTATCTTTCATGATGATAAGGCCATCTGGTGAATCAACCACACAACGCTCGCAAGAGTTACAGGCGACTTCGCAATCAGATTCTGCGCCATCGCCGTGGATCAGGTTTTTACAGGCCACCCATAATTGTTGATTAACGGGTTCCAGGGAAAATAGATCTTTAGGGCAGATAACAACACAGTCATCGCAGGCAGTGCATTTTTCTGGATCAACGATGGGAAGGCCGTGAGTATTCATGGTTATTGCATTCTGGTCGCATGCTCTTAAACAATCTTCAAGACCGATACAACCCCAACTGCAGCTTTTGGGACCACCTGCAATGATTGCAGCTGCTCGACAGGTTTCCATGCCTGCATAATGCCCCTTGTTTTTAGCAACATTAGATCCACCTGCACAAGCTAATCTGGCAACCCGTTTAATGACATCACCTGAATCGACTCCCAGGTAATCTGCAATTTCGTCGGTAGCTTCATTAGAATTGACCGTGCAACTTGCTGGTTCTATTTGGCCTGCAATCAGGGCTTCAGCAAAAGGTCTGCAACCCGCTGTTCCACAGGCTCCACAATTGGTACTGGGCAGCATTTCTTCAACTTCATCTATTCTTGGGTCTTCAAAAACCCATAGTTTTTTATTGGCAAATGCCAGAACACTGGAGAGAATTAATCCCAGTCCAAGCATGAAAGCTACTGTTATGATGATATATTCGATATCAAATGCGGGCATTTAGATAACCTCATATTTTCTACTACTATAAATACTATGTTTACATCATGTTGTTGAATTGAATATTGATCAATTTAATAAATTTAATATAATATATTAAAAACTTAAATATTATTAACTGAAACGGTGACTCCATGACTGAAAAACTTCCGCAGTTTTATTACAAACAAAACCGTTTGAAACAATTGAAAGCATTTTGTGCAGCAGCTAAATGTGGAAGTGTTTCACTGGCAGCCGAAAGCCTGTTTTTAAGCCAACCCACTGTTACATTACAAATACAGGCTTTGGAGAGAGAAATGGATGTCACTCTATTTGAACGTAGAGGTCCTAAAATAACTTTAACACCGGAGGGGGTCGTACTTAATCAAATAGCGCAACCCCTGGTCGATGGCATAGAAGGGCTGGAAGAAAGTTTTCATGCTCATTTTGGTAAACTGGAAACAGGGGAGTTGAATATTGCGGCCGGGGAATCGACAACTTTATACATATTACCAAAATACATTAAAAGGTTTTCAGAGGCATATCCTGGTATTCAAATTAAGCTACATAATGTTACAGGACGTGATGGAATGACCATGTTAAGAGCTGATGAGGCGGATCTGGCTATCGGTTCAATGCTGGAAGTGCCTGATGACATTATCTATAGGCAGTCACTTTCTTTTAGCCATACTTTGATTACACCATTAGATCACCCGCTTGCCAATAAAGAAAATATAACCTTAGAAGATATTTGTCCTTATGGATTGATATTACCTCCAAGGCATCTTGCTACCTGGCGGTTTTTGGAGTGGGTGTTTAGTCAGTCTGGTTTAAAGTTTAGTGTGTCTCTTGAGGCCGGTGGTTGGGAGATTATCAAAAAGTATGTTGCTCTGGGTATGGGAGTATCGATTGTGACGGATGTTTGTTTAACTGGAGAAGAAGCTTTAGCACGAAAATCACTGGATAAATTTATTCCTAAACGTTCATACGGTGTTGTAGTTCGTAAAGGCAAATTCCTTAACCCGCAGTCACAGGCTTTTATAGATATGATCGATGCTGATTTCTTTAAACAAATGGAAGAAACCTCAAACCTGACTAAATGATTCCAGGTTGAAAGTTAAACCAGTTTTTGAAATGATTCATCAATAAGTCTATTCTTTATCCGTATGCAAACATTAACCGATGCCACTCTAGAAGCTCTTTTTCTCCTGCTTTCAGGAGACCCTACTATCTGGGGGATTATTGGAATCTCCTTTCAAGTATCAACGATTGCAATTTTTAGTGCTGTTCCACCTGCTTTATTAGTGGCGTTTACCCTGGCGCACTTTCGGTTCCCCGGCAGGAAAATTATAATATCAATTTTTAGCGCTTTACTATCTGTGCCAGCGGTAGTTGTCGGCTTAACCTTATTTATTGTCTTATCACGACAAGGGCCACTGGGAGATTTTAGACTGTTATTTACTCAGTCAGCGATGGTGATCGGTCAATTTTTATTGAGTTTTCCAATATTGGTTTCAATGTCTCTTGCAGCTATTCAGGCGGTAGATGATCGTGCCTGGGAAACGGCAAGAACTCTGGGGGCAGGACCTTTTCAAGCTTTTTTTACGTTGTTATATGAAGTTCGTTTTGGCTTGCTAACCGCCTTACTGGCCGGTTATGGCCGGATTATTGCCGAAGTTGGTGCTTCTATGATGTTAGGCGGAAATATTATGGAGTATACCCGTAATATTCCGACGGCTATCGCGTTGGAAACCAGTAAAGGCAATTTCGCTCAAGGAATTGCTCTGGGAATTGTTTTGGTCTTATTATCCTTTATTCTGAATGCTTTTTTACATTCAATGGATCATAAAACCAATGTATTGCGACCATGATCATTGTTTGCGGGTTATTGCTTTTGTTTGACTTCCCTGTAAATCTCACCCCAAAACATCATATCACCATAGTATTGTGACAATATTTTCATGAGACAGGTTTTTATACTACTTATAGATAGTTGTTATAACAATATGTCCATGTTGTAATAAAAACCTAAGGGAAGATATATGAATTTCTACGTTATGACGGTTTATTAATTTTATCTAGCTTACTATCCAGCCCATTGTATACAAAAGATTTTGGCGATATCACCATTTCATAAAAACCATTCCCTGCAGCAACTCTCAATCCTTCTATTTGAATGAAAACCGAATTAGTTACCTGGTATAGAATACAGCACTACTCAGCATATTTGATTGGGTTTGTAAGTTTCACTGTTCTGCTGCTATTTATCTGGCTAGGACAGTATGCTCATCCTTCTTCTGATGACTTCTGTATGGCAACTGGCATAAGAAATGAAGGCTTGTTGTCTCATCTGTGGAATCATTATATGGAGTGGAGTGGGCGATATTCAGGGAATGCCCTGTATGCAATTTATCCACTTATTTTTGGCATGTTGAGCGGGCTTACCTTTATGCCGGCAATATTGATTTTATTATTATTTCTGGCCTGTAGTTACTTCTTATCAAACTTATTTAATTTAAGATTACTATCAAAATCGGTACTGCTAATTTCACTTAGCTTTGTCTGCATTTTTTTACTAGGTATGAAACATACTGCTAGCAGTCTGTACTGGCCTGCAGGTGCTTTGAGTTATCAGACGGCTAATATTTTGTTGCTTTTTACCATGGGTTTAATGGTCCGTCTGATGGACAGGTTAAGGCAGCAAAAAAGTTATAACCGGGTTCTATTTTCTCTTGTCATTGTTATCTTTCTCGGTATGGGGACCAATGAGACCGATATGCTAGCCTTAAGTGGCTTAGTTGGCATGGCATTACTGATTCACCTGCGTTCAGGCTGGGCTGCTCTTAAACCCTGGATGATTTTAATAGTTGTTACACTGATCTGTTTTTTGATAGTCTATTTCGCACCGGGTAATACCATTCGTGAAGCATCTTTTCCTTTACGACATGATTGGACTAGAGCTATAAAAGGCAGCATGGATATGGGCTGGTGGGTTTTGTCTGGATGGTTACTAAATCCTCTTTTTATTGTAGCGACACTGCTTTCTCCATTTGCAATAGCAAAGCTTTACTCTTTGTCTTCCAGGACTTTTAATATTTCAAATACACAACTGGTAGCAGTGATATCAGTCACTTTAGTTTTACCCTTTGCATTGCAATTTCCTGCCTGGTGGGCAATGGGGGGATGGCCTCCACCTCGTACAGTTGATGCGACTTATTTTGTTTTTATCGTAAGCTGGTTTTTTATGTCGGGAATGTTAACCATTCGTTTTGCTACAACAGGATTTGTAAATTCAAGTAGTAAATATTACTCGACATCTTCAAGTATTACTTTCTCAGTGGGTGCTGTATTATTTTTTCTGGCCGTACTGGGTAACTTCAAATTTCAACGTGCCCAGCAGGATCTCTGGCAACGTGCAGAACCTTTTAATGAATATATGCAACAGCGTTACTCTTTAATGAAACAAGCTGTGACATATCAGCACTTTTCACTGCTGGTTCCTGCATTTAACCGGGAATATCCTCGCAGTATTTATTTTAATGATATTGTGCCTGATTCGAGGGATTGGAGAAATGTCTGTTATGCCGGCTACTTTGGCTTACAGGTTATTGGAAGAGAAAAACAACTTAAAAAATCTGACCATAAAGTTAAGCAGCTACAGTCACCATAGAGTAGTTAGCTTAAACTAGTTACAATCTATAGATTAAACGATTAAGTCACAGCAAAGTTAATGACTGAAAAAAATATGAGTAAACTGATCTCTATTCTGGTGCCATGCTTCAATGAACAAGATAGTATCAGTGGATTTATGGCTACGATTTCACCGGTGCTGGAATCTCTTCAGGAAAATGTTGAAATCCTGTTTATCGATGATGGTAGTACCGATGAAACTCTTAAGCTGTTGAGTCGACTTGCCGGGCAAAACCAGCAAGTCAAAGTCATTTCGTTTTCAAGAAATTTTGGAAAAGAAGCCGCCTTAACAGCAGGATTAGATCTTGTGACGGGTGATGCGGTTATACCTATTGATGTTGATCTCCAGGATCCTGTCGAACTAATTCCTCAGATGATAGAAAAGTGGAAAGCCGGTGCTGATGTTGTGTTGGCACGCAGGTTGGACAGGCCTTCTGATAGTTTCATTAAAAGGTTAGCTGTTAACATATTCTATAAACTCATCTCTTTTTTAAGCTCGACTCCTATTCCAAGAGATGTGGGTGATTACCGTTTAATGGACCGGAAAGTGGTAGACAGTATTTGTTTATTGCCGGAAAGAAACAGGTTTATGAAGGGTATTCTCTCATGGCCGGGTTATGAGACAGAGGTCATTGATTTTTCTCGTCCAGATCGAGCAACGGGTCGAAGCAAGTGGCGTTCCTGGAAACTGTTTAATTATGCGCTTGATGGGATTTTTTCCTTTTCGACCGCTCCACTTCGAATGTGGACTTATGCCGGTCTGGTGTTATCTTTTTTTTCGCTATGTTATCTGATATTCATTGTCGCTAAGACACTGATTTTTGGTGTTGATCTACCGGGTTATGCTTCGGTCGTGTCAATTATACTTTTTTTTAGTGGTATCAACCTGGTTGGTCTGGGTATATTAGGTGAATATTTGGGTAGAGTTTTTATAGAAGTTAAGCAGCGACCGGTTTATCTGATCAAAAGAAAAATTGGGTTTGATTAAAGTTCTGAAATTTATCGTTGTTATTAAATGCTAACTCAATTTATTAAATGCTAGCTCAATTTATTAAATTCTCGATAGTTGGCATTTTCAATACGCTAATTCATTATGCTGTTTTCTATTACCTGTATAGTTATCTGGGGTTGTATCATCTTTTAGCATCGGCAACGGGCTTTTGCTTTGCTGTAACGAACAGTTATTTTGTTAATAAACACTGGACTTTTAAAGGTAGTGATACGAAAAGTCGTTATCTATTTATCAGGTTCTTAATCGTTAACCTGATTTCTTTGACAATTAATCTAACCGGTATGTTAATACTGGTTGAGCTATTTTTGATAAATCCACTTTTAGCCCAATTATTAATGATCATAATCACGTTAGTGGTTAATTTTATGGGTAATAAATTCTGGTCATTCAGATAAATCGAAAAATAAACTAATGAAAAGCCTTAAAGGTGGTAAATTTATACCTGTGTTGTTTACTCCAGTTGCCTTCATCAGGATAATGCGACTTCCCGTTTAAATATAGTGTTCTATGCTAACCAGCAATCCAAAAATGAAATTTCTGTGGAAAAATCAGACAACATTTATTGTAATTTCTGTTGGAGCGACACTGAGCCTTAAGGATTTTCTCACTTTCCCGGTAATGGCAGGAGAAAATGGTGGAGGGGCCTTTCTTTTACTGTATTCATTCTTTTTGATTTTGCTGGGTTTGCCTCTTTTGATGAGCGAATTCATGCTGGGACGTTTAACTCGAAAAAACCTGGTTGACGGTCTGGCTAACTTAGCCGCAGAACATAATGCTTCTATTTACTGGAGAATTGTGGGTATCTTGGCTTTGCTTGCCGGGTTTCTGATTTTATCTTCTTACAGTGTGGTTTCAGGCTGGTCACTGGCTTATTTTGTTAAAACGGGTTTGGGTGTTTATTCAGGGGCCACACCTGATGGGGTAAATGCACTATTTAAAAATTTTCGCTCCAACTCAGAATCAATGATGTTATGGCATACGCTGTTTGTCATTTTAATCGTTTCAATTGGTTCTCAGGGACTCAAAGAAGGGCTTCAAAGAATTTTCATTATTCTCGTACCGACTATGGCAATTTTACTGCTGATTGGCCTGGTGTATGCTTTTTATTCATCGGGCATGATAGATAGCATTAACTATATCCTTTATCCCGACCTCTCCCGAGTAGATTCAAACATGCCTTTGCTGGCACTTCAGCGAGCTTTCTTTACACTCGCACTTGGTCTGGGTGTTATGGTGATCTACGGTGCTTATCTTGATGAGGAAGTATCTATTGGTTATGTGTCTGCTCAGATCATTGTGATTGATTTACTATTTTCTATTTTCACTGGCCTTGCGATAAATGCACTGGTATTTTCAGCCAACCTGACTCCAGCACTTGATGATGAACTTGCTTTTAGAATATTGCCGGTTATTTTTGGGTCTTTTGAATACGGAAGTCTATTTGGTGCTCTATTCTATCTGTTATTGACCCTGGCTGCGGTGACTACAGCCGTTGCTATTTTTGAAGCATTAATAACCTGCTATAAATTAAAGTTTAAACGCACCCGAATTCAGGCTGCTACTCAAATTGGTCTCGCTGTCTGGGTGTTTGGGTTAGGTACAATATTTTCTTACAGTCTATGGAATGATTCTGGATTCACCATGACTTTATATTTTGGTGATGATGCTTATCGAGTCGTCAATGAGGCAGGCTTTCATGATGTTATTATCTATCTCTCTAGTCATATCGTTCAGCCATTGGTAGCGTTGTTTATTGCCTTGTTTGTTGGCTGGATATTACCTCGTAGTGTCAGTTATGATGCGCTGGATCTACCCAATAGAAAATTATTTGAGATCTGGAATTTTACTATTAGATATGTAACGCCAATATTGGTTTTTATAGTGATCCTGTCTACACTGGGTTTAGTGAGTGATACCTGATGGCAAAAATTAATCGTAGCGCACTGATGCCTTTTAGCGCCGCTCAAATGTACGATATAGTAAATTCAGTGGAAAAATATCCAGAATTTTTACCCTGGTGTGCAAGCAGTAAAGTGTTGAGCCAATCTGAATCAACCATGGAAGCGTCAATATTGATGAAAAAAGGTAAGTTGAACCATAGCTTCAGTACCAGAAATACGCTGACGGTAAATGAAATAATTCATATGCAGTTAATTGACGGGCCCTTTAAAAGTTTATCGGGTGACTGGTTATTTACTCAGTTGTCTGATCAGGCCAGTAAGATAGAATTGCATCTTAATTTTGAGTTTTCGAATAGAATTGTGAGTTTGTTGATTGGGCCGGTTTTTACCCAGATAGCAGATTCTCTCGTTGATGCTTTTTGCCAACGAGCTCATCAGATATACAGGAAACAGTAAAATATATGGAAACTGAAGATTTACATATTGAAATTGCTTATGCCACACCTGATCAACAGGTGATTCTGGAGTTAGAGGTAACGCCTGAGACCAGTCCGAGAGATGTAGTTTTGCAATCTAATATCGAGACTTACTTTCCTGAAATTGATAAGCAAACCTGTGATATTGGCATTTTTGGCAAGGCTATTCGTCCTGATCACCAACTAGGAAATGGAGATCGCATAGAAATATACCGTCCTTTGTTAGCCGATCCTAAAGAAGTCAGGAAGAGACGCGCTGCAGAAGGTATGCGCATGAAAAAAGGCGGTGGTAAAGATGATGAAAAAACGGAAAAAACTAAGGCTTAATTTTTTCCTTCTAAGAAACTACAGTTTACCTTCGATGTTAACAAGAATGTCTGCATCGTAAGTTAAAATCATCTTTTTTAATTCTGTTGTTCTTTCTTTACCGTTAAAAAGGTAATACACATAATGTGCCTGATTAGCATGGTACTGATCATTGATAGCAGCACTGCCAAGTAAAAATTCTACCTGACTTTTAGTCATTCCGGTTTTTAGTTGTTCTAATTTTTGCGGATCAATTTGATTTCCTTGCGGGATATCCATGCGGTAAATACAGGCCTGTAATGTTATAATTAAAAACCCAACTAATATAAGTAGTCTGATGCGCATAATGTTCTGATGACTTTAGATCTATTAAACAGGTCGGTGATGATACTTTGCTAATCATCAAACAGCAACGATAGTTACAACAATTGAGAACAATATGGAATCTTCAGATATTAAAAAAGCAGGCCTGAAAATTACTTTACCCAGAATGAAAATTCTGGATTTACTAGAGAATAATGGAGAGCGCCATTTAAAGGCAGAAGATATATATAAAATGTTACTGGATGCAGGGGAAGATATAGCTCTGGCAACGGTATATCGTGTATTGACTCAGTTTGAAGCTGCCGGACTGGTGAATCGCCATCACTTTGAAGGTGGGCATGCCATCTTTGAACTCAATGACGGTGAACACCATGATCACCTGGTCGATATTAAAACGGGTAGAGTAGTTGAATTTTACGATGAAGTTATTGAAAAACGACAAAGAGAAATTGCAGCAGAATATGGATTTACAATCAGTGAACATACAATGATTTTGTATGGGGAATTTGATGAGAAACCCTAAGGACAATTTTTACCGCAAAGGACGCAGAGGTACGCAAAGGTTTTTTAGGCTTGATAAAATTTTAAGTCAATACTTATTAAACAAGTGTTAACAGGTAACTTATAAAAATTTATTAGCACTAACCTAAATATTGTAGTTGCCTAACCATTTTTCCCTTTGCGTACCTTTGCGTCCTTTGCGGTGAATATCTTTTAAACGTTATTAATCATTTCCTGTGCATGAGCCCTTGTTTGATCTGTGATCGTCATGCCGCCTAACATTCTGGCTATTTCTTCTAGTCGTTGATTCTGATTTAGCGTTATTACATCGGTGCTGGTTTCAATGTCGGTTTTGATTTTATTGACCTGAAGATGTTGGTGAGCCTGTGAAGCGACCTGGGGTAGGTGGGTAACGCAAAATACTTGCCTGTTAGTCGCAATTTGACGCAGTTTACGACCAACTATCTCGGCTATGCCTCCGCCAATACCACTATCTACTTCATCGAAAATGAGCGTGGGAATCAGGCTTGATTCGCTTAATATCACTTGTATGGCAAGACTTATTCTTGATAACTCACCACCCGATGCTACCTTGTTTAACGCTTTAACCGATTGTCCAGGGTTGGCGCTGACCATGAACTGGATCTGATCGATACCATGGCTGGAAAAATTTGAAGCGTCTTGTCGACTATCCAGTTGAATTTCAAAACTGCCACCTTGCATGCCTAATGTTTGCATGACTTCAGTGATTTGTGCAGAAAGAGTGGTGGCCGTATTGTGACGTAACTCAGACAGTTCGTTTGCTTTTTCCAGATAGTTATTCGCAGCCTGATCCAGTTGCTGTTGCAGCTTCTCTACATCTTCTCCATCAAGCATTAATAAATCCAGTTCCTGCCTTAATGAGCTGGCATAACCAACCAGTTCTTCGATACTAATCTGGTGTTTTCTTGCAATACTTTGTGCTTGACTAAGTCGGTTATTCAGCCAGTCCAGCCGGTTTGGATCGATGTCGATGCTATCCTGATAATTACGTAATTCTGAGGAAGCTTCCTGAATTTGAATTAATGCACTTTTAACCAGTTCGGTGGTTTCATTCAGGCTTGAATCTAAATTTTTTAAAGATTCTAATTGCTGTACGCTGTGAGATAACTGCTGTTGAATATTTGAATCGTCATCTTCGTATAAAGTCGCTATAACTGAACCGGTTGTCTCAATAATTTGACCTGCATGAGAAAGGCGACTGTATTCATCCTGCAAGCTATTAACTTCTCCCTCTGATAGCGATAATTCTTCAAATTCCTGGCTGTATAATTTGAGTAAATCTATTCGTTGTTCTTTTTCCAGAGATTGATCCTGTACCTGTTGCAGACGCTTTTTTAGCAATTTCCATTCGCTGAATAATGTTTGAGTTTCAGTTAACAGAGTGGTGTCAGGCAAAGATGCGTCCAGTAACTGGCGTTGAACATTTGCTTTTTGTAAAGATTGATGCTCATGTTGCCCGTGTAAATCGACCAGCTTTTCTCCAAGCGCTTTCAACTGTGTAAGCGTTACGGGCGAGCCATTGATAAAGGCTTTACTGCGCCCATTCGCCTGAATGACACGGCGCAGCAGGCATTCCCCTGAATCATTCAGCTCAAATTGTTGTAACCATTGCTGAGCACTTAAAAGCTGGGATGTATCAAAACTCACCGTTATATCTGCTTTATCACTGCCAGCCTTAACACAGTCACTATCTGCACGGTCTCCAAGAACTAACTGAATAGCATCCAGCAGGATAGATTTACCTGCACCTGTTTCTCCGGTTAGAGCTGTCATGCCTGAATTAAACTCAATATGAACTCGATCAATAATGGCGAAATTATTGATCACAATAGATTCTAACATCAGGGCTGGTTACTCCATTTGAGTTTGGCTCTTAAGATATGAAAATAATCATAATTAGGGGGGTGTAGCAGGGTGATTTCTTTCGGGTAGCGTTTTATCAATACACAATCTCCATATTTTATAATAGCTTGAGTCGCTCCATCTAAACTAATTTGTCCTACCATATCTGGTTGGCTCAACCTGATTTCAATTTGTTGGTTGGCGGGCAATACAATAGGACGGTTACTTAAGGTGTGTGGACAGATTGGGACAAGTGCAATGGTATCCAGTGAAGGGTGCATGATGGGGCCTCCACCGGATAAGGAATAAGCTGTCGAGCCAGTAGGCGTTGACACAATCAAACCGTCTGCACGCTGTTTATTAATTAACTGATTATTTGTAAATACTTCAAATTCAATCATGCTTATGGATTGGTGACTATGTAAAATAATATCATTTAGCGCAATGTGTTGAATTGTTTCGCTATTTTTCATGTGAATATCACCTTGCAGCAGAAAGCGTTTTTCAACACTGTAATTACCGTTAAAAATATCTGATAAATGCTTTTCCAGCTCAGCCATAGTGACATCGGCCAGAAAGCCAAGCCGACCGAGGTTTATGCCGAATAAAGGGATACCAAAATCCACCAGGTGTCGAGCAGCCCTCAAAATGGTGCCATCACCACCCATTGAAACAGCCAGGTCAGCTTGTTGCCCCAATTGTTCAAGGCTTACTTGCGTATATTCATTGCTCGTAATTTGATTGTCCAGATAATGGATGAGTAAATCTCCATGTCTGGAAAGTGCTTGACAGATTGTGTGGATTTCATCTTTGTGAGAATCACTGTCCTGGCGAACTATTAATCCAATGGTTTTAAATGGAGTCTTTATCATATGCTTAAAAATATGGCTCTTTACAGACGGATAATTCAGTTTACAATTCTTTCTATTATTAATATCACTATGATTTAACCTCTGATGCCTGAAAAATACGAACTTGATGAACGTGCACAAATTCTTTTCAGGCAGCTGATTCAATCCTACACTAAAGATGGTCAACCTGTTGGCTCTAAAAGCCTGGCTCAGCAATCTGGCATTGATGTCAGTTCAGCGACTATTCGCAACATAATGCATAACCTGGAAAAACTGGGTCTGGTGGATTCACCACACACTTCTGCAGGGCGTGTTCCAACTCAGGCGGGTTACCGGTTTTTCATTGATAGTTTATTGGAAGTCAGGGATTTAGGAAAGTCTGCAGAGCAAACATTGAGTGATACTTTCAGTGTTGATAAAACATCCAATGATTTAATTCAGAGTGCATCTGGAATTTTATCTCAAATGACTCAGTTGACAGGCCTTATCAGTGTGTCTCGACCAGCCAGTGTAAATGTACGTCATATAGAATTCATGAAGTTAACCGATCGTCGAATTTTAGTGATTATGGTGATCAACTCAGACCAGGTTCATAATAAAGTTATTCAGGTGGATAGAGATTACACCGATCTTGAATTAACCGAAGCAGAAAAACTACTCAGCCAGTATTTAATCGGCTCAGGCTTTAATGCGGCTAAAAAGAAATTACAGCAGGAAGTTAAAAAACATAAAGACGATGTTAATCGCATCATGGAATCGGTTCTGGATGTTATGGGCTCAGTTTGTGAGCAGGAAAAAAATCATGATGCGCTATTAACTGCCGGAGAATCTAACCTGCTTCAGTTTGCTGAATTATCTGACATTAACAAGTTAAGAGATATTTTCGATACCTTTAACCAAAAGCGGGATTTATTGCATATCCTGGATGGCTGTTCTGATGCCGAAGGTGTTCAAATATTTATTGGCAGCGAGTCTGGCTATAAAGTTCTTAGTGACTGTACCGTCATCGGTGCCCCTTACAGTCTGGGTGAAGATGTGGTTGGTGTGTTAGGTGTCATCGGCCCAACTCGAATCGCTTATGAAAAAGTTATTCCAGCTGTCGATTTAACCGCGAGATTATTAAGTTCAGCCTTGAATACTCAAAAATAATCCACACTTACCAGCACAGTATTTAAAATTGATCCTTACAACGGAGTATAAACATGACAACTGAGCCCAATGCACCTGAAAAAGCAACCTTAGAAGCAGAACAAATCAAGCAACCTGAAGGTGCAGAAGATATAAATGAGCTTGTTGATGATGAAGACAGCACTGATGAAAACGATATTACGGTAGAACTTGCTAAAGCTCAGGTTACTATTAAAGATTACTGGGATCAGATCATGCGTCTTAATGCTGAAATGGAAAATAATCGTAAACGTGCTCAAAGAGATATAGAGAACGCACATAAATTTGCAGTTAAAAACTTTGCCGAAGCGTTATTACCAGTTTCTGACAGCATGGAAATGGGTCTCAATGCCGCACAGGCTGAAAACGCTAATATGGATTCTATCAAGGAAGGCATTACCATGACACTTGAACTGTTTCAGAAAACACTCGAAAAGAATGGCATTACTTCGGTAGATCCTCAGGGTGAAAAATTTGATCCAGAACAGCATCAGGCGATGAGCATGATGGAAAGTGATGAAGCTGATCCTAATACCGTTATGGCCGTGATGCAAAAAGGTTATTTGTTAAATGAACGATTGATTCGTCCAGCGATGGTAGTAGTTTCTAAGGCGAAAAGTTCTTAGCAGAAATCATTTTAAGACCTGTCAAAAAGCGGTATTTAGCTTCTAAATACCGCTTTTTTTGTTTGTAGGTTGAATAATAATCTGTGCTGATGATGATAAATATTTCTTCTTTATCATCACAGACATAAATATTACAAAACTTCTTCACTAAACCCTTGAAAGCAGGGAAAAAGACCCTACTTCTGGTACAAGTTAAATATTTTTAGAAATTTGGAGATTTATTATGGGTAGAATTATTGGTATTGACCTGGGTACGACAAATTCATGCGTATCTGTTATGGAAGGCGACGCACCCAAGGTTATAGAAAATGCTGAAGGTGATCGTACTACACCTTCAATTGTTGCATTCACAGATGATGATCAGGTTTTAGTTGGACAACCAGCTAAACGTCAAGCTGTTACAAACCCTACAGATACTCTGTATGCGGTTAAGCGATTAATTGGTCGTCGTTTTGAAGAAAAAGCGGTTCAGAAAGATATAGATCTGGTGCCTTACACTATTTTAAAAGCTGACAACGGTGATGCCTGGGTAGAGGCAAAAGGTAAAAAAATGGCTCCACCTGAAGTTTCTGCACGCGTACTTCAGAAAATGAAAAAATCAGCTGAAGATTATCTTGGTGAAGAAGTGACTGAAGCTGTTATAACAGTTCCAGCCTATTTCAATGACTCTCAGCGTCAGGCTACTAAAGATGCCGGTAAAATTGCCGGTCTGGAAGTAAAACGTATTATCAATGAACCTACTGCTGCTGCACTGGCTTACGGTATGGATAAAGCTACGGGTGACAAAACTCTGGCGGTTTACGATCTGGGTGGTGGTACTTTTGATATCTCTATCATCGAGGTTGCAGAAATTGATGGTGAGCATCAATTCGAAGTATTATCAACTAATGGTGATACTTTCTTAGGTGGTGAAGATTTTGATTTTCGTTTAATCGATTATCTTGCCGACGAATTCAAAAAAGAACAGGGCATGGATTTACGTGGTGACCCTTTGGCCATGCAACGTTTGAAAGAAGCTGCTGAAAAAGCCAAAATTGAATTGTCATCGAGCACGCAGACTGATGTGAATTTACCTTACATAACGGCTGATGCTTCAGGGCCAAAACACCTTAACCTGAAAATTACTCGTGCCAAGCTTGAGTCTCTGGTTGATGATCTGGTCGCCCGCACAATAGATCCTTTAAAAACTGCGCTTGAAGATGCTGGTTTATCGGTATCGGAAATTGATGACGTCATCCTGGTGGGTGGACAGACTCGTATGCCTAAAGTGCAGGAAGTTGTTAAAGACTTCTTTGGTAAAGATCCTCGTAGAGATGTGAATCCTGATGAAGCCGTAGCGTCCGGTGCGGCAATTCAAGGTGGTGTATTAGGTGGTGATGTCAAGAACGTATTGTTGTTAGATGTGACACCTTTATCTCTGGGTATCGAAACGTTAGGTGGTGTTATGACCAAGCTGATCGATAAAAACACAACAATCCCTACTAAAGCATCGCAGACTTTTTCTACTGCTGAAGATAACCAGACAGCTGTAACCGTTCATGTTTTACAGGGTGAACGTGAAGTAGCTACGGCTAACAAATCTTTAGGTCGATTTGACCTGTCAGATATTCCACCGGCTCCACGTGGTGTACCTCAGGTTGAAGTTACTTTCGACATTGATGCGAATGGTATTCTGCATGTATCAGCGAAGGATAAGGCGACAGGTAAAGAACAGAAGATTGTGATCAAGGCTTCCAGCGGTTTATCTGATGATGAAGTTCAAAACATGATCAAAGATGCTGAAGCACATGCAGATGAAGATCGTAAGGTTCGAGAGCTGGTTGAAGTTCGTAATCAGGCTGACGCAATGATTCATGCGACGGAAAAGTCGCTGAAAGATCTTGGTGATCAGGTTGAAGCTGCTGATAAAGAAGCGATTGAGTCAGCCACAGCTGATTTAAAGAAAGCTCTGGAAGGCACAGATAAAGAAGAGATTGAAGCTAAGACTAAAGCTCTGGCTGAAGCTTCTGGTAAACTGGCTGAAAAAGCATATGCTGCGAATGCAGGTGATGAAGAAGGCGCAGAGGGTGCACCTGCAGGTGATGCTGGAGCAGCTAACAATGCTGATGACGATGTTGTTGACGCTGAGTTTGAAGAAGTTAAAGACGATAAAAAATAATCGTTAATAGCTTTATTGACCCCGTAGCGGGCGAGTGTGTAAACACTCGTCCGCTTCTTGCGTTTTACCTCGCTAAATATTGAATAGAAATAAATTATGTCGCAAAGAGATTATTACGAAGTCCTTGGGGTGAGTAAAACGGCTTCAAGTGCTGAAATGAAAAAAGCATTTCGTCGCCTTGCGATGAAATATCATCCTGATCGTAATACCGACGGTGATGAAGAGACTGAGCATAAATTCAAAGAAGCTAAAGAAGCATATGAGATATTAACCGATTCTCAAAAACGTGCTGCCTATGACCAGTTCGGTCATGCTGGTGTTAATCAACAGGCCGGTGGTGGTAGTGGATTCGGCGGTGGCGGATTTGGTGATGCCTTCAGTGATATCTTTGGCGATATTTTTAGTGGTGGCGGTGGAGGCCAGCGAGTGCGTAAAGGTGCTGATCTACAGTACAACCTCGAACTCAGTCTGGAAGATGCAGTTGCCGGTACAACGGTTAAAATTAAAGTACCAACTCATAAAGCCTGTACCGATTGTGCTGGAACAGGTGCTAAAAAAGGTACTGCTCCTGAAACATGTACAACCTGTGCCGGTCATGGTCAGGTAAGAATGCAGCAGGGTTTTTTCTCTGTTCAACAAACTTGTCCCGCCTGTCGAGGTACTGGACAAGTCATCAAAGACCCTTGTAATAGTTGTCATGGTGAAGGTCAGGTAAAACACTACAAATCTCTATCGGTAGAAGTTCCAGCTGGTGTTGATAATGGTGACAGAATACGACTGAGTGGTGAAGGTGATCTTGGCGAACGAGGAGCACCTCCAGGTGACCTGTATGTTCAGATGCGAGTTAAAACTCATGCAATATTTGAAAGAGATAATGCAGATCTTTATTGTGATGTGCCAATCAGTATTGTCATTGCAGCACTAGGCGGTGAACTTGAAGTACCGAGTTTAAATGGCCGGTTGAAACTGAAAATTCCTGCAGGCACTCAATCTCATAAATTGTTTCGTATGCGCGGAAAAGGTGTTAAACCAGTTCGTGGTGGACCAGTAGGCGATTTAATATGTCGTGTGATTGTTGAAACACCGGTAAAACTGAGTAAAGAACAAAAAGAATTGCTTGAACAATTTGCTGAATCTATGGGTAAATCAGTCAAGAAACACAGTCCGAATGAAAACAGCTGGATGGATGGTGTAAAGAAATTCTTTGAAGATATGAAGTCTTAAACAAATTTTCACCACGAAGGCACGAAGAGCACGAAGTAGAGCTAAAAAAAGAACAGTCTTAATTAATTTATATGTTTGATTTGGACAGGTAATTAGAGATAAGTAAATACTAATTTTAAAAACCTTCGTGTTCTTTGTGCCTTCGTGGTGAATAAATACTTTAAAAAATTGAGAAAGAATCATGATTAAAATTGCCGTACCCGGAGCGGGTGGTCGAATGGGAAAAACTCTCATTGAGGCTTGCCAGGCATCAAACACCTGTGAATTATCTGCTGCTACTGAGCGACCTGATAGTAGTCTTGTAGGCGCAGATGCCGGTGAACTTGCAGGTGTTGGTCTGTTAAACGTTAAAGTATCTCCTTCAATAAATGAAACAGCTGATTTTGATGTATTTATAGACTTTACGCATCCTACGGTTACCACAAAGCATATTGATTATTGTGTAGCTAATAATCGAAAAATGGTCATAGGCACAACTGGGTGTGATGAAGAGCTTCAGGCCAAAATTCGCAAAGCTTCTGAATCTATAGCTATAGTTTATGCGCCAAATATGAGTGTTGGTGTAAATTTATGCCTTAAACTTTTACAGATGGCTGCTCAGGTGTTGGGTGATGATGTTGATGTAGAAGTTATTGAAGCGCATCATCATCACAAGGTAGATGCTCCATCAGGAACAGCTCTAAAAATGGGGCAGGTAGTTGCAGATACTTTAGGACGTGACTTAAATGAGTGTGCGGTTTATGGCAGAGAAGGGCAGACCGGTGCTCGTGATCCTAAAACCATTGGATTTTCTACTATCCGTGCCGGAGATATTGTCGGCGACCATACAGTAATGTTTGCTGGCCCCGGTGAACGAGTAGAAATTACCCATAAATCTTCTAGCCGAATGACTTATGCGAAGGGTTCATTGCGTGCAGCAAAATGGTTATCCAGCAAAGAAACGGGTCTGTTCGATATGATGGATGTATTGGATCTATCCTGAGTTAAACCTTTTCTTATTTTGCCGATTGATAAAATGGCATCATTTTAGGAATCATTTTCTTTAGTGCCTTCTCTCTATTTGCCGGAGAAGGGTGGGTACTCAGAAATTCCAGACTATTTCCTCCACCCACTTTGGACATTTTTTGCCAAAGAGTAACTGCAGCATTTGGATTAAATCCTGCTTTTGCGGCGAGTTCAATTCCAATCTTATCAGCCTCTGATTCAGATGTTCTGCTATTCGGTAGTTTTAATGCTACCTGAGCGGCTGCTGTGGCTAAAGATGTTGTGCCCGATGAATCCCCAATAGTGGTTTTATACAGGTTAACGGCCAGGTCACTGGCCATTGCAACTGACATACGTTCGGCTGTGTGATTAGCTAAAGCATGCGAAATCTCATGCCCCATAACCTGAGCTATTTCATCATCTGTAGCCTTTAGTTGATTGATTAACCCTGTGTAAATTGCCATTTTTCCACCGGCCATGCACCAGGCATTAACGGTTTTGGGATCATCTATTACTTTAATGCTCCATTGCCAGTTTTTTGTTTCAGGGCGTTTTAATTTTGCCTGTTTGATTAGCTTCGCAGTAATGCTGTTTACCCGTTGAACCATTTTTGGATTACTGTCCAGCTGACCTTTCTTTTTAAAGGGTTCCAGTGTATTGATGTAAGCCTGCTTAGATGACTCGATTGCATTGCTTTCTGAAACTAGCATTATCTGTTTTCTTCCGGCTATGTTTGTTACGCAAGCAGAAAGAAGGAATAAAATAATAATGGTAATAAAAGTTTTGAAATAACTAGAGTTCATAGTAGGGCTACGGGTGAAAATTGACAGGCGATAAGATAACAGACATGCTCATTGAATAAGAGATTAAATACCGTAATTATTTAATAAACTCCACACATTCAAAAATTAGTCATGGCCTTTGATACTTTAAAAGCAGAAAAAATTTGGAAAACAGTGTGCAAAGTCCCTGCAGGTAAGGTCAGTAGTTATGGGTTTGTGGCAGATTTAGCCGGTTTACCGGGTAGAGCCAGACTGGTCGGAAAAGTGATGCAGTATGCTCCTGATGACCTGGATGTCCCCTGGTATCGAATATTAAAAAGTAATGGTCAACTTGCCTTTCCATCGGGCTCTTTGCAGGCTGAAAAACAGAAAGGTCTATTACAGGAAGAAGGAGTCGTGGTTTTGAATAACCGTGTGAAATTGAAAGACTTTGGGTGGTCTCCAGGTTTAGGGGAATTGATGGAGCTTGAGTTTTAAACATGAGGTGCGCATGGGCGCACCTCATGTTTATATGCTTGAAGAGCTTTTTATGGTGTTAGCGATAATAAACGTCTCACTTCAAATACCGCTACACTGGACATAGTGAAGTCGAGCTTTCTAAAAGCCTGTAATTCACTGAGTATCTGGTCATAGCGTCGAATAGCATAATCATATTTATCCATCCATTGTTTTAAAGCCTTGGTGGTATGACGTTTATTTTTTACAGATTTTAATATCAATTCGGTGAGCTGTCGCTGGGTTCTATGTAACTCATTTCTCATATTTGCTACAGCCAGCTGGTGCCAATGATTGCGAATATTGGTTTCTGAAATTTGCTCTCTTATCCAGTTCAATTGTAACCTTTCTGATATTGCAAAAAACAGGCGTGCTGTATTTTCTGTATTTGAGCGTTGAGAGATTTTGATCTCAATGATATCAAAAGCAGATGCAAGGATACTGATCTCAGCAAGTTCTATAGCGATCTTTTCCGGGAATTTTTGTTTTAACAATTGTCGCTTTGTGCTGGTATATGTTTTTCTGGCTTGTCCTGCGAGAGCATGAGGGATTACTTTCCGTAAACGAATAGAATCATTCAAATAACGTTTGATAAGTACTTCTACATCCATATGTGCAGGATGGTGTCTGAGTAGCCAGCTAATAGAGCGCTCCAGAAAACCACTGACCATTTTGAAACTTGCATAACGGTTTTGCTCATTAACCTGATTGTCAAGCAATTGAATTTCTTTCCACAATTTATCGGTGTTAAAAACTTTTTTACAGATAGCATAAGCTTTAGCAATACTAACAATGTTAGCACCTGTTTCTTCGCGCATTCTAAAACCAAAGCCCGGGCCTATCTGGTTGATTACCTGATTACTTAACTGGGTAGCGATGATTTCACGTTTTAGTGGGTGTGCCAGAATTTCATTTTTATATTTTTGCTGTATAGCTGCAGGAAAGTACTCCAGTAAGGTTTCGTCAAAGAAAGGTTCGTTGGCTAAATCTGAAGCCAGTAGAGCTTCTTTGTAGGTGAGCTTGCTATAAGACAAAAGGATGCAGAGTTCAGGGCCAAACAATCCCTTGTTTTGAGAATTCCTTTCTGTGATAGCGTCTTCGTAAGGCAGGTATTCTATTTTTCGGTTGAGTACTTTGGTGCTTTCAAGGTGACGAATAAAACGGTTATGTTCGTGCATTGACTCTGATGAGTGTAATAACACCATATCTATAATTTGTGTCTGATCGTAATTATTCTGTAGGCATAATTGAGCGATATCGTCGGTCATATCCGAGAGTAACTTATTCCTGTCCTGCATGCTCAACTCACCTTTTAGTACAAGCTGAGCCAACATGATTTTTAGGTTCACTTCATGATCAGAGCAATCAACTCCGGCAGAATTATCAATAGAATCGGTGTAAACCAGGCCACCTTTTCTTGCATATTCGATACGTCCAAGCTGGGTGAATCCCAGATTCCCACCTTCACCAATTACTTTAGCTTTAAGTTCTAAGCCATTGATTCGTAGGTTATCATTTGTTTTATCTTTAACCTGTTCATTAGTTTCTGATGAGGCTTTAACATAAGTTCCAATGCCTCCATTCCATAACAGATCAACAGGTGACTTGAGAAGAAGGTTAATCAATTCATCAGGTGTCAGGTAATTTGAACTGCTACCGGTGAGAGCTTTCAGCTGAGCGGATAATCTGATTTTTTTAAGCTTCCGGCTAAATATTCCACCACCTTTGCTAATTAAACTTTTGTTGTAATCAGTCCAGTTAGAGCGGGGTAATTTGAAAAGACGTTGTCTTTCAGTGAAACTGGTTTCGATATCAGGAGATGGATCGATAAAAATATGCAGGTGGTTAAAGGCGGCTACTAACTGAATGGTTGGTGATAACAGCATACCATTTCCAAATACATCTCCTGACATATCGCCTATAGCTAGCACAGTGAATTTTTCAGTTTGAATGTTTTTACCCAAACCTCGAAAATGTCTTTTGACAGATTCCCAGGCTCCACGAGCAGTAATGCCCATAACTTTGTGGTCGTACCCCGCTGAACCGCCAGAGGCAAAGGCATCCTGTAACCAGAAGCCGTGTGATTCAGAAACTTCGTTTGCTGTATCTGAGAAGGTAGCGGTGCCTTTGTCTGCGGCAACGACCAGATAGGGGTCTTCCTGATCGTGTAAATGAGTTAATGGCGGATGTTGGACTTTTCCTTTTATTAAATTATCGGTAAGTTCAAGCAATGCATGAATATATAACTGGTAACAGGTCCTAACTTCTTCAAATGTTTCATCACGGTCAAGTCCTGCTGTTTGTTTAGTGATAAAACCACCTTTAGAACCAGCAGGTACAATAACTGCATTTTTAACCATCTGGGCTTTCATCAAACCTAAAACTTCAGTTCGATAATCTTCTTTGCGGTCAGACCAGCGCAAACCACCTCGTGCTACTTTTCCACCACGTAAATGAATACCTTCGAAACGAGAACTGTACACAAATATTTCATAAACAGGATGAGGGTGAGGAAGTTTTGTGATTTTCCCGGATTCAAATTTAAAACTTATATAGGCATTATTTTGCTGGGCAGGATGGAAATAATTTGTTCTCACCGTTGCATCGATCAAATTTAAAAATCGTTTGAAAATTAAATCCTGATCCAGTGATTCGATTTCATTTAATAATTCCAGGTATTCCTGGTGTGTTTGATCAAATTTTTCACGCAGATTGTTTTCGGGATCAAATTTATACAGGAATAACTTGATAAACTTAAGCGTGATTAACGGGTGGGCATTTAATGTTTCTATGATTAAGGATTGGCTGTAAGGAAAATTAACCTGATTTAAATAAGCGGTATAAGCTCTTAAAATAGAGATGTTGTTTTTCTTTAAACAGGTAGTAAATAACAGTTGGTTGAAAGCATCATTTTCGGTTTCCTTATTCCAGATGGAGATAAAAAGTTCACGAAAGTAACGAGGCATTTTTCCATGATCATAAGCACATAATTCATGACACCTTTGCAATGTGAAATGGTGTAACCAGACTGAATTGCCATTCAGTTTTAACTGATAGGGTTTTTCCAGTAGTACTTCGAGACCCATTGATTCCAGAATAGACATGGATTGAGAAAGCGTGACAGCTTTATCCAGTGAGTATAGTTTGATATAGAATTGCTTCGCCTGGCTATCATCGGTTAATTTAACCTGTAAAGCCTGCAACTTGACTAAATGACTTATTTTGATGAAATCTTCATAAGCATCGATGACCTTAAAATCATCTCGATAGCCGCGAGGGAATATCTCTTGCAAATTCTTTCCCTGTAGAAATTCCTTGACCTCAGAATTATTAATATGATTTTCCAGGTCTTTAATCCAGTTAATATTCATTTTGATATTCGCTTATTGGTTTTATTTATTTTTATTTAGTGGGCATAGTTCAAGCTTAGCACGTAGAATTTTTTGTGCTGGAAGTTATATGAATAATAAAAGCACTATTTGTTGTATTAAATTCAGCTTTAATTTACAGGTTATATAGCCAGTTACCCATACGTTCAGCAGCAGAAAAAAGACGACTAAACTCGGTTGTTTCAGCATCAAGCTTAAGCTCGGGATTTTCTATTAAACGTTTAAGTAACAAGCTGCTGTCAAAGTCTACGAATGCCAGACGCATTAATAGACCCTGGTGCAGACCAAAATCTTTTCCGGGTAAGCCAGCTACTCCAGTTTTCTCGAGCATTTTCTGACTAAGCTGGTAGGCATTGTTTATTCCCTGTGCTGCAAGCTTTTGCTCAAAACTTGAAAAATCTACCAGGTTGTAAAATCCGCCAGCGGGTTCTACAGTTTTGATTTGCTGTTGATTTAACTGCTGGCTGAAATTAATGCCTATGGCTTGCATGATTTTCCGGCAGGCATGGATATAGTCTAATAGTTCAGGAGAATCTTCAAAAGCGCATACTGAAGCCATTTGAATGGGGGCACTGACCGATGTAAAGGTTTCACTGGCTAACACGATCATTAAATCCAGGATTGGCTTTAAGTTTTCAGGAAAGGAGAAAAATCCCAGTCGCCATCCTCCAGCTCCAGCCCACTTACTAATGCCATTACTGATAATAGTCCCTTGCGGGTAATAACGGGCGATAGATTGATGCTGTCCCTGATAGTGAAGCTCACTGTAGATTTCATCGGATAAAATATACACATTATATTTTACAGCAACCTCTGCTAAAGCAATCAGCTCCTGTTCAGTAAAACAGGCTCCACTAGGATTGTTTGGACTGTTTAGGATTAATAGTTGTTGTTTGGTGGAATGTGACTGACAGTGTTGCTCCAGGGTATCAGCCGTTAATTTCCAGCCATCTTCTGCTCTACAGACTAACCAGCGTACTGTCTTGCCTAGTAATTTTGCCTGGGGTTCGTAGGATACCCAGCTTGGTGCTGGTAATACCAGGTCACAATCCAGTACCATTTGAAGACCAAAAAGCAGTTCTTTGGTGCCTGGACCAATAATGACATCTTCAGCTTTTCGTTGTTGTAATTCAGTTCTATTAATAAATGAAGTCACTGCCTCCCGTAAAGGAAGATAACCCTGAACGGCCATATAATCTTTGGCCGAAGCATTATCCTTCAAACTTTGAATCATAATATCGGGAACGGGGAAGGGGGATTGTCCGAGTCCAAGACGAATTATGTCTTTTCCTTCCTGTTGTAACTGCTTACTTTTTTCATTGATAGCAAGAGTGGCAGATTTAGGTACATGTTGTAGTGCAACTGATAAAGGTATTTGCTGATTAGTTGATAATGCGATATTCATTTAGGGTGTCCATGAAACAAGGGGGAGATAGGCATCTATCTGTTTAATTAATTTTCATGCTCCATAAATAAATAAAATCATCAAAAGTTTAAAATATTAATTGAGTATAAGTGTAAACGTAACGCTGCTTACAGTTAAAAATTTAATTGTTTTAGCCTGTACTTACCACAGTTAGTTCAATTTAATGGGGTTGATATTCCAAATAATTCTAATTGGAAAACAATCAATTAAAGTTATTTGATGGAGTCTTGAATATCAACGATGTCAAATGTTACAAAAAATACTTTTAAAAAATTAGTGATAAATTCAATTATTTAAATCTTTTAGGCTATATAAGTATGATATCTAGGAGTTTTTTCGGAATATGAATTGAACAATGATAATCAAATATTGAATGTAATGTCTGGTTCTGAGACTGACAGGCATCGTTTTGTCAACACATCAGCATTTTTGACAGCACTGATAGTGGCAGTATTGGTTACTTTTTTTATTGGTTTTTCTCTTTACTGGAATATTACAAACCTGAAACAGGAAAAAATAAACCTGGCTACTGCTGAAGCAAAATCTTTCTGGAACAAAGATGCTGCATTACGTCGTTGGGCTTCAAGACATGGTGGTGTTTATGTAAAGCCCACTAGTAGAACACCTCCTAACCCATTTCTTGCTCAGTTACCTCACCGTGATGTAACAACGACAGATGGTACTAAACTAACCCTGATGAACGGGGCATATATTATGTCCCAAATGACAAAAGAGTTTGATAAAACTTATGGGATTAAAGGTAGTCTGACGGCAAAAATTCAAATTAATCCGGCAAATAAACCCGATGAATGGGAGTTTAAAGCGCTGACTTTGTTTGAAAGTGGAGTCAAAGAGGTGGTTGAAGAGACCCACATTTCTGAGAAGCCTTTTCTACGTTTTATGAAACCTATGTTTATGACTGAAGGTTGTGTGAAATGCCATGGTTTTCTGGGCTTTAAAGATGGTGATTTGCGGGGAGGAGTCAGTGTCTCTATTCCTCTCACCCCTTATTTTGAAGCTGCAGCAATAACATCAAGAGGAATGTGGATTACCCATTCAATTGTTTGGTTATTAGCTTTATTCTCAATAACTTTGTTCACTTATTTTGCACGATCAAGACAGCAGGAAAGGATAAAACTACTCAAGAAACTGGAACATGATGCAGTCCATGATGGTTTAACAAATCTGCCTAATAGGCTTTTATTTACTGATAGGCTAGAGCATGCAATCAATCGTTCTACACGTGAATCAGGTTATCAATTTGCTGTATGTTTTTTGGATCTTGACAGGTTTAAAAATATAAATGATAGCTATGGACACCAGGTGGGGGATAATTTATTAATTAAAGTCGCTGAACGTTTAAGTCATGTCCTGCGTCCTGCTGATAGTGTTGCTCGAATAGGAGGGGATGAGTTTACTTTTCTGCTTGATGATATTGAAGGCTTAAGAGAAGCTGTGTTTATTTCAGAACGAATTCTTTCATCGCTTACATCACCCTTCGTAACTGATATTGGTGAGCTTTATGTGAATGCGAGTATTGGGGTCTGTTTAAGCAATAATGTTTATTCTAAGGCCGAAGATATGTTGAGAGATGCAGATATTGCGCTTTACCGGGCTAAAGATAGTGGCCGGGGGCGGGTTGATATCTTCAATAAGGATATGCATGAAAAAGCAAAACAGGTTATGCAAATGGAAAATGATTTACGTTTTGCGATTGAAAAAAAGCAGTTTGAAGTTTACTACCAACCTGTTGTCGATATCAGCAAAAACTGTATCTATGGCTATGAAGCTTTGTTGCGTTGGAAACATCCAGAACTTGGTTTTATATCACCTGAAATATTCATACCGGTTGCTGAAGATACTGGTTTAATCAATGATATTGGAAGCTGGGTGATGAAACAGGCTTGTTCTTCGGTAAGAGACTGGAATCTGGAGTTTGGAAATAGTCATCCTTTTTGCCTGGCGGTAAACCTTTCAGGAAAACAGTTAGTGCAAACTGATATTGTTGAGAATATAAAAAATATTCTGATGGATACCCGTTTTAACCCCAAATTGCTTCATTGTGAAGTGACTGAGACGGCTGTCATTATAAATCGAGAAAAAAGCGGGAAAGTCATTGATGAATTACAGGAAATGGGTATTGAAATTAGTGTTGATGACTTTGGCAAAGGTTACAGTTCATTAACATATTTACATGAGTTTGATTTTGATACGTTAAAGATTGATAAAGACTTTGTACAGGATATGGGGGAGAAAGGTAAAGGGCGGCAACTGGTGAAAACCATGATGTTACTGGCAAGGGATTTTGAGATGAACCTTATTGCTGAGGGCGTGGAAGAAAGTGATCAGCTAAACCGTCTGAAAGCAATGGGATGTAAATTCATTCAGGGATATTATTTTTCTAAACCTTTACCTGCGGGAGAAATTCATAAGCTATTACAACAAGGTTGTCATAAAAACGCTGATAAAATGGTTATTTCACCTGAGTCCGATATTGAAAGTATAAAAGCAATATAAGTTTCTTTAATTAAATTTTGAGAGACACTTAGATATAGAATAAAAAAAGCCCGGGTAAACCGGGCTTTTTTTGACCTGTAAAATGTGTTTAAAATTACTTAATAAACAGCATTTCACGGTACTTCGGAAGAGGCCATAACTCATCCGCTACCTCTGCTTCCAGAATATCAGCGTGTAAGCGAACTTCATCCATCAGGCTCCGTATTTCATTAGCACAATGTTGCATATGTTCTTCAGTTGATGCAAAACCTTCTTTCTCCATTGCAGTACTGAGTTTAGTAACAGCGGCCATCATTGAATTTGATGCTGTAGCAACTGTTTTAGCAACAGAGTTGTCCAGTTCAATATCCATGCTTGCCATGCTTGCATTGGCATCAGCCAGTCCAGTCATGTAATGAAGTGCAGCTGGGTAAATTGTAGATTTAGCCATTTCAACAACCAGCTTAGCTTCAACTTCGATAGATAGAATATATTGCTCTGCATAAACTTCATAACGACTTTCCAGTTCAATTGGAGAAAGTACGCCAGTGCTTTCGAATAGTTCCTTAACAGAAGCTTCCTGTAATGCTGGTAATGCGTCAGCAGTAGTAGGAATGTTTTTCAGACCGCGTTCTTTAACAGCCATTTCGTGCCATTCTGAAGAATAACCATCACCACCAAATACTGCATTTCCATGTTTACCCATCAGATCTTGCAGTACTGTAATAACAGCTGCTGTCTGTTCTTTACCCGAAGATAATTCAGCTTCCAGTTTACCTGCAATCCAGTTCAAAGAATCAGCAAGCATTGTATTCATAGCAACTAGAGGCCCTGAAACTGACTGTGAAGAACCTACAGCACGGAATTCAAAACGATTACCAGTGAAAGCAAAAGGTGACGTACGGTTACGATCGCCAGGATCACGTTCGAAATCAAGAATCTGAGTTAGACCCACGTCGGTTAATCCACCTGCTTCAGAACCGGTTAACTTACCCTCTTTAATGTCTTCAAATACTTTTTCCAGCTGATCACCCAGGTAGACAGACAAGATTGCTGGAGGCGCTTCGTTAGCGCCCAAACGATGGTCATTGGATGCAGAAGCGATTACCGCACGTAATAATGGACCATGCAAATGAACACCACGAATAACCGCACCGCAGAATAACAGGAAGTTTAAGTTGTCATGAGGTGTGCTACCAGGATCCAGCAGGTTACCCTGAGTCGAGTTACCTACTGACCAGTTAACGTGTTTACCTGAACCATTGATACCGGCAAATGGTTTTTCATGTAACAGGCACATAAAACCGTGTTTCTTTGCAGTAGTTTTTAACAGCGTCATTAACATTTGCTGATGATCGGCAGCAACGTTAGCGGCTTCAAAATAAGGAGCAATTTCAAACTGTCCTGGTGCTACTTCGTTATGATGAGTTTTTGCAGGAATTCCCAATCGGTATAACTTGTCTTCGAAATCTTGCATGAAAACCTGTACACGCTCAGGAATCGCACCGAAGTAATGATCATCAAATTGCTGACCTTTCGCTGATTCAGCGCCAAACAGGGTGCGTCCAGTTAATAGTAAGTCAGGACGGCTGTTGGCAAAGTTAGCATCAACCAGGAAGTATTCCTGTTCTGCACCACAGCTTGAGTTTAATGGAGCAATATCAGTTTCGCCCATTAATGACAGAACTTTTTGTCCTGCTTTATTCATTGCATCATTCGAACGCAATAGTGGAATTTTCTTATCCAGTGATTCACCTGTCCATGACATAAATATGCTAGGAATAGTAAGAGTTGCTCCATTTGGAGTCTCCATGATGTAGGCAGGGCTGGTTGGATCCCATGCCGTGTAACCACGAGCCGCATTGGTCATGCGAATACTGCCATTCGGGAAAGATGAACCATCTGGCTCACCTTTAATTAACAGGCTACCACTGAATTCAGTTATAGCATTACCCTGTGGATCAGTGATGATGAAACCATCATGCTTCTCTGCAGATGCATTGGTTAACGGGTAGAAAATATGCGAGTAAAATTTTGCGCCTTTTGAAACAGCCCATTCTTTCATAGCAGCAGCAACAACATCAGCCGTTGCAGCATCAAGAGGTTCACCTGTCGCTACCGTTTTCTTGACGGCTTTAAAAGCGTTTTTGGATAAAGCCCACTCCATTCTGGCAAGGTTGAATACATCAGTAGCCCAGATATCTCCGAGTTTTTCAGTTTTTGAAACAGCCGTTGGTTCACGGTTAGTTATTTGATGAACCGCTTCAGCGCGGGATAGGTTTCCACTCATTTGGTTTTCCTCTATATAATAAAGTTACTTAAGTTTGTTGAAATCGTTGTAGGTGAATATGGATAGCAATAAATAGGCCAAGTTTTCTGGAGAGACATAAAGTGCAGTGTTTAGCTCAAACTGTTATAGCAGCAATGTCATATATTATCACTTTAATGAATAATTCATAAATGAAGAAGTTAGTCGCACTATAAAGGTGCGTGAAGCACCAAAATGAGGCTTTTATGAGGATCTTTGATAAGGTGCTTATCTTTATTTTGAGCCATATCAGGTTCACTTTAATTGTATTGAAGTCAATGTAACAACTGAATTAGGCAGCATATTTTAAAGCAAATAGTTAACTCAAATAACTGATCTAGATCTAGTTAATCGATTAAATTCAATGATACAGAATATCTAAAAGTTTCAAAATCTGTTAGATTACGCGCTTTTAAAAATCCCCTTCGGGTCATTCAACCCGGAAAAAATACCCTGATAACAACTCAAAGGTACCCTGTATGGACTTATCAAAGTCAATTGGCCTAATGACTTCAAATGACAAATCTGAAGCTGATGAAAAGAGAAAGCGCTTACAGTTATATATAAATCTAAAACTGCATTCTTCTGGTTTGCCCGCCTGTGAATCGATGGATTGCGATAATGATTTTTTCTCGATAGCGGATGATCTTCTGCAAAGTTATCGTGAAAAATCCAGATTATTATCTCAATACCTTTGTCCGGCAGATCAACGAATTCAGGACTTTCTGGATGAATATCTTAAAGATAGTGGCGTTGAGGAATCACCTGTACTACCTTCAAATACCTTAATCCTTGATCGCCATGGTGTGGCTCGTGAGCTTTCTTTACCGGCAGATGGTGATTATTTCGAGTCTGAATTTGTAAAAAGTTTCAGGGTGAGCCAGGGTGTTTTACATAATACTTCCCGGGATCGACGTACTACGGCAGGATCATTTCATATTGCAGAAGGTGGTTTACCTATTCCGGGTGACAAAAAATCGGTACCCAAAATTGCTTATGCCAATTTATTGAAAGAAGCTATAAATCCACCTGAGGAGCTGTTAACACTGCCCTTTACTTCGAAACAAAAGGTTAAAGCTCAAAGTTTTGTTTCTAGTTTACTTCGTCCTATCGTATGTCCTGAAATTCCATCTTTTGATGCAGATAAAACTGAAGCCGAAAAAACCATGGAAATTCGTTTTTTTGCTCCGGGTACTTTGGCCAGTAATCTGGATTTTGTTGAAAGCATTTTTGGCAATGCCGGTAACCCCAGTCTTGCAGAAAATGATGCAGGTCTGGATATTCAGCATTGGTCCGGTCATACCGGTTGTGTCATTCTGGCTCCACACCTGGTCACTATGAAGAAAAAAGATCTTGGCTTACCAAGTATCAATGATGCTACTGAACGTCAGATTCGAGATGGCATGTGCTGGGAGCAGGATGATGATTTATATAATGGTGGTCAACCCTTTAAAATCACTGCAAGAGATAAAAAAGGCGTCATAGTCACGATTGTTGCTGATAACTATTTTGGATACTGTAAAAAAGAAGTTAAAACTCAAATAAGTTATGCAGCAAATCTGTTTGGTCTGGCTGAAGAAGAACATTCCGGTGGTGCTTTGGCTTTCCCAAGACATAATCATGGAGAAGAGTTTGGGCGTGATACACGCACAAAAAACACCGACTATAAATTTTCTGAAGTGCTGAAAAGATATGGTGACATGATGGACCTTCAGGAAGAGGGTTATGCAATCGATAACAATTTCCCGCAAATCCGATATGTTCCTGAAAATCTGCAAATGGATCTAAATAAACAGACCGTAAGCTGGAAGCAGGAAGGCAAGACAACGACGATTAAACTAAAACCAGGTTTAATTTATATGCATCCAAGCGGTTATAAAATTGCGATGGAAAAACACCCTAAAGCACCTTCATGGCGTATTGTTGGAACAGATGCCGAGGGCACTTTCTGTCACAAACCCTGCACGGTATCCGGTGGCGGAAAATCAGAAATATCCAAGGCTATTGATGATGCTGTCATTTATGGTCCACTGTTTGTCAATGAGCTGGATGAATCTCTGAATCAGGTCCAGGAAGTTTTTGACTACGATTATTCTCATCGTTACAAAAGTGAGTTTCAGCCTGATTACACTGATAATCCACCGCGTTCACCACTCAGTATGAAAAGAAGCCTGGGTTCAATGATAAAAATGCTGACCCCCTCGGAAGAAAAATTTACTCCCGAGTATAATGAATGGGTCGAAGGCATCCCAGAATCCATTAAAGCTTTGGCATTTATGATCAAACGTTTTTACCGTGACGAATGGGCTAATGACTGGAAGAAATATTTCACCGTCGATATGGTAGATGGTGTGCAAGGGCATGAATTAAAGTTTGAGGACAGACTGTTAGTGATGTCTTATTTACGCATGGGCTTTGATGCAAAAGGTGCCTGGCGTATTTATAAACTACGCCAGGATTATGTGGTCGCAGAAAAAGTGCAGATGGAAGATGATATCAGTGCATCTGTGGTAGTACCCGCTAAAAGACTGATTAATATGCCGGAAAAAAATACTCATAAATGCATAAAACTTGTTAAGAACTGTGAGTACCGTTTATTCCAGCGTCCAGATGATGCGATTATCAAAGGTTTCGATAAACAAACAGAACTTGAGATGGCATTACCCGATAATTTTGTTGCGAATTATCAACCACTAACAACTGAAGACCTGAAAGAAATTACTGAAGATCAGGTTGAATTTGATCTGTATACAAAACCGATGCGTGAGTTATTGCTGGATAGCCTGAAAGAGGGCAAGACTGCTGTATCTTCTGCTCACCCACTAATAGTAGATGGTGCACCCAGTAAGAATCCTCGATATTTACAATTGCGATCCGATTTAGCTAAACCGATTAAAATGTACCTGGCCGAAACCAGCGCTCGTTTTCATCGTCGGGCTTCACTGGATGAAGCTATTTGTTTTCCAGTTGATTCGGTACTAACTGGACGTAGAAATAACCCGCCTGATGCGGCGGCTGGTATTCGTTCTCTGGCTGTTTACAACCCGATTCATTATCAGGAACTTCCTGAATTATTTATGGACTTTATTTGCAGTCTTACGGGAAAATCTCCTTCAACGACTGGTGCAGGTTCTGAAGGCGCTTTAACCAAAGGTCCTTTTAATGCGTTGTTACCCACTTCAGATTTAAACAATGCACTGGTTTCCTATATTTTGACGGATTATTCAGGTTTTAGTAGTGCGGCTGGTTATGTAGGACCTCACACCAAGGTCAACCATGATATCAGCCTGATAATTCCTGAAATCTGGGCCCAGTTAAAACCTGAAAAGAGACGTCCTGATTATCTCATTAACAAAGGTCAGTTAGAGAAACTGGAAGACTTTGAGCACAATGGCCAAAATGTATTGGCCAGCCGACTCGGTTACCGAATTACTAACCTGTTTGTACATGGGTTTTTTGGTAAGATTTTTGATAACCCATCAGTGGTGTTTGATGAAAAAATCCTGCAACCTGAAACTCAGAATATGGATGACTTTGTCGATGGCATTAATAATATTGTTGAGGCACAACAAAAAGTAGCCGAAACCTATCTTGAAGATGGTTCGATAAACCAGGCATGTCCTCCACTTAAAGCGTTGATCACGATTATGGCTAAAGGAGATTACGAAGGTAAAGATGTACATCATGCGGATATTAGATCCATGTTCACCCGAAAGGGAATGATGTCATCGGACTGGTATCAAAAACGTTTACAGGTAAAACAGCAAAGAGATATGGCTCTATGGCAACGTCATATTGACTATTTGACTGATTTTCTTGAACGTGAAAGTCATGCCGATGAAGCGGGCCGTTTGAAAATTTCTGAACAGTTAAAAATAGCTTCTGCGAAATTACAGCAGGTTTCTCAGCAAGAATATCTTGATGAACTGGTTGGCACGCTAGGTGCTGACCCTATGGAGTAGATCCAGGGAACCGATATTCACCATGATCAGGGGTATTTTCTATACCCCTGATTTTTCATTTATTTAAAAGAGTACATGTGAAAAATTTATTACGAAAACTGTTTTCTCCTTTTTTGAATAAGCTGGAATCAGGTACCGAGCCATACCTTTACAAACCTTCTCATCGTTTCATATTACTCGTCATGGGTGTGCTTTTTTCTGCACTTGGTATTGCCGTTTTATGGTTTGCCGTGGGGCAAGACCCGACCTATTTTTTACCTGTAGTCGTATTTGGTGGTGCCGGTTTCTTTAGCTTACTGGTTGCACTGGTTGGAACAGAAAGAGCAGTGGCAACTATCTGGGGCTCAAAAAAATAAACTGCTTCCCGCTCTACTCAGGTATTAAATAACCGTTTATCACTGTATTCTAAGAAAAACTAAAGGAGAGTTATTGTGATTATTGTTATTTCAAATAGAACCACTAAAGAGCATAAAATTAATCAGGATGGTTATGCCAGCGTAAAATATTTTGGTGAAAAGTTAGCTGATCCTCAGGGCATTTCAACCCGTATGGCAGTTGCCAGTTATAGTCTCGTAGAAGATCTTGATGTTTTTGATGAAGATGGGGAACTTAATTTATCGGGTGGTAGCCCGGTTTATGACTGGACTTTGAGACCGATTAAACAAAATAATGAAACGGCTTTATTATCCGAGGTACTGGAACAGGTAGATACGGATAAGTTATCAAAAAAATGGCTGTTCTTTTTGCATGGCAATAATCAGACAACGCTTAAAAATCTTGAAAAATGCAGACAAATTGAACAGCTTCACGATGTCAATGTTATTGCTTTTTCCTGGCCTTCCTGGGGCAAACTTTTTTCTAAAGAATTAATATTAAAAATTGGATCAAAAATTCTTAAAGAAGGAGGCGTCAGTAAATCAGTAGTTGTGTCTGCGCTGGGTTCGGCTATCGATATAAAAAAGGAAAAATACAGGGAAGCAGTCGAGAATGCGATTACTTCAAAATATGCATTACATAATGCGCTGAATAAAATTAAGTCAGAATTTATTCAACCGGCAAAATTATCATATGCAGCAGATTTTAAGATCAGTTTACTGGTACATAGCCTGGGGAACCGGGTAATGGAGTACATGATTAAAGATGACGGACTGAATGACCTTAACGATATGTTTGATAATGTCATTCTTCATCAGGCAGATGTTAATGCTAAAGACCATCATCTTTGGGTTAGTAAAATTAAGCTGGGTGAAAGAGTTTATATAACCCATAACCGTAAAGATGCCGTACTGCATATTTCAGATGTATTCGGTAGTAATGATAAGCGTTTAGGGCATAAGGATGGCGGTGTCCGCTGTACAGCTGAACAAGTTGCGGCCTATATTGATTTTACAAAAGGCATGAGAGTAGGCATCAATCACGGCCTATTTTTAATGAGAGATATTTTCAGCGAAAAAACCAATGACTGTTTTAATGCGTTATTGTCTGGTGAATGTTTATTCGTTGAAGGTCATTTACCGGTAGGTTTCAGCCTACGCGAAGCCAATGTATTTAAAATGCAGAAAGAATACATGGTTCATGAGGTCGAAGAAGACTGGCCTTAGACGTTACAGAGTCAGCAAAAGCTGGTAGTTACAGTTTTTATTTCACATAGAAATTATTCTCTACCTTTCAATTTAAAAGGTTTCTTACAGAAGTTGTTATCTGTAGAATTTACAGTTTTATAATTATTACCGGAGCACCAGAAGAATGGGTCGAGCCTATCAAAATCGTAAAGAATCCATGGCTAAAACATCTGACGCGAAAGCGAAAGTCTATAGTAAGTATGGCCGTGAAATTTATGTATGTGCCAAGGCTGGTGGATTCGACCCGGATGGTAATCTGACATTACGCGGTCTGATTGATAAAGCTAAAAAAGATCAGGTACCCACTCACGTTATAGATAAAGCCCTTAAAAAAGCTCAGGGTGGTGGCGGTGAAGAATTTGCACCGGCTCGCTATGAAGGTTTTGGTCCCGGTGGCTGTATGGTGATTGTTGAGTGTTTGACCGATAATCCAAATCGAACTTTTGGAGATGTACGCCAGTGTTTTACCAAAACTAAAAGTAAAATAGGGACTCAGGGTACGGTCAGTCATATGTTCGATCACTCCGCCATTCTTGTTTTTAATGGTGATGACGAAGAAGCAGCACTGGATGTGTTGATGGAAGCAGATGTCGATGTGACCGATATCGAATCTGAAGAAGGTAAAATTTCTGTTTTTGCTGCTGATAGTGATTACGCAAAAGCTAAGCAGGCTTTAATCGACGCTTTTGGAGAAGTTGAATTTGATGTTGATGACATTCAGTTTCTGCCAAAGGGTTCTACCCCGGTTACAGCCGATGACGATATTGAGATGTTTAATAAATTTTTAGATATGTTGAATGACCTGGATGATGTGCAGAATATTTACCATGATGCTGAAATTTGAACCCTCACAATTCACTTTAATAGGGCCTGAAAATGTCTACTTTGCTTGATATTTCCTCTGTGTCTAATTTTTCTGATAATTCTGGATACGTTAGCTGAAATATTTTCTATACTCTAACGAGGGGTCTGTAAGGCTCCTTAACAATAATTAGAAGTGAGAAGTTAATTCGGATGTTTAATTTTTTATCAAAGTCAAAAATCCTGGTCATTGATGACTTTGCTGGGTTCAGGCAAACCATTAAAACAATGCTTGGTCGTTTGGGTGCTCATCATATAGACCAGTCCAGTAATGGTAGTGAAGCGATAAAACGTTGTAGTGAAGAAAATTATAATATTATTTTCTGTGACTATAACCTGGGAGATGGTCAGGATGGCCAGCAAATTCTTGAAGAATTACACCAGCGCTCTTTAATGAGGCAAGGGACTCTTTTTATTATGGTAACTGCTGAGACAACGACGGCTCAGGTTATGGGAGCCATCGAATATCGGCCAGATGCTTATCTGACTAAACCTTTTACTGGAGACCAACTGGGGCAAAGGTTAAAAAGGTTAATTCTAAAAAATGCTGCGCTAAATAACATTTATTTAGCGATGAATGCTGGCAACATAAGTAAAGCCATTGCAATTTGTGATGAAGTCATCATCGCAACACCTAAACTGAAATATTCCTGCCTACGTATAAAATCAGACTTACTTGAAAAGCAAGAACAAAATGATGAACTGATGTCTTTGTATAATGATGTTGTTAATGAACAACCTGTTTTATGGGCTATGGTAGGACTAGGTCGCCTTTATTTTAACAGTGGAGAAGTTCGTAAAGCGTTAGAACACTTTCTCTCCATGCGTGAAACATTCTCAAGGCAGGTCAGTTTGCTTGACTGGATAGCAAAATGTCAGAATGAGCTGGGTGAAGCAGAAAAAGCTGAAGAAACCCTCAAAGAAGCCGTTAGTATTTCACCCAAATCTGTAATGCGTCAGGCTACCCTGGGCACAGTGGCTGCATCTTTAAATAATCACGAACTAGCCCAGAAGTCCTTTGCAAAAACCATTCATGAAGGAACCTATTCCTGCATGCTTGAACCCCAGCACTTCGAGCAATATTATGACAATACTCGTGAAGTTGCTCAAAAACTTGATGTAAGAGAGAGATCCAGGCTATTGGCTGAGACCGAAGTAGTGCATAAAAAAATGGAACGTACGTATCAGAATGATCCTTCAGCCATGGCTGCAAATCTGAGTTCAGCTGCATTGCTGTATTCTGCTGTTGGTAAATCCGATAAGTCCAGTGGCATTCTTTCTAAACTTACCAAAACACTTGAAAACCCGGCTTGTGAATTATCTGAAGAACAGGCCACTTCTATCGATAAACATTTAGAGTCTTTCACCGAAGATGGTTCTACTGATAAATACCTTAACCAGATATCTTCCAGAATGAATGTTATAAAAGAAGAGATAAAGGTCAGAAAGAAAGAAGATGAGATAAAGGTTGATCAGCTAAAAATTGCTAAAAAGACCAATTCAGAAGGAATACAGCTTTCCAAAAAGGGGCAACATCAGGAGGCATTATTGAAATTTAGAGAAGCTATAGAAATACTACCAGAGAATATAAATTATTTATTAAATGCCGCTCAAATTATCATCGAATATAAAGAATTGAATTCAAATGCGGATAATGTCATCGAAGCCAGGCATTATTTACAGGATCTAATCTCTATGGATGAAACTGACATTCGCTGGAAGCGTTATCAAAAACTACTTGAAAGAGTTTCAAATGGCTAAACAATCATTATTTGAGACTGTACTTGCTTCAACGGTGCATGATATGAAAAACTCATTAAGTCTATTGATGGGTGAGCTGGATAATTTAGGCCAGAAACTTGAAACTGATTCCGACAATCAACAGGCTGTTTCTAGTATTCGATACGAATCATCCCGCATAAATCAGTCACTGATGCAGTTATTAACGTTGTATAAACTTGAAAATAACCAGTTATCAATTCAAATAACAGAAGTGGAAGTTGCTGATTTTATCGAAGACTGTATCGCCACACATTCCCTTCTTGCAGAAAATAATGGAATTCAGTTAGAGGTCGACTGTGATGATTCTACCATCTGGTTTTTTGATCAGGACATGGTGGGCATAGCCATTAATAATATTCTTGGGAACAGCATTCGGTATACTAAAAAGAAGCTTCTGTTATCTGTAAAAGTGGTTGATTCTCATCTTATTATTCAAATAGATGATGATGGGCAAGGTTATCCAGAGAGCATGATTGAGGACCCTGAACATTTTATTAAAAAGGTTAATTACAGTACGGGTAGCACCGGTTTAGGCCTGTTTTTTTCGGCAACTATTGCGCATAATCACCAGAGGTCTGGCAGACAAGGAAGTATACGGCTCACCAATGATGGGCTTTTAAATGGCGGTAGTTTCCAGATTTCCCTGCCATAATCATTGAGTCGTTACAACTGTGGAGAAAATATGAAGAAGCTAAAAAATGAAAAAGAATTAGTCAAAAAAGCTATAGTTGAAGGTGTCAAATATGCTGAAGGGCGCGGTGTTGTTGAGTTTGAGGCAACTGACTCCGCAACTGAAAAAATAGAATATATCTATCGATTATTGGTTCACGATAAAGTGATTCAACCAGTTCCTGAAGATCAAATATCACAGTTAACGATGAAACATAAACTGGCAATCTGGGCTTCCAGATTGAAATAAAATTTTTATAGAGACTTATCCTCATGAGACTAGAAGATGATAAAAAACTCGATTATAAAGACGTTTTAATCCGGCCTAAACGAAGTACTCTGGGAAGTCGTAAAGATGTCGACTTATTTCGACAGTTTAGTTTTCGAAATTATAATAGCCCGCAATCAGGGTCTCATTATAATGGAATCCCCGTAATGGCAGCGAATATGGATGGGGTAGGTACATTTGATATGGCCAGAGCCCTATCAGGTATAGGTCTGTTTACCTGTCTGGTGAAAAGTTATAGCGTAGAAGAATTAATCAATTTTTTCAGTACCGATGATTCCAGCCTGAGAGAAAATGTCGCTTATTCGATGGGCATCATGGAACAGGATTTCGATAAATTTAATTCAGTCTACAGTCATGTAGATACCAATTTGAAATATGTCTGTGTTGATGTTGCGAATGGATACTCGGAGCGCTTTTCAGCCTTTATCAAACGCTTAAGAGATGCTTATCCTGATATTGTGATTATTGCCGGTAATGTAGTGACCGGGGAAATGACAGAAGAACTGATCTTGAGTGGTGCTGATATCGTCAAAGTTGGAATAGGACCGGGCAGTGTGTGCACAACACGAATACAAACCGGTGTTGGATTTCCTCAATTATCGGCTGTTATCGAATGTGCTGATTCTGCTCATGGTTTAGGTGGCCATATTATTGCTGATGGCGGTTGTACCTGTCCGGGTGATGTAGCCAAAGCATTTGCTGCAGGTGCTGATTTCGTGATGCTGGGAGGTATGTTGGCCGGTCATAATGAAGGTGGTGGTGAAGTGGTTTCAAAATATTACAAAACAGGGGAAGTTTTTAAAAATGGAAATGACTGGCAGGATATTATCGAGGAACAAAAATTTGTACAGTTTTACGGAATGAGTTCACTTGCTGCTAATGAAAAACATTTTGGTGGGTTGAAACAATATAGGTCATCTGAAGGACGAGAAGTCATGGTGCCTTATCGAGGTGAAATAAACTCGACTGTGCAGGATTTACTAGGCGGAATCCGTAGTACCTGTACCTATGCAGGTGCTAAAAAACTTAAGTGGCTTAGTAAGTGTGCGTCCTTTGTTAAAACCGGTGAACAGTTTAATTCTGTGTTTGCCAAATAAGCTTTTCAGTCTCTATTTCTTAGAGAAAGGCCTGAAAAATGAATCAGGCAGGATTCATTTCTCTTTTGCTCATATTAAACCTTTAAAACTAAGTTAGGCCTTTAGAACAAACCCTTGTAATTCAATGGCTTGAATTATTATCAATAATAAAATGAGAAATATGGACTAGCCTGAAGGGGTGAATTCCAGTATCCTACGCGGTTCCTTCCGCTTGATTTGACCCTTTCGGGTCTATTCGTAAGACGGGTTATAGAAGGTTCCGGGAAACAGCGGAATCAATTCAGATAAAAACAGTGACTGCACGGTAGATTTCTACTGGGATGTACGGCTGGACAGAATAAAAGAGGTTTGCGATGAGTTATCGGGCATTGCCAGAAAAGCAGGGTCTATATGATCCAAAAAATGAACATGACGCCTGTGGCGTTGGATTTGTGGCCAATATTAAAGGGCAAAAAAGCCATAGTATCGTTAAGCAGGGTCTAGATATTCTTGATCGCCTGACTCACCGTGGAGCTGTCGGTGCTGACCCTCTAGCGGGTGATGGTGCTGGTATTTTGCTGCAAATTCCTGATGAATTCTTTAGGGCAGTGGTCGACTTTGATCTCCCAGAAGTTGGTTTATATGCTATTGGTATGCTGTTTCTGCCTCAAGATGAAGAGGCACGTGCTGAAGCAGAAGCTTCGGTTATAAGTTTTATTGAAGGAGAAGGCCAGAGCATTCTTGGTTGGAGAGATGTACCTGTTGAGAATTCTGGTCTTGGATATAGTGTATTACCTAGTGAACCATTTATCCGTCAGGTATTTATTGGTTGTAGTGGAGAATGTACAGATCAGATAGCTTTTGAACGCAAGTTGTTTGTTATTCGCAAACAAATTGAAAATGAAATACGCCAGTCAGAGCTAGAAGGTAAAGAGGCATTTTATTTTACTTCCATGTCTTCGTTGACTGTCGCCTATAAAGGTATGTTGCTGTCTGGTCAAGTAGGTGAGTTTTATCCTGATCTCAATGATGAGCGTATGGTTTCAGCTTTAGCGCTGGTGCATCAACGTTTTTCTACTAATACATTCCCCACCTGGGATCTGGCCCAACCATTTCGTATGATTGCGCACAATGGTGAAATAAACACCATGCGCGGTAACGTTAACTGGATGGCAGCTCGTAAAGAGTCGATGGCATCCGAAATTTTAGGTCAGGATCTGGAAAAAGTCTGGCCACTGATCCCTGAAGGTCAGTCTGATACTGCCTGTTTTGATAACGCACTGGAATTGTTGGTGCAGGGTGGTTATTCACTGGCTCATGCGATGATGATACTGATTCCTGAAGCCTGGTCCGGTAACCCTCTGATGGACGAAAAACGTCGTGCTTTTTACGAATACAACGCTGCTCTGATGGAACCCTGGGATGGACCCGCTGCTGTTGTTTTCACCGATGGTCGCCAAATAGGCGCAACGCTGGATAGAAATGGTCTGCGTCCTGCTCGTTATATCATCACAGATGATGACTTGGTTGTTATGGCATCAGAAATGGGTGTACTGGATATACCTGAAGAAAAAATTATCAAAAAATGGCGATTACAACCTGGCAAGATGTTTCTGATTGATACTGAACAGGGGCGTATTATTGATGATGCTGAATTAAAAGAAGATCTGGCTTCAGCACACCCTTATCAACAGTGGTTGAATGAAACACAGATTGATTTGCAGGTTCTACCGGAAGCGGTTGCTTCAATGTCACCGGATGCTTCTACTCTTCGTGATGGTCAACAGGCTTTTGGATATACATCTGAAGATATCAAGTTCCTGCTAACGCCTATGGTTCTGACCGGGCAGGAAGGTTCAGGTTCAATGGGTACAGATACTCCTCCTTCTGTGCTGTCACGTCGATCCAAACATCTGTCAACTTACTTTAAACAAAATTTTGCTCAGGTCACTAACCCTCCTATCGATCCAATTCGAGAAGAGATAGTGATGTCTCTGGTTTCTTTAATTGGCCCGCGTCCAAATCTTTTAGATTTAAGTCATGGTGGCAATAATAAACGTTTAGGTGTGCAACAGCCTGTATTGACCAATACTGATCTGGAACGAATTCGTAATATTGAAGATAATACCGGTGGTGCTTTTAAGACACGTACCCTGGATATCTGTTTTCCAGCAGAGCAACGTTCATCAGGTATGAAACCGGCTCTAGAAAGATTGTGTGATCGCGCTGAAGTTGCTGTTCGTGAAGGATACAATATTCTGATTATTTCAGATCGTAAGGTCGATGCGGATAATGTACCTATTCCTGCATTACTGGCAACATCTGCGGTTCACCAGCACCTGATACGTAAAGGTTTGCGTACTAGCTCCGGTCTTGTAGTAGAAACCGGTGCTGCATTGGAAGTTCATCATTTTGCGACTCTGGCTGGTTATGGTGCAGAAGCCGTTAATCCTTATATGGCTTTCGATACTATCCAGTCGATGTTATCTAAACTACCAGAAAGCCTGAGTTTTGATGAAGCGCAGAAGCGTTATATCAAGGCAATCGGTAAAGGCTTGAAAAAAGTTATGTCCAAAATGGGTATTTCCACTTACCAGTCCTACTGTGGTGCTCAAATATTTGATGCCATTGGTCTTTCCAGTACTTTTATCGATCAATATTTCACCGGAACTGCGACTACGGTTGAAGGTGTCAGTCTTCAGCAGATAGCGCATGAAGTTATCCGCTGGCATAGCGATGCTTTTGGTGATAACCCTATCTATAAAAACCACCTGGATGTGGGTGGAGATTATGCTTATCGTCTGCGTGGTGAAGATCATGCCTGGACGCCTGAAAGCATCTCCAAATTACAACAGGCCAGTCGTTCTAATGACTGGAATACCTACGAAGTTTATGCCAAAGAAATGAACGAACAGCAAGAGCGTTTGCTGACTTTTCGTGGGTTGTTTGACTTGAATCTGGCTGAAGAAGAAATTCCGCTTGAGGAAGTTGAATCGGCCAAAGAAATAGTAAAACGATTTGTGACAGGTGCTATGTCGTTTGGCAGTATCTCTTACGAAGCTCATTCAACACTGGCGGTTGCGATGAACAGGCTCGGCGGTAAGTCTAATACCGGTGAGGGTGGAGAAGAAGACTCTCGTTTTAACCCTCTGCCTGATGGTTCTCCTAATCCAGAGCGCTCAGCCATTAAACAGGTAGCCTCAGGTCGTTTTGGTGTGACCAATGAATATCTGGTGAATGCTGATGATATCCAGATTAAGATGGCACAGGGTGCCAAGCCGGGTGAGGGTGGTCAGTTACCTGGACATAAGGTGAATGCCCAGATAGCACGAGTTCGTCATTCAACTCAGGGCGTTGGTTTGATTTCACCACCACCTCATCATGATATTTACTCGATTGAAGATTTGGCCCAGCTGATTCACGATCTGAAGAACGTAAATCCGAAAGCCCGCATTTCGGTAAAACTGGTTTCCGAAGTTGGTGTGGGAACGGTTGCTGCCGGTGTTTCAAAAGCACATGCCGATCACGTTACTATTTCCGGTTATGACGGGGGAACAGGTGCAAGCCCGTTAACTTCTATCAAACATGCCGGCTCTCCATGGGAAATTGGTTTATCTGAAACTCACCAGACACTGGTGCTTAATCAACTGCGTGGACGTATCTCTGTTCAGGTAGACGGTGGTATTCGTACTGGTCGTGATGTTGTGGTTGGTGCTCTTTTAGGTGCTGATGAATTTGGTTTTGCAACTGCACCATTGATTGTTGAGGGCTGTGTGATGATGCGTAAATGTCATTTAAACACATGTCCGGTAGGAGTTGCGACTCAGGACCCCGAGCTGCGTAAACGATTTACCGGCAAACCTGAACATGTTATCAATTATTTCTTCTTTGTTGCTGAAGAAGTTCGTCTGTTAATGGCTAAATTGGGCTACAGAAATTTTAACGATATGATTGGGCAAGTGCAGCGTCTGGATATGCGTAAGGCGATAGATCACTGGAAGGCTCAGGGGCTTGATTATACTCGTATTCTGACGAAACCTGATGTTGATGAGTCTGTGTCTATTTATAATACAGAAACTCAGGATCACGGACTGGATAAGGCGATTGATCATGAATTGATTAAACAAGCAGCACCTGCTCTTGAAAAAGGTGAAGCCGTAAAAATCGATATTGATATCCATAACTACAACCGTACTTTCGGCACCATGCTGTCTGGACGGGTTGCAGAAAACTATGGTTTTAAAGGTCTTCCTGATGACACCATTTATGTTAAAGCCAATGGAACAGCTGGCCAGTCTTTTGGGGCCTGGGCTGCTAAAGGCCTCACGCTGGAGCTTGAAGGTGAAGGTAATGACTACGTAGGTAAAGGTCTGTCTGGTGGACGTCTGGTTATCTACCCACCTAAACAGTCCGGTATCGCTAAAGCCGAAGAAAATATTATCGTTGGTAATACCGTGCTTTACGGTGCTATCAAAGGTGAATGTTACTTCCGAGGTGTGGCTGGTGAGCGATTTGGTGTTCGTAACTCTGGAGCCACGGCAGTTGTCGAAGGTCTGGGTGACCACGGTTGTGAATACATGACAGGTGGTGTTGTTGTTTGTATCGGTTCTACCGGCCGTAATTTTGCGGCTGGAATGTCCGGTGGTATAGCGTATGTTCTGGATCAAGATGGAACATTTGAACAGCGTTGTAACCTTGCTCAGGTAGAACTTGAGCCGATTAAAGAAGAAGATGATGCTCTCGAAGCTCTAGACCATCAGGGTGGTGATTTAGAAGGTCACGGTCGAGTGGATGTGAGCCATGATATGACTCGTTTCGATGCTATTCGTCTGCGTCAGTTACTGGAAAATCACCTGCATTACACCAACAGTGATGTGGCAAGAAGAATTCTTGATAACTGGAATGAAGAGTTACCGAACTTTGTTAAAGTCATGCCAGTTGATTATCGCAGGGCCCTGGAGGAAATGCAGATTCAACAGTCTCAAAGTAGTGAAAATAGTAAGGGGGCCAGATAATGGGTAAACCAACAGGATTTATTGAATACACGCGTCAGGACATCAGCTACACACCGGTTGCTGACCGAATAACTCATTACAATGAATTTGTTGTTTCATTGAATGACAGTGAATTGACGCAACAGGCTGCGCGTTGCATGGACTGTGGCATACCCTATTGTCATAGTGGTTGCCCTGTTAATAACCTGATTCCAGACTGGAATGACATGGTTTATAAAGAAGACTGGCAAGCAGCTATTGCTGTTTTACATTCTACTAATAATTTTCCAGAATTTACCGGTCGAGTTTGTCCGGCACCTTGTGAGACTTCCTGTACGCTAAATATTGATGATACACCGGTAACAATTAAAACGGTTGAACGCAATATTGTCGAAAAAGCCTGGGAAAATGGCTGGATAGAGCCTCAAATTGCTGCTCATAAAAGTGGTAAGCGAGTGGCTGTAGTCGGTTCTGGACCTGCTGGCCTGGCCTGTGCTCAACAACTTGCTCGTGCGGGTCATTCTGTACAGGTTTTTGAGAAACAGAATAGAATCGGTGGTTTATTGCGTTACGGAATTCCCGACTTTAAATTGAACAAACGTATCATCGATCGTCGTATGGCGCAGATGCGTACTGAAGGCGTTATTTTTCATGCAAATACTCATATTGGTGTAGATATTCCTGCGCGTAAGCTGGTGGATGAATTCAATGCCGTGGTGTTAACAGGTGGTTCCGAGCATCCACGTGATTTGCCTATTCCGGGTCGTGAGTTTAACGGCGTGCATTTTGCGATGGACTTTCTGCGAAATAACAGTCGTCGTGTTCAGGGAGATACTTTCCACGACAGTGAATTTATATCGGCTACTGGCAAACATGTAGTTGTGATAGGAGGTGGTGACACAGGATCTGACTGTATTGGTACATCGACTCGTCATGGTGCTACTTCTGTCACTCAACTGGAAATTCTTCCTCGTCCCCCTGAGAAAGAAAATAAAGGCCTCACCTGGCCGGACTGGCCCAACAAAATGCGTACTTCAAGCTCTCAGGAAGAAGGTTGTGAACGCATGTGGTGTGTGGCGACAAAAGAGTTTGTCAGTGATGATGAAGGCAATGTTAAAACCGTCAAATGCATCAAAGTTGAATGGAATAAAGATGAAGAAGGTAACTGGAAAATGTCTGAAGTTGAAGGTTCTGAGTTTGAACTGAAAGCCGATCTGGTTACATTGGCAATGGGTTTTGTTCATCCTGTGCATGAAGGTATGCTGGAAGAGCTTAAAGTAGAACTTGATGGTATGGGTAATATCAAAGGTGAAACTGAAGGAACTTCCGCTTATAAAACTTCCATAGATGGTATTTTTGCTGCTGGTGATATGCGCCGTGGTCAGTCTCTTGTCGTTTGGGCAATTAGAGAAGGTCGTCAATGTGCTCGTGCTGTTGATGAATATCTGATGGGTTCTAGCGATTTACCTCGATAATAAGTGGTGCAAATGGTGCATCCTACAGGTCTGTACGGTACGCCATTTGCACCACTCGATAGTTACTTATCGGTATTCAATTCGATCTTAAATATTTCACCAATGGCCTCGATGATTTCCGGGTTATCCCATTCATAAGCTCCACGAACTTTTCTTAAAACACGACCTTTTCCATCCACTAGAAGAGTAAGAGGAATCCTGTTAGCACCAAGCATATTTTCCAGAAACAGTTTACTGTCGAGATAATTTTCAAAGCTAATGCCTGTTTTTTTGATGAAAGTTTCGGCTCTTTTTCTGTAATCATCGGTTGATATACCAATGATATTAAATGCTTTTCCGTTAAACTGACTTGCTAGCCTTTCAAGTGAACCCATTTCAGCACGACAGGGGCCGCACCAACTTGCCCAGATGTTGATTAATAGCGGCTTTCCCTGGTATTCAATAAATGAACTGTTTTTACCATTAAGTCCATCTAGTCTGGCTTCTCGTAAATAACTACCAACTTCGACTTCACCGGGAGTACCCGCAAATGTCACTGTAGATATTGCCGATATGACCAGGTAAACCGTCAAAAAGAATTTCATCTAAAATACTACCTATAAGTTACTTTAATCAATTAAATCAAACACAAGAGTAACATAACGGTTGTATTGACGAGAGTTGAAGCCTTTAAACTATCTCAATATCCACGAAAGTATCATAAAAAGCAGCTCCTTCACCGATGTCGGTTTTACTGCAACTATCGATTAATGCATTAACAGTTTGACCAGTTGGGCTGGACTCTCTCCAGGCACCTTTCAAACTGCATAAAACACCCGGGGCAACAACATTACCAACTAATGCTTTTAAAACAACTTCACCCTTATTATTTTTTAACTTTATGTTTTGTCCTGTTTTAATACCCAGCTTTAGAGCATCTTCGGTATTGATGTCTACCTCAGGTACCGAGCAAGAATCACTATGTCCCCCAAATGTCCCATTGGAACGTTTTGATGATGCTGGTGTGAGTAACCTGAAGGGGGCTTTCTGTTTAGTTTGTTGAAATCTGGGTAAACCTAAACCGTACTCAGACTCCAGCTTTTCACTATAAAAGTTAATTTTATAATCAGATGAAAAATCTACATCAGATAGCCAAATTTGATCAACTGGTCGCACAGGCACTGCGTTACCAGGATTTATATCGGCAATTGATTCTGGTATAGAATGGTTGGATTCAAGGTTGAAGGCCTGTTCCATTAAATCATCATCTGAATCTGTAAATGCTTTCTCGGTAAACCCAAACCGTAAACTCAATCGTCTGAAAATTTCTGTGTTGGGTAAGGCTTCTCCGACAGGATCTATTACTGCATCGGCACGCTGGAGGTAGGTATGGCCATAAGCAGCGAACACGTCTTTGTGTTCAAAATGACTGGCAGCAGGAAGAATAATATCCGCATATTTCATGCTATCTGTCATGGTGATATCACAACCAATAATGAATAGATCTTGCTGACTTAATGCTTCTTGTATTTTATTTTGATCTGGGTTCATTACGATCGGGTTGTGGTTGTAGATAAATACGGTTTTTATAGGTGTTGTATTTTCAGGGTTAAGTAAGTGGTCGGGTATATCCAGAATGCTAAGCGTTCTGGTTTGTTTTTCGAGTAAATCAGGGCGCTGTAACTTGTCAGGAGTTTTATTGAATGCCGTACCGTAAAAGCCCATGACTCCTTGACCTGGACTTCCAAAGTTACCGGTTAGTATCGCTAAAGCCATTGCAGCTCGAGTGGCCGAACCTCCGTTTAGACTTCGCTCCAGACCAACTCCAGTCATCATTGAAACCTTTTTAGCCTGTTGAAATAATTTGATAAATTCTTTTATCTGACTTTGACTTACTCCACAGGTTTCTTTTATTTTTTCTGCTTTGTTGTTTTTAGCCTGCTGTAAATAGTCCTCTAGGCCATTAACTTTATGTTGTATTTTATCTCGTTCAACCATGCCATGTTGATCAAACTCTGCAGCCATTGCCAATGCAAAAAATGCATCACTTCCAGGAGTAATTTGTAAATAAAGATCAGCAATTTTAGAAACTTTTATGCGTTGCGGGTCAATGACTATAACTTTAGCCCCTTTTTTTCGAGCGGTATTGATTATTTTCATTAAATGCAGCGTGGTGCTGGATGTATTGTTACCCCATATAATAATTAAATCAGAAAACTCAGCCTGCTCCATAGGCATAGCAACACAATCCCCAAACATTGATGAATAGGCTAAGGCCCTGACTCCTGCACATAGAGGAGAACGGTTTACTTGTGTTGCACCAAGCTTATAAAAAAAGCGCCGATCCATTGAGCCGCCGGCCAGTTGACCATGCGGTCCTGCATAGTTATATGGCAATACAGATTCAGTGCCGTACTTATCGATGGTTTTTTGAATTCCCTGATAGCAAAGCTCGATAGCATGTTTCCAGCTTATGGATTTATAATTACCAGTGCCACGTGGGCCGGTACGTTGTAGTGGCTGTGTTAACCTTCTCTCACCATGCACAAAATCTGGATAATATTTTGTTACCTTTTCACAGATAACACCTTGAGTTAAAGGGTTATCTTTTGAGCCACGCACCTTTACCAGTTTACCTGATTCGACATAGGCTGTTAGGCTACAGGTATCGGCACAATCAAGTGGGCAAACACTGGGTTTTTGTACGGTTTGGAGTAATGACATCGTAATTAATTAACAGTTCTTTTGTGTGAAGAGCTTTTATGATAACTTTATATGGACTGCTTTAAATAGCCAATTATTAATAAATTAATCATACCACTTTGAGTTATGCCCACTTTAATACCAGTCGAAGCAATATTTTTTGATCAAGAAAAAGCAACCCCAATTTACAGACAATTGTATGATTTTATCCAGCAGGCAATTGTTACAGGGGAGTTTCCCGCTAAAGCTCAATTACCTTCCAGCAGATTGCTTTCGAAAGAGTTGTGTATTTCAAGAAGTACGGTAACAACAACCTATGATCAATTAATTGCAGAAGGTTATTTAACCAGTCAACGCGGATCTGGAACTACTGTAGCAAAAGCTTTAAAACCCGCTCATTTGGAACATATAAAGCCTGAACAAGAAGATAACGAGTTATCTGTTGAACGACTATCTACGTTTGGGCAAGCTTATTTAAAAAGCAGTAAGGCCAGGAATTATGCGAATTACAAAGATTCATTACTAGCAGTCAGTCTACCGTCAATCGTTAGTTTTCCGCATGGTCCCTGGGGCAGGATACTCTCAAAATATGCAAAAAAACCTTTAAGTCTTGAAGCTGGTTATGATCACCCAACAGGTATATATTCTTTAAAAACTGCTGTTGCGAGTTATCTTGGTCTGTCTAGAGGTGTAAATACAGGTGCTGAAAATGTGCTGATCTTAAATAGTACTCAAGCTGCAGTAGACTTGCTATGCCGGGTTTTATTACAAGCTGGAGATTGCTGTTGGATGGAAGACCCTGGTTACAACGGTATTCGATTGGCAATGTCTAATTGCGCAGCATCTATCGTAGGTATTTCTGTTGATTCAGAAGGCTTGAAAATTCCAACAGGAGAGCATTCTCCGAAAGTGATTTATACAACACCATCCCATCAATATCCTACTGGGGTTACCATGAGTTATTCAAGACGTATGAGTCTTCTTGATTATGCCCATAAAAACCAAAGCTGGATTTTGGAAGATGATTATGACAGCGAGTTTCGTTATCGGGGTAAACCTTTACCCAGTTTGCAGGGTCTTGATCAGTTCCAGCAGGTTATATATCTGGGAACTTTCTCAAAGTCGGTTTCTCCATCATTACGAGTAGCCTATATGGTGGTGCCCGATAGCCTTAAAACTGTATTAGAAGCTATATTTGCTGATACGGGGCAGGGTGTGACTTTATCGGTACAACAGGCTTTAGCTGAATTTATTCAAGATGGACACTATAGTCAGCATATAAGGAAAACACGTCAGTTATATTCGATAAAACAACAATTACTAGTTGATGCAATTCATAAACATCTATCCGGTGAAGTTTCTGTTTCAAAGAGTCAGGCAGGATTGCAGACAACAATTATATTTAATCATCAAATAAATGATTTAGAAGTGGTTGCACTATCTCGCAAGGCAGGTCTGGCAGTCAGAGCTTTGTCACCGCTATATCAAACTCAACAGCCTCAGCATGGGCTTATTCTAGGTTTTGCAGCTACTGAAAATGAAGAAATTGAACCGGCTGTAATTAAACTGGCTAAAATAATTCGGCAACTGAATCAGTAGATTATATGCCTATGGTGATGGAGGCCATGGTCTGACTTCTTCACTTTCTATCCATGATTTCAACCAGCTTGATTGCTCTGGTTGCCACTGAGTAATATTCATTGCAGTCAGGACATTTTCAGTAGGCATTATTTTACCTTTTGCCGTAACTGCCGTACGCAATAAAACTGAAGAGCATGGTTGTCCCTTAACCCACATGGACTGGATTACATAAATCCACTTTTCATCCATCCCTGCAACTTTCGTTCGCATGGTGATCATATCGAATATCCTGATGCGTTTTCGGTATCTAACTGTACTGCCAGCTACAACTAGCCCCCATCTATTTTTCTTCAAAACTGTTGCAAAACCTGTTCTTACCGACAGGTTGAATCTTCCTAAATCATATAAAGTTAATACCCTGCCATTATTCATTTCGAGAAATATATCTAAATCCCAGGGCATACAGAGAAAAGTAGTTTCGGTTACGGAGCTAAACTTTACAGGTTTAGAAAATCTTGCCTTAGTGATGGAAGTGATAAATCTTAGAATAGGGTACATAAAATTAGTTGTTAGAGATGCCGGCTTCAATTTCTTCCAGTTGTTCCTGGATCATTTTGTCATCTTCCATCATAACCGGTTCACATAACAAAGAAATAATGAATTCAGTACCCATACCCTGAGTAGACTTAATTTCGATATTTCCGCCATATCGTCTCACCAGGTTATAACTAATCGATAAACCAAGACCGGTTCCTTCTCCTTGCGTTTTCGTGGTGTAAAAGGGGTTGAATGCCTTACTGATGCTTTCCTCATTCATGCCATGACCATTATCCTGGATACTTATCAAAACGCCATTTTTCTGTATATCTTGAGTGCTGATAGTAATTGAACCGTTCATTTCTGGTAGAGCCTGAATTGCATTACCAATCAGGTTTACAAGAACCTGTTGAAGCTCCTGCTGATTGATACTGATTAAAAGAGTTGAATGACTTAAAAACTCAATGTTGTAGTTGATTTCTGAGCGCAAATGATGGACGAGTTTCAAGGTTTCGTTGATAACTTCATCTACATCAGTTTCGATCATGTAACCGGCATAGGTATCGGGTTTAGCATATTGAAGCAGGTTATTGGTGATGCCTTTAATTCGATATATCTGTTTGATGACCAGGTCAATTTCATCCTGTACTGGCTCTAGAGAGGATCCCATTTCTTCTACGATAACATCAAGGTTACCGAGCATAACGGCTGTTGGGTTATTAATTTCGTGGGCAACTCCGGCCGTTAATTCACCCAGTGCAGCGAGTTTTTCTGCGATTACCAGTTGTTGTCGTGTTTTTTGCAGTACACTGATGGTCTGAGTTAGCTCTGTATTTTTTTGTTTTAACTCAGAGGTTCGTTCATCAACTTTTGCTTCCAACTCTTCAGCCCAACTTTGTATCAGTAATTTACGTTCGCTCAACAGGTCTAACATTACATCAAATTCATTAGCCAGAGATCCAATCTCATCTTTCGATCTTATTTCACCAATACGTTTTTCTTCGCCTTTACGTGTGGCATGAACTACTGAACTCATTAATTCTATGGGTTTGAAAATTGACTTTGCGCCCTTTACGGCAACAAAACTGGTCAAGCCCATCAATGCGAAAAAAAGTAATACAAGAACAGCGAGTGCCTGTAGCAATGAATGGCGGAAAGGGGTTTCGAGAAAGCCCGCATACAACATGCCGACACGTTTTCCATCGACATCGATAATGGGTTCGTAAGATGATATATACCAGTCGTTAACAACAAAAGCCCTGTCGATCCAGGTTTTACCCTGATCTAAAACAATGCTCCTGACTTCATCTGACACTCTCGTGCCTAAGGCTCTTTCACCGGGACTGATGGGAACATTGGTGGTTATTCTGACATCATCCAGAAATACAGTAACGGTTCCTATGCTGCCTTCGATTAAACTTCCCGGACCATACACAAGATCGCGAATAACATCGACGAAAGTAAAATTTGCATTGAGTAAAACGCCTGCATCTAGTATAGCCAGAATCTTGCCTTGAGTATCGATAATAGGGTACAGGGCTCTAATCATCATGCCTCTGTCTTCAACTTTTTTCTCTGTGGGATGAGCTCTTGCTGTCATAATCAGTGGTAGGCTCACCTCTTCAGCTAAACCTTCAGCAGCTAAATCGCTTGCGGAAAATATTTCTATACCAGATGACTGTTTACCATTTTGAGCATCTTGTTGGGCGGATGAAACTCTGGTTTTTGTAGTTGATGTTTGTTGATGAATGATTTTGCCAGTGTTATCTGTAAGGTGAATATAGGAGAAAGAGTTTTCCTGTTGTAGACGGTCAATTTGTTGGACTAGTAAATCTGTATTGCCATCAGACAATGCTGTGCGAAATACAAATGACTCTCCAGTTTTACCCAGGGAGTTCAGGTAGTCTCGTTTTATTCGTTCAAAAACATCATGGGAAACTGAAAGGTCAGTATTAACCTTAATGAAAAGTTGTTCGTAACTGAAATTAGCCCCCCAGTAAATAGCCAGAACCAATGCGATTGGCATTACCAGCAATATTGGGAAAAGCACCAAGACCAGAAGTTTATAACGAACAGTATGTCGAATCTTTCTGATGACATTTCTTATTGCTGGCATAGGTCTTTTACAGTGACACTTTTTCTTTAGCCCAGGCAGTTACTTTTCTGTCGAGAGTTTTACGTGATATCCCTAAATGCCTGGCAGCAGCAGATTTATTTCCACTTTCCATTTCAAGAATTTTTAAGATATGGTTTTTTTCGATGTCTTCCAGTAAAGCACTGGATACAATAGTTTCAGGTACTGCTTTTTTTTGTACAGAAGTTGCAATACATTCACTGGCAGGTGTATTGAGCAGTAGACTACGCTCTATAACATTCTTCAATTCCCTGACGTTTCCCGGCCATGAATAACCCGCTAACATCGATAATTCAGATTCAGTAATTCGATAAGGTTTTAATCCGAGGCTGGTCGAGATCGTTTCGATGAAATATTGAGCCAGAATTTTAAGGTCTTCTATCCTTTCC
>Ga0233447_1000357_pt1 | contig 53462 bp, 41 predicted proteins | sample SI_124_October20_3_FD_183014 | JGI IMG/M metagenome (GOLD analysis project Ga0233447, IMG submission 183014) | Seawater microbial communities from Saanich Inlet, British Columbia, Canada - SI_124_October2016_135_MG | ecosystem: Environmental > Aquatic > Marine > Inlet | place: Canada: British...
GCTGCGTCAGACTTTCGTCCATTGCGCAATATTCCCCACTGCTGCCTCCCGTAGGAGTCTGGGCCGTATCTCAGTCCCAGTGTGGCTGATCATCCTCTCAGACCAGCTACTGATCGTCGCCTTGGTAAGCCATTACCTTACCAACTAGCTAATCAGACGCAGACCCATCCAAAGGCAGTAGCCGAAGCCACCTTTGATCACAAAAACCAGGGTTAATGTGATGTTATTCGGTATTAGCACCAATTTCTCGGTGTTATCCCAATCCTCTGGGCAAGTTGTCTACGCGATACTCACCCGTTCGCCAGTTTAATAGAATTCCGAAGAATCCGTTCTCCTTAGACTTGCATGTGTTAAGCACGCCGCCAGCGTTCGTCCTGAGCCAGGATCAAACTCTCCATTGTAGTTTGTTTATGACTCTATTTCATTTTATTTATATACTCATTGTAATTGTCGGTATCGTCAAATGAGATACCTCATATTGACCTAGACCGTGCATACCCAATTTTCAAAGATCAAGGAGAAGCAATTAGCGTTCTCCGCTTTCTAATTTTTGAAAGCTCGCCAATATACTCTCGGACCTATGTGTCAGCAACACCAAAAATGAATTTATTTAAATTTATTTTCAGCGTTATTTTGACGCATGAATCCTGTCTCCTGTCATAAAGCGGCGCGATAATAATCTGCTGACCCACTCATCACAACAACTATTTATAGAATTCCTCAGAAAACTTTATTTTTCCCTTAATAATACAACAACAGCCCTTAGAAAATGGGTTTAAACCCATTCTCCGAGGGCTGTTTGCTAATGTTTTTCAATCCTAGGGTTAAAACCAGGGGCTACTGATAGTTTAAGTAGCATGATTATGTGGCAAGCATAAAAAGGGGCAGGTCACCGACCTGCCCCTTTAATTATTCTTTATTGGCCTAAGCCAAGATTTTTAGCTCTTATTTGAGCAAGGTCATCTTCTTAATAAAGACACCATTGGGTGTTGAAAGACGATAGAGATACAGACCTGCGCTAGCCGGCTTACCGTTAAATCTACCATCCCAAACGACGGAATAGACACCAGGATTCATGTGATCTGAAATTAGAGTCTCTACTACACGTCCACGAATATCTATGATCTCCAAATCCACAGCACCTGAGATTGGCACATCAAACCCAATACTGGTTGATGGATTGAAAGGGTTCGGATAATTCTTGTATAATTTATACTCACCCGGCAATTGATCATCTGTGGCAATAGAAACAGGCAAATATAGATGCGCTCCTGTACGATGTAGATTTCCTCGATGCATTGACCAGAACCTCTTAGTTCTAGCCATCTGGCCTGGCAGATCCAATACACTCAGGTCATCATCTGTACCAACCACAATCTCAGCATCCCCATCTCCATCAAGATCATCAATGGTTGGGGTTCCGTGCACCTTGCTGGACAACTTGGCTGGAAAACCAATCAGGTTACTTCCATCCAGATTTAAACCATATAGATAGTAATCCGTAGCACCAACAAAGATCTCAGCCATACCATCATCATCAATATCTGCGATAACAGGTGAACTGTAGGTAGAACCACCCGTACTTAGAGGCCAACCACTTAATAGTGTGCCAGTATGGTCAACGGCATATATATCTCGGGATGCACCAATGAATATGATCTCCAAATCACCATCGCTATCAATATCACTAACACCAGGATTAATCTTAACATCCTGACCAGAAGCACTATAACTCCACAATTTTGTACCACTGGCGTCATAAGCATGAATATTATTGTCATTGCTGCCAAAGATAATATCTAATTCACCACCTGCACTTCCATCCAGATTAGCTAATACTACCGATGATTTAACAGCATCGTTAAGCACAATTGGAAAACCAGGCAGTTCGAGCCCATCTAAGCCCAAGGCGTGCAGCATCTTGTCTGTACTGGTGGTAACAATGTTTAAGTTCCCATCATCATTGATATCACCAACTGAGACTGCAGCGGTATTGTTTTTACCCAAATTTATCGGGAAATTACTATTAAATGCCGTTCCATCATGATGCAGAATCTCTAAATTTCCGCTGTATGTCATAGCAATGATCTCTAAATCGCCATTACCATCAATATCATACAAGGTTGGTGTTGCCCACATGAATCCATCAGATGTGTAAATCGTTTCGATTTGGCCATCATGTTGGATCACATAGAGGTTTTTATCACGTCCTCCAATAACGACCTCAAGGTCACCATCGCGGTCAACATCGCCAACAGCAGGTGTTGCATCAACCACGTTAGCCAACACAATTGGGAAGCCAGCTAATTCACTTCCATCGATTTGTACGGCATGTATTAGACTGTCATAAGCGCCAAAAACAATTTCTTTGGTTCCATCACCATCCAAATCAACCACTGCATTTCCACTCTTCACAAGATCCGCAGTGAATGGAAAATTCGGTTGCCACATACTGATTTCCACCAAGAATTCAAGTGTGGCGGAATAAGGATGTTCGCTGGTCGGATTTGCAGTAAGCTCCAGCGTAAATGGTATTTTTTCTGAAGGGGCATCAATGGATACTGAGAATGTAAATCTATCCAGGATGTTAACGCCAACACTGCCACTATTTATACTGCTATAGTGACCCAGGCTGTCAGTAATGGTTACATATTCTGAGGTACTTTTCAAAACGGCATCAACATCTGACGCATCAATCCATCCAGGGCTATTAGAGAGATTCACTCGCATGAGAGCCTCTTCACCCGGGGACAGTTGTTTATCTTCAATATCATGGGACATTTGTAAACTATGTGAGTCATAGCTCAGGTCGGGAATAATGAGATGACCAATAGCATTGTAAATATTTAACCTTCCACTACCTAATTGGCCTGCAAAATCAGGATTTATATGATCAATTGGATCTGTCCAATCCAGAAGATTTTGTATAATCCAACTGTTAGAACTATCCGGGAATATTGATTTCAATAGTCCTAGAGAAGAAGCTACAATAGGTGACGCCATAGATGTGCCAGCCCAGGATTCGTAAGAGTTTTCAGTAGAATAAGTAGTACTATGAATACCTTCCCCTGGAGCGCTTATATCAACACCGTCAAAATTGGCAAACCCAACACCATCTCCATAGTTAGCCCAGGAGAATACGTCCGAGAAAGACACTGCCGTAACTGAAAGAACATTTTCATACCCTGAAGGATAGTGAGGATCGCCGTTTGGGGTACCATCAGTATTACCGTTACCAGCAGAGGAAACAATTATGGCCCCATACGTATTCGTAATCAAATTAGCGATAGCTTGATTCGTTGGGCTATAGAAACTGCTGCCCCAGGATGCGTTAATAATGTCAGCACCAGCTTTTGCGGCATATAACAGGCCGTCATATGCATTCCATATTCCCTGATCCAGATCAGAATCAATTGCACATTTCACCGGCATAAGTGTCCCGTTGTAGATGACACTCGCTATGCCAGTAGTGTTATTGGTTGCTGCACAAAGCAGACCGCCAACATGAGTCCCATGGTCAGGGCTGATCAGAAATGGACCCTGCGCACCCATGGGGTCGTTATCGGGGCCCGAGGTAGGTGTGGCACCAGAAAGATCCCAACCCAGGAGGTCATCAACAAAGGTCGTTGGATTCGTATCCCAGTCATCACCATCGATTCCATCCATAAAAGGTGAACTCGCATGGAGTGCATCTTGGAGATCTACTTTTCCATCAACATTTAGGTCTGTTATGTGGGCTACCACTTCAACAGGTGTAACAATGCCATCGTTATCTGTATCAACGCTAGCAAAAATTCCCGCTGGAACCTCGGCTTGATTGACCCAGGTTTGCTTCCACAGATCAGGGTGAGTGTATTGTACACCTGTGTCTGAGCTTGCCAGAATAATATTCACATCGCCAGGGGTAACACCACCAGGGATATCCCAAAGAGCCCATGTTTCCGGTGCTCCAATTTTAGGAAGGAACCACTGAGACGCATAGTTTGGATCATCAGGAATATATGAGGGGCGATTGATGACTTCATGTTCGGTATAGAGCACATTTGAGTCCTCAGAAAAATCTGACATCACTTGATCAACAGATCTTGTCCCCGCAGGAAAGGTCAAGCGGTAGACGTTCGCCAGGTTGATTCCATCAACTACATCGTCGGAAGTAGCAGACGTTAGATATTTCTCCATTTTAACAATATCACGACTCTCAAGTAAGCGATCAAAGCTGGTAGCACCAATCACGGGTTTACCTAATTTCATGGCAGATTTATCAACTACTATGTCTTCATTCAAGACAACTAAGAAGCGATCTTGAAAATGACTTTCGAGTTGTGGGGCTGCATAAATGAGGGAGCTCAACAGTAACAGATTTAGGACTAATAAGACTTTTTTCATATTCATAATTTCTCTTTTCTCAAACTATTGCTACTTGAGCAGTATCATTTTTTTAGTTAACTGAGTACGACCTGCATTCAGTGTATAGATATAGATTCCAGAACTCATATTTGAGCCATCCAACTTAACCGTATACATACCTGCTGACTGCTGCGCCTGAACCAGGTCACTGATCTTACGGCCATTCAGATCGTAGACTGAGACCTGTACATAACTGTTCTCCGGTAAGAAATACCTGATCTCTGTACTAGGATTGAATGGATTTGGAAAATTCTGCTCCAGCGTGTAATGCTCAGGAAGTACTCCTCCATTACCATTCACCTCAATGCTCGTCACCGCAAATTCCCTATCAATTGCGGCTCGGATCATCATATTGTAATTCAGGCCAATTCTAGAGAAATTGTCCCAAACAAAACCGGCTCCCTCGTCGATGGCATAATAAGAATTCCCACTATAGACATCGGAGTCCGCTCCAATTGCTGGAGTGCTCTCAGTTTCTTCAAAGCCTAGATAGAACCCACCATCGTTAACCCAGATCGAGTCGTTGGTGAGATCCATTGTATTCCATCCTGGCTGTACACCAGTCCACTCAAATCTATGCATTTCAGATAGTGGTAAACCATTCACTCCATCGTCATCCCAGATGATAGCAGTAATATTGCCCTCGGATTGATCCGAGCTAAAGATGCTAAACCGTTTTACTATGGCAGGATGACCTGTCGGTAGAAAATACACAGCTTGTCGTCCACCAGATCCAAGGTTAAAGCCATTTTCTGCTATACCATCATCATATGCCATGGTATAAACAGTTGGTGATTCAGGGAAAGCATATACTTCAGGTGAAAATGCACTCTCACTCCCCTTAAAAATAGTCGTGATGGCATAGAAATAGCCGAATCCGCTATTTACGGAAGTATCAATAAACTCAGGAGAAGTCAAAGGTACACCATTTATGGGAGTCAAGTAATCTCCTGTAACTGTTCGACGATACACATTGTAAGTGAAGCCACCCTCAGAGGTGGTTGTTCCTTCAGCAAATAATGCGTAGTTGCCATCTAAACCACCTGTCAATGGAACCATCTCTCCATCAGGATGCCAACCATAGGCTTCCCCTGTTGAGGGAGAATTTCCATCGAGAGCCACATAGGGAGCGGTAATGTCTGTATATGTCCATCCAACATAAAACTTTCCTGAAACAGTAATATTCTCTGCACTTAAATCGAATGTTTGTATCACTCCCGTGACTGCGGGTGTTATCGCCGTACTTTGGAAGAGGATAGATTCATCAGATCCCCAAACCGCAATTTTTATAGGCGCAATACTACCAGCACTACTCAAGACATAAGAAACACTATTAAGTGTGGTTGGGAAAAATGCTTCATATCTTGACGCCCAGCCAGAGCCAACAACTTCACCTGATGTCCAGGGTACTGATCCTGGTATAAAAGCATCATATTCACCATCACCATAGGAAAAGGAAACGGTTTGCGGAAGATTCATATCACTCCAGCTCAATTGAACCTCTCCCAGGTCAGCTGTAGCTGATACTTGATTCGGAGGTGGGATAGTAAGGTTGATATCTTTGTACACACTTATGTTATCGACGTGCATACCGGTTCCATCTCCACCATCTGTATTATCATCCACTCGGGTCTTCCACATCAACTGAATATCTTTACCGGCAAAATCATCGAGTATCAGCGTTCCGCCAACGTTGAACTGCATGCCCTCTTCATAGATCTCCCAACCTGCGGATCCAGGTCTTGGGCTGGCTGGATTACCATAGTCATAGAAAAGATCTGCCCATAATTTGCCCTCTGTGTGAAGGCCAACCTCATCAGAGGCATCATTATAGAGAAGGGTATCAGTGGCTGTAGAAACCAATATATTATCCAGGAAAATTCCTGTTAAACTTGGGTCATCTGGAGTAGAGTATTCAGGATCTGAACCAAAAGCAAAGCGAATAATTACTTCTTGATTGGCGTATGCCGAAAGATCAAAATTTGCATCTATCCAACCACCAGTTGATCCTCCCCACCCTGGCATACCACAGATGTCATTATTAAAGACAAATCCAAAGCCACTGGTAAAATTATAACTTGGAGAGCCAGTAAGAGGTAACCATGTGACACCACCATCACTGGAGATCCGAATATTAGCGGCATCCCAGCCATCGTAATCACATCCGTTTTCATTACCACTTGCACCTGCGGGACCTTCAATCTCATATTTCAACTTCAGATCAAGAGAGGCAGCAGCTGCAGGAAGGGTAATCGGAGAAGTATCAAGAAATTGAAGCCAACCATCACTGTAGCCTTGTAAATCTTCTGACCCACACCACCAAGAAGTCCCACCGTCAAATGCATTGAATCCACTACGATGCCATGGTATGGCATCCACATCGGCTACTTTAAGGAAGTAATAATCTTCGAGTAAACCATCAACATCGTTATCACCATCATAATCAGGGAAATCACAAAATAGGGCAAATTCGAATTTTAGTTCTTCGATATCACTGATTCCAGGTAGGCTAATGACAGGACTTATCAAATCGGAGAGGCTAGCTCCTGTAGGATCATCATCAGCTACGAAACTGTGCGATGGGCTGAAAGAGTTGGCTGTCGTCAGACTCCATTGTCCATCAAAGGTCCAGGCACTTACATCTCCTTCAAGATCATCAAAAAATATATTGACGGAATCTCCAATACCCATGGTGCTTTCAAACTGTGAGTTTGAGTTCACAATATTGGGTTCTATACTGAGTTTTTCACCGAGAATAGATGGGCGTTGATCTATAGATTTTGGTCCCCCCCTATCTGCCATCAAGGTGGAAACTGCCATTAAACCTATAAAAAATATATATCTCATCTTACTCTCCTTAATTATTCTCAGCAATATTAATTCGTATTTGCGAAAAACCCAACGACAATGCGGGTCATTTGATCTAGTACAAGTGCCTTAAACACAGGTGCAAGTCACGCTTTTCGATCTAGCCAAAGACCATTTGGGTCACAACCACAGCTGCAATAATTCCTGCAAGATCGGCAGTGAGTGCAGCTGGAAGTGCGTGACGGGTCTTTTTTACACCAACAGAACCAAAATAGACGGCAAGAATATAAAAAGTAGTCTCAGTTGATCCTTCCATCACGGCCGCCATACGGGCGATAAGAGAATCAGGTCCATGGGTGTTAATGAGTTCAGATACAATGCCCATGGCTCCACTACCACTTAAGGGTCTCATTAGAGCCATAGGAATCACTTCACCTGGCATACCGATCCAGGATGTGAGTGGAGCTAAAAGACCAGTTATTACATCCAAAGCCCCAGAGGAGCGAAAGGCACCGATTGCCACCAGGATAGCTACTAGGAATGGAATGATCCTTATGGCTACGTTAAATCCTTCTTTGGCACCTTCAGTGAATACTTCATATACCTTGATCTTCTTATACCAGCCATGTCCAACAATGGCTAAAATTAGAATGGGGATTGCTACAGCAGAAACGCCATTGATAATTCCTTCAAACATATCAGGCCTCCTCCCCTTCTACTACCGGCATGCGGTACTTGGGAAGTTTTTGGAGGAGTTTAATCATAATAATAGCCACTGTTGTTGAAACACCTGTTGCCAGAATAACAGGGCCAATAATCTCAGCCGGATTGGACGCATTGGCAGCAGCTCTAATACCGATGACCGTAGCAGGAATAAATGTAACGGAAGATGTATTCAGGGCCATAAACGTTGCCATGGCATTGGTAGCTGTATCTTTAACTTTATTCAATTTCTGGAGCTCTTGCATGGCTTTGAGTCCAAGCGGAGTAGCTGCATTTCCCAATCCCAGCATATTTGCAGCAATATTCATGACCATGGCACCCATAGCAGGATGATCTGGTGGAACATCGGGAAATAGGCGAATCATGACAGGACGTACGGCTCGGGCAAATATCTTTACCAAGCCTGATTCCTCAGCAATACGCATTAGACCAAGCCATAGAGCCATAATACCAATTAAACCCATGGCTAGATTTACGGACGCTTTTGCAGAATCAAATAGTCCCTTTGTGAGTGTGGTCAAGGGAACGACACTGGGGTTCATTACAAGCCCCTGGGCACTACTATAGTCAAGTCCCAAACATTGGAACCCAGCAACCAATATCCCACCACCCATCAAAACGATCCAAATGGTATTAATCATGTTTATCTCCCTTACCGGCAATTGACTTTTTACGCTCTATATCAGCCATAGAACGAGTATTCGATCGTTTTTTATAGATGCGGAATATTATGGCAAAAATAAAGATGCCGATAACATATCCAATGGCTGCAACTGTTGTCATGAAAAACTCATAGTGAGCAAATAAACTAATTCATTAGCAATCGAATAAAATCAGTTAATACTATCATGTATGGATAAATAGTGCCTCTCAGTGGAGAAAACCTGAAAATACCTACTCTGTTGGAATTTTGGCTGACCAAACTCCTGAACGGTTTGCCATATAGAACTCATCTGGGCTCTTGAGAGCTATAAACTCGACCAAAGCTCCTCCATGTCGAATTAAGGAGTTAGCTGAATCAAAGATCTGATAGCTTCGCACACCGTATAGTGAGTCCCTTAGTACACTGGTCCAGATAATTGAGTTTGCAGTATCAACCGCCCAGAAAGCGGTATCCGTTTCGATGAGGCTAAAAATACCTGACTGATTTGTGGCGAGCGGTATTAATGCAAGTCTATTCCCTGAAGCGTCTTTCTGATATAAATACTTCTGACCAGAATAATTACTCCCCATTGCCCAATATTGGGTTTGGTCAAATGTATTTGTCACATTCTCACCACTAAAGAGCACCTCTTCTCCTGGTGAAAGAAGCTTTGTATCAGCATTGTAATGGCTCAGGTAATACCATGGAGCACCAACACTTCCAGTTTCAGTAGTATCAACCTGACGCCTAATAGAAACATATTCTCCGCTACCTAGATTTGCCAAACCACTGTGCATCCAATATTTTTTGGGCTCAGGGTCAATGGGATTACTTTTACCCGTTGTAAAATATTCCAATCCATCATAATAGGTTAAGGCCAAGGGACTACCTGAATACTCAGCAAGTCCACGGACAGTCTCTCCAGTTCTCAAACTGAGCTCACGTGTAAGAAGATGAATATACCTGGAAATCTCAATAATATATTCTCTATCGGCAAAATTGATCATCCCCACATCCTGGTTGAACAAAACCAGACCATCTTTTGAGACCTGTAAATTATAACGTCCCCTATAAAGTTCAGGAAAAGAGTAATAACCACCTGAGTCAGTCATGGTAGACATGGGACCCAACATTTCGCCCTGGTATACCTCAAGATGAACCAAGTCCACAATCATCTCATCCACACCTAAGCTATCACTCAAGTACCTGAGTTGACCAGAAAGCTCATAACGGGGCATTTCAGGACCCACAACATCAATTTCCTGCTTTTCCCAACATGCTTGAAAGAGAAAAACAAATAGGGTGAGAAGTATGACTCTAATTTTTATCATAGTTTTAATCCAATACCCATTCGAATGCGTCGCCCCAGGTTCCAGGCTCCTGGATCAGCCAAATCACCACCTACCAGACCGCTGGAGTCAACCCACAGATTATTACGGGCATTCATCACGTTAGTTACTTCAAAAAAACTGGTCATTGCAAGATGACGACCCAACTTGTGTTTTCCATTTAAGCGTATATTCAAATCACTGGTTGGTTCCATCCGTTCATTATTGGGAAAGGTGTAACCGCCTATATCTAATGTGTATGGTAGAGCAGAATTATATCGATACATAATATGTACTGAAGCAACCGTGTTCAATTTGATATCCATATTTGATACAACTGTATGGCGTTGGTCCCAACTCAATGGATACAGAACCTGTCCACGAGGATATAGTTCAGTGTCGGTGAGAAGTGCATCCAGACTGTGGGATGATGTTCCTTTTGCCTGCATAATGGTATAAGCCATGGTTCCAGTTATACGTTTGCCCATCTCTCCGCTGAGATAAACCTCTAAACCTCTGATATACGAACCACCAATGTTGACGTACTCGGTATAGCCCTGTTGACCATAATCCGTATCATTGACCAATAAAGTATTTGAATCGATGAGGTTGATCACATCTTTGTTAAACATGGTCACATCCACAAACCAGGTCTTACCCATGGGCTGGAGATAGCCAAATTCCCAGGCACGGGTTAGAGAAGGCTCGAGATCAGCATCTCCAAGCGGTGCAAAACCATTGGCAATATTCAAGTTTGGATTGGCATAGAGATACTCAAAGGCGGGCATCTGAAAAAAGTAACCATAATTAATATGAAATTTTGTGCCATCCTCCATGATCCAGGCAAATCCAATTCGTGGACTAAGACTCTGTTTGATGGAGGCCTTAGCAACACCTACCGTGTCGACTATCCATGAATCATCAATCTCAGTTTGGGCAAATTCAACAGCAGGTCGTGATGCCTTAGGATCAAAAACATCATACCTCAGACCAGTATTTAAGACAAGATTATCTTTTTCATAGCGCGTCTGGATAAAAGCTGCACCCTTACGTGGGTCGTATTCGTATTCACTGTCATAGAGTAAATAGATTGGGAATCCCCCATTCCAGGTACCCAGGTCGCGCCGCATGACATTCTTCTTATAAAGCTGATACTGGGTATAGCTATAGCCAAACTTGAGCTGCCAGGAGGTATTCAACTGGTTGGTTAAGGTACCACTACTATACAGGTGAACTTCCTGATGATCCATCCACCATGGATATTGTCCAGCCAGAACGTAACCTGAATCAGAAGTAACGGGTATGGATTGGATAGCAGCAGCTGACCCCAAGATAGATTTTAGCACATTGAAGTAGCTAAAATTGATCTCATAGAACATCTGGGATGTCAAAGTATGGCTCAAGCTGATACTTGATCGGATGCTATTCTTCTGCCGCGGTGGCAAATTACCCAGATTGTACTTCCACAAATGGTCATACTCCGACCAATCCTGACTTGAATAGATAGCCTGTAAGGATAATTTTAGAGTATTAGCCAGCACCAAACCACTGATCTTACCTGTCATGTTAACAGCAGAACTCTGATTTGGATTGGACATGATAATACGTCGTACCCCAAAATTCTCCTGCAAGACGCGAGAAACGGGGACACTATAGTCGCCTGATAGGAAGTACGAGAAAGAAGTGAAGGGAATGGGTCCTCCCAGAGCAACATCCAACTTGTAGTCACGTCCATTATACTGTGAAATAAAAGGGTCGTAGGCAGCTGAGTTATCCTGCGCATTAAATTGAATCTTACTAAATATTGTTTCCTGACCTTCTTTGGTGAGAATATTTACAACGCCAGACATGGCATCACCATATTCTGCGTTGAATCCGCCTGTTTGGACAGAAATATCGATAATGGCTGTATTTGGTAGCTCTGACCCAACCTGTCCTTCGATCACTTCCTGAATAGGAATCCCATCAACTAAGTATAACACCTCAGATTTACGACCACCTCGGATGTGCCCAGCAGCGACTCCAGGCTGCATCTCTACTAGTTCCTGATAATTCTGAACAGGCAATTCATCTAATTGTGAGGTGGAGATAAAGCGAGTGGTGGAGGTTAAGTTTTTAACCACACCGAGATACTCGGAAATTACCACAACCTGCTCCCCTTCAATAACAGAGGGCGCCAAGGCAATATGTAGTCTAGTTTGAATGTCTACCAGAGCAGTAACATTCTTTTGAAGATGTAATTTATAGCCCATGAATTGAAATTGAAGATCATAGCTTCCCGGTTGAACATTGTTAACAATAAATTCACCCTTTGAATCTGAGATCGCGCCCTTGGTCGTCCCATGGAGCACGACTTGGACACCTTCCAGGGGTTTCCCTGTATTCTCGTCCAATATCTCACCAGAGATAGTTCCCGTCACTCCGGCAAAAACCATTTCACTCAGTAATAGTAGTAGAATAATAATCTTAAGTGTTGCAGATGGATTGCGGGTCAAAAGTATTCTCCTTAGCAGTGATCCTTTGAGTGGTCTAAAATCCAATAAGTCGTTAAAAGTAACTATATATTCATGTATTACGATAGAAAAACATTAGGGGTAAATGCGTAGGTGATGTCATCCAAGTCAGGCGCCCCCCGTGAACGGGTTACATTTCGACAAGCTCAATGACCGGCCTTGGGTTACTGAGAGGCTTTCATGTCAGGGTTTGATACAGGCTTACATTTCGGCGAGCTCAATGATCGCGCTGGGATTATCCGCCAGAATATTGTGGGCTACATCGCGCAGCAGCATCCTCATGTTCTAGATATGTCCCTGTGGTTTTATACTGCGAAGGCGGAAAAAAACAAAAGAGGCTGCCAATGGCAGCCTCTTTTGGTAAAGCATATATCAGACGCTTATCTTAGATAAAGCATCTTACTGGTTGATGTGAAATCACCAGAAGTCATCTTGTACATGTAGATACCTGAGGATACTGGAATACCAGCAGCATCAAGACCATTCCATGTAACATTGTATGAACCAGCACTGTACTGATCGTTTACAAGGTCGAGTACTTTCTGACCAAGAACATTGTAAACAGTGATCATTACCTCATTTGAAGTTGGAACGTCAAATGCGATAGTGGTGCTTGGGTTGAATGGGTTAGGATAGTTCCTACCCAAGGCATATTTGTTAGGAACGATTGAAGAGACCTGATCGATAGATACTGTACCGAGGAAGTTCTCAATCATTGTAACTGCAGATGCCTCTGGCATGCGTGCAAAGCTGAAACCTAGAGTATAGGTAAAGCCATTTGCGATACCAGTATAGTCATACCAGTATGATGGGGCACCAATAGCAGGACCAATGTCACCACTAAAAGGTTGCTCATCAGCGTATGGACCAGGATATCCAGCAGGATCAAAGATATCACCATACAACCAGATAAAGGTTGATGTGTCTGTACCTACGATGATCTCATCCACGAGGGTAAGTGTATCTAGACCTGCACCAAGATAGGATGCTGTGTTAGGTGCGATATCAATAGGATCATAGTCGTTACCAACCCATGAGATACCTAGTACATCATATGCAGTCTCACCAGGACCGAATCCAACATCAGACCAATCTGTCCAGGTACCAAACATTTCTTCAGATGAATAGAGGATATGTCCATCATAAGAAGATAGAGGATTGTCAAAGGTATTCGCTGGGAAATAGGCGCCATCCCAGTCACCATAACCATGCCAGATAACAGCATCATATGCACCAAGAACTGAACCTGCATCCATAAGATACATTTCGTCCACATCCCAGGTGTCAACGGTCATACTAGCATTTGCAACAGCAGATGCAACATAGCCAGAAGCTACACCATCAACACTCCAGCCATAATGCCAGTCGTAGTAATCATCACCAACATACAGAATGTTACCTACAGGTGTGAAATCAACTTTCCAGACATCAAAATCATCTGAATAGCCAATAAGACCGTCATTATCAGTAGCACTGATAAAGTAGGTCATTGTGTCATTAAGAGCTAGGGCAGGTATTGTAGCTACTCCACCTGTCATAGCAACACTTGACCATGTTGTACCAAAGTCTAATGTATAATCAACAGCCATGCTAACAACAGTTCCGTCACCATCAGTAGCTGAACCATAGACCATAACATCACCGGCATTTGCGGCCTGTGCATATCTGTTTCCACCTTCAGCAGTAACAACAGGAGCTGCAAGCTCGTTGAAGAAGGCTAAGAAATTGGCCATTAGATCGAAACGGATCTCGTCATCGCTAACAGCTTCAAACTGCCAAGGCAGGAAGATCATTTTATAAGTACCATCAAAAAGAACACCAGCTTCTACCCAATCTTCATCGAGATAGTTACTGAATACCATAAATGGAGCTTCGGCATCTGTAGTTGGAACTACTTCATCAGCCCAGTTACTAAATCCAATATCTCCAGGATGAACTTCAAATTCAACCAGAGAATAATCATCGGAAACAACGGAACCGGTAACACCAGTATATAGTGTATCATCAGAAACACCACTTACTGGTCCAACATTTGCATCAGAAACAAATTCAGCAACGTGGAGATGAGTTTCTAGGAAAGAGCCTGCATCAGGAACTTCCCAGATACCAGCAAAGGTAGAGATATAGTCAGAGGATGACAGGAATAGGTTACCACCGGCATCTAAATATGCAGCTAGAATTGTTTCATTAGCAGCATCAGCAAGGATACCATCACCCTCATTACCCTGTGCCCATATAAGGGTATTATAATTGGCTAGAATACCTGCAGTGGGGCTACCACTTACATCAGTATTCCAGTAATCATAAATCCATCCACCGGCTGCAAGAATTGGTGCATAATAATCAGCAGCAAGCTCGTTGCCATTGTCATCCATGATCAAAATGCTAGCATCAGGATTAGCTTCGCGTACGGTAAAGCCCATAGGAAGTGCTGAATTAGCTGGGTGATCAACGCCACCATCAGGATTGGTTGATCCGTTATCTATTGCCATCCATGAATATTCCACATAATCGCCAACTGCAAGGCCTGCAAATTCAGCAGTAAAAACACTATCAGTTACTGTAGCAATTTGGCTTGAAAGATCAAGTGTAATCATATCACCATTAATGGAATATTCTAATCCTACATATGTCAATGCACCAGTAAATGATGCTGTTCCAGTATCATAGATATTAGCGGAAACCTCATATGGACCTGGATCATCTGATAAATAGACATCATCAAGATCAAGTTCGTCTGAGATAAATGGAGGTGGATCACCGTAGTAATCAACCGTAGCCATCATGATAAAATTAAGTCGTGATTTCCATCCGGCAGCTCCGTGATAATATTTGAAACTGTGATACTGTCCACGATCGCTCCAGAAGGGGCTGTAATAAATCTGGCCACCTGGTACGTTAGCAGGAATTCCCAACACTAAGGCGAAATCAGAGGAACCAATATCATAACCACCATCAGGAAGGTCAATTGTATACGTGAAATTGATACCAACATCAACTACTGGAATATTTACAAACCAGAGTAATGAATCATGTGGACCATCATCGCCAACAACCCAGTCAAGTTGGCTAAAGTCATATTCGCCATCGCCATTGCCGTCTTGCCAATCAGCCTTGATTGAATATAATTCTAATCTGGCAGTTGCTCCTGACCAGTCACTATCATCGCTAAAGATTATGTGAGCCTGAGTAATCTTGGCTTCAGTGGAAGGACGGAACCAAGTCAATGCTGAATCTGTAGCATCAAACCCAAATCCACCATAGCTAAAACCGTCACCACCCCAGTTAACATATTCAAGTAGTGATTCAAATGTAGCACCTTCAGTGCTGTTTGGCATTTCAAGAGAAGAGATATTGTTTTCTCTGTCCATGATTGATGTAACTGCTCCAACTTCAGAGCTAAGTTCAACCTTGTGTGACCAAGGTGTTACACTTTCTTGCGTCGTGCGTGTTGTGCTCTTCTTTTCCACAACATATCTCAAATCCGGTCCAAGAGTTACCTCTCTCGCCATTGAGAATGTCAGGCCTAAAAGAACCATAACAGTCAATAGAGTAGCTTTGCGCATTAGATTGCCTCCTTTTTTTGCTTCTATTACGTGACTACGTTAAACTTTATTGCTAAAGAGTCCAGTGATATTCATCACCTGGTCCCTACTAAAGATTAACAGTCAAAAACCCATATTCCAGGTTTCTGACTGCCAACCCTGTAGTTTCTTTTAATTGAATTGTTTAGACAACAATCCTAAATATTTACCGAAATCACTGGTCACTGTAAAGTCTGCCCTGTAATAGGCATAATTGTAGGTGACCTCAACTTCGATACCAGCTTTATTCTCATTTACCAATCTTAAGTAATTGAATTTGTAACTATCACCGAAACCTGTGGTATCATTTGCTGCAGGAAAACCGTCAGCAAATCTGAATATATCAGCTGGACCATCATAGGGTACCTTGACTTGAACAGTATCAGTGTAGGAAGAACCATCAGGTAGCTTCACATCAATATACTGATCTTCCCAAGTTTGGATGTCTGTCAATTCGAAAATTCCGCCTTTGCTCAATTTGAGCAAAGCCAAATCACGTGCAGCATCGCCATCAAGTGGATAACTCAATACTATCGTTGATACGGTTTCTGTAAAAGTACCATATTCAAAATCATCGGCACCATCTAGTATAATGGCATTTCCATCCATAACATTTACAGAAGGTAGATCTGTTCCACCATTACCATCAAGCAAATTGGTATAATCAACGATACTAACAACTGGCACACCTAGTGTGAAGTTTAGTGTATCGGTGAAATCAATTGTGATTGGATCCAGAGTGAGAGTTCTCGTCTCCTCATCCAGTATGGGTGTAAAACCGAACGAAACCGTTTCACTTGGCAAGTTTGTCTGAGCATATGTAAAACCACTGCTCTCGCCTAAATGATTCAGTGATGCGCCATACCAGTGACGGTAGAAATAATTATGGGCAAGCAGTTGATGCAGGTCATCAACTCCAAATGCTGGATTATCAGCATTTGCATAATTACTGTCAAACGTCAATGCAGTTTCACCAGCTTCAATTGATGCAAGCAGATATTCATCCATCACCGTTGCTTCTTCTCCATCCAAATCAGCATTGAAACGTTGGCTCTCTCTGATAAGGGCAATACCTGCGTAGGCATCAGCCAAAGCAGCCATATCGCCTTTCTCTGTAGCCAGGTTTACCACAAAACTAAACTGTGAGAGACCATTGTCATACGAACCAAGCTGTAAGGAAGCCCAACCGAGACCTGCGTAAGCGCCAATTTCAGAAGAGTTTCTCAAGGCTGCCACTGTGAAATGCCCCACGGCAGTATCATAATCACCTTCACCATAGGCGGCCCAGCCACTAACAATTTCAGCTGAAACCGTTGTATGCTCATCCGGAATATCCGTCTCTGGGCGCTCACAAGAGTTAACAAACATTAACATGCTAATTGTGACAAGGAACAGGATGCTGTTTTTTATATTCTTATTCATCATATCACCCTATTTCAAGTAAACCATTTTATGATTAAACGAGCCCTTATCCGTATTCAGTCGCATGAGATAAACACCGCTACTGACTGGAGTACCATATTTGGTCTGACCATTCCAGACTACTGAGTGATATCCGGCTGGCTGAACTGAGTTCACCAGAGTTACCACTTCTTGTCCAAGCAGGTTATAAACCACAAGGCTTGCCATGGATTCTGTTGCAAGATCGTATTTAATCGTTGTTGTCGGGTTGAATGGATTCGGATAGTTACCATGTAGTGCAAAATTAAGTGGTAATTCTGTCAAATCCTTTGGATCAGCTTTTCTGATCTGGAAAGAACCAAATCTTTCCGTTTCAATTCTGATCTCTTTCAAAGCGGCATTGTGATAACCTGGAACAGCTGTCCAGGCACCATCAAGCATCTCGTAGACCTGAGGAGCTTCCCCGGCCTTTAGATCTGCTTCATCATAACTAAGTGTCAATGAAACAGGTTCATTCAACTTGATGTTTGAAGGACCGATCTGAATCAAATCAGACATAGCATCCTTATCTTCAACAGCCACATAATCTTCCTGCATAAATACTGGCATACTAGGATTAGAGATCATTGTGATCATAGAAGACTCTTTCAGAGACCGAGTACTAATTCTAAGCATTGCATTTTCCTGCTCAGACATTAGTAGAATCTCATTCCCTGGCTTGGCGAGAACTGCAATAGTAGTTACCGTTGAGCTTGCAATTCTACCACCCCAGACATTTTCACCAACTAATCCAATGGTGTAGTTGGTAACCGTTTCAGTTTGGGGAAGTTCAAAACTGGAACGGTACCCAAAGATCCCCAGAAGATCATCAATATGAAAATGAGCCAAGGTCTCGTTAAACAAGGTGTCTCCATCTGCATTTGTGACCACTGCTTCTGGTCCTTCCAGATCAGCACCAGCGTTGCCACCAATATCGTAATGGACCAACATTCCACCATCATCGAAGATACGAGCATCTGAGAATCCGTAGATATCAATATACTCATCAAATAAGGTGGATTGAGAAATACCTAATTCCATCATTTCCGGACTATCGTCCAGGTCGTGCATAACAAAGGAACCACCGTTAATGGTGCCCGCATCATAGGTCACAACAAACATATCGATGCGATTGTAGATGCCGGGATACTTAATCGTGGTATCGACAAGTTCACCATCACCATAATCCCAGACTGTATCAAGTTCTGTATCGAAATCAGACAGGTTCGAAAAGATACCTAGATTGTGGTCATTGAGACTAAGCTCTGTAAAAGAATGAACAGCAAGCGTAGTATCGTCTTCCATGTCTCCTGATAAGGCTACAAAGATTCTCCCTTCACTCACATCGTCCATATTAAAGACTAAATTATCTCCAAGGCCCGGTGCCAAATAGATACTATCAGCATCGAACCCGTGAGTTTTAAAATATCTAATAGAATTCTCTGCTGTAGAAAAACCATAGGGAGAGTCACCACCTATATTACCCCAATCAAGGGTACTAGCGCCATTGCTTAGGATCAGGTTAGCAACATTGTATTTTCCAGCTCCGAAAGCATTACCATCGCCATCAACCATTCCATCAAAATGGATGGCCAAACCGAAGTTGGCATAGATGTCACTAAAAGTGTCAGTCGAACCAACACTACTGAGTGCACTTTGGAGACCTGAGATCCCATTTAGAGTATCTGACATGAAAGCTTTTAAGTCAGTAGCAGTTGTAAAATACTGTTCATAGAGGTATTCCATGAAAATGAAAGTGTGTTCATAATCCTTCTCAATAGGGGAAGCATCACCCCAGAGTGTTAGACTATTATTAGACAGGACACCTAATTCGCCACTAACATCTTTGAGTCCCACGATATAGGAACCCAAACCCGCTAATCCGTTTTTGACCCAGTCGTCTTCATCAGCATCCGCATTGTGAGAAATGAGAAGACCTAACTGAAAAGCCGCAGACTCTGCAACTAGTGGATCATCAGCAGGCTTCGGATTAATATCGACATAAATAATGTCACGAGCGTTGCTATTTGCATCTGCAAGAGTGTCAGCGACATCTACTTGGTCAGCAACCAGGATCTCACCTTTAATATAGGTGGATCCATCACCGGCCGTATTGTAATAGAGATCATCGATGTCGTATAACAAGGTGTATACCTTATCATCTCCATCAACATTAGGTAGATCGCCTAACCATGTCTGTAGATCGCTATAGATATTAGCGTCCATTGTTGTGCTGAAGGAATTAACCTGATCAAGCGTGACTGCTCTATGTGTTAGACCAGAATTCAACTGTGACCATGTAAGCCCATTGTCAACACTTTTATACAAACCACCTAAGGGACCACCAAAATATAGGTTTCCAGCTCCATCAACAGCGATTGAGCGAACATCTAGGTCGTACTCATGTCCATCTCCGGTATAGCCATCAGTTAGTAATGGCGATACTTTTGTCCATTCACCAGAATTCAACTGGAATAAACCTGCATCGGTAGCGGCCAAAACTTTAGAATTTGCATAAAGCATATCATTGACAACCATACCTGCAGTGGTAGAATCTATAGTGAGCGCGCCACCTGCGGATACAGAATAGATACCATGATCGGCTCCAGCATAAGTCGTAGTACCATCACTGGCAACAGATGAAATACTAAATGCACCGGCTGGTGATACGACCAGATTAGACTCAATTGGTAGCCATGTTGTATAGTCAATCGTATCTGGATCAACTATTGTGGCATCTCCAAAATATTGGTTATCCTCATTGAGGTCAACATACCATACAGGATCAGCGAAACGCGCTTTACCAACCCAATATAGACCGGAAACTGCATCGTTAACTGTTACCCACTGGTTTGGTGTTAACACATCATCGCCACTGAGTAAAACTCTTGGTGAAACAGCATTAATATCCAGCGAGTCTGTGAGAATAGTTGTTGATACAATCAAGTCAATGTTACTCAAATTAATATCGTAAGCATTCACCAGATAGGTTGTGCCATCAACTACAATACTAAATGTGCCATCACCCTGATCACTAACGAAAACGGTGTCAGAAAATGTGAGGCTCGTTGTATCATGGGTTGTCATCTCATACTCTACTAGGGCAGAGTCAATAAAGGTGGATACACCAGAAGTTGGCACGGTACCATTTCCAATGGGTAACCACGAAACCTGTTCATTATCCAGGTCTACGGTACCCATATAAACACCATGTTCAGTTGCAGCAGTAAGAACTTGGGCACTCGTGTCATATAAAATATCATAAACTGGCAGGTGATCCCACTCAGCAGTTATCTGAGGGAGTCCGGCACCAGGCCAGGTAGCCCATTTACGCTTTTCAAAGCTCAACACGCCACTGCGGCTGGCTCCAAAAAAGTTATTATCGTCGGTAGGCTCGTTAGCCATCTCAAAAACAGTAGCATAATCACTTGTTTCATCATTCACATTGTCATACTTATAGCTTGGACAACCACTACCTGCAGAGCTCCACTTGACACCGGCATCTTTTGAGCGATAAGGTGCATGCTGAACCATATCACCAAAAGCAAGGTGACCCCTGCCAACACCAGCCATCCAATCATCGTCGCTATAAAAGTAGACACTCTCTACAGTTGAACGATGTTGAGCTTCAGCATCAGCACCACCCGACCTGGTACCCTCAGGAATGAGATCAGTAGCCCCATTTACATGGGTCCAGGTTGCGCCACCATCATCGGTGTACATGACACCTGATTCAGTTGCAAGTAGTATCTTATTATCATCATTTACATTGATGTCGATGTCATTGATCTTGGCATCTTCAACAAAAATATAGCTATTTTCATTTGTCGCCTGCAGTGTTGCAGAGATAGGATAATAACCAGTAAAAAAACCGTGTCCAAAGACATTAAATCTTTGTGTATCACCTACGGTAGGTGGGTCAAGCGCTCCAATGGTAACAGAGACCATCCCCAGCAATAGCAGTGTGACAATGCTTGAATTTCTGTAACGTTTTATCAAATCAGCCTCCCAACTAGAACGTAAAGTTTACAGAACCATTATAAACTGGATCCAGAATAGTGTGGTGTATGTAAGCAAAATCGAGCCCAATAGAACCCATGTTTATGCCAAGTCCACCAGAAAAAACACGATCATCATATCCAAATAACGTGTCTTCGTACTCAGCCTCATCCAGATCATTCCAGCCTGTCATGAAGGGATACCCACCCATTGCGTATGATCCACTTAAGCGAATGACACTCATTGGGGAATATTCCAGACCAAACAGATATCTTTGCAGATTGTCGTTAGGCTGTACTGTTGCCAATGTGACCTGTAAATTTTCAATTGGACTGAATGTCAATCCAAAATTAAAGGTCATAGGCAAGGAGTAGGGTCTAAATTCAAATTCCTGGGCCACCAGATCTTCAGTTCCATATACATCTCCTGGAACTGCAGTCTTCACAGTGTCACCAATTGAAAAATCGTAATAGACACCGTCAGGTGTTAGCTCAGGACCGAAGTTCTGAACAACAGCACTGAATTTGACACCTTTAATTCCAGTGTCATACCAGGTACCAATATCAATAGCAAAAGCGGAACCTGAGCCCACATCGTCGGCACCCACACCACTGGCAAGATTTTCCATGACCAGCTTAGTGTTCACACCAATACCAAAGCGATCGGTAAACATGCGGGCAAAGGAAACTCCCACGACCTGACTCACAGCTGAGAATGTCTCTCCACTGATTGCGCCAGTCTGGTCAAATTCAGTCGTAACTGGCATTTCACCAGAGTTCAACTGAGAGAAGAAAAGACCAACCTTACCCACAGAACCTAATGAACGCACATAGGACCCTGAATTTAGCTGGATACCAGCAAACCAGGCCGTGTGTGCTATAAAAACAGAGTTTTCTGCTACTATATGATTTAATCCGGCAGGATTTGAGAATACAGAAGCTGCATCATTGGCAACAGTAATAACCGTTGCATCCAGAGAAGCAGCTCTACCACCTACAGGAATCTTTAAGAATTGTGCGCCTGCCAATCCAACTTTTGCATTTTGGGCGCTTAGCGGAATGACTATGAGACAAGCCAGTGTAACATAAACAATTATTCGTTTCATGCTCATACTCTCCTATATACCACGGAGGACAACAAATTTACCAACTTGCCGTTTTCCATCATTTGTTTCAACGACATATACAAACAAACCAGTTGCAATTTCCTGATTATTACGAGAAACCATATCCCAGGATGAGTTTGTTGTACCATCATTATGAATTATCACATCAATAAGATCACCACCTAAGCCATAAATATTGATGCGGCAATCTGGAGGAAGATTTACAAAAGTAATTTTACTCTCGTATTTTGCCTCAAGACGGTTTGCGCCAAGATATGGATTTGGATATACACTGACATCTAATTCACCAACCGGATCACCAAGTTCATATAGACCTTCAGGCGTGATTGGTGTCGGTGCTCCAGCCTCATTCACAGCAAAGTTGACCCTTGCTGATTCAATGGATGGAAACTCAGGACGCCCAAAGTTACTTGGATTGTCATATGAGGTAACCGAGTAGTAGTATGGAAGATCATTTTTAGGCGCCTCGTTAACCCAAAGCGCGATTTCCTCACCAGCCTCATTCAAAGCAAACATGGTATCACCAATATCTGCATAGAAGTGAGGAATTGCAACCGTACCACCACTGGCTACAGCGTCTCCATAAGGAGGTAGATTAACAAAGTAGGGTTCGCCACTTGCGTTCATCAGAGTATCACCTGTGTCAAAATCAACAACAAAACGATAAGAGTCTACATTGTCGAAAATAGTGAGCAATTCCCAGTCACCAGGGCGGAAAGCACTGCGATAAACTCTATATCCTTCAAAATCAGGAACGAGGATAAGTGGATCCGGTGCAGTTTCTGCTGAGCTACCCCAGGACAGGTTCACACCAAAGTTCCTTGGACTATACTTTAGAACAGGAACAGGTGGCGGCACAGGCAAGAGATAATGAACATCTTCACTTGGAGATGTTGGCTCATAAGGATTACCGGTACTACCTGTATAATAAGCAACGACTGCGTTATCAGCATTTGCTCTAACACCTGCAAGTCCATGACCTAGGACTGCGGCATAAACAAATTCCAGGATATCGCCTTTTTTGAAATTGTTAAACGGACCAGTAGCAGTTAACCAACGATAATCAAAGGTTGGCGCACCAATACTGAAAGGGTGAGGCATAAAATGGTGCCCGGCTGAAGCTGGGTGTGTGGCAGCCATATATTCGAATTTATTTTTGTCAGTACCCGGATCAGACTCCCAGTTCCACCAACTATGAGAGAATACTCGCATTTGAGTATCATCTTCGGTGTCACCATAGGCACCATACATATTGAAATAGTCTGTATAAATGAGACGTCCACCAATAACTCCTGGAACGACGCCATTCTGGAATGAATCGAATTCCGGTGTTGCCGGATCATCACCATCATACATCATTGACATATTTCTAGGTAAGACATATCCAGTAAGCGTTACACCATCTAACACAGCTGGCTCGCCTGCTGTTGTAGTAACTGGAGTAGTCACACCAGAAATGTCTTTATAATTAAAAGTAACTGAAGTCTGCCAGTTAATAACCGGACCATCTTCAACCAGCCAAACCTGATATTCATCATAGAAACCATCAGGTTGAACTCCAGCAGCATCATAGCCGGGGCTTGGTAAGCTAGGACTTCCATAATTATGGAGTCCTACAGGCACACCACGGTAATCATAACCTTCATCGGCTTCCAGGACGCCATCTTCATTCCAGTCACGATTATGAACCATATCAACAGTATAGCTTATCTGGTCAGCCGGGTTATTTCCATCCCAGCCGTCAAAATCAACTAAATCATCAATATGTGGAGACGTTGGATCAGCTTCGATTCCGATATCGGAGTCAAAACACCAGCTCATATAGAAGTCATTTAAAGGACCTCCACTGAATCCATCACCATCTTCAACACGCTCTACCTCAAATTCGTAGATGATAAAATCATCAAAATCTTTAGTAGACCAGGTCAAGCCACGTTGGCGGAATTGCAATCCAAGAGATTCTGTGCTTTGGATATCATTGTTCAGATCGTCATAGACAGCATAACTATCTTCAACTGATTTTCCTGATCCAAGTGTTAATGGCCATCCCGCAACACCAGCTAATTCATAGTTACCATAATCAGCATGAGAACTTCGTTTTTCGCCGTCAACATCAGCAGCAACCCAGAGTCTACCTTCCCAGAGATAATGTACTCCGGTTCCGCCCGGCCATTCCATAGATGGAAGAGCAGGGGCGTCGGCGTCACCAAAAATACCAAAATTGGTAGTTGCGCTCCATACCTTACCGACTTTGTGAACGAGCTTTTCGTTTAATGAAGGTTCACCTGCGGGTTTGTTTAGATTCTCAATTTTGTTCCGACCCAAAGCAACATTGGCTACCAGAAGTAGGATCAAAGCTGCGGAGAGGAGAACCTTTGTTTTTTTGATTATCATATGCATACCTTTATTCAGTCAGTTTAGAACTTGTATGAGATACCAACGCGCCATACGCGTGGCTCGGAGTACCAAGTTGGATTACCGGTTGATCCGCCGGCTGGGTATAGTTTAGCGTCATCGACCTCACCATCACCATCGGTGTCCATCAGAGCCATGTAAGCATCTTCAAGTGTATCATCAATAAAGCCATCTTGATCGTCATCGATGCCATTATTGTCATCTTCACTACCGAAAAAGACTGCATCTTCAGCTTCATAACGTTCCTGAATAGTAGTAAAGTTCATGAACCAGTTATTGTCCGATACACCCAGAATGTTCTTGTTGGAGAATACATTGTTCACCCATACAAACATCTGGACAGCTCCATAATTTGAGAGGCTGAAATCTTTCTCAAGAAACATATCACTATTAAACGTGGCTGGCATTCTTTCAGTATTCAGTGGCACATCTAAGCTGTAACTAGGTGCTGAATAAGGTAAGCCAGAACCGTATTGTGAGGTAAAGTTACCACGGATTCCAGTTTTAGGAATTTCGTAGTTTAGGATAAAAGACATGGTATGACGCTGATCCCAATCAAGAAACTGTTCTTTCTTAGGAACAACCTGACCAGCCCAAACCTGTGTAGATTGTGCTGTAGGACTTGAGGCTTTACCCTTGGCAACTGAGTAGGTATAATCAATACTACCACCGAAGTAATTGCTAAAGCGTTTATCAAAGCTAAACTCAATTCCACGAACATTTCCATAATCTGTATTAACAAAGATACTATAGTAGTTAGAAGCACTATAGTAAATCTGCTGTGTACTGGTCAGTCCAGAGATATCTTTATAGAAACCCTTGACCTCTCCAGCGAAGTTCTGAGTAAACTGGTGTCTTACACCAATTTCGTATGATGTTGTACGTTCTGGCTGCAGATCAGGATTACCAACACGTGGGAAGGCACCTGAAAGATCCCAATTCAAGTTGTCATAAAGCCTGTTGAACACAGGAATCTGAAAATACTGTCCATAGTTGAAATAGAATACATCTCGTTCTGTAATCGGATGAGCAATTCCCAATCTTGGACTAATATAGTATTTTGGTTCAACATCGAAGGTATCACTGATAACTTCTTCGTCATTTACATCATAACGATCTGTTGCAGGATCAAAATAGTCAAAACGTAGTCCGGCATTCACGATCATACCGTCATACTCCATCTTGTTTTCAGCAAAGAAAGCACCCATATAAGGCAGTAGCTCATCTTGCCCTTCTCGGCCTTGCCCATCTATAGCACCAATATTCGCACCATAAACGTTACCACCAGAGGCAATATCCACATCATGTTCGAAAATATTGTAGTTGGTAAACTCAACACCGCTACGCAAGGTATTTTGCTTATTCCACTGGTTGGTATAAGTCGTTTTCAGGGTATAAACTGATTTCTTGTCATAGTTCCAACGAAAACGGTCGTAGTTTCTGCCGGTTCCGTACATCTTTAGTTTATCACCATCTTCGGCACCATCGCCAAGCTCAACGTCTTCCCAGGTCATCCAATCATCTGCTATCCCTGTTCTATCACCCCAGTCAGAAACGTCTTTTGTTGGATCCCAGTTTGCATATTGAGAGGCATCAATGAAATCATCGTTGTCAAAGTCAGTCAAGAGATCCCATTCTGGGTTATCAATCTTGCCATTACCGTTGTAATCTTCATTGTCATCGAGGATACCATTCATATTGGTGTCTTCGTTAAATTTCTCATTGATGTTATACTGAAGCTCTGTTTGGTAACGACTCAGATTTACCTCGAAAAAGGAGTTAGCAGAAACACTGTGACTCCAGTTCAATGAGACCTGGTTTGAAGCACGATCATACTCTTGCACATGCAACAACATGTCAATGACATCATTGTCAGTACCATTGGCGTTTAAATCAGCAATAGTGATTTCATTATTGCCATCACGATCTTCATCAACAAAGTCCCCATCACCTTCTACTGACTCCCATTCTTCAGTAACAGAATTATAGAGTAGATCGTCTTCAAGTAAGACATAGCGACGTGGATCGGTTGGATCATAGTAGGTACCCACTGAGAGTGAAGGAGTATGGGTCCGATCTAAGCGACCGTCACCATCAAGATCTTCATTTTCATAAGTAGGTTTACGATAGTCGTGGAGATAACGACCGTCATCAGATGTAGCGTAAAGACCTGAAAGTACGATCTTATCCTTCTGAGTTGCTTGATAGACTGTCTTCCAGCTCAAGCTATTTAAATTGTCATAGTCATGGTTGAAACGTCCAAGATCAGAGCGAGTCTGACCAGAAACGAAAAATGTGAATGGTAGAAGCGGAACAGGTCCTCCGAATGAAAACTCAAGGTCCTGGAGACGATGATGATCATTCAAGCTAAACCCAACACGTTCATTTGCATCGCCTGCATCAGCTTCAGCACCTAGTGCAGAAGTACGATAACGCAGTTTTCCTGAATAATTGCTACCACCCTCTTTAGTGATGATGTTTACAACACCAGACTGGGCATTTGAATATTCAGCAGAAAAACCACCTGTATATACGTTTACTTCTTCTACAGCACTCTGAGGCACTTCAGCTTCAAAATTATTTGACATGGGGTCAACAACAGAAACACCATTTACCATGTAGACAACTTCACCGGTACGACCACCACGAGCATGACCGTTAACAAATCCAGCTGTGAGCTCGACAATATCCGAAACATCTTCCAATGGGATATTCTCAAGATCCTCAGCAGTCATTGTATTACGACTGGCTGTAAGGTCCCTCTGGATCATGGGACGTTTGGCTACAACGATAACTGCTTCATCAGATTGCAGCGTTTGGGTTTCCATCTCAACTTCCAATGGCGTGGTCAAATCTGCCCGAACTCGGACATCTGTAATATTGACTTCACCGTAACCGATCATATTGACCTTTACGGTGTATGCACCAACAGGAATGTTGATAATGTAAAACTCACCCTCAAGATCCGTTGCAGTTCCCTTACCTAAATCTGGGATCACCACATTGGCACCGATCATTGGTTCACCCGTTGATGCATCTGTAATTTTACCAGATATCTTTCCGGTGACTCCACCAAAAACCGCTTGAGTTAGAATTAAAACAACTACTAGACTACTCAGCAAAAAATGCTTTTTCATTATTATATAACCTCCACTAACGTTACTTAACGCATCGACTCAAAGTTTACTCCAAATTAAATCCACACGCAAGTTATTTTATCTTACCCTACTGAGCCCTTATTCGATAAGGGTTTTTCCGGCATTTTAACTTCTGTTTTTTGTTTGCTAATGTGTAATGTTTTTGAGAGAATCACTTTGTCAGATAAACGATATATCATTGTGATCCTTTCATCTTTAAAAGTACGTTGTGATGTTAGACTGGAGATTGACTCCAGACCACACAACTTATATAGTAAATCTGAAAATACAAACTCAGAATGCCCAGAAAACGGGCAAAGGCTTATTTCTTAAGACTTGGAGCTTTGTTACCTACAACCACTTCCCTGGTAATAATGCATTTCTTTATACCTTTTTTTGAAGGCAGGTCAAACATGATGTCCAGCATCACTTTTTCTACACTACGACGCAAAGCTCTTGCGCCAGTACCATATTTCTGGGCAGCATCAATAATGGCATCCAGGGCACCATCTTCGAATACAAGCTCCACCCCTTCTAGCTCAAACAATTTGTGAAATTGCTTCACCAGGGCATTTTTTGGCTCTAATAAAATGGAGTGTAAAGCCTCTCGAGAGAGTTCTTCCAGTGCAGCGACCACGGGCAAGCGGCCAATTAATTCAGGAATCAAACCATACTGTAGCAGATCTTCAGGCTCTACAACTTGAAGCAACTCAGCCCCAGTGAGCTTAGAATCCAACTCGTCTACTTTGGCAAACCCGAGGAGTGTCTTTTTCCGTCGTCTTGAGATAATATCCTCAATCCCGACAAAGGCACCACCTACAATGAAAAGAATATTCTTGGTGTTGATGGAAACTAATGGCTGTTCCGGATGCTTCCGGCCGCCTTTTGGCGGAACCTGGGCAACTGTTCCTTCAAGGATCTTCAACAAGGCCTGCTGAACACCTTCACCTGAGACATCACGGGTAATAGAAGCATTGGCTGAACGGCGGGAGATCTTATCGATCTCATCAACGTAAATAATGCCTGCTTCGGTTGCTTCTACATCATAATCTGCAGATTGCAGCAAGCGGACGAGAATATTTTCTACATCCTCCCCTACATAACCAGCCTCTGTCAGAACGGTAGCATCTGCAATGGCGAAGGGCACATCCAGAAAGGAAGCCAGCGCTTTGGCCAGCAGGGTTTTTCCAGTTCCCGTCGGTCCCATGAGCATGATATTACTTTTTTCCAAATCCACATCATCAATATCATCTTGAACCATGATTCGCTTATAATGATTATAGACAGCCACTGAGACAGCACGCTTGGCCTGCTCTTGCCCGATCACATAGGTATCCAGGTGAGTTTTGATCTCGCGGGGTTTTGGAATCTGATCCAGGGATGTAAATCCAGCAAATACTTTTTTAGGTTCTGGCTCTGAATCACTGACTATCTGCTGAGCCTGATCAACGCATTGACTACAAATATGAGCACCCGTTGGACTGGCAATGAGCATCCCAGCTTCTTCCTGGGGTCGATCACAGAAAGAGCAATTTTTACCTTTTACTTGTTTTGGCAAGAGCTTATCCTCGTTTTTCGAGAATTTCGTCTACCAGACCGTAAGTAACTGCTTCTTTTGCAGACATAAAGTGATTTCTATCGGCATCTTTCTCGATCTGAGTCACTCTTTTGCCACAGAATGTGGCCAACATCTGGTTTAACATCTTTTTGGTACGCTGGATCTCTTCGGCAGCGATCACAATATCTGAAGCCTGTCCTTCAGCACCACCCATAGGTTGATGGATCATCACCCGGGCATTGGGCAAGGCAAAGCGCTTCCCTTTTGCACCGGCTGCTAATAAGAGAGCTCCCATACTGGCAGCTTGACCCACAACGATGGTGGAAACATTTGGCTTGATAAAGTTCATGGTATCCATGATAGCCATACCTGAGGTAATAATGCCACCAGGCGAATTTATATATAGATTGATATCCTTTTCGCTGTCCTCGGCTTCCAGAAACAGGAGCTGAGCCACAACCAATGAGGCAACATTGTCATCAATGGGTGTACTTAGAAAAATGATCCGTTCTTTTAGCAGACGGCTATAAATATCATAAGCGCGCTCTGTGCGACCGGTTTGTTCAACTACCATAGGCACTAATTGATTAATGGGAGTGTGCATGATATCCTCCAATTTCCTTGCTGGTTGCTTTCTTGACTTTGATCTTGGCAAAAGATTCGATGTGAGTGAATATTTTCTTCTCTAGAATATCATCTTTAATCTGAGGGAGATACTGTTTGTCACGATAAAGTGCTTTCATCTTCTCTTTATCACCGGGCATTTGAGCTACTAGCTCATCAAGCTTGGCATCAATTTCCTCTTCACTTACATCCATCTTTTCAGTGGCAATCAGTTTTTTGCGAACCAGGTACCAGGAGAGTTCCCATTCAGCACGTTCCCGATTTTGAACCCGAACTTCTTCTTCATCCACATCGGCACCACGTTCTTGGCGATAGCGCTCAACCAGCTTTCCCAGGTAATCTTCCAGCATGGTCTCAGGGATCACAAGTTTGGTTTCATCAACTAGTTTAGTGGCAAGTGACTGATCAAATTTTCTTTTAGCATCATAGTCAAGCTGCTTTTGGACGTCTTCCCGGGTACTCTCTTTCAATGAAGCGATGGTTTCAAACTTAGGGTCGACCTGTTTGGCAAAATCATCATTCAATTCTGGCAGTACATGAGTTTCCACAGCTTTGACCTGCATTCTGATATGGAGGTCTTCACTGTCCTTCGTCTGACCAGGAATATCAAATTCTACTTCAGCACCGGCTTTGGCACCAATCAATTTCTTGGCAGTTTTACCGCCAAAGACACCATCACCGATTTTGATATAGCGATCTTCAACATGGCTACCTTCAATGGCAATTCCCTCTGCATCCAAATATTGGAGATCTCCCTTGAGCATATCCCCATCAATGGCAGCACCAGCATTAACTTCTACTTCGGCAAATCTATCCTGGAGGTGGCTCAATGCGTGTGCGATGTCCTCGTCTGTGGCAGAGTATTCAGTTCTAGTCAGTTTGAATCCAGCTTTGTAGTCATACATCTCAAAGTCAGGCTCCACCTGAAGTTTCATGGAGAATTCAAGATCCTTTCCAATATCAAATTCGGACATATCTTCAATACTTCCCTGATCAATTGGGGATAGATGATTCTCGATGATTCCTTGATAATAGGCGGCTTGGACCGTATCGTCTAACACTTCGGAAAGCACACTGTGACCATAAGCTTGTAACATGATCTTACGAGGAATCTTGCCAGGTCTAAAACCAGGTCGTTTAACCTGCTTATTGAGCTTGGTTAATTTTTCCTCAAAACCAGGTTCCATTTCGGTCCAGTTAACCTGGACTTTCATTGTACGTTCGTGTGGTTTTCCAACCTCAATTTTGATATCCACAAATCTCTCCCATTCAATCTTTATTCAAGCCCGGTATATTCTTTATACACTATGGGCAAATTCTAAAATAGCGAGGCAAGATAGTCGGGATCAAAGCGAAGTGGAATGAAAATCAATGGCATACATTCACATAGGGCGTATCTTGTTCTCATGCTTGACTCTCTAAAGAAACATTCTTCTTTCCGCATTCTTGGACTTATGACTGGCAGCTCAGCAGATGGTCTTGATATCTGTCTGGTGGAATTCACCGGTACAGATCATGAGCCAAGCTTTGAAATCTGCTTCTCCACTGGAATCGAATACCCCGCAACATTCAGTTCAGCTTTTAGAAATCCACTGGAGTTGGATGATGATCAGGTATCGGAACTTGATCAACAATTGGGACAGTGGTTTGCTGATGAGATCGTTAAACTTGATCTAAGATTTGACTGCATTGCCACTCACGGACAGACCATAAAACATGAGCCACCGGACTTCACACTTCAAATAGGTGATCCGTCATATATGGCGAATCAGTTTAAGGTTCCTGTCATCTATGATTTCAGATCGGCAGATCTGAGAGAGGGTGGTCAAGGTGCACCCCTCATACCTATCCTTGATAATTTTCTGTTTCAAGATAAGAAAGAGGATGTGCTTTCATTAAACATTGGGGGGATTGCAAATATAACGATTATCCCTTCTGCTAAAAACTCAGCACCACTTCTGGCCTGGGATACAGGTCCGGGGAACACGCTCATTGATAAAGCTGTACGGACCTACTCCGGGAATAAACTCGCCTACGACACAGGTGGCGTACTTGCAGCAGGTGGAACCTTAAACAGTGAATTACTAGATATTTTATTAAAACATGAGTTTTACCAATTGACTCCCCCCCGCTCAGCAGGACAGGAACAATTTGGTTTGACTTACTATAAACAAGTTTTAAAAGAGCTTCGACCCATCACGGATAGTAATTTTAAAGATTTAATTCACACAGTTACAGTTTTAACTGCAAAAACAATTACAGACTCCATCCAGAGTATGAATAGTTTATATTCACCAAAGACAATGTACATGAGTGGTGGCGGCGTGTTGAATAATTCCTTAATCTCATTTATCAAGGATGAGCTTCCGGACATTAAACTTATACCGGTAAATAGTGATGGTGTCACTGAAAGCAATAAAGAAGCTTTTGGCTTTGCTTATCTTGGCTACTGTCATCTGAGAGGGCTAGCCGGTAACCTACCATCGGTCACCGGTGCCAAAAAGAGTGTTGTACTGGGAGAAGTTTATCTACCCACTGTTTGATCAGTCGTTTTGATCTTGCTCATCCAAATAAAGATCTGAGAGTTGTTTCGTCAGGTATTTGTAGGCATCGTCAACACTGTCTGTCTGATAGAGTAAATCTAAATCTGCAACATCAATAGTTCCGAAATCACCCAGGGCATCCAGGTCAACTACCTTGTCCCAAAACTTCTTCCCATACAAAACAACCGGCATTTGTTTGCTGGTCTTTTTAGTTTGGATAAGGGTTAAGGTTTCAAACAATTCATCAAAGGTTCCAAAACCACCGGGGAAAGCGATCAAGGCTTTAGCTAGATATACAAACCAATATTTGCGCATAAAGAAATAGTGAAATTCCATTTCTAATTCACGGCTGATATATGGGTTGCCTGATTGTTCAAAAGGTAAAGAAATATTCAAACCGACCGACAATCCTTTGGCTTCAGCTGCTCCTCGATTGGCGGCTTCCATAATTCCTGGTCCACCACCCGTCGCTACAATAAAGCGGCGCTTCCCTTGTTTTAATTTCTTTGACCAATTGGTCATTTTAAAAGCAAGCTCACGAGCATCTTCGTAATAGCGTGACATATCTAGATCTCGCTTCAGGAGTTCTAGCTTTTCGACACTGCTCCCATTGGCTTTCGCTTTTTCGATAGCCTCCGTGGCAATGTCTTTGGGCTGAGTTCTGGCTGAGCCAAAAAATACCACTGTATCCTGGATTTTATTTTTTCGGAAAAGATCTTGCGGTCCAAGGTACTCACTCATAATTCTGAGTAAGCGACCACTCGGGCTATGGATTATCTCTGGATTATCGTAAAATTTTTGTACGTCTTTGTTCATTTTATTCTCCCTAAACTTCTTCTATAGGTTTTGTGTTTTTATTTTAATTGGGCGCTAAGATAGTTCTGAATGTCTGTAAAGATAGGTTTAAGTGATATTCAATATTTTCTGATGTAAGAAATTGAGATGAATTGGCCGTCATCCCGAGCTGAGTCGAGGGACACGATTTTTTGTGACAGTGATAAGCTACCCCTCGACTCAGCTCGGGATGACGAAAAATAAACTTACCATGGAGTCAAAAATATTGTGAATAAGGAGACCCGGCAGAAGGATTGAACAAACTGCCGGGGTCAGGCGATTTCTGTTATACTGTTGGTAGCCCCTCAGTAGAAGCCATACCTTTTGCCAGATCATCATCAGTGGGTCGATAATCTGTCAACTTTCCTGCGAAGTAGGCATCATAAGCGGTCATGTCGAAATGTCCGTGTCCACTCAGATTAAAGAGAATTGTCTTTTCCTCGCCAGCTTCTCTTGCTTCTATTGCAGCATCCACTGCACCCTTGATGGCGTGGGCTGATTCTGGTGCAGGGATAATCCCTTCTGTCTTTGCGAAAAGCGCAGCTGCATCGAAAACTTCAACTTGTTGGTAGGCGTAGGCATCAACCAAACCTTCTTTGACTACATGCGAAAGCATGGGAGCCATGCCATGGTAACGAAGACCACCCGCATGAATGCCTGGGGGCATAAAAGTGTGACCCAGCGTATGCATGGAAACCAGTGGAGTCATTTGAGCCATATCACCAAAATCATAGGTAAATTTTCCTCTAGTCAAAGTAGGACAGGCACTTGGTTCAATGGCTCTAAAGTCGATATCGGCGCCATTGATCTTATCCCTTAGATATGGAAATGCCAAACCTGCAAAGTTACTTCCACCACCGACACAACCGATGACCACATCAGGCGTATCACCTGCAATCTCCATTTGTTTTTTGGCTTCTTGACCGATAACAGTCTGATGCAAAAGCACATGATTTAACACTGAGCCTAAAGCATATTTAGTTGTGTCTTTGGTTGCTGCGTCCTCAACGGCTTCAGATATAGCAATTCCTAGTGAACCTGTATTATCTGGATCTTCCGCTAATATTTTCTGACCAAATTGAGTATCCATACTTGGGCTGGAGACAATTTTGGCTCCCCAACTTTCCATCATGGATCGGCGATATGGTTTCTGGGTATAACTGACTTTTACCATATAGACTTTTACTTCAAGGTCAAACATCTGTCCTGCCAGAGCCATTGAACTACCCCATTGTCCGGCACCAGTTTCTGTAGCGATTCGTTTTACACCCTCTTGTTTATTGTAATAAGCTTGCGCAATAGCCGTATTTGGTTTGTGGCTTCCGGCTGGACTAACACCTTCATGTTTAAAGTAAATCTTTGCTGGTGTTTTGAGGGCTTTTTCTAATCCAGTGGCTCGAATCAGTGGTGATGGTCTCCACATTTTGAGACCTTCCTGAACAGGATCTGGAATGGCGATCTCACGTTCCATACTCATTTCCTGTTCAATCAATGCCATGGGAAATAGTGGTGAAAGATCATCCGGTCCCAATGGTTGCAAGGTTCCTGGATGTAGAGGTGGCAATGGTGCTGTCTTTAGATCGGCAGCAATATTATACCAACTCTTGGGCATATCATTTTCTGAAAGAAATATCTTCTTCACGTTAACTCCTTAAGTTCATATTGTTTGTTAATTATTATTTGAACAGAAGCCTAGCAAAAATGAATTTGCCAGGTCCAAAATGCGACTGTGGTCATTTGATGGTTAGAACTGCTCATGATTTAGATTTCTTTTTCTGGTTCTCCAACAGCTGAGCAAAACCATTGTGACCGTATTTCAATTCACGAGCTCCCCTAGATACCGTACCGATAGCAACACCTAGTGTTTGAGCAATCTCCCTCTGTGGCATCCCTGTGTGTAATAATTTGATAATCTCCCACCTCAGGACCAAGTCTTCAAGTTCCTGAGGTGTGAGAAAATCCTGGAGCAGTCTACTCATCTGCTCCTCTTCTTTTATAGAGGCAAAAATATTAGCAAGTTCAATATGTGTGTATTCTTGTTTCATTGCACTGATACATTAGAACATGAAAGTTCATTTTGCAAGCCTTTTTCGTATCCTAATATGGGCTTGAAAATTATCTCCAGACCTGAGGATTTTCGTTTAAGTTGAGTCATGGGAACCCCTTCAAAAATTATCAAGGCCAGTAAGTTGACCAAAATATATGGCGACCTGACCGCAGTTAATGGCGTCGATTTCCAAATTGAAGCTGGCACTTGCTATGGATTTCTCGGACCGAATGGCGCGGGAAAGACCACTGTCATGCGGATGATCTATTGTGTTACACCACCAAACTCAGGTCAGCTCACCGTAAATGGTTTGGATGTGAAGCACAATATGAGCTCCGTCAAACGTAGCATCGGTGTCGTTACCCAGGACGACAGTCTGGACTATGATCTTAATGTGCTGAATAACCTCTTGGTCTATGCTCGTTATTATGACCTTACTCGGGAACAAGCTCTGCGGCGCGCAGAGGAGCTGATTGAGTTTTTCCAGCTGGGTGAAAAACGCTTACAGAATGTACGCACCCTGAGTGGCGGTATGAAGCGCCGACTGCAGATAGCCCGAGCCTTGATCAATAAACCTGATGTTCTCATCCTTGATGAACCATCAACCGGTTTAGATCCGCAGGCGCGTCACCATGTGTGGGCGAAATGCCACGAGTTGATCGAACAGGGCGTCACTCTCCTGCTTACGACCCACTACATGGATGAGGCGGAGCAACTCTGTGACCGTATCGCTGTCATGGATCGAGGAAATATTGTCACCGAAGGGTCGCCCTGGGATCTGATCAAGTCTGAAGTCTCTCCCCAGGTGGTTGAGGTAAGAGGTGATGCACAACATCGTGAATCCATTCTTGAGAAAGTCAGGGGGCAGATCGATTTTCATGAATCTCTGTCAGATCGACTATTGCTTTATACCAATAATTCGAATCCACTATATGCTCAGATTCAAAAGATGGATATCCCCGTGAAGACCCTACTCAGTCGTCGATCATCCCTGGAGGATGTATTCCTAAAATTGACGGGCAGGGAGCTCATAGATTGACTTATTCAGCACCTAAAGTAAGATTCACAGCAGCCCTACGAGTATGGCAACGAAATGCCACAGTGTATAAACGAACCTGGAAATTGAATATTCTTCCCAACTTTTTTGAACCCTTCCTGTATCTACTGGGTATGGGTCTGGGTCTGGGTGCCTACATTAATGAGATGGAAGGCATCCCATATATAGAATTTATTGCTCCCGGTTTACTCGTATCCAGCATTATGTGGGGAGCCTCTCTCGAAACGACCTACAATGTGTTTGTGAAAATGAATTTTGATCGAATCTATGATGGCATTCTCTCCACACCAGTCAACCCCAAAGATCTGGCTCTGGGTGAACTGCTCTGGGGAGCAACGCGCGGGACGATCTACGGTGGTGCTTTCTTTTCAATTCTCTTTGTTTTTGGGATGGGTTACCATTGGGGGATCCTACTTATTTTTCCACTCCTCTTTATTATTGGATTCATGTTCGCCACCATCGGTTTGATGTTCACATCACTCATTAAAGAGATCGAACTATTCAATTACTTTTTCACACTTTTCCTAACTCCACTTTTTCTCTTCTCCGGCATATTTTTTCCTATGTCTCAATTACCTCAGATCATCCAAATCATTGCCTGGTTTACACCACTTTACCACGGGGTGGAGTTGAGTAGGGGTATTTTCAATCAAGTCTGGAGTATTGATCTCCTTCATCACTTCATATGGATTCTGGCGCTGACTTTGTTGAACACATGGCTGGTATTGCGAAAAATTCATAAACGGCTGTATCAATAGGCATGAGAATCCTTAATGCTTATTCCCTAGCCCATCTGTTGATTTGGTTCATTGCCGGTAGATACACCCCCTTGAATTGGATCGCATTTTTAACGCTTTCTCTGCTCTGGGAGGGTCTTGAACTATTTCTGCCCTTCGATTTTGCCATGGAGAGCATGGGGAACAAACTGGCAGACATCGTTGTGAACATTCTTGGTTACGCCTGGGGTGTGCGATCGAGACCATCTAATCCGAGTTCAAACCAGTATACCTGATTAAATCGAATCACAATTCCAGGCAAATCTTTCCGGGCGAGCATATCGAAGTGTTCAGGATGACAATATCGAGGATAAATCTAGATTTCTCGGCGGAGAAGGGCCTGCCGCGTCGTAGCGATCAGGTGATTGAATGGGTTTTTACCTAAATTTCACGGCGAAGACGGGCGACAGGAATATTGAGCTGCTCCCGATATTTGGCAACCGTACGTCTTGCAATGGGGAACCCCTCTGTTTGCAGCACTTTTGAAATTGCCTCATCAGAAATGGGATGGGATTTATCTTCCTCTTCAATGATCACACGTAAGCGCTCTTTAATGCGCCTGGTGGAGATATTCTCACCATCTTCAGCCTCGATACCCTCACTAAAGAAATAACGTAGATCGAATGTCCCCCAGTCTGTCTGGGCGTATTTTCCACTGGTCACACGACTAATGGTGGAAATATCCATACTGATATCTTCAGCAATATCACGCAGGACCATGGGTTTCAAATAGTCTTTTCCATTTAGGAAGAATCCGCGTTGGCGCTCAATAATGGAGTTGATCACTTTCAACATGGTAATTCGTCGCATTTGGATAGAATTGATAAACCACTTAGCAGATTCTACCTTCCTTTTGAGGAAAAGTTTTGTATCTGTGTCCAACTTCTTTTGGTTACTCAACATATTCTTATAGCTACCGGAGATTCGAAGTTCAGGGATGAATGAATCATTTAAGGTGACGACAAATTCGCCCTCTTGTTCTGTGATATAAAAATCGGGGGTAACGTAATTGTTTTTGGCATCCAGGTAACCACCACCAGGTTTTGGATTCAGATGGGAGATCAAGGATTCCGCTTCCCTCAAGCCATTCCTTGAGAGATGAAGCTTCCGCAATATGCGCTCGAAGCGTTTATTTGCGAACTCTTCAAAATAATCTCGAATGATGAAATGAGCTGGTGTGTTAGGATGGATCTTCTCTACCTGAACCAATAAACATTCTTGAAGACTCCGAGCACCGATCCCTAATGGATCCATTTGCATCATCATGGACTGGAGTTTCTCAACCAACGCGAGTGTGACCTCAAATTTTTCAGCAATATATTCCAGATCCATCATGAGATATCCACGTTCGTCGATATTCCAGACCATCTCCTCAACGATCTTTTTCTCACTCTCCTCAATTGGAAGTACAGCAATTTGCTCTAATAAATCTTCTGCCAGACTTGGCTGATAGGCGTTCTGAATCTCTACTTCTTCAGAACTTTTATCATAGAATTCTTTCGCCTCATAGCCATCATTTGAAAAGTAATCATCTAGATCGATTTCAGGCTCTTCAGATTCTGCTTCTTCCTCTGGATTATCCAATTCCTCAATATCTTCTTCAATCTCAAGTAGCGGATTGATCTCAAGTTCCGTCTTAATCCTTAACTCTAGTGCCATGGATGGCAATTGTAGCAAGGTTGAGAGCAAGATCTGCTGCGGAGTCAGCGTCTGTTTTAGTTCAAGATGTTGTGATAGTTCCACTTGGTTTATCGATCCAATTTGAAATTGTTACCCAGATATAATTTTCTGGCCTGCTCATCATTGGCAAGGAATTCGGCATTACCTGATAGCAAAATTTGTCCCTGGAAAAGCAAATAGCTTCGATCTGTGATGGAAAGGGTCTCATGAACATTATGGTCCGTGATCAAAATTCCAATATTCTTGGTCTTTAAGGTCATGACGATCTGCTGTATGTCTTCAACAGCGATAGGATCAACACCTGCAAAAGGTTCATCTAATAGAATAAAATTAGGATCGGTTACCAGAGCTCTGGCAATCTCAGTCCTCCGTCTTTCACCACCACTCAATTGATGTCCCTTGTTCTGGCGGACATGTGTGATGGAAAGTTCGTCCAATAAATGCTCGAGTTTTTCTTCCTGTTCTACCTTAGTCAAGTCGAGTGTCTCAAGAATCAAGCGCAGATTGTCCTCAACACTAAGCTTTCGAAAGATACTGGCCTCCTGGGGAAGATATCCGATACCTGATCTGGCTCTCCGGTACATAGGAGCATGAGTGATTTCCTTATCGCCCAAAAATACTGAGCCTCCATTGGGCCGAATCATGCCAGTGACCATATAAAAAGTGGTTGTCTTGCCTGCTCCATTGGGTCCTAAAAGACCTACAACTTCGCCTGTTTTGACACTAATGGACACGTTGTCAACCACAGTCCGCTTGCCATACTGTTTATATAGGTTTTCACCTTTTAGGACGGTCTCATTCATTTTCTAATTCTCTGTAAGTGACACCGGTGGGTTTTGTGATGGTCCAGTTCTCCAGATTAGCATCAGATTCAAATCCAATACCATAAAGTGTGTCTGTTTCACTGGTGAATACGATAGGTTGATCAGTATAAATGGATTCTTTATTTTCGTACCAATACAGAACACTCGTTGAGAGAGTCATTCCTGAGTCCGACTCCACATAAACATTCCCATTCGCTGTAAAAAGATGTCGTCTATCATCAATCCGACCTGTATCAGCAGACATGGTTGAGCTATGCACGCCTTCTTCATTGAAGAAGTCCAACTGAACATCACCGATAAATAGGATTTCTTTCGGGTCATCATAGTGGGCAGAATAGGCTGCGCGGGCCTGGACATTTTCTTGGCCGACTGAGTTTATGCGGATGGTGGTATTCCAGCTCTCTTGTGAAGGGATTCTATCTTTGGCCACTTTATTGTTCACAAGTTCTTCGCCAACCGGATCACAGGCACTCAGCAAACAGCAACAGACAATTGGTATTATGATTCTAATGAACATCGGTTTAATGTAAGACCAGTTTGAAACAATGTCAGGAAAAAAGCTGGCAAACTATAGTGTTTTGGCATAGTCTTAGATTGGTAGCAAAAATTGCACCATTAGGAGAATTAGCTTGAGATCTTTTAGTCAACGCTTGTTAGATAAAGTCCTTGTTTTTGATGGGGCTATGGGCACAAGCATTCAACGCCTACAGTTGAACAGTGATGATTTTTGGGGAAAGGACGGTTGTAACGAACTACTGGTTCTTTCTAATCCCAATTCAATAAAATCCATTCATGCCAGCTTTTTAGAGGCTGGTTGTGATGTCATCGAAACAGACACCTTTGGCGGGACCCATGTCGTATTAAGCGACTATGATCTGTCAGATAAAGTCTATGAACTTAATTTTGAAGCAGCCCGATTAGCACGATCAGTCGCCGATGAATTTTCAACACCAGCTCACCCTCGTTATGTTTCCGGCTCCATTGGCCCTGGAACAAAACTACCTTCACTTGGACATATAAGCTATAGTGAGTTATACATTGCCTATAAAGAACAAGTTTACGGCTTGATCGATGGTAAGGTCGATGTTCTGACAGTTGAAACAGTTCAAGATCCACTTCAGGCAAAAGCCGCTCTGAATGCAGTTTTTCATGCCCTCCAGGAAAAAGGGATTAAAATTCCTGTGATGGCCTCTGTGACCATGGAAACAACGGGCAGTATGCTGCTTGGGACTGACATGCTTGGCGCGCTGACAACACTCGAGCCCTATCCTCTGGAAGTGGTTGGCTTAAATTGCGGTACAGGTCCGGTGGCCATGGGTGAGCATTTGCATACCTTATCTGCCCATTCTCCATTTCCTATTTCGGTCATACCCAATGCTGGACTCCCAAAGAATATTAATGGTGAGATGGTTTACGATCTGTCAGCCCATGACCTGGCTCATGATCTGGGACATTTTATTAGCGATCTTGGGGTCAGTGTAGTTGGTGGTTGTTGTGGTACCACAGTAGATCATATGAAAGCGGTTGTTGAAAAAGCAGAGCGTTTGAATCCAGCCCCGCGTAAACCCGAATTTTTAGCTGGGGCAAGTTCATTATACAATGTTTCCTCGTTTAAACAGGAACCCAGACCACTGATTATCGGTGAACGGACGAATGCCAATGGATCCAAGGTATTCAGAGAAATGTTGCTCAGTGGAGATCTGGACGGCATGGTCAATATGGCGAAAGACCAAATGGCTGAGGGAGCTCATATCCTGGATGTTTGCGTTGCCTATGTTGGTCGAGATGAAGCCAAGGACATGGCCGAATATGTTGATCGACTCAACAGCCAGGTTTCAATTCCACTCATGATCGACTCGACTGAGACGAAAGCCATTAAGGCCGCTTTGGAACGAATTACCGGGCGCGCCATAGTCAATTCAATCAATCTTGAAGATGGCGAAGCTAAGGCGATCGAGGTGATTAAACTCTGCCGCGAATTTGGTGCAGGTTTGGTTTGTTTGACCATCGATGAGCAAGGCATGGCAAAAACAGCCGAGAAAAAATTGGCGATTGCTAAAAGAATCTATGATCTGGCAGTTGTACAACACGGCATGCGAGAGAGTGATCTTTTCTTTGATCCATTAACATTTACGCTAGCCTCCGGTGATGAGGAATTCCGCTTGTCCGCGAAAGAGACACTTGAAGGCATGCGTCTGATCAAGGAGGCTTTCCCAGAATCATTTACCAGTCTAGGACTCTCAAATGTTTCGTTTGGTCTGAAACCAGCCAGTAGACACGTCCTCAATTCAGTTTTTCTGCACATGGCTATTGAGGCAGGACTGGATGCTGCAATTCTCCATGCCGGAAAAATTCGACCTTATTATCAGATCAAAGATAAAGATAGAAAAATATGTGAAGACCTGATCTTGGATCGCAGAACTGATGAATATGATCCCTTAGTAGAGCTCATTGAATCCCACACAAGTCGTTTGGAGGCAGTCAAAAAGAAAGTTGACCTGACAGTCCTCCCCATTGATGAAAGACTCAAACGAAGAATTCTCGAGGGCAACCGGGCAGGATTGGATGATGATCTCAAAATTGCTCTTGAGACCCATTCAGCCCTAGATATCATCAATACTATTCTACTTGACGGAATGAAAGAAGTGGGTGAACTGTTTGGAGCAGGGAAACTTCAACTCCCCTTTGTTCTCCAATCTGCTGAAACAATGAAGGCTGCCGTTAGCTATCTGGAACCTTTTATGGATCGAACAGATGCAGTGGCTAAAGCCAAGATCGTTCTAGCAACAGTGAAGGGTGATGTCCACGATATCGGTAAAAATCTGGTGGATATTATTCTCAGCAACAATGGCTTTAACGTTGTGAATCTGGGAATTAAGGTTCCGGTGGAAGCCATGCTCCAATCATTTAAGGATGAAAACGCCGATGCCATTGGCATGAGCGGTTTACTGGTAAAATCAACTGTGATCATGAAAGAGAATCTTGATGTCCTCAATGATCATGGAATGAACCCACCTATTATTCTGGGTGGAGCTGCCCTCACCCGTTCCTATGTGGAGCATGATCTGAGAAAAACCTATCCAGGTTCGCTTAGTTATGCCAAAGATGCATTTGACGGTTTGAGATTCATGCAAGACTTAGAAGCTGGAGTTCTTGGTACTGAAACAAAGGTAAAACCCAAACCGATGCATCAGAAAAAAGAAGTTCAGAAACCAACTACTGTTGAGATTCTTGAGCCGGCAAGAGTTATCCCTGAACCTCCATTCTGGGGTCGTAAAGTTGTTGATGATGTGGATTTGGAAACCGTTTTTCCTTATATCAACCAGGCAGCGCTTTTCAGAGGGCAATGGGGCTTTAAAAGAGGGAAAGTAAGTCCTGAGGAATACACTCAATTGGAGAAGGATACTATCCATCCAACTTTTGAGAAATTACAACGACAAGTGATCGAAGAAGGCTTACTAAATCCTAAAGTCATTTATGGATATTATGCCTGTCAGTCGGAAGGTGACCGCCTCTGGATCTATGAAAACCCAGGTGACAAGGAGACAAAACACTTTATTGATTTTCCTAGACAAGACAAAGGACCGGGCCGAGCAATCTCTGATTTTTATCGAAGCGTGGATTCCGGTGGGCGTGATGTTTTGGCTTTCCAACTTGTTACTGTTGGTTTAAAGGCGACTGAATATGCTCAGGAATTATACACTAAGAATGCATATACAGATTATCTCTACTTCCATGGCTTTGCAGTTGAGACCGCAGAAGCGCTAGCCGAATATTGGCATAAAAAGGTCCGCGAGGAACTCAACATTCATTTTGAAGATGGGGAGCAAGCCAAAGAACTGTTCCGGCAAAAGTATCAAGGGAGTCGCTACTCCTTTGGATACCCCGCCTGTCCAGATCTAAGTGACCAGAAATTACTGTTTAAACTCCTGGATGCAGAAGCCGAAGGACTGGAATTAACCGAAGAGTACCAAATCGTCCCCGAACAAAGTACCTCGGCTATTATTGTTCATCATCCTAAAGCGAAATACTTCTCCGTTTGAAAAAACTCGGAACGTTTGCCGGAGTTTTTACCCCTACCATATTAACCATCCTGGGCGTGATCATGTATTTGCGACTGGGTTGGGTTGTGGGAAATGCAGGTTTGGGTGGCGCATTACTAATTATCGTACTGGCAAAATTAATCACAGTAACGACGGGTCTATCAATAGCGGCAATTGCAACCAATACCCGAGTTGGTGCAGGTGGCTCTTATGCTCTCATCTCTAGATCCCTGGGTTTAGAAGCAGGGAGTGCAGTCGGTATTCCCCTTTACCTTTCACAGACATTGGGAGGGGCAATGTATATCTCAGGTTTTACTGAAGCCTGGATTGCCTTATTTCCCGCTCATGACCCTATTGTTGTTGGGGTGTCAGTTCTGGTTATCGTGCTGGCTGTGAGCCTCCTGGGGGCACAATTCGCCATGAGAACCCAGTATGTGATCATGTTTGTGATCGTAGCATCTTTGGTCTCGTTTTTCGCCGCTAGCGGCAATGCTCCTGCACAAATACAAGTCTGGGGTGAATTTCCAAAAACCAGCTTTTGGGTAGTTTTCGCTATCTTTTTTCCCGCAGTCACCGGAATTGAGGCAGGAGCCGCCATGTCAGGTGATCTTAAGGATTCAAAAAAATCTCTGCCCATGGGAATGCTTTCTGCAATCGCTGTCTCGTTTGTGGTTTATGTCCTGGTTGCCTATTACCTGGATCACCTTGCCACTTCAGATGCCTTAATCGCAAATACGAATATTATGATGGACATCTCTCGCTGGCGACTTCTCATAGCTGCCGGAGTTTTAGGTGCCACTATGTCGTCAGCTTTAGGATCAGTCGTTGGTGCTCCAAGAACGCTCATGACCATGGGTGCTGATAAAGTGATCCCATTCTTTCGGGTCTTTGCAAAAAAGAGTAAAGCCGGTGAACCTATTTACTCGATCATATTTACAGCAGCAGCCATTTTAGTAAGTTTATTATTGGGTGATCTGAATACAATTGCACCGCTCTTAACCATGTTTTTTCTCATCACCTACGCTACGATCAACATTGCTGTCGCATTGCAGTTTGGGATTGGGATACCCTCATTCCGTCCCAGATTTAAAGTTCATATCAGCATACCCATAATCGGCTTTTTATGGGCTGTTATCGTTATGTTTTTAGTAAACCCCATCTTTGCAGCTGTAGCATGGCTTTTGATCATTGCAGCTTATCTAGTTCAGGTAAAACGTGGATTACAAGCTCCCTGGGGAGACATAAGAGCAGGTATGTTTGTTGCTATGGCTGAATGGTCAGCCAAACAATCAGAAAAATTGAGATCCCATCCTAAAACCTGGAAACCAAACATCATGGTTCCGGTGGAAAATCCCTTGAACTGGGAAGATCGCATGGGTTTTCTGCGTGACCTTGTTTTCCCGGCAGGCACGCTCAGACTCTTCTCCATGAGGATAGTTGAGGAAAGCTTTAACTCCATCGTTCGAAATTTTAGTGATCGATTGTTTGGTCGAGGAAAAGTGGTCAACGAAAATTCACTGGAACATGATGAAAAAGAAGCTCAACTAGTGGAATTATCCGCCGCCTTAAAAGATGAAGATTTACTGGTAACAACTTCACTCATCGAATGTCGCCATTTTCTGGAGGGTATCAGCATTACAGCTCAAGTCATGCGCAGTATGTATTTCCCCCCGAATATCATGTTTCTAAGTATGAGTCATGACCGATCGAAGGATGCACGATTGGAAGACATGATAGCAATAGCAGTTCGTGAAAAAATGGGACTGGCTGTCTATTCGAGACATGAGCAGCGGGCTCTGGGCAATAAAGAGACCCTGAATGTATGGCTTAGACGCTCCAGCCCAAATAAAGATCTTGCGATTTTGATGACAATTCAATTGAACCGTAACTGGGGAGGCCAACTCCGGTTTATAACTGTGGTAGGTAGCGAGGATGACATTGATAACGCGAGAGCGGCACAATCCAGATTGATTGACCGAGCACGACTTCCGCTCTCCACAGAGATGGTAATTTTGGTGGGAGAGTTCCATGCTGTTTTATCTGAATCACCTCAGGCTGATCTAAATATTTTTGGTATTTCCAATAAACTTGATGGTGATACCATGCATGATCTGGCCTCTGCAGTTGACACATCTTGTCTGTTTGTTAAAGACAGTGGTGTGGAAAGTATGGTTGTATAAATAAGTCCCCTAAGAAGTAATTATTCTCCTCAACTTTTAATTATGATAATAGTTGGCACCAATTATCATGTAGGCAGAGATGATGAGGAGAGTTTATGGCAACAAGTATTGAGCTTCACGAGGGATTGCAAGCAAGTGATCTACTAGATTTACAGAATGATATTCAGGTTAATGCTGGCGCCATTGTCAGCAAGACTTTAAGAAAATCCCCCCAGGCTAATCTTACCCTTTTTGCATTCGATAAGGGACAAGCTTTAAGTGGTCATTCCAGTCCCATGGATGCCTATGTCCAGCTAATATCAGGCAAAATGGAAATCACAATTGGTAAGAGTCATTTCACACTCACTGAGGGTCAAATTATCCTCATGCCAGCCATGGTAAACCATGCACTTGAGGCATTGGAACCTTCAAAAATGTTGCTCACTATGGTGAGTGTTTAATTTTTGTACGAGAATAGGGGTAATATATGAGTCACATACACGGTCACGAAGTCATGCACATGATGGCGAATTCAGGTCTTTCATATAATAGGAAATCTTTACGCACAGCTATTCATGCACAATTTGGGGAAGAGACCACATTTTTCACTTGTTCATCTGACAAAATGTCAGCGGATCAATTGATGGATTTTCTACAAAGTAAAGGTAAGTTTCATCCGACTGAGGATGGGTTTGGATTGTCGCCAGAGAAAATCTGCAATCACTGACAAACTGTACATTTTCTGTTGAGATGAAGATTTAATCTTTACGCCTTAGTCGCCTATCTACACCAGTGCGGCGATCCAATTGACCACGCCGTTCCATTTTAATAGGGAGTTCTCTTTGACGCCTTTCTTCTGCTCGTCGTTCGTGTGATTTTCTTTTTGTCTTATCCTCAACCATGATCGGCCTCCATATAATGTTTCCGCCTAATGTTAAAATTATTCCCCAAAATAAATCATACCTGTCACATAACATAATAAAACATCAAATGTATTTATGATATTACTTGGTATTGTCAATTGATGTAGTTTTTTTGACTAAGCTATATATCCAGAGTATAACAGAGGAAACACATGAACTATAAAAAAATAATTCTCAATGAATTCGGCGGACCTGAAGTTTTAAAACTTGTGACAAAAACTACACTACCAGAACCAGGTGAAAATGAAGTCCGCATAAAAATCTTAGCAGCCAGTGCCACCTTTACTGATACTATGGTGCGCAAGGGCGTTTATTACGGTTTCAAAGAGACACCACCGCTCTCTCCCGGTTATGACATGGTTGGACTCGTTGATAAGCTTGGAGGCAATGTGGAAGGCTTGGAAATAGGGCAAATGGTGGCCGACCTCACTGTCTGGGGAGCCTACACCGAATATATGATCCGACCTGCTGATTCACTGGTTAACGTCCCTACAAACCTTGATCCTGCTGAAGCAGTCAGTATGGTGCTTTCTTATCTCACGGCCTATCAAATGCTTCACCGTGTTGCCAAAGTTCAACCGGGACAACGAATTCTTGTTCATGGCGCCGGCGGTGCAGTAGGAACAGCCCTCCTTGAATTAGGAAAGCTAGTTGACCTGAAAATGATCGGAACTGCCTCAAAATCAAAACATGAATTGGTGAACAAATTGGGAGCTACTCCAGTTGACTACAATACTGAAGATTTTGTAGATGTTGTTCAGAAACTCGGTGGAGTTGATGCTGCTTTTGATGCGGTTAGTGGTGAGAATTTCAAACGTTCCTTCAATGCTTTGAAAAAAGGTGGAATTCTGATTCCCTATGGCTTCTATGATCAAGCCATGGGTCGAGGAGGCAATGTAGCTATAGATTTTATCAAAGTTGCTCTCTGGGATAAACTGCCCAATGGTAAAAGGACATCCTTTTATTCAATTGGTGATCTACGTAAAAAGCATCCGGACTGGTTCAGGGAGGACCTGGCAGCTTTATTCAAATTATTGAAAGAGGGTAAGATTAAACCAAGCATAGAACAACGCATGCAGTTGGAAGATGCCCTAAAAGCCCATGAATTAATTGAGCAGGCAGCAGTAAAAGGGCGCATTGTATTGATGATGAATGCTTGAAAACTGAAACTTTAAATTCGAGCTTGGAAATGAATTAAGTCATAGGAACTATAGTGAATCACATGAATAATAAAGCGCTTATCATCATCAGTACCAGTGACATAGGGAAAGCCCAGACGGGTACTATGTACGCTGTAAACGCACTCAAACACGCTTGGTTAGAAGAAGTAAAGTTGGTTTTCTTTGGTCCCGCAGAGTCACTGCTTCTCAAAGATCCTATCTTACAAGAGCTCCTGCGAGAATACCAGAGTGAAGAGGGAACTGCGGTTGCTTGTAAATTTATTGCGGATAGAGACGATCATTCCGAAGAAATTGAGGCATTGGGTGTGGAAGTGAAATATGTTGGTAAGCTGATATCAAACCTGATCAAAGAGGGCTATATCCCAATGGTCTGGTAGGCATTTCTGAATAAATTCACCTAGCATCATGAAAACATTAGAATCTTAGCTGATTTAACTCAATCCAGTATCAGTATTCCAGGAAATTATAAAATCTGTACCAGGCGCTATTCAACGAAATAGTAGAAACAATTTGGGGAATATAATTAAACTCTCTGTCGGCGTAAGCAGGGTCATTTTCAAGGTTCTGGACGGAGAATAATGCTACTCCTATGTCAAAATAGAGATCCTTATAAATTCTAGTTTTCAGATTGCCACCCCAAATTGGACCAGATCTGACAAACTGTGAATAATTATCAATCTGATTCAGATAGAATCGAGCTCCTGCCAACAACTCTAGCTGTACTTTGTCATTCCAGAATCCAGTTTGATAGCCCAACATGGGAGTCACTCTTGATGGGATGAGATCCGACGCCAGATGCACTTCCAGCGTACTTGTAAAGAGTCCATTCTTTATAGATTTCACCTCAGTTTCCCAGGATCCAACTACACTTCCTACAAGCCCTAGACCGTCACTCAAGTATGGAAAGTCCACTTCAGGCAGGCCTCGTAGGCGATGAAACCAGTTTTGTACATCGTCACCCCTAAAATCATCTCTCCAGACCATTCCGATTTTAGGTACAATCTTCAAACCTTTATACTCCCATTCCCGGGAAAGACTAGTGGTGATCAGATCATAGCGATAGTGGTATTTTCTTGAAGTAATATCATTGTAAATGATCGCTGCTCTCCAGGTCTTGTAGTGCACTTGCAAGAAGGATGACACCGTCAGGAAATCATCCGGACCCAGGTACTTTCCCTCCTGTCCTCTTCCCAGGCTCCCAATCACACTATCATTGATGATCCCCAAGAGAACTTTTGGATGTTCCTGTTGGCTATTGGATGAGGCATAGCAGTCATTACCAACCTGAATAGTTAGTATGCAAAGGAAAGTTAGCCTTAATAATACCTTCCAGTAAAAAGTGATATTTTCCCCTTTATTATGGACATTCGCCAAAGACAATATTGAAGAGGATGACTTTGATCGATGGGCTCAGCGTTGTCAATTCTACAAGAACTAAGGAAAGATAGCTAAGAGGCTTAGTATTAGCAAATACTATGACTTAGCTCTTCTGTTCATGCATATTATTCCAGGAAGTGATTACTCATGAATTATTGCTTGAACTTTGCTTACAAAATCTTGATGGTCAAAAGGTTTCTCAATGATCTCAAGAGCTCCCATTGCCTTGGCCCATTCCAATGAATTGTGATTGTGGTTACGAAAATCTCCGGACATGGCCACAATATTTATCTTAGAGTCTAGTTGCCGTATATTTTGGATAAGCTCGATACCATTCATCTTGGGCATATAGATATCTGTGATCACCAGATCGATCTGGAAATCCTGAAAAAATGCGAGCCCCTCTTCCCCATCACTGGCTTCTATGGTCTTACACCCTAAACTGTTCAGGGTAGAAACGATATATTTACGAAGTTCTGTATCATCATCTATGATGAGAACGTTGTTTCTTTTCATCAGCTAATTCCTGCTTTTCAGAATATGTAATTTAATGATAGTTAACTTAGTTTTGAAGGCTAGGCATCATACCCATTTTTATAATCATTACCGGCCTATATATTCCCAGTGATTATTTGAGATATAACATTTTTATATTTTTACTGAAATCACCACCTTGTAAACGGGCGAAATAGACACCCGTTGTCATGTGCTCACCCGCTTGATTCCTACCATCCCACACTACTTCATGCAGACCCGGGCCCTGAGTCGAGTTAATGAGGATTTTAATAGTCTGACCCGTGACATCGTAGATGGTCAGAGTAGTATGCACAACCGAAGCCAGTTCATAACTAATCATCGTACTTGGATTAAATGGATTTGGATATGAAATGAGGAGTCTGATACTTTCAGGAACCGTGGATTTATGATCAGGCATATCAATCGAAGTGGGTTCAAGGGTTGAATCAAATAGCTCGATCAGTTCATCTTCGAAAAGTCCAAATCGTGCATAGATGATAACTCCGTCCCGGTTGATAACTACGTTGATAGGATAAACAGGTCCTCCAAAAAGCGGAAAGAAATCTGATAATTCATCATCGACTATGAGATTAGTTGCTCCCATGTTGGCCCAATCTTCACAAGTGATAAAAGGGGGTAAATCCCAATCGCGACCCATTGAGATAACTTTCAAGCCTTTAGCACTATAATTTTCATGGATCATATTCACGAAGGGAACCTCCCACCAGCAGATACTTCACCAAGAGCCAAAGAAAGTCAACCAAACGAGCTCATTTTTTCCACCGCTATCTGATAGTTCATAAGCCAGGGATGTGCCTTGAGTAAAGTCACATGATTTCAAGGCTCTATTGAGCATTTCGGTGGGTAGTGTATCTCCTACAACATATTCTGGACTGGGTAATGTTTGGGCGGCTGTGTTTGAGATAAGCAGAAAACTTAATACGAATGTCTTTACATGTTTTATATCTGGCAAATGAGATTGCATGTCTCGTATGTAATTCAAGAATTTCATGATGGAACATTATAAGCTTATCCACCACATTCAATTGTCACTGAACAGACAAATAGTCCAGTTTGGAGAATGTGAATATCGGTACTAATGTGACCAGGGGGTCATACATCTTATTTGTACGGCCTAATAAACCTGTAATGAGAGATTGACGACTCCTCTTTCCATCAATATTGGATGACTAATGATACAATAGATTGGGAATTTGTTTAAGGTTGATCACCCACAGGATGGTGGTCAATTATTTGCGTGCGTTTGACGGTATGAAATTTATTTTATACTTATGAATACTCTTAATATTTTATCCACAGTAGTTCTCGTGTTAATCGCTGCAGGGATCATACAACGTAAAACACCGTCACGGCATTGGCCATTGATGACACTCGCATTTTTGCTAGATTTTGGGATAGTGCTTTACCTTGAGCTCACCCGTGATGCCATCGATACCACTTTATCTGGTCCACCTCCAATGTTGATATTTCACATTTTTGTGTCTGGCCTAGTGTTTATACTTTACCTGGTACAATTCTATCTGGGTTATCGATTACTCACTGGAAAATTGGTAAGCAGTTCTTCCCACCGCATAGTAGGGATTTCATTTGGCCTTTTACGATTGATGAATTATGTGACGAGTTTTGTTATACCACTCAGTCTGGCAGCTGCTGTCTCCTGATTTTTTTATTCGATAATGATGCCCCTGAAAACCGAGGACTATCAGGATGAGCTCTATTGGCTCTAGTTGTAATTAGCGTATAGTGGAGGTTGAGTTGGAACGATTTGGTACTTTAGTGTCAAGTTATTCCGAGGAAACATCCTGGAACGAGAATTAGAGGGGCAGAGTAATTTTGAAAAGATTACAATGTGCTCTGAGCAATCTCAACTAGATCAAGACTTTGTAATCTAGTTGATTCAATTGTCAATGTTCAGATGGTAATCGCAAATACTAAATAAATACTGTAAACTAATGCACTGCCGCTAACAGATGCTGTGAGTGTTCCAATAATAGTGCTGATTCTAGTGTTTTTGTTGTTCATTTTTAATCCCTTTCGGTTGTTTTCATTCATCTTCATGCCAGCTAATAGTTCAATGCTTATGCCAAATTCACATAATCATTCTTAACTGTATGTATAACAGCTATATAGAGATAGGCTTGAATTAAGAAACGGGTTGATTATTACTATCATTATGATGAAATATCATATCATTATGATATGACCAAAGAGTATATTTGCGAAAGAAGTGGGCTGGCCATTTATTAAACAAAGGGCTGAGCTGAAAAAGTCTATTTAGTCAGCAGAAGTATTGGAATCGGAGTTAGCGGAAAATATTTACTGTAGGCTGGTGAATATCTTAAACAATAAATCCTCTATTCGTTCCGCAGAATACCATCCTGGTCAAGGGTTCGATCCTGTTTCATTAACGGGGCCGTGGAACAGTAGATTTTGAATCGTTTGCCTTCAGCATGGCCAGAGTAGGTGTACGAGGAATCTGTGAAATACTTACCCGTAAGTTCACCTGATTCTAAATCATTCCAGGGAGCGCCAACGATGTAGTCAGCTTGGAATTGATCCGTAGATATCCTGTTATCAGTGCAGTAGACATCCAGTTGAATTTTGATACTGGCAAGGGCAGCATCTGCCTCAGCCCGCATCGCCTTCTTCACATTACTATTTATTACTGGTGTACCAACAGCAGTAAGTACACCAATAAGCGAAATAATGATCATTACTTCTACAAAGGTAAATCCATTTGTTCCAGACTTTGGGTCTGGTTTCAGATATGGTTTGAGCAGTCTCATCTACAAACACAATATCCAAAAATTGTGCCAGCGATATTGATGATTATCCTAAAGCTATATATGACTGATATCATTTAAGTTAGCTAAATACTCAGAAATCCAGGATACGAAGAGATGTCATCATAATACGACAATATTTTGTCGTATATTTATGATAATCTGATGAAAAACCGCTTGATACTACTTCAAATACACCATCCATCTGTGCCCTTCGGGCTACAATGGGTAAACTTTATTTCAGGTACACCATTTTAATGGTACGATGTGCGGCGTCAGACCAATTCGGTTCATTTGATCTAAATAAATAAGAGATACTTTGGGCGGCTAACAAACCGTAAAGGAGCCAATAATGAGCCCAAAGTCAGAAGTAGAGAGAAGAGTAAAAGCGAT
>Ga0233447_1000358_pt1 | contig 53304 bp, 50 predicted proteins | sample SI_124_October20_3_FD_183014 | JGI IMG/M metagenome (GOLD analysis project Ga0233447, IMG submission 183014) | Seawater microbial communities from Saanich Inlet, British Columbia, Canada - SI_124_October2016_135_MG | ecosystem: Environmental > Aquatic > Marine > Inlet | place: Canada: British...
ATACTTTCCAGTCAAAAGCCCAAAAACATGAGGTATACATCGAACCTGAATAAATAAAAATCTAAATGTAAAGAAAAGACCTACAAAAACACAACCTACAGTAACAGGCCAATCCCAAACCATCCCCACAAGTTTTGCCAAATATAAATCAAACATCTACTACCTCCTTTTTTATACTGAACTGAAATAGAAAATAGAATCCAAATTTCAAAATTTATACATACTTACACACTGCATTTTAAAATTTATTTTTTGTAAATTGTTTAACATGCCAATTCCAGGCAGTTTCAACAATCTTATCAATATCAAACCCTGGCATCCAACCCAATACAGTTTTGGCTTTTTCATAAGAACCTATAAGCTTCGCAGGGTCACCAGGTCTTCTATCTGTCTCAATAACGTTCGCTTTTTTACCACTAACTCTTTCGACACTCTCTATTATTTCCTTTACAGAAAAACCTAGATTATTACCAAGATTAAAACTATCACTTATATTCATTTGTTTTAGATATTCAAGAGCTAATAAATGAGCAGAAGCTAAATCATTCACATGAATATAATCTCTAATACAAGTGCCATCTTTGGTAGGATAGTCTGTGCCAAACAACTTTAAATCTGACCTTTTACCAAGCGCTGTATAAATAGCAAGCGGTATTAGATGTGTTTCTGGGGTATGATCCTCACCAATTTCCTGATCTAGATCAGCTCCGGCTGCATTAAAATACCGTAAATTCACATGTTTTATGCCATAAGCAACATCATAGTCTTTCAGGATTTGCTCAACCATCAATTTACTATGTCCGTAAGGATTAACAGGATTTTGAGGATGGGCTTCTGTCATTGGGATCTCTTGCGGCTCGCCATAAGTAGCACAAGTAGATGAAAAGATAAAATAGTTAACCCCAAATTCTTTCATCACGTTAAGAAGGTTAACCGTATTTAAAACATTATTTACATAGTACTTTTCTGGTTCTGCCACAGATTCCCCAACATTAGCAAAAGCACTAAAATGCATTACAGCTTCAATTTTATATTTTTGAAAACATATACGAATAGCATCAACATCTGCCAAATCCCCATAAAAAAACTCGCCCCATTTAACAAACTCTTTATGCCCTAAACACAGATTATCAAAAACAACTGTCTTATAACCTTTACCTGTTAAATACTTATTAGTATGCGACCCAATATAACCAGCTCCACCAACTATTAAAATCATGTCTTAACCCTCTTTTATAAGATTTTGGATATTCAATTATATCTTAGCTTATTCACCTGTTCTTCTACAAATTCTATAACCTGTGATTCTAATTTTGTATTATTCAATCTATTAATTTCCTGAACACAGGTTGGTGATGTCACATTCACTTCTATCAAGTAGTCCCCAATAATATCTATACCCACAAAATACAAACCCAAAGACTTTAGCTCTCGTGCTAAAACTTGAATTATCTGTAAATCTTTCTGAGTCAAATCTACTTTCTGAGGTTTTCCACCAGAAAAGAAATTGTTTCTATGATCATCTGCACCATGCACACGCAATACAGAACCAATAGGTTCTGAGTCTAATAACAAAACCCTTTTATCGCCAACACGGGCAGCTTCAATATAGCTCTGCAACATTATCTGTTTACTCCCATTTTTCGAAACAGTCTCAAATATCACATTTCTATTACTATCTTTTATATCTACCTTGAAAACAGCCTGCCCACCATAACCATTTGTTGGTTTTAAAATAATCTTTTTTTCTTGATCCAAAAACCGACTAAACACTTCTTTATTATTGGTAATACAGGTTCGAGGGATTATGTCATCAAATTTTGAAGCCCAAACCTTTTCATTTACAGTTCTAATACCGTCTGGACTATTCATCACAAAAACATCTTTTGGTAATTGATCTAACAACCAAGTTATCATCAAATAATCCTCATCAAACGGCGGATCAAACCTAACAAATACAGCATCAACTTCATTTTCTTTTAAGAATTTTGGTTTTAATAACTTTAAAAGAGGTTGCCCTTCATAAGCATCATTTGAAATAGCTAACAGTTGAACATCAAAACAAACAACACCCTCAATTAAAGAAACCCCACCTTTTGGGCAAAAATAAGCTTCATGCCCCCTTAATATCGCTTCTTTAATAAAGACATAGGTCGTGTCTTTTTTGTAATCCATGGATTCAATTGGATCCATTAAAAAAATGAATTTCATCGTTCTCTCGCAGCAGCTATGCCTGCTATCCTTGAAACTATAGAATACACATCAAAGTTTGGGTCAAGATCCAAGCCACAATCACCCGAATTACAAGCAACTCCATGAAATTTTTTATTACAAATACTTTTAAATTCCATTCCTACAGAATTTAAATTTTCTCTACCTGTTTTATTTTCATGGAATCTATAAAAACCACCAAGAACCTTACCACCAACACTATATATACAGGGCTCTCCAATACTATTTCCAACTTTATTTATGGTTGGCACACCTTCTTGCAAAATATACTTTGTTATAACTTGAGACCCTTTCCCCTTAAAAAGCTTATTCCTGGCTTTTCTGTTAAGCTCTAAAATATCATTTGCATCTTCAATTGGCTGTACACCCATACCATAAGTCCCAGAATCTGATTTAAGAAAAATAAAAGGCTGTTCATTAATACCATATTCTTTATATTTACTTTTTATCTTTCTAAATAAATCTGCTGCCATATCTGCTAATCGTTCTCTGTCCTGATCTTCATTCACATTCACATCACCACAAGCTGTGTAAAAACTAGAAAAAAACCAAGGGTCTAGACCAACAACCTTTGATAATGCACCCACAACATCCTGCATACAAGAAAAGTGAACAGATTTAAGCCGCCTATGCCATCCTGCCGCCAATGATGGATAAATCGGTAAATCCAACTCAGACAATATGTTTGGAACACCAGCTGTTAAATCATTATTAAGAATAATTAAATCAATATTTTCTTTTCTTGATTTATAGCTATCAACTATCAATTTAAGATTATAAATTCGCAAGTTACGATTTGTTGCTGTTTTCAAGTCTAAATAAACTTCATCATTTTCTAAATTAGCTGCAACTTTAAGTTTATAGCCAGCTCGGGCAATTATATCTTCTAATACAGCTATGTTTTCTAAGTACCATTTATTACGGGTATGATCTTCTGATACCAACAAAATATCTTTTATTGCTTTATTTCGAGCCTGCAGCTCTAACCTAAAAATATTTGCTGAATTTTGGATATCTTTTGCACATAGATTATTAAACCCTGCTGGAAACAAATTTGTATCTACCACCACCATTTTAAAGCCTGCATTCCTCACGTCTACTGAAAAATAAAAAGGTAAATCACTCTTTTTTTCTTGTTCACAAAGCCATTCATCAATAGCTGAACGCACCTCCCTAATATTTTGAACTATATTCAAAGCTTACCTTTCTAAAATAAAGAAATATAATAACAAATTTTCACCCCAAAAAAAACTAAAACTACTTATCAATCAACCTAACAATCCCCCTAGAGAAGATCACCATCAAGAATGAAAAAGCACCAAATAAATACCATAAAACAGAAAATCCGCGATCAAAACGATAGTTAATATCAACTTTTCTCAACCTATTCTCATATAACCACCGAATCTTTGCTACCTCATATTTTCGTTCTGCGTTTAATATTACTTTTCTGATATTTATCTCTGATTTTAAAGGATCTGCTTCTTTTAAAGAGTCATATTGCCAAGATGTATCTATTACAATATTCAACAATCTTTGATAGCGAACCTCTGGCATTTGAAACCACCCCAAAGAAAAACAAACAGTGGCTAAAAACAGCCAAGAGTAGCGCCATGAAGCTAATCTCTTTTTATTAATAATATTTAAAATAAAAAACCAAACACAAACAACAGAAAATAAAGTAACAACAGAAATAATATTAGCTTGGTTCGCACCAAATAAATCTCTAAATATTTCGTACACACTATTAAAGCTAAAAGCTATAATACTTAGAACCAAAACTGTTGAAAATATTGCCATAATTTTAGTATACCGTTTTTTATTTAGTGAAGCCAGCAGTTGCACCACAGCAACGAACTAGCTATACCCAAACCAAAATGAAAATAGGATTCAAATTTTAAAGCATCGTGTATATATATACATAAGTTTTGGAATTTGTGTTCTAGTTTCTATTTTGGTTTGGGTATACTATGTAAATCATGAAAATAAAGCTCTTAATAATTTTTATTTTAATAAGCATTTTCAATCATCAACTTAAAGCTAATACAAAAACCATCCCCTACAGCTATATGGGCAATTATAAAGCTATTGTCAGCTACCCACAAAAAAAAGGAAAGCTCCCTGTGATCATCTACAACTATGATGAATATTATGATTGGGCCGGTAAAAAGCTGGCAAATAAACAAGGCTATTCTTTAGAAAACTTTGCTAAAGAATTTAATCGTTGGGGTTTTATCTGTATTATCCCACTTGAACGATACCGAAAACTTGGTGCTCTTAAAGGCGCTATAGAATATGCAAAAAACCTTAAAAGAGCCAAAAAAAATGATATCCATATAATAGGTTTATCTGAAGGAGCATTTCTATCAATGCTATCCACAGACAATATGCCAAAAATACGCTCTATGACCCTATTAGCGCCAAAATCCATCAACTATACTGGCCACTTTTCTTTACCACAGGTAATCCGTCAAATAAAGAAATTTACCCCGTCTATCTTGTTTATTGTTGGCTCAAACGAAAAAAATTGGCGCTTACGTTTATCAAAAACTTTGCATAGAATATTAGTTGAAAATAAGAATCGTATTAAATATATTGAATACCCATGCACAAAAAAATGGTTCTTCAATCAAGACAACCTATTTATGCATGAAATATATAGATTTATTACTAGAGGAAAAAGTATAACAGACTTAGAGGATGAAAGATAAAATATGAGAGTAAGAACCCACGCAAACCCTTTTCAGTGTAGACACAGACTAGAAAAGATAGACTTTTCAAAAGAATACCCAGCCATTCATCAAAATCTAGATTTAGAAATAGGTTTTGGACAAGGTCTTTTCCTAAGACACTATGCAAAAAACAACCCTAACCGCCTAATTGTTGGAATCGAAGTAAGGAAACCAACAGCAGAACTATTACAAGAACGAGTAGCAAAAGAAGCAATAGAAAACGCTATCGCCATATATGGTAACGGACTAATTGCACTTGAAGACATGTTTGAAGATGACACCCTAGATAATATCTTCGTTTTCCATCCAGACCCATGGTTCAAGAAAAAACATCATAAAAGAAGGGTTGTTAACAAAGCATTTCTTGACCTTGCAAAACAAAAACTAAAACCTAATGGCTTGATACATATATCTACAGATGTTGACGAACTTTGGGAAGCAATGATAGAAGAACTTGAAAGCCACAATAAATTCATAAAATTAGAAAATCACAATTTCTGGAAAACTCAATACCTAACTAATTGGCAACAGTTCAGCATTAAAGACAGCAGAAACTCACACTTTTCAAGTTTTAAGTTAAATCCGCAAACTTAATTTTTAGCTACCTCATTTATACATATTTTCATATAAAAAAAGCCAGGCATTATCTACCTGGCTTTTTTATTTAAGTTATCTAAAAAAAGTTTTAGCTGTTGTTTTTAGCAAACTCTTTCATGAAATCCACTAATGCTTGAACACCCTCTATTGGCATTGCATTGTAGATAGAAGCTCTTAAGCCACCAACATCTCTGTGTCCTTTAAGAGTTGTAAGTCCTGCAGCTGCAGCTTCTTTGATGAATTTTGCTTCAATCTCCTCATTATCACCTGCAACTCTGAATGGCACGTTCATTTTAGAACGAGATGCCATATCTGTTGGGCAATAGTAAAAATCATTTGAATCAATTTCGTTATATAGTAACGCTGCTTTTTTGTTATTGATCTCTTCAACAACTTTTAAACCACCTTGGTTATCGATCCATTTTAGAACTTCGCCAATGACATAGATACCAAAAGTTGTTGGCGTGTTAAACATAGAACCTTTTGAAATATGAGTTCTGTATTGAAGCATTGTTGCTACATCTGTGCTACATCTTTCAGCAAGATCTTTTCTGATAATTACAACAGTTACACCAGCTGGCCCCATATTCTTTTGAGCACCTGCATAAATCAAACCAAAGTCATTAACATTGATTTCTCTTGAAAGGATATCTGAAGACATATCAGCAACTAATGGAACATCACCAGTTTTAGGAAACTCTTGGATTTGAGTACCAAAAATTGTGTTGTTAGATGTTACGTGAACATAAGACGCATTTGGATCAAAACTAGCTTGGCTTAAATCTGGGAAATAGCTAAAGTTTTTATCTTCACTTGAAGCAACAATATTAACATTTGTTAATCTTTTCGCTTCTTTTACTGCTTTTTTTGCCCAAGCACCAGTATTAATATAATCAACTGATTTACCTTCTTGTGCTAAGTTAGCTGGGATCATTGTAAACTGTAAGCTGGCGCCACCTTGTAAGAAAAGAACCGCATAATCATCTGAAATGCCATAAATTTTTCTTAAATTTGCTTCTGCTGTATCAATAATTTCTTGGTATGGTTTTGATCTGTGGCTCATCTCCATAACAGACATTCCATTACCTTTATAGTTAAGTAGATTTGCTTGTACCTCTTCTAAAACTGATTCAGGTAATACTGAAGGTCCTGCACTAAAATTATAAACTCGTTTGTTCATATTGCCTCCTTTTGTTGCAGTATTTTGCTCTGTTGTTGTAGCTGTTGTCATTAAAATTACCTCCTATTTTTTATTTTTTAGATATTAATATACCCAAACCAAAATAAAAATACGATTCAAATTTTAAAGCGTTGTGTATATATATACATAAGTTTTGAAATTTGTGTTCTAGTTTCTATTTTGGTTTGGGTATAACTCAATCAAAATGAATTGTATATCTTAGTAATAATAAAAGTCAAATCTGCATAATATCCAGGGAAATCGCATCTAAATTAGCTTTCATAAAATAAACCAGAAAAAACCCCATGCTTTTTCAAGATCAGATAAAGCTATTCTAAAAGATATACCCCAGGAAGCTGAGCTACTTAAAAAGGAAATAATAGGGTATTTTTCGATCATAAAAGATCCACGAATAGAAAGAACGAAAAAACATAAATTAATAGATATTTTTGTTAAAACAGCTTCTAAAAATTATGACTATACCCAAACCAAAATGAAAATAGGATTCAAATTTTAAAGCGTCGTGTATATATATACATAAGTTTTAAAATTTGTGTTCTAGTTTCTATTTTGGTTTGGGTATATTTAGCTAATGCTATTGAAATTTAAATGTAATTGCCCTGGTTTCAAAACACCAAAATAGCTGCTAACAAGAAATTTTTTATTAAACAATTAACGGTGATGACAAACCCATATCTACTGCAGGTAGAACATCGCCTACAGCGTGTCCTGCTCTCATATCTCTTGTTACTAACGCTAATATTTCTCTATCTAGCTCAGCTGACCTTGCAGTTAGCCTTTCTAGTTGGCTACTTGCATCTATTTCCCTTTGTTCTTTATAGTGCTCTGTTAGGATTCTTATTAGCTCTCTATGAATTAGTAACCAATCGACACCTAACCTATCAGTAAACTCACCCTCTCTTGAGGCCCAAGTACAATTTGGGGCATTCTGAGCTTTAAGGGGTTCATGTCGTTTTGAGTTTATTGTTAAGAACCTTGCTGTAGCACCATGAAGACTTTCATGAGCTTCTTCTAAACTTGGTAAAGATCTATTTGCTAGCTTAAACATTTCAGAAAAATATCTTTGTCCATTTGCACCCAAAAGTTCAGATCGTGATACTGTTACTACAGGGACATACACTTGATCATCTACTGCAATTTGGTAACCACCTCTATCAACTAATTTGATCTCAACCTCTGTATCACTTATTGGCTTAAATAATATTCTTGTATCATGGGCTCCAGCTTTTGAGCCATCTACAGAACTATATCGATATAAACCTTCGCAAGACATCTTACTGCCAGCAGCTAACCTATCGCTTAATCTAGCTTGAAATTTCAAAGCCTCAGCATCATATTTACCTGAATCCCTATCAGGATCACAACCAGACAATTCAAAATGTCTTCTAGCATCATCTTGCTGATCCTCTGAAACTCTTGCTAACGCACCTCTTGCTTCAGGGCAAGTTACTGCACTTAATTCCTCCATAAGTACTGGAACTAATAAAGGTAACTCACCAGCATAGAAACCTGCTCTTTCTGGAGCTACTGTTCCTGCAATAGAATCTAATAGTCGTAATTGTTCTTCAGGCTCAAAACTTGAAGTAATATGCTGAACTATTCTCTCGCCTAAAGGTCTTGATATTATTACCGGAGAGGCTGGAACTACTGAAGCTACATCTGCTGCGCTAGCTTCTGCATCAACTACACTAGGTCCTGGCACTTCAGGTTTTGGAGTTACTATATCAAGTAATTGCTGTTTATAGCTTTCTATTGAGCTTAAGTATCTTGCTACTTGTAATGGAGATAAAGTGTTTGTTTCTACATAACTTAAAAAACTATCTGCAAATCTATTTAATTGTCTTCTTAAGTCTATTACTTGCTGCTGTTGCGTATCTGTTAATGTATCAACAATAGCTGTAACTTGTTCATCAAAATCCACAATAGCACTTGTAACCATTGAGCCTTTAACTGTTGGTTTAGGTCTTGAAACTGGTCTGGGTCGTGGGCTTACTCTTGAGGGCACAACATCTCTAGCTCTAATTGCACCTGCCAATCTAGCATCATCACCTTCAAAAGATTTAACTTTCAAGCGGCTAAAGTGTCCTGGATTTGATAAGATATCTACTACTGGTCTACCGCCTCCAACATTAAATTCATCTCGAACCTTATAATCATAATCAGAACCAGCGCCTGGTGAAGCTGTAAATCGCGTCCATATTCTTACGCCTAAACCTTTATGTAAGGCTGCCGCTTTTACAACATTGCTAGTTAAATCATCTGTTGTTTTCGTTGCATCTAAGTGATCAACATAACAATCATACGCGTTCTGACTTCCAACAAATGTACCTACCCCATGCTCTGTTTCATATGCAATTAAGGATGCAAGCATTGTAACTGGTAAATCTCGGCTTCCTATATTATTACTACACATATCAGCAATATCTTGTAAAAGTAAATCTTTATATCTAGGATCTTCACGATTTTCTCTTAGAGCAACTATTAATCTTTCTCTTTCATCTCGAGGAACACTAACTACCCCACCCCGCTCTACACCTGCTAAAGCTGCTAAACCACAGTTAGCTCCAGCTCCTGAAGTTTGTAATGCTGTTACCGCAAAAACCTCGCCATCATCTCCCACGCCTATTGCAGCAGGTATCGCTCTTCCAGAATCAACACCATATTTTGTCGTTGGTGTATATTCTGGTCTCATTGAACTAACTGATGTGTTTGAAGCTAATTCAGCAGCTATTTGTGAGCCCATATTATCTAGATTATTAAACAAAGCTACTGATTCTGAATCTGCGGCTCCGGTTATTAAGGAGTGTAATGTTTGAGCTAAATCAGGAAAAAAACTTGTTAAAACACCACTATGTTCATTTAAAAAAGTTACTACACTCATTAGTTCCGGGCTTGCAAAAACATCTTCAATATTACCTGCTAATATTCGTTCAACTTGTGTAGTTAAATATTCAGTAAAAGCGGCCATACCTTCTGTATTACGCTCTGTATTCAGAAAATTCAATGCTTCCGTATTAGCATTACTAACTCTACCATCAGCATTTATTGATTGAATAAGTGCACGTGGAGTAATAGGCACACCTCTATGTGGCGGAAAAACAGGCGCGCTTAAAACACCTGTAGGCTTTGCAACCTCATGTTTAGGTTTATGTTTAGATTGAGCGTCACTACTTAGTTGTCTGTTTTGTGGCAATCTTTCTGCGCCACTTGGTCTTACTGGAAATACTGATTTCATTTAAAATCCTCCCATACTTGTTTTTTATTAAAAAAATTATGTTTCTAGTATATTTATCGTGTTTTTGACAATTAAAGTTGCACCTAAATTTTAGGGTTTGTTTATAAGTACTGCTGTTTTACAATAGAAGTTATGTCGTGTTATTTAGAGACATAGAGCTATAGAATAAGTAATCTAAAATTAAATGCCAAGGATCACTACTATAAAAAACGCCTGTTGCAATAAGCTTGGAACAATCTATTGTACTCCCAGCACCAACAGCTAGAATGAAATTAAGATTATTTTCTTTATCTGTTTTGATACCCACGCAAATACTTAAAATTCTGTGGTTTGGTTTTACACCTGATAGTTCATGAAAACATACACTTAGATTCGATTGCCCTTAATAATACCAATCAACACACAAACATATGATAAACTTATTATCAATGAAAAAAATATTTTTTATACCATTAATATTAAGCTGTTCAATTTTAATTTTAGGTTCAGGATCAAGACCTCAGGAAAATGTATCCGAAGTTAAAAAAGAACCTATTGCCAGAAATTATAATAAAATAATAGAAAATATCACATTATCAACCATAGATAACAAAACCTTTGCTTTTAAGGACTTAAAGAACAAAATAATCATCCTGAATTTTTGGGCTAAATGGAATTCATATTGTATAGACAGCATCCCAAAGTTTACCCAACTACAAAATGAACACACCTCCAAAAACGTCCAAATTATAGGTATCGCTATGGATCATAGCCCTGAAGATGTATTAAATTTTGCTAAACTTCATAATATGAAATACCCTATCATTATGTATAACCAGGAACTCAAAAGTATTTTCGGAACCATCAACAACATACCAACAACTATTATCATTGATAAAAGCTTAAATATAAGAAAAAAAGTCACTGGGTTTCATAGCAAAGCTTTCTTTGCCTCAGAAATCAATAATACAGAAGCCAAATAAAAATGGGTAACATACAACCATTCCCTCCTTCAAAGCTATTTATTGGCATTATCTATAATGATGAAAGCCTTGTTAAGGGGCTATTAGCAATAATCGAAAATGAATTTGGTAAACTAGATCTAATTTCTGAACCTATAGATTTTTGTCATACCAGTTACTATCAAAAAGAAATGGGAGATAATCTCATTAAACGCTTTATTTGCATAAAAGAGCTTTGGAACCCTGAAAATATCTATAAAGCAAAACTTGTTACAGATAAAATAGAAAACACCTATACCACAAAAAATAAACGCAATATAAATCTAGACCCTGGCTCACTCACACTCCACAACATCATTCTTCTAAGCACAAAAAACTTTATGCACCGCATTCCGCTAGCTGATGGGATATATGCAGAACTAACCTTAATTTTTAATAAACGCGCAAATAAATACCAAGATCTACCATGGACCTATCCAGACTATAAAACCTCTGAATACCAAAAAATACTATTAGATATCAGAAAAACTTATAAAAAGGAGCTACTAAATTGAATTTAATCATCACCTACCTAGCTATTCTTGGCGGTATTTTAGGCAGCTTTGCAAATATGCTAATCCATCGCCTACCAAAAGAAGAGAATATTGTTTGGAAACGATCTTATTGCCCTAGCTGCAAACACAAACTTGGGATCCTTGATCTTGTGCCAATTTTTAGTTATTTAAGCGTTCTTGGTAAATGTCGCTACTGTAAAAAGAAAATACCCATCCGATATCTTTTGGTTGAGCTCTTAAACATCGCTCTCATTCTTAGCTGTTTTTATGTTTATGGCTTTTCTTTTTTGTTTTTCAAAACATATATATTTATGTTTGGTTTATTAATCATCTTTTTTACAGACCTAAAAGAACAAATTGTGCCAGATAGCATCAGCATCTCTTTTATTATACTTGGTCTGGCTAGCGCAATTTATGAAAAAAATATTTTAGATTCTATATACGGACTTATTATTGGGTTTAGCATCTTCTTTATTATTGGCTTTATTGCCAAACTCTATTACAAAAAAGACGCACTCGGTTTTGGGGATGTAAAACTAATTGCCGCCATTGGCTCGTTTTGGGGTACAAAGATCATGCTTTTGACCACATATTTCAGCTTTCTTATTGGTGGCATTATAGGGCTAATACTAATAATTTCTGGCCTAAAAAAAAGAACCGATTACATACCTTTTGGTCCATCAATAATAATTGCCTTTGTTACTATTCTTGTTTGGGGTAATAAGATCTGGAATTTATATCTGAATTTTGGTTAAATATAAAAACATTTATTTATAAAAAACATTGTTGGGGGGACTTACAATTAATAAAGAGCACGGCTTTACTCTTCTTGAACTTATAATCGTACTAAGCATTATCAGCCTAATATTCTTAATTTCAATACCAATCAGCACCAATATAATAAGAAAAAGCAATCTAACTTTAGCTACTGCCAACACAGCTCAGTTACTTAGCTTGGCAAGGTCACAAGCAATCGCACTAGATCAAGATTCAATTATCACCATAGAAAACAACTCGCTACACATAAAAACTGGTAACATCAACAATCAACACCCTATCTCAAGATCCATCAACACATCTATAAACAGACCAAAACTTGGGTTTAAAGGCTGTGGCAACACCAAATACGCAGGTTCTGTAAAACTATCTAATAAAAAGCAAGAGAAAAAGGTGAGCCTTGGAATTGGCTATGGGAAAGTCAATGTCTATGAGTAAAAACAAGGGGTTTATCCTAGTCGAAATAATACTAGCTTTCTCATTATTCACATTTTTTATTGGATTTTCAGTTCCTATTCTAACCAAAGTAATGAGACTTAATAGTAAAGCCATATCATTTAATAACTCTCTAAGAATAGGTATTAATAACCTTAATGAGGTATTAGCCACAAATGCCAGCAAAAAAACAAATAAAGTCAAAATAAGTACCAATATCAGCAAAGTAACTTATATGATCGACCAAAAACATCGTTTAGAAGTATTAATCTATGAATAAACAAAAAAAAATCGCAGGCATACTTCTTCTCGAAATTGTTTTTTCGCTAGCTATATTAACTTTTTTTATGCCTATAATTTTCAAAACTTATCTATATGTCCAAAAAAAAGTATTTATCTTCCAAGAAAATATCACCTATGAAACTGAAAATATATTTATCAATTCTTTTATTAATTCTGACATAAGACTAGCAAAAACAATTGTTAGCGCATCTGATAACTATCTAAAGTTCATTACCAGCTATCCAGATAGTATAGAATATAGTTTAAACAAGACCAGAATACGTAGAAGAAAAAACAGCAATAGCACTTTCTATTTAAACAGCAAGGTATCTGTAACAGAGCTTTCTTTCATACTTGTTACAGCACAACTTCTCCAAATATCTTATAAAACAAATAAGCAACCAAAAACCAGCTTGATATACCTACCATTATGCAAATAAAAAAACTTGCGCAAATAACCGACAAACAGGGATTCAGCCTCATCACGGTTGTTATCTTAATAGCTATTATGTTTAGCCAAATTAGTTTTTTAGTAAGAAACTATATTATTCATACCCAAAACATAGACTTACAATATAAAATAGCTAAAACACATTATTTAGCTGTTTCTGGCCTTGCAATTGCAAAAGACAACTTTGATTTCATACCAGTTATAAGTGAAAACTATTCAAAGCAAGCTATATACAATTCTTTAGGTTCTGCCTTCTTATATAACAACGCCGTTGAAGGGCAGCTATTCTTGCTAAAAACAGACTCTATCATCTATAGCGCAGGGATTCTTAATAATAAATATCGATGTCTTATTAAGATTTTCTATCAAAATAAAAATAATAAACTAGAGTTTGCTGGCTGGGAGAAATTTTAGTACCCTTAATTTGGGGTTGTTGCGAAATGCTAGGAAAATTTTACAGCGGCACATTTTGACAATTTCCGCTATCTTAGAAAAGAGGATTTTATGAGCAACCGAATAAGCAATCACTACAATTCAAATTATTTTGACTGGCAATCCCCAGATGGGGCATTTGGTGGTTGGGCAAATCAAACAAAATTCAATAAATATATCCAACCTGAAGACATAGTATTGGACTTTGGCTGTGGTGGTGGATTTCTATTGAAAAATCTTAACTGCAAAAAAAGAGTTGGTCTTGAAATAAATCCAGCTGCAATAGAAGCGGCTAAAAAAAACGGGGTTGAAGTCTATAACAGAGTTGTCGATATCCCAGATAATTCTATAGATATCATAATCTCTGAAAATGCACTTGAACATGCATTGCAACCGCTTGAAGAACTAAAAGATCTATACAAAAAACTAAAAACAGGTGGCAAAATAATATTTGTAGTCCCTTGTGAATCAATTTCATACAAGTACAAAGAAAACGATATTAATCATCACCTTTATAGCTGGAGCCCTATGTGTTTTGGAAACCTATTTACAGAAGCTGGCTTCACCTTAATCGAATCCAAACCTTACATACATAAATGGCCACCATTTTACAAATTAATAACTAAACTTGGCGGAAGGTTTCTTTTTGATATTGCATGTAGAATTTATGGGCGATTAGAAAGGTCTTGGTTCCAAGTAAGAGCTGTTGGCATAAAAAAATAAACTAGGGACTGTTGCAAAATATCTACCCTTTTCTTTCAATTAGCTTTAAAGAAACATATAAAAATTTCAAATAAGGAACTTCTACCTTGTTTTCAGCAGCAAACCTAACAGCATTACCAAGGATAGCCTCTGTCTCTAAAGCCCTTCCATTTTCAAAATCTAATAACATACTAGTTTTGTAAGCTGTCATTTTCTCAGTAGCATCCAAATTATTATCTATTACTGTTTCTTTTAACGGGCAACCATCCAAATCCGCTAATAAACAAACTTCTTCCATAACTTTTTTTACAACCGTTACCATAGCTTTATTAAGCATAATATCTTCGGTAGTTGCACTTCTACCAATAACAGATAATGGATTATACGGTGCATTCCAAACCAGTTTTTTCCATCTACATTTAACAATATTATCGGTTGTTTCAAGCTCTAATCCAACAGACCTATATAACTCCGCTATAGCCTCTAGCTTAGGTGATAAACCTCTTGGAAAAACACCCAAAACTAAACGACCATAATCTTGATGATCAATAATCCCAGGCTCAAATTGACTTACACAAACAAAAGCCAACCCACTTATTATTTCTATACCTGGAAAAGCAGCCGCAATATCATTTTCTATATGAATCCCATTTTGAAGAAGGATAATTGTTGTATTATTTTTAATAACTGGCTTAAGAAGCTCAATAAAGTCTACCTCTGGCAAAACTTTAGTTGTAACTAAAACATAATCCGCAACACCTTGATAGTCATCTGTATTTTTTAATACCTGCTCTGGCTTAAAATTAAAATCACCCAACGCAGTTTTAACATCAAAACCATGTTCTTTTATAACTTTATAATTCGAACGACAAACAAAAGATACTTTTGCACCAGCTTTTGCTAATAAGCCACCATATAAACCACCAATAGCACCGCCACCAACAACTAAAATTTTCATCTACTAAAAATACCATATCAACATTCCTTGATCAAAGTCTAAACACCGTTGATAGCTTGCTTTATATATTATAGAATTAAAAACATATTTTTTGTTAAACACACCACATTTTTAGAAAGCTCATAATTATGACCAAAAAAAAAGCAGCATTTATATTTGATACGATTTTTTTAGTCCTATTCTTTATACTAATTTTCGGCACGCCCATTGCTTTTACATCTTATACACGTTCAGTTTTTGAGGTTAACAAACTACTATTACTTAGATTCGTCACTATTTTCACTTACGCTATTTGGTTATTTAGATACGTTCTTTTTAAGGATAGCAATACCAACCAAGACTCTGATGAAAATGACGAAAAAAAATATTACCATTTTTTCAACTTCAAATTTAAAAAAATAGGATTAGAAATACCTATCTTGATTTGGCTTGTTATAAACGTAATATCCACTATCTTTTCACAAAATATCATTGTCGCAATCATTGGGGCTTATGATCGTTGGGAAGGAATAATCACCATAGTTAACTATATGCTACTAATTATGATGTTCGCAAAATTAGTTACCAAGAAATTTCAGGTACATTGGCTTTTAGGTGGTGGCTTAATCGCAACTGTTGCATCCTCGATCTATGGGATACTCCAAAGTCGTGGCTTTGACTTTATGCATTGGAGCGTTGATCCAACCAAACGTGTTTTTGCATGTATTAACAACCCTGTCCATTTCTGTGCCTATATGGCCATGTTCATCCCTGTAGGGATCGGGATTATTCATCTAATAGCTTCAAAACAGAACTCAAGCAACAATAAGAACTCTATTAAACATGAGCTCTTTAAATGGGGGATTTTTATCTGTATTGCCTTGGTTTACTATGCACAGTTCCTTTCCTTTTCAAAAGCAACTTGGCTAGGTTTTGTTGGTGCGATGACACTACTATATTTTTATATCCTAGATCTATTCAGCTCCAAAACATCAAAATGTTTCATTATAGATTTCTTCTTTAGCAGCACGGCTATAGGTGCCTTTTACTTATTTGATATTTTCAAGATATATAAAAAAGGAATATTAGTAACGATTCCAATAGCTGTATTACTTATCGCTTATGTATACTATTCATATCTTGTGAGCAAAGAAAAAACCATATTAAATCCCGAAGAATCTTCTGGAATTTTAATGGTACTCACAACATTTATATTACTATTTGCTTTCTTTTTTGATATGTCTGGGTTCAATAAAGGGCTCGCTCTTACCTCACAAGTTTTCTTTTCAATAATATTTCTTATACTTTGCTTAAAAGCTGAAAATCCTATAAAAATATTTCTCGAACGATTATTATTAATAATAATATTTGCAAAGCTTCAGTTCATTACAGCATCATTAAGTGCACTCATACTTTATCTAGTTCTATTGGCTGGATATCTTATCTTAATATATAGAAACACAGACCTTTATTTTGAAAAGAAGTTTTGGATTAGCACTATCACAATAATGTTAAGCGTTATTATCAGTATCCAAAGCGTCCCAATCTTATTTGCAGAACTAGCTCACAATAAAAACATTAAAAATATAGAAGCACTTGATACAGTTCAAGGAAAAGTTAATGAATATAATAAAATTGCCATTCAAGGCACAGCCCGTACTTCCATGTGGAAGAGCTCGTTACCTTGGATCAAAGATTTCTGGCTAATTGGCTCAGGGCCTGACACTATCAAGTATATGTACCCAAAATATCGTCGTGTAGATTACGGAATACTAGAAGGTGGCCATAATTTCACACCAGACCGCTTACATAATGAATACCTAAACACACTTGCAACCAGAGGTGTCACCGGGTTTATTGCCTATTATTTTGGGGTAATTATTGGTTGGTTTATCATCACCTTGCAAAGACTCTATACAATGCCAAGAAAAAACCCTTATCGCTATATAATATTTGGATTAATAACAGGCTGCAGCATCTATCTTGGACAAGTGCTATTCAATTTTGGGGTAGTTGCAACACTGGTCTTGTTTTATATTTTCATGGGACTAGCCTTAGCCATGGTCACCCACCCCGACATTAGGGAGCACAACTCATGAGCAACATAAAACAGAATTCTCCTGAAAATAAAAACACCATATCAATTAAGAACATAACTCTAAATAGCTGGTTAATATTAGCAACTTTCTTTTTTATTTGCTTTGTTGGTCTTTGGCAACTCTACAAACCATTCTTAGCCGAGTTACATTTTAGAAACGGTTATAACTATGATATGCGTAATCAAATGCAATTTGCTGTTGATGAATATGGACTTGCTGTGAAATATGCGCCGTGGGAAACCCATTATTGGCAGTATTTTGGAAAAACTTTTGAAAAAAACGCACCTAAATTTAAAGATAATAACGCTAAAATCAAATTACTAACTGCAGCAGCCAATATTTATCACCATATAATTAAAATTGACCCTCAAAACCCTTGGTACCAAAACCGTGCAGCTGTTGTATATTATGAGCTAGAAAAAATTGCACCAACTCCAGAACAAAAACAAAAATTCCATAAACTAAGTAAAAAACATACACAAGCCGCAGCAACACTTGATAGTCAAAATCCTTTATTCCAGCTCAACCTAGCTTACTTTATGCATAGAAACGATAAAAAAGATGAGGCTTTAGCACTTTACAAAAAAGTAGCTGAAATGGACGGCTCTATGGCTGAAGCACGTTTTAACCTTGCAAGCCTATACCGAGAACGAAAAGAAAATGACAAAGCTTTAGATCAGCTAATCAAAATATTTGAGAAAAAGCCAAGCTTCCAAAATGTAGATCTAACTATTGCTAGTCTATACATAGTTAAAGGTCAATCAGAAAAAGCTTTGCCATACCTTAAATCTAGAGTAACAAGAGAGCCTGGCAATATAGAAGCTCTAAAAAACATAGCCGCTATCTCGTTACAAAATAAAAAATATTATGAAAGCGCTCTTTACTATAAAAGGCTCATCACTATACAACCCAGCCTTGAAACATCCATGCACGAGCTATACATAAAAGCTTTATTTCATGCCGGTCGTTTTAAAGCTGCTCTTGATTCTTTAAATGCCTACCTAATAAAATACCCAAACAATACTGTTGCAAAAAAGCAACAAGCTGCAATACAGTCAATTTTCAATAAAAGCAAGAAATAGTGCATAAAACAGATTTAAATAAAGAGTCACAAACCATATTAATTGGCCTAAAAATATCAAACACGAAACCTAACTGGTCTTGCGATGACTCTATGAAAGAACTAAAAGAGCTTTGTAAAACTGCTGGCCTACAAGTACTAGCCTCTTACACTCAAACTCGCGAAAATCCTGACCATGGGTTCTATATTGGTACAGGCAAACTACAAGAACTTAAAAACAAGATAAAAGAACTGGAAATAAAAGTATTAGTAGCTGACGATGAACTGTCACCCACCCAATATAAAAACCTTGAACGTGAATTAAAAATAAAAATTCTTGATAGAACTAGCTTAATCTTGGATATTTTTGCAAAACAAGCAAGAACATCTGAAGCCCAACTACAAGTTGAGCTGGCACAGCTAGAATATCTATTACCACGCTTAACCAGGCTATGGACACATCTTTCAAGGCTAGCTGGCGGAATAGGCACTAAAGGCCCAGGCGAAAAACAAATAGAGTCTGATAAAAGACAAATTAGACGCCGGATAACCACCATCAAACAAAAGCTATCCAAAATCAAGAAAAGACGAAAACTATTACGCCAAAAAAGAAAAGGGATCCCTACCCTCACAGGAACTATTGTTGGCTATACAAATGCTGGAAAATCAACCTTAATGAACCACCTGACCAAAGCTGATATCTATGCGGCTAACAAACTATTTGCGACACTAGACCCCACCACCAGACACATAAAATTGCCAAGCAACGAAAAGATCCTTTTAACAGACACTGTTGGCTTTATCCAAAAACTACCACACCAGGTTGTCAGCTCGTTTCAATCGACTTTAGAAGAAATCGCTGATGCCCACTTTATTTTGCGAGTTGTAGATGCATCACACCCCAACATGGAAGCTACTATCCAAACATCTAGCAAACTTTTAGAAGAACTGCATGCAAAAGAACTGCCGCAGCTATTTATCTTCAATAAAATCGATCAGGTAGAAGATAAAACAAAACTTAGTATTATTGCTGCAAATTATAAACCTCACATCTTCATTTCCGCCTTAAAAAATATAAACTTAGAAAAGCTATTAGAAGCTATAGATAAGATGCTTGCATCTAATAGAAAAAAAATTGTTTATCATATACCTTATAATCGCATGGATATCGTGAGCCTTATTCATGAAAATGGCAGTATAATTAGCCAAGAATACAATGAAAGTATAAAGATTAAGGCCAATATAAATTCCATAATAGGCGAAAAAATAATGGGCCAATTACATCAATAAAAAAATGGATAGAATTAAAACAGTAGTTTCATTTAAATTTAATGAACAAAAGCAATTGTATTTAGCAGTTAGTGTTACGCTAAACGATAAAACAATACCCTTAGCACTTTCATCATTAATGAGCTTTCTATACGAAAACCAGGACCTTCTTAACGAAGATGATAGCAATTTCTGTTATAGCCTCGCCAAATTCGTCAAAAAAATTCAAGTTAATGATGAACTCATTTACGCTATCCCAAACGAATACGAAATAGCCATGTTCTTTGACAAGTTAATAAGTTCAAACATAACCATATATTGGAAGAATGCAGCAAAAGAGCTAATACCGATTAAAACTGAAGACACTTTGCCAATAACTATAAACATCACCCAAAACGAATATGGACTTTGCTGTAAAATGATTAATCGCACTGAATGGATAGACAACCCATTTGCAGGCCTCACTTTCAATTATCGTGATATTTCCATATTTTTTTCAAACGGCACAATCACTGCAAACCTACCAACAAACCTAGAAGATTTTTTAGCTATCTTCCTTGATAAAGAACAAACCCTTATCTCCATTGATGAAATAGAGGTCTTCCTTAATGAGATCTATGCTCCAAACAAAAAGAAGATCCTTTGGCAAGTACAGGCAGATTTTGATGCTTTTCTACCAAAAGACACAAACCCAAACCCCTACCTAAAACTAACTTATGAGCACAACATACTAAGACCTGAACTTTTCTTTCAATATGGCAGTATTATTATTGAGCCTAATAATCAAGAACCTATCATAAGAGAACAATCAAGTAATATCCGACACAAACGTGACCCAGAAATGGAAAATATCTATCAGCAAGACCTAATGTCATTATTCACAGAGTATAACCTGCCCTTCATGCTTCAAAGCCCAGGAGATATCGCTGAATTCCTAAATAAAATCAGCCCTATCCTAGTCAAAAGAGATTGGATAATTGAGTCTAACGTCCCCGAATTTCAGGTTATGAAAGAGCCTGTAACACTCGAGTTTTCTATTGAATCATCAGGCAAAGATTGGTTCTATTTTGAACCTAACTGCCTAGTAAATGGCCAAAAAATGTCTTTACAAGAAATAGCTAGTTTAATGGTGCAAAACCAAGGATACATAAAAACCAAGGCAGGGTTTGCCAAAATCTCTGATAAATCTCAAGAAGAACTAAAACTATTAGGCCAATACGGCGCCCTAAAAGTAAACAGTAAATTCACAAAATCAGAAATCATGCCACTTATTGCCACAACCTCTGTCCAGGCACAGGACGTTGATGTTAAAAGCCTAATATCTGATATAAAAGATATCAATACAAACACTTGCCAACCCGAAGGCTTCAACGGAGAACTTCGTGACTATCAACAAATAGGCTTAAATTGGCTACATTTTATTTATAAATCAGGGTTTGGTGGGATACTTGCCGATGATATGGGGCTAGGTAAAACCGTACAAGTACTAGCGTTAACTACACTAATAAAAACAGAAAAACCATTTCTAATCATTTGCCCAACCAATGTTATTTATAACTGGGAACAAGAAATAGCTAAATTCCTTAACAAAAAAAATGTAGTTGTCTACACTGGCCAATCGCGTAACACAAAACAAAAAGACGCTCAAAAAGCAAACTTTATCATAACCTCTTTTGGGCTACTCAAAAATGATATAGAGTTCTTTAATAAATTCAGCTTTGAAGCAACCTTTGTGGATGAGGCACAATACATCAAAAACCCACAAACCCAAGTTTCAAAAGCTATTAAAACTCTTAACAGCAAATTAAAGCTAGCAATTACAGGAACACCAATAGAAAACCATGTTCAAGACCTTTGGAACCAATTTGATTTTGTTATGAAAGGGTTTTTGGGAACAAACAAGCAATTTGATATAGATATCAAAAACGAGAAAACCAGTATAATCAAAGCTAAGATAAAACCATTTATTTTAAGGCGTTTAAAAACAGAAGTTTTAGAGTCGCTACCAGAAAAAACCGAAATAATTATCAAGTGCGAGCTTACTGAACAACAGGAACTACTCTACCAAACCATTCTAGATGCTGTTAAAAAAGGCATAAAAAACATGAAAGGCCAAAAAGAAAGGCTACATATACTGACGTCATTACTTAAGCTTAGGCAAGTTTGTATACACCCAGGGCTCTTAAAAGAATTTAAAGGACAAGACATGCCATCAGCTAAATTTGATTTTGCAAAAGAGAAAATAACAGAGCTTATAGACGAAAATCATAAAGTCGTTATCTTCACCCAATTCACAGAAATGCTAAACATAATAGAAAACTGGGCAACAAAAGAACATATCTATTTAGAAAGAATTGATGGCGCAGTATCAGGCAAACAACGAATGAACGCTATAGATAGATTCCAAACATCTGAAAAACCCGGCATCTTTATTATCTCGCTCAAAGCTGGTGGTGTTGGGATAAACCTGACAGAAGCCGACTATGTAATCCACCTAGACCCTTGGTGGAACCCTGCAATAGAGGCACAAGCAACTGACCGAGTACATCGCTATGGCCAGAAAAACAAGGTTATTGTCTACAAAATAATCGCTAAAGGCACGATCGAAGAAAAAATAAACGAGCTTCAAGAACAGAAAAAAGCATTAGTTTCTGAAATGATAAATACTGATAAGCTAGAAGACCAGAAAATAGATATAGACTCTTTAAGAAAACTACTTATCTAACACGGTATCCCAAAGAATCGCCCGGCTCTTTTATGAATATCCCCCAGATATCATCAAACCCAAAAGCAATTTGTACTTTTGAATAAGCAACCAAATATTTAGAGCCATCATTGAAAATCTCTGTGATCCTATCATCACCAACAGTAATAGATGCTACTTGAGTAACATCATAAGTCTCTAAATCTACCTTCACCAAATAATCATCTTTTATTGTATAGATATAGTTCTCATCTTTATCATACGAATATGTATATTCAAGCTCAAAACCTGTATCTGTTGGGCTGGCATCATCTTCTGCTATCAGCATTAAATTATCATTTTTAATAAAAGCTATTTCAGATTTCCAGCGCCAATAAACACTTTTGCTATCTGTTACAAAACCCGTATATGCCTTAACCAAGCTTCCTGCCATTGGGTCATAAATACGCAAATTATATTCATTCCTGGTATCAGTTGCTTCTACAACCACCATTCTATTAGCTGTATTACCCCAATCTAAAGACACATTAGTTGTTACTGTATTAAATTCTTTTATAATATTTCCGTTCGCCACAGACCAAACTTTTACAACGTTTCTATCATTGGCTGATTCATTATCAAGGCCAGCCACATAATCACCAGACGGTGAAATAGCAAGGTCTGTAATATGTACATCATAAACAATTACTGTATCTAGCTGACTATTATCTGTAGAAACTAAAACAATATCAGACCTAGTATCCAGGATATCTTTTGTCGAGCCTCTGGTTGACCCTATCTCTGTCACTCTCACAGCAACAATAGAATCTGCATCTTTCCAAGTAGAATACAAATATGTCTCATCCTTAAATGTTTTATCTTCTATATGGCTACACGCAAAAAATGTTACTGCCACTAAAAATAGTATTAGCACCTTCAAATTTTTATATATTTTCATGTTTAGAGACTCCTTTTTGTGCTCATTCAATTTATAAGCATCAATATTATAACCAATTAAAACAAAAATAGAAATCTTACCCACAGCTACAAGTTCTTGCAATTTCCAGGAAACTTACCTACCATTTTTAATTATGAAAGAAACAAACACACTATCCTCAAAACTAATTATTGATCTTAAAAATCAAATGGAATCACTGCCAAAAAAAATAGTTGAATTTGGAGAAAAAATAGCTTATTCTAGCCTCCAAGACACATTCTCTAAACTACAAAAACATCACAAAACCATCAAAGAATCCGAATCTAATCTCAAACATTTTGAAGTTATCTTCGAAAAGGAAATAATCAAACTTATTAACCAATCTTTCTTTGGGTGGTATCTATATCAAAGTTCACTCAAAAATATTGGTAGATTTGGCTTACTAGAGTTTATCTGGGCCAGCAAAGACCAAGAAATAAATAGTAAATACCATGGCACCACCAAAGTCGGAAAATATTTAAATGCCTTCTTTCTTAATAATGACCTTGCAAACGCATTAGACACCTACATAAAAGTTATCCAGAACCAGATCATCCAAACAAACAATCAAAAAATAGCTTCTTTTGGAGTGAATACAGGTATAGAAATAGAAGAGGCTATCAAAAAAAATCCAGACATCAAAAAAGAAATACATATTTTCGATCAAGATCCAAAAGCAATAGAACACATCAAAAACAAACTAAATAGCTACAATAAAAACATCACATACCATCAAGGTAATATTATAAAAGCACTGTTAAATAATAAAACACCGAACTTTGACCTAATATATACAAACAACCTTTTCCAAACTCTAAAAAATGAATCTGCAAAAAAACTCATCAAATATCTATGGGATAAAATTGAAGCAAACGGCAGTTTAATCATAACCTCTGCCACATCACTTAATAATACACAAATATTTTTAGAGCATATCAGCAGAGTACAAACCAACTACCAAACAAAGGAAAGTTTGATATCAATAGCCAAAAGCCTAGCCAACGTTAAAAAAGCTACTTACACAATAGACAGTATCAAATTGTACCAATATCTGAAACTTGATAAAGAATAGTATGAATAACCTAGAAATAGTAACAACTAACGACGGGTCTTCATCTATTTTTAATACAGAGCTAAACGAAGTATACCATTCCTTACATGGCGCAATACAAGAATCACAGCACGTATATATAAAAGAAGGGCTATTAGCACTTTTACAAAACATAGACCCAATAAATATTTTAGAGATAGGTTTTGGAACAGGTTTAAATACACTATTAACCTACATAAAAACCATTGAAAACAAATTAAATATAAATTACTCAAGCATAGAGACCGACCCCCTACCCCTATCTTTTGTAACCAAACTAAATTACACCAACAAATTAAAGCTCAACAAACATAAAGACGCATTTATAAAGCTTCATCAAGCAAAATGGAACCAAGAAACAATGATTAACACCAATTTTAAATTAACAAAAATCCAAGAAGACCTAAAAACTTTCCAACCAAAACCAAACAAATACCATCTGATCTATTTCGATGCCTTTGGTCCAGACATACAACCAGATCTTTGGTCCACTGAGATATTCACAAAACTAAACAAATCCCTAAAAAAAGAAGGAATACTTGTTACCTACAGCTGTAAAGGCGAAATCAAACGAAACTTAAGAGCCAGCAATTTTAAAATAAAAAGGTTGCCAGGCCCACCAGGAAAATGGCAGATGTTAAGAGCTATCAAAATTTGATATTGATATAATAAGTATGTAACAATAAAAACATGCAAAAGAAAGATATCTATATCACTGCCGCTAGTATCCTTTTAATAGTCTGTTGCACATTCATAAGCTGTAAAACCATCAAAAACCTAAATCACAACAACACAGAAACCGAACTAAAAACCCTAATTTTAGAGCAAGAACCAACAAAAAAAGAATATAAATCACTTAAAAAAACCCTAAAACACATAAAAGGGTTATCCGATTTCAAAATAATAAAAAAAGAAAACAAAGTACAACTAAACTTCAACCCCAACAAAATATCATACGAAGAAATTACATATAAAGTTAATGACTTAGGAATTAAACTAAAAACAAAAATAAATAACAAAAACAAAAAGCTAAAAGTTGTCGATTTCCAAGTGAATTACGACTAAAAACCCCTTGTCAGAGTTATACTAATAATCTAAAATATATCCTCGATGTTCCCCTGTAGCTCAGTTGGTAGAGCAAGCGGCTGTTAACCGCTTTGTCGTTGGTTCGAGTCCGACCGGGGGAGCCAAATTGACATTTCTGGCTTTTTAGACATCCCAACTAACATATCAAACGGCTTTTTGAACTCAAATTTGAGTTTTCCGTCTTTCAAAAACGAGTTCGAGAGTAGCATTTTTAAGAACTTTGCTTTTTGTTCAGGAACTTGCTTTTTAAAGAGATTTCGTGCCTGATTTGCCAGTTCGAAAGTTAAAACGCATCTATGCAGTATTTCATCGTTTTTTATCTCTATAGATGACAACTCTTCTCGTAGCTCTGCTATATCTTGTGTCCATTGGTTATAGCGTCCATTAAAGTATTCTTCATCAATAACACCTTTTAATTTGTCTTCATAAGCCTTATCTCTTAATGTTTCTATTTCCCTTATTCTTTTTATTAGAATAGGCTTTGTTTCATTGTACTGAGTAGAACGAGCTTGGTGTACTTTCAGTAAATACTGTTTTATTTTGCTAAACATATCTTCATTAACAGAAATATCACTTACAGCAGCTTCAAATAAGCTAAACAAGTTTTGTTCTTCCATATAGGGGTCAGGACACTTCTGTTTATAATGAGTGCATCTATAATAAATATATTCTTTAACCTTACCCGTGCTTTTAATTGTTTTCTTTTTACGTTCACCACAAATACTAAGCCCACAGTGGCCACATTTCATAACTCCACTTAAAAGTTTAGCTTTTCTAAGACAGCCAGCTTTACTTGGATCACGCATATTTTCTTGGACAGCATCATATTCTCTTTTAGTAATTATTGGTTCATAAGCACCTTTGTGCAGTTTTTCATCAAACCAAAAATAACCATAGTAGAAAGTGTTTTTTAAGATATGCTCAATAGTGCTTTTACTTCTAAATGGTTTTAATCCTACTAATTTTAACTTTTTATTGATCTCTTTGAATATAGAGAAATAGCTATTATTTCCTCTTAAAGCCATTTGCATTATTTCGGATATAAACGGTTTTTCTTCTTCGTTAATAACAACTATCTTGCGTTTATCTTTTGTTACATTTTTATAGCCAAAACCTGGCTTAAAAGGTGGCCAGCCACTTAACACTCTTTCCATTGTTCCTTTTTTGGATTCAACTTTTAGGTTATCAATGTAGTTTTCACCAACGGCTGCCATAACATTGTAAAGAAACTTATCTGTTGGTGATGTAGTTGCACTCAGTATTTTATTATCACGAGTGAAATGAAGCTCTTTTCTGTTATCTTTTTTTATAATCTCATGAATTTCAACCCAGTCTTTAAGACTCCTTGAACTTCTATCAAATTTATCAAAGATTAAAATATGAACACTATCAGAAGTCTTAAACTCTTCAAGAATTTTTCTATATCTTACCCTGTATTCAGATTTGGAAGCAGTTTCATCAAGTTTATAGATTTTATAAACAGCAATAGATTTTTCTTTAGTGTATTCTAAAGCTAATCTTTCTTGGGCTTCTAAAGAAAACCCTTCATCTTTTTGTTCTTTTGTAGATACTCTAAGTAAGAGAATCGCATTTTTATCTAACATCTTCATTTCCTTTCTGAATAGTATAGCGGGCCTTAATTATTTTTCAATAACCCCATTTGAACTCTCGAACCAGAATTGACCTGCCATTCGTAAAGAGTGTCAAAAGCTTCAACCAGATTAATAATAATCTGACGCACCTCATGCGTTGATAAGGTTTTTTTATATTTTTGTTCCCAATAATGTTTTTCATTTTCACAATACTCATCTGTAAAAATAATTTTAAAATCCAATGAATAGTCACCATCTTTTCAGCTAAAATTGACTTATGTCCGTGCCGTTTCGATTCGTTCATATTCATCCTTTATTTTCATTTTTAATCTTTACCTTGCGAATTCTGCGAATTTTGCGAACTCTCAGTTTTTTATTTTGCTCTTATATCTTCATTTAGCTTTAAAAACTCTATTATTTAGTTTATTAATCCTTTCTTTATAAAGCTTTGTTTGTTGCGAATCTCTGCGAATTCTTGCGAATATTAGTTTTCTTGTGTGCTAGCCGATAAAAACAACTCTACAGGTCGACCATTTCTTATTAACTTCATAACCTTTATATGCTTTTCCTTTATTAAGAATTTCAGAGCTGTTTTTAGCTTCTCTTTTGATAAATGCTTACCTGTTTTTAAATGGATTTCTGTTTTTGTAACACCTTCTTTTGAGCTTGTGACAGCCTCTAAAACTTTTTCTGCAACAGGGTCGCCAATAGCATCTCCAAATAAAAATCTGGCTGACGATTCACAATAGTTCCAAACAGCAAGAGCAGCTTTTAAATGCTGTATTTTTATAGCAGAGGATAAATCTAAAATAGCGTATATTAATGCAATTCTAACTACCTGCGCCTCTGCTCTTGAGATAATTGCCCCAAAAACTCCAGGTTTTGGCTCTGACAAGAAATGATAGAGCTTGGGCCATATTTTTTTTGCATCGGAACTAAACTGAATTCGCCGTTTACTTTTCGCAAACTCTACAGCATCCTTGATATGATTGGTTTCAATAGAAAAATCTACAGACAGGATATCACCGCCAAAAGGAAGCTCTTTTGATCTTTTAACATATGCCCACAAGAACCTGTTAGCAAAGCCATTGGTTGCATCAACTACAGTTATTTCTTTGGTTAATTCCAGTTGTGTAATGTGACCTATAACAGATACATGGGCATTAGTTGATTTAGCTGGATTATTTTTACTGGTAATACTTAAATCACCACGATCCCAGGCATTTCGTATAACAATACCCAGTGTATTACCTTCTCTCTTCTGTATTTTTAATAAAGAAACACCTTCTGTTTCAACTACAGTAAAACGTTTATCTGAAACGCCTTCATCTGCTAAGACTTCCTCTATTTTGCCGGTATCTCTATTCTTTTCCTTTTTATAGACCTGATCACGTACATTCCAGATAATAGCTTCACCACTGGCAAGCCCTGATTTTAAATTTTCTTTTAACCAGGTTTCATCAACATTTTTCAGGATATTTCTTGCGTGATCAAAAGCAGTTCCTTTTCTGGACTTGGAGGAATCACCTACAATTTGAACAAAAAGATTCGGGAAGTGCTTTGTAGCCTCAACCTGGTAATAACAATTACGACCAAAACAGTTGCCAACCATAGCTAAAAGCTGGATTAAAACAGCAAATGGATCACTTTCTGAGTGAGGTTCTATTTTTCTAATAATGTCACCAATTACCCCATACATAATGTCTTGATTTGCGTTTTTAGGTTCGGTCAACATATTATCCGAAATATCTGTATCTGAATCCGGGGTGCTGGTTGATTCGTAGCTATAGGCACTTATTATTAACTGGGTTACTTCTGAATCTGGTAGAGGTGGTTTGCAGTTCTTATTAGCAGTAAAGCATAATGTTGAGGCAGTTTCCTGATCTATGCCATTATTTCTGTACTGACAAGCTAAACGAAACAGAGTGTCGTTTCTTGCTCCTTCTTTTGCACCTTCTGAATATGCTTTTTGCATAATATCCTTATTTGGAGAAGATGAGCTGCCTTTCTGAGAGCAGATTAGTTCTATCAGCCACTTGGGCGCTGGGCTTAATCTTTTCTTTTCCATTTGTATTTTTCTCCTGATATGTGGTTGCTTGGTGGCATAACTGCATAGCCTCCATTCCCCCTTATATCCAAGCCGGAATATCCTGCAAAGTTTTGTTTGTTGCCTATGTTATAGTCTGTGGGATAGCAAAAATGATAATGTAAACCGCCTGATCCTGTTTCTACTATTCTATTGGATTCAAGCGCTCCATTATGCTGCTCTAGTTTCTTTAAAGACTCAAATCCTTTATTTTTTGGGTCAATATCAAGTATAAGTAAGCCAGATTCTTTGCCAGTGGCAGCAGCGATATTGGCATAAGGCCATTGTTTCCACCAGGACTTAATTATTTCTGAATCATTGCTTGCCCCATGACTGCCATTTCGATTTAAAGGGTGTTTTCCTTGTCTGTCACAATCCGGTTTTTTGCATGTACATTTCCCATTAACAACACCATGAACAGGAAGTATATAGTAGCCCTCTTTAATTAACTCCATGGCATAATCTAACATTGGCTTATCAATACTCATTTTTATTTCCCCCGTAAATCATTTGCTTAATAAGATTTTGTTTTTGGGTAAACTCCATAGGATTGACTTTGAGCTTGTTATCCCAAAGTTCCTGGATACGGTTTTCCAGCTCTTTGGTCTTGTTAAATTCAAAGACAATCCTTTTGGGGTTTGCTCTGTTTATATTTGTAGTTTCAAAACCAAAATATAAAAGAGTCGTTATTAAAAGATAATCACTTGTTTGATATATAGAATCGTTCATTACAATCCTCCTATTTATAAATATTCATAATGGACAATATTGTCCTGTTATCTTTTCTATGTTTGTCTAGGGAATTCTCTTTTGGTTTCTAATGAAGCCTCTGACTAATATTGTCAAAAAGGCGAAGTGTCTAATTTATTCTATATATTTTTTTGCTCTAAGCGGTTTAAAAAAACCTGGTTTCTAAATAATTCTCTAAGCTAACTAACCATGACTTAATTTTGGGGTGGCGTTAGCATATCTCGGTATTTGCTAATTTCTTTAATGTCTTCTTCGGTAAAGACACGATGCCCGTTTCTATTCTTATGGACATCTTTTACTTTTTCCTGGCCTATCCAGCGTAATAGTGTTGCTGTGCTGATTACCAGGGCTTTAGCGGCTGATGCTGTATTCATTTTTTCACCTCCGTTTTTATAAATTAACCAATCTGTATACTTTTTCATGATAACTATTGCAAAAGCACAATGTCAATAGTAATATTGTGAGTATACATATTTACTAATGTGTTTTTAATATACAGAAAGGATGAAGATAATGTTATTTGGAGAGCTACTAACCAAACTACGCAAAGTTTATAAAATTACAATGAGGGAGATAAGTGGTAAAGCCAAGGTTTCTACTCCTTTTTTGAAGATGATTGAAACCGGACAGCGTAACATCCCATCCGATGAAAAAATCTCAGAAATAGCCAAATCTTTTCAAGGGATTGTTCATGGGAAATACAATATATATAGAAATGACTACTATAGCTTATTAAAGCAAGCCTCCAGCTTTGAACTTAGTCTTTCAAAGCAAACAGAGTTTATCTGGTTTGTCCTCAGAAGCATATTTTTCGAATCCTATAGAGATTTTGATGAAACAGGAAAGGCTATCTTAAGTTCTTTTAATTTAGTTGCCTTAAGACATCCAATAGACAGTAAAATCCTTGATAATAGTTGCAAAGATAACCATATAGCATCTTCATACTATTATTTAGTTTTGAATTTATTTGATGATTTATCAAAGAGACCCATTAACGATCAACTTAAGATGCTTTCTCATTATGTAGACAACACTTTACTAAACTTTAAAACCCATGAAATAGACATACAATTTAGCAATCCTTGGTTAAAAGAAAAATATGCACAATTTCAACAGTACTTTAGGCCAAATCTTATAATACAAAGATTAGCCAAAGAGAATGTGAAATTGGATGACGAAGAAACCAAAGATAAAGAGAAAAGATTAGATGAATTGATGAATATGTTCAATCCAACCCAACTTAAGGAAGGAGATGATCTTGATTGAATTCATCTATATCGAAAATAAAACCAGTGTCCGAGGAGTATTGCAGCTTATCTATATTAAATAACAGGCTGATCTTTATTGGCGGTGAAGAACAGCTAGGAAAAGGCAAGCTACAGTATAAATACAACAAAAAACAAGGCTTTTTTGAAATAGCTTTAACACCTGGAGTAATAAGCTATATCGAGGGTTTGTATCCTAATATACAGTGTGATAAAACTGTACAGAATTACAAAAATATTTTTTATGACAAATTCCAATTATTTCTTAAATATGCAAAAACTAAAGAACTGGATCATACAGACAACATAAATATTCCAATAATTGATACTAAAGAGATAAACCTAATGCCCCATCAATACTTTGCAATCCATATGAATACCTTGTTATCAAGAGTTTTATGTATGGATGATATGGGATTAGGTAAGACATATGCCGCTATATACACTGCTTTAATAAAAAAACAGCAAGGTTGTAGGCGCTGCTTAATAGTATGCCCTAACAGCACTAAAACCACAGTTTGGGTTAAAGAAATCGAGAAAATCACAGATGTTAAATACTGTTTGCCTGAAGGTGGTGCTAATAAAAGAGAGCAAATCATACTTGATTTTATGAAGAAAAATGAAACAGATATTAACTACTATTTTCTTATTATTAATTATGAGATCGTTTGTAAGCATACAAATATTCTAAAACAGTTTGCGGATTACCAAATGCTGATTTTAGATGAAGCTCACTACGTTAAAACTATGAGTGCAAAACGCTCAAAAACCATTGCTAGAATAAGACCATGTTACAAACTCGGTTTAACCGGCACGCCATTAAGCAACCGGCCTGAAGATGCTTTTGGTGTATATGAACAGTTTTTACCACTGATTTTCAATAAAAACTTTGGTGCGTTTAGAGATAATTTTTGCAAGACCGAATCTGTAACTGGCTTTACCAAAGAAGGAAAAGAAGTCACAAGAAAAAGAATTAGCGGTTATAAAAACCTTAATTTTCTAAGCTCATTCTCCTATATGATAGGATATCGAAGAACTAAAACGGATACTTTATGTTTACCCCCCAAACAAAGGTACGAAATTACAGTTGATATGGAATATGACCAGGAAGCAATATACAAAGAAGTTGCTAATAATTTATATTCTGAAATAGAACTTATTGATGAAGGAACTATCGTTATTCAGGCAAGAGGAATTTTATCTAAACTAATTAAATTATCACAAATTGCAGATGGATTTGTTAAAGATGCACACGGTCAAAATTTCTGGCTGCCCAATAATAGCAAGATAATAGAATTAGATAACTTACTTAAGCACAAAGTGGAAAGTTTAGATAACAAGATCGTTATTTGGTGTAAGTTTACTGAGGTTTTTAACCAGTTAATGAAAAGATATCAAAAATACGGAGCTACAGGCATCAATGGCAGTATTAAAGCTAAAGATCGATCAGGAATTATAGATAATTTTCAAAATAATAAACAAACCAAAGTTTTTATCGGGCAAATAAATTCATGTGCTTGTGGAATTACCTTACATAGTGCTTCGCATATGGTTTTTTATGACAAAGCTATGCTATCTACTTCCAGTATTAGCCAAGCTGAAGATCGTTGCCATCGGATAGGCCAATTTTATCCTTGTAAAATTTATTCTTTGACTGCCATAGATACGATAGATGAACGCTGGAATACTATCTGGAAAGAAAAACAGGAAGCTATTAAAGCAGTTTTAGATGGGTTGGATTATGAGGAAAACAATAGTGAAGAGGATAGTTTTTTAGATAAGGTCAGCCAGTTTCTTACTAAAGAAGATTTTTTAAGGCTTACCAGTTATGAAAGAAAGAAGGTGAAACAATGATTAAAACCCAAGAACCAGTCACAAATAATAAACAAAACCTCCCAGGATTACCGGATTGGATATTCGAATATGATCTTTTGAGAGATACTTGCGAAACATCACTAGAAAATGTCTATCAAAGGTTAATAGATCATGCATATCCCAGCACTGTTTCATATGATTTTCACAAAGAGCCAGCACCAAGTATAGATATTATCACTACCAATAGTACACTTTCCTCAAAATACCCTAATGACATTGGAAAGATGTATTGCTCTTTTGATAAAAAAGTTTATGAGTTTTTAGAAGTTGCTATGCCATATATAGCTAAACGTGTTTTTTTGAAAGAAACTATTTACACAGCTCTTGTTATGCCGGTTGATTACATAAAAAGGGGGATTTTTTTATTACTTAAATTTCCTTTTAAAAATATTGGCAACTTTACTTTAGAAGAAATAAGAACTGGCTATAGAAACCCTAAATATACTTTTTTAATAAGTTCAGGAAAGTCACATTTAGAACCCCCGACATTCTACACAAAATTACAAATAGGCAGAAATCTATCTACAAAAGAAAAGTTTATTGCCGATAGAGTTAAAAATAAATTATCTGATCCTGAAATTAAAAGAATTTATTTAGAGGAAAAGGGCTTTACAGGTGATATCTAGTGCAGTCTCAGATCAAGAACTTGATTTTTTGGCTTTGGTTAAAGAAAACCTTTTAGAGCAAGAACAATTTGTTATAGGTAAACATACAGCCAGGCATCTTATTGTTAAATACAATAACCTTCGGAATCTTTTTGAGAATTTGAATAATCTTAATTCACAGTCTATTGCCCAAAAACTTTATACACATAAAAGCGAAGTAATTAACTTCAGGAATAATCTGCAAGAAGACTATCTTGACCCTGCCCAAAAGCTTTTGGTTTCTTTTTTTAAGGAAAAAATTAATGGAACACAAAATCAAACAAAAACTACAGAAATACAAAAAGATCCAAGCAACCAGTATTCAAACAGCAGCAATTCCGCAAAGGGCATTTACGCATCAATCAATCTAAAACAATTACAGGATTTACAGCCGCAATTAGAACAAGGCTTTGCCATAGACCTGGAAACCACTGGCATAGATATTCATAACGACCAAATTGTAGGTATCAGCATATCTGTAAAAGAAAAAGAAGCATATTATATACCTTTAAACGAATATATAGATGAAAAGGATAAATTCAACATAAATCCAGTACTTGAATACCTCAAACCGATACTGGAAGATGAGAATATTCCTAAATATACTCATAATGGCAAATATGAATATTGCATACTAAAGAACTATGGTATTGAGCTTAAAGGGATTGCTTTTGATACCCTAATTGCTAGCTATCTTCTTTATCCAGGTGAGAGATTAGGACTAAAAGAAGTTGTAAGGCGACTATTTGACTATGAAATGACTACCTATGAAGATGTAACCGGCAAAGGTAAAAGCCAAGTATCTTTTGATGATGTATCTTTGGATCATGCGACTGAATATGCTGGGGCAGATGCAGACTTCACTTTACGTTTAACCAATTTACTCAAAAAACAACTTGAAGAAAAAGGACTTACAACACTTAATAATGATATTGAATTACCGTTACAAACAGTTTTAGCAAAAATGGAATATGAAGGGGTGTCTATCGATATCCCTTATTTGGCTGAAATAAAAGCTGATTTTGAAAAACGAATAGAGGCACTAAGAAACCAAGTATTTCAAATTTCAGGTTATGATTTTAACCTTAATTCAACCCAGCAATTAGGCAAGTTGCTTTATGATGAATTAAAACTGCCTGCTCTAAAACAAACCAAGACTACACGTTCCACTGACTCAGAGACATTAGAGAAGCTTGTATCACATCACGAAATAGCTGCTATTATTTTTGAGTACAGAAAACTTGAAAAACTGCTTAATACCTATGTTAAAAAGTTGCCAGAACTGGTAAATCCAAAGACTAAAAAAATACACACATCTTTTAATCAAACAGTAACAGCAACCGGCAGGCTTTCATCTTCTAAACCTAATTTGCAAAATATCCCTATCCGCTCAGAAGATGGCTCAAAACTCAGAAAAGCAATTATTCCATCTAAAGGAAATAAGATGCTTGCTGTAGATTATTCTCAGATTGAGTTAAGAGTAATGGCGCATTTATGTAAAGACCAAACTATGGTAAAGACTTTTCAAAATAATGAGGATATCCACACTTGGACTGCTGCAACTATTGAAGATATAGCCATAAATGAAGTTACAAAAGATCAAAGAAGCCGTGCAAAAGCCGTAAATTTTGGCATTATTTATGGGATATCCAGTGTTGGTTTAGCACGAAATCTTAATATCTCCGAAGATGAAGCAGAAAAGATTATAGAAAATTACTTTACCAAATTTCCCAGAATAAAAGAGTTTATGAATAAAACCATTAGCTCAGCCAAGCAATTTGGTTATGTTAAAACCGAATTTGGCCGAATTAGACGCATTCCTCAGATAAGAGAACGGAATCGCTATAAACGATCCCAAGGTGAGCGTATGGCAATAAATACCAGGGTACAAGGCACGGCAGCCGATATTATTAAGCTGGCTATGGTTGGGGTGCAAAAAGCTATTGAACAAAAGGGCTTAAAATCCAGGCTTATTATTCAGGTTCACGATGAGCTTGTATTTGATGTTGTGCCAGGGGAAGAAAACATGCTTAAAGATTTGGTTAAAGATATTATGGAAAATGTGGTTGATTGGGATATTCCTGTTACTGTTGATATGGATATTGGGAGCAGTTGGCAGGATGCTAAGTAGTTTATTTATGAGTAGAAGTGAAAAATTGATATCAGCTATAATTTTTATCTTCGATGTTTTTTGTGTTTATAGTACAATGTAAACAACCATTCTAAAGATTGTTTTATAGTCAAGGGGGCCGGAGTATATTAGAGAAAGATAGCTAAAAAGGAGCGTATTTTGAGTGATTTTGAGAACAATAGTAACAAAAATACTCAAATGTATTTAGAAACAGAAAACCATCCACCATTAACACAAAATCCTACCCAGCAATTTGCAGATGAACTTGACATTGAGCTAAGGCAAGAAGCTTCAATAAAAATAGAAAATATCCCTAAAAGAGTTATTAAGGCTGAGGATGTTGCTTTTAAGATTATTCATAAAGAACCACATCAAGAAACAGATATTAACCCAAGTATAGCTGGCTCCACAAAAGATGAGTATATCCTAAGTACGAAAGATGAATTAGATAGGTTAGAAAACAAATTCAATATTTATGAATCTCTTAAACAATTAAAGCTACTTGGTTTTGAGGATGGCATGAGTTTTGTTGATATTGGTATAGGTAGTGGGAAAATGACTAGGATGGTAGCCGAGTATTTTTCTAAAAGCAAAACTATCATTGGTGTAGATATTAACGATTCCTTTCTTGAATTCGCAAAGAGTAAAGCAAAAAACAATAACCTTGAGCAAATAGAATATATGCAGGGAAATATATACAAGCTTCCACTAAAAGATAATTCTGTAGATTTTGTATGGAGCAGATTTGTATTTGAATATTTAAAAGACCCATTGTTAGCTTTAAAAGAAATAAGGAGAGTTTTAAAAAAAGGTGGCATTGTTGCCATAGGAGATTTAGATGGAAACTGTTTAAATCATTATCCGTTATCAGAAAAGCTCGAAAACGATATTAATTTTATTATCAAACTATTATCCCAAAAAGGGTTTGATCCGTTTGTTGGCAGGAAACTTTATAGTTATCTAAAAGAAACTTCATTTAATCAAATTAAAACATTTCTATTTCCTTATCATATGATAGCTGGGAAACCTAATAAAAATGACCTGGATAATTGGAGTAGTAAACTTTTAAATATAAAAAAATATTCAACTTCAAGCTTTGATGTATCCACAGAATATATCGAGAAAGCGATAGATGATTTTTTAACTATGATAAAAGATGAAAACGTATTTACTTATAGTACTTTAATTTTTGCAAAAGGTATAAAATAAGGGGGCATTAATTTAACAGTGAAATTAGAACTAGAGACTAAATATGATATTTCCTTTGATTTAAAAGAAATAACAAATAATCAATCAGATTTAGGTTTATTACTTTGGAATTTTTATTTAGATTCACAGTTTATATATCCAGAAAAATTATCTTTGTTAGAACCAAACAAAGAAGAGGTAATTAACACTTTTAATAAGCTCTTAATAAGCTCTAGCAATACAGTTAAATATTGTTTTGTTTTAAGAGATAAAGCCATAGTGGGGTCCATGATGACTATACAATATACAAATGACACCTGGGTAATTCAACACCTTGCTGTTTTACCAAAATACAGAAAAACAGCAGTAATAAAAATGCTGTTGCTATCAATAAACGAATGGATGATTAAAAATTCTAAAATGTTATTTTTTCAGAATTATTTTCAACCTAAAACCAAAGTTGCGTATAAAACATTTAAGTCTATGTATAAATTTTCTCAAGCAGAAAATCATATGAGCTTAATGACATTGGGATATTTTTTTAATAACAATGAGGAAATTAATAACGATGATTCAGATATATCTATTTCTGATTTAACCCAAAATAATTACTCTAAAATATTCAAACAATTAACTCAAAAATATCATACTACATACTGTGAAGCACTTGGCTTAAAAAAGGATAGATTTGATATAGATAAAGCAGTTAAAAACTTTGCTAACTTAGGATTAACAAGGGGCCGTAAGTATATTGTTATTAAGATAAAAGAAGATTGTATTGCTGTTGCAGTTATAGACTCATCAACAGTTGGAATAAACTTATCGTATTTTTTTGATTGTATTCATCTTTTAATTATCGATGATTCTTTTATTGAAAGCACGGTGCAAGCAATAAATTCGGTTTTGTGTGAGTATAACAAAGATATTCCTATACTTATTGAGAATAAATATTCAAGCGAAGTTGTAAAAATGGGTTTTACTAAAAAAAGAACGTATATGCTTTATAATTTATCCAGTAAAAATGATATGTTTAAATCTATGTATAATAATTTAAATAAAGAAAATAGGAAGTTTATTAGCAATGACTAGTTTACTTATAAGAGATTATTTAATCTTTTTGGCTGGCATTTTAGATATTTTAATTGGTTTTTTTGTTTTTCTAAAAGATTACAAGCAACCAAGGAATCGTGCCTTTTTATTTTTTACTGTTTCTATTGGAATATGGTCTATTAGTCTTGCTTGTTTTTTTATTAGTAAAAACCTTATATATGCTAGATTTTGGATTTTGCTTGTAACTGCTTCTCTTATAACAATATCAACTAGTTTCTTTTTATTAAGCAAGGCTGTCACTACTAAGCATTTCATTCAGAAAAAAATCGTTTCTCTGATATTATTTGTAGCTCTTTTACTGAGTGCTGTTGCTGTATTTATATTGCCTCAGTTTTTTATAAAAGAAGTTATCTCACATTACTGGGGAAAAGAAAGCATTTTAGGAATTGGTTATTATCTTTATTCTTTGTTTTATGGTCTAGCTGTAAGCATTTCTTTTTACAAGCTTTATCGAAGCTTTAAGAATAAAACTTTATCAGCCAAAGAAAAAAACATTAATAAATTTCTCTTTTACAGTATGATTGCAGCTATTGGTTTTGGCTCAATCTTTGACTGGTTATTTCCTCTACTAAACTATTATAAATTTATTTGGGTAGGCCCCTATTCTTTATTCATTGTAGTATTTACTATGTCTTATGCAATAACAAAAAAACAACTGTTTAACATATCAGTAGTCATAAAAAAAGTACCATCCTACATTATAACCTCAATATTTATTGCTCCAGTGTTTTTATTGTCCGCATACTATACTCATAGTGATCTGCAACTATTGTTAGTAACAATGTCAGTATTAGGGCTTGTAGTCGCTTTTATTGGTAAACCATTACAAGAATTTCTTATTACTACAGCTAAACATATTGTTACCAAAGGTTACTATGATGCTGAATCTTTACTAAAACAAATCCCTAAAAAGGTTCAACACTTAAAAAACAGAGAAGCAATATTTGAGGCTATTGTGATGGAGTTAGATAAAGCTATTCAGTTTGAAGATATCTCTGTTTTGCTTGCAGGAAGAAGCCAAAAAGAAGATAGCTGCTTGGAAAGGTATATATTGAAAAAACAAACAGCTAAGGGGCTTGTTCAGGATGATTCTATAACAGTATCACCAGACAGTAATTTCATTGCTCAAATTAAAGACACTTACGAACTTCTCTTATTTAATAAACTTGAAAGCGAATTACAAGATGAAGCCAAACTATTATTTGACTCTAATTCAAAAAACGTATTTCTACCCTTCAAATCACCTGAGTTGCTAGAAGCAGTTATAGTGTTGGGAGAGCGTAGCAATGGCGTTGCCTTAAAAACCAAGGATATTGATTTTTTTAATGCCTTAATCTCAATTATCAATGTCTTTTTATTCAGATTAACACCTTATGAAATAATCCAAGACGAATTTGAAAGAAATAAGAAAAAACTGTTTGATATAGAGAAAAAAGCTATTCTTTCCGAGCGCATATCTTCAATGATGAATTTAATCCAGGAGTATAACCACGAAATAAGGACACCACTTCAAGTTATTTTGACTAATGTAGAAAGACTAAAAAACAAAGAAACCTCTGAATTTGAAGACCGTAAAAGCAAGATGCTTCACGCTATTGATAAAATTAGCGATATCGTAGGTACTACACTAAGGCTTTCCGGTGAAAGCCAATGGAAACGCAATGAAAAAGCTATTAACATCACCCCTTTTCTAAACGATATTATTAAAGGATATCCCTTCCCTGAAAGCATTAAGGTGATGATTAACGCATCTGTGCCCAACAATATTTCTATTCTAGGTGATGAAAGAGATTTGCCATTTATTTTTAATAATCTTTTTAAGAATGCTTGTGAAGCGATGACAGAAGGCGGAACTATTACAGTAACAACAGAAAGCAATGAAGATACTATTTTTATAAAAGTAGCTGATACTGGTATAGGTATAGAGGAAGACAAGCTAAACAACATATGGAATCCATTTACCAGTAGACACGTAACTAAAGGACGAGGATTAGGTTTAAGTATAGCTTTTAGAATTGTGGGGGAGCATTCCGGTAATATCGAAGTTGAAAGTAAAGTTGGTAAGGGTTCTCTATTTACAGTCTCTTTGCCTATTCATAAATCCTAGCAAGCAATCAGATTATTTGTTTTGTTCGTTGAGCTTTTGAAAATGCTCTCTGGAAGAGTAACCGGCTTCTCTGGTTCGTTTAGCTAATACCTCAGCCTCTTTTTTATCCAATACCTTTACTAAAGCATCCAATAGAGGTTTAGTTCTTAATGGTTTTTTCAAGTATGTGCAAACAAGCCCTCTTGTAACATCTGTAGCTCTTGCCCATTTTTCTTCATCTTCATAGGCACTTAAAAGTATCACAGGTACTAAGTTAAACCTTTCCTTTTTACGCCATTCTTGCAAAAAAGTTAAGCCATCTTTACCTGGCATTTTGATATCTAAAATGATGCAGTCGATCTTATTTTTTTGAAACAAGCCAAAAAAGCTTCTTTTCTTTGATAATCTTTCAGAAGCTTTTGCAGCATTTTGGGCAGTGACAACTTTGTATTTTGGATACATAACTAAAACATCTTCACGTGGATTACTAATACGTTCACCGGATTTATTTTCAATATCACCATACTCAAAACCTGATCTATCAACTGATACTTTAAACTCTTCCTCAATAACAGATTGGTCGTTTTTATTAGCAACTTCAACCTTGTAAATTATGTAATAATCTTTCCATTCTTTATGATAAATAAAATCAGCAGTGCTTTTTTTTATAATGCCTTCTTTGATATTACCTTTTTTATCTTTATATTGAATCCCAAGCCCCGAAAGAACATCATTATATTCTTCAAATAACCTTCCATAATATTCAGGTAAACAATACAAGAGGCTTTTATAGTTATATTCACCTTCTAATATTTCGGTTAATGATTCCAGAATATGAGGATCATCATCTACGAGCAAAACTGAATATGCGCCATCATTTGGAAGCTTCTTTTTATCAAGAAATTCGGTGCAGTCGGGAATTGCATTTCTTTTTTCTAACAGCTCCATTTGCATGCCAAAGCTATCTTTATTAATTAAAACCCTATGCAATGTATCCAGTAATTCTTCTTCTCGTAATGGCTTTTTCAAATATTCAACCAGCATTCCTTTAACAACGCTAATAGCAGCACCCCACTTATCAGCATCTTCGTAAGCAGATAAGAATAGTACTGGTATTCTATACATAAGAGGAACAAGCTCACCTGGCCCCTCTATTGTTCGCCATCTTCTTAGAAATTCTATACCATCCATATCTGGCATCTTGATATCAAGTATTATGCAATCGACTTTATTTTTCATTAACCCGGCTGCTGATTTATGTTTGTTTAGTTGATGTAATCCTTCATAGCCGTTTTTGGCAGTCAAAATTTTGTACTTACCATCACTAAATAGAATTTCTTTCAGGGTATCCTGCATTGCCGAATCATCTTCTATTATTAGAATTGTATATTTTCTAGTCATCATAAGTTTTACCCCAATTTTGATATACTAGCTTCAAATCTTCTTTTAGCACGTATATTCTCCAAAATCTTATGCCATTCAAAAAAACTACGATAGGCGCTTTTATCAAGCCATAAATAAGATAAAAAGGGAGAAAACAAACAAAAGCTAGTAGTACAAATATAAAATGAAGTATTAGGCTAGATTCTTTTAACTTTATTTTTTTGCTGCTACCGGTTAAGTAGTTTTTGTTTCTCATAGCCTCTGAATTAACAGCGGTGAAATAATAATTTCGCAAAGACCTTAAAGGGGCATATTTTCTTTTAGCAATGCTATCCTCCATAAATATTTTGGATTTTTGAATAGCACCAAAAAAAGAGCCATATACACCAAGCCATAAACCATATACAACCGACCAGATCAAAAGAAAAGGAATATAAAGAATGTAAGATAGTATTTTTATAATCATATTAATATAATCGCCCTTTATAAAATTATCATATATTAGTGGTCTGTCGTCTAGTAATAATCTACAGCTACATAGTTATAATTCCCATTTTTATTGGGTTTTAAACGTTTTGAAAGGCTGTATCTGGAATTATACACCAAATGAAATATGACTTTCTCCCCAAAAAAACCAAAACAAGCTAAACAGCATTATCAGTAGTATTATTTTCCAATTATTCCATTTGGTTTGATTTCTAAAATATGTTTTTCCTGTACGATAAAATCCATATATATATAATGAACCACCTATAGTATGAACTACTTGAGTAAAGCCAAACCAAATAGATATTCCACTTAGCCCATAATTACTTATCATTTGTAATAATTGTTTGATTTGCCATAAAAAAGGAGTTATAGGTCCAAACAGTAAACGAACAAAGCTTTTACTCCAAAAGTGATTTATTTGAAAGTAACTTAAATCTCTAAAAATTAGGGACGGCCAAAAAGATAAAGAAATTAGAAAAACAAATACTGATAATCCTACAAATATAAATATCTTTAATGCTGTTTCTTTATCAAATCTTAAGCTATTCATGGTTTTTCCCATTGTCCTGTTTTGGGATTTTCCTTATAGCCTACACGCTTTAATCCTTCTCTCCCTTTCCAAGTTTCAGCCATAGCTTTAATTCTTTGCTCTCTAGTAGTGGTATCTTGAGGGGAATTGCCTTTTTCAATCCACCAATCTACATCGACAGACAAATGACCTTCTAATTTTTCAGGGTTTAAAGTGTGGTCTACAAGACCAGTGGGAGGAGGAACATAATCATAACTACCAGCATTTTCCGGTGTATTATTTTTCTGTCCTTTACTATCATATACAACTTGTTGCCCTGTTTTTGTCCCAACGCCTCTATATTCTACATTTCCATTTTTACCAACATTATGTGCCGGCGACGCATTAGGGCCATCCCAGTTTTTCTTTTCATTAGCTTCCAAAGATTGTTGCGTATTTGGATTGGTTTCGTCTTCAAAGACACGCCTATGAAAGTGAGTGATATCTTTCTGTTCATCGCTTAAGTTATTCCAATATTCTTCATTTACAGCTCCTTCTTCATAAGGTGGTTTCCAAATGTTTCCATCTTCGTCTACTGTGCCTATTTGTATCTTTTCACCAGGTTTTGGTTTAACAACAACAGACCTTTCATTAATTTTTGCCATTTCCGAGGCATCTTTATCTGTTCCGTAGTAATTATTTACTTCTTTAGTAATACTTATCAACGTATCGCCTTTTTCAACTTCTCCCGTTTTTATAATATAAGGCTGCGCATCCTTGACCTCATCAGCCCCTTTATTTCCTTCTGCAAGAATTAAATTGTGATTTTCTATTTGCTGATTAGTGACAGGAGCATAACTACCATCTTTATTTTCCTGCGCTGGTCCTTTAAAAAACTGCTCCTGCTCAAATGCTTGTTTAGCAAATTCATTATTTGCAGCAGCTTCTTTATCATATTTTGTAGAAACTCCGTCTGGAGTATCATTTTTAACACCTTTTTCTGCTAGATCATGCCTTTTTGCTTCTTGGCCTATTGCTCTTATAAATTTGTCGTCTTTTTCAATATTATCTTTTTCAAAAAAGATATCATTCTTTTTCTTATCTCCGTCAGTAATTGCTATCGTTTCATTTTTTGGTAAGCCTTTTTCATCAATCGGTTTTTTTAATTCTGTATCATCAAACATATGCACATTGGCTTTATCAATACCCCTCACTTCGGTATAACCATCCATATACTTTTTCGCAGCAGCTTTCCTATCAGTTAAACTGTAATCATCTGGATTTCTAAGGACATTCATTTCTTCAGGCGTTAAACGAGATAAACCTTCTCTATGTGCGGTCTTATTATTGTAATCATCACCCACTTTACCTAGATCAAGCCCATTTTTAGCTACGCTACCGCCTAAATCCTCCGCTGCATTCTTAACTCTTCCAGATGCCTTCACAGCATTTTCTGGTAACTCTACTATCGACTCAATATCTTCTTGCAGAGCCTTTTGTGCATTCATTAAATACCTGGCAGATATAGAATTGCTACAAAAAACAATTATTGCCAGTATTAAACTAAAATTAATAACAGATTTTTTTATATTTATCATTTTTCCCCTCCATATTAATATTCATCTTCATTTACTAACCCTTTTTAATTATTAGACATATATTAGCATATCCACTGTTAAACAGTTCAAGATAAGCTATAAAACGCTAGCCCCACTATTTTTTTCAGCTTCAATTTCTTTTAATTTCTTTCTGATTGTTTCCAGGTACTTTTCCTCATAGCCATCTGGCCTTTTCTGCCACCCCATATCTTCTGCCATATAGGTATGTTTCCAGTATTGAGATTCAAGCCAATCTTGATATTTGTTTTCTGAATCACTAATATCTTTTCCTTTTGATAAAGCTAATTCATGGTTAAACATTGCACCATAGATAGCACCTTTATTGTAAATAGCCCCCGGATTTTTAGGATAATGTTTTATAACCAAATCACAGACATACATTGCTTTTTGAAGCTGATCTGTTTCTAAATACCAATATATCAATAAATTTAACAAGGAAGCTACAGACTCTTTCTTTGTTAGCGGTTGAAGATATAGTTTTTTTTTCACAGCTTTTTCTGATATGTGTTGTTTTTCAATATATAAGTCATTGCCATATAGATTCCCATCATCTGTAGTTTCTATATTCCATACTTTCCCGCTTTTACCTATTACTTGTACTAAAGTATGTTCAGGGGCATTTGCTAGAAAAGCATTAATTCCTAGCCTTTTTGCTAAACTATAATATAAAACTGGCATCGAAACACAGTTTCCTCTTTTCGTATTAATATACGTAGAAAGAAGATGTGGTTTTATATTAGGATTAAACGGAAGGTCAGGATCATAGCGATATTTTTTGTGATTATTCCATATACCTTTCTCGTATAAATGCATGTGTAGTTTTTTTATAGCATGGCGCTTTTTTTTAGAACCTGGCTTTTTATCTGGGATAGCTTTTATTTTTTCTATCAGAGTATCTATTTTTTCAAGGTAATAATCAATGTTTATAGAAGGATCAATAACCTTATCAATAGTTAATTTAGCCTTTGCAATATCAATTTCTTCTTCAGGTAACTCTAAAATACGTTCTATTTCTTCTAGCTTGAAATCCTTGCTTGTTAATTCTTCTTTCATTCTTTTAGTTACTTCTATATATTCTTGTTTTTCTTCTCTCGTTTTTTTACGCCAGCCTAGCACTTCAGCTTTTTTTAGGTATTTATTCCGTTTTTCTCTTAACCACTCAACATATTCAACATTTTTGGTTCCGGTTAGAGTTTTGGTGTCTCTGGAATCAAATTCATAGTCGGCAGCAGAATGAAATATACCCGCTTTATTAGATAGAGCTTTTGCATTTTTTGGATAGTATTTTAGAGATAAATCACATACATCTATAGCTGTTTGAAATTTATTATTTTTCCCATAAAAAACAGATGCTTGTGCAAGCAAAACAGAAACAGCCTCTTTGTTAGTCAAAGGTCTTAAATATAGTCCATTATCTAAGGCTTTTTGAGATATAGTAAATTCCTTTATATAATAATCCCTTGTGTATACACATCCTTTATATGTTGGATCACAATGTGCATATTTGCCACCTTTTTGCATAGCCATCAGAAAAATGTGATTAGGTGCTTTTGCCAAATAGAAAGCATAATTAAAACTTCTTGCTATCGAATAATATAAAATCGGCATCGATGTGCAATTCCCTTTTTTTGTGTCCAAGTATGTAGATAGAAGATTATTCTTAAGATCTTTGCAGGTAGGGTCATTCAAATTATATGAATAGACCTTGTAGTTGTTCCAAGGACCTTTTTTATAAAGATATGTATTTATAGCTTTGCAATCAGGTCTCTCAGTACCTGCAAGCTCTTTAATGTCATTTACTATTTGGTCTATTTTAGCAAGATATTGGTCAATATTTATGGAAGGATCAACTATTTTATCAATAGTTAGTTTAGCTCTAGCAATGTTAATTTCTTCTTCAGGTAATTCTAAAATACGTTCTATTTCTTTTAAGTCAATTTTGCTATCCGCAAAAACACAACTTAGGTGAAGCAAGAAAATTAGAAGAACTACTATGCACTTTTTAATCATAAAACTATTTTACGCATTGCTTAAATTTTTTCAACAGGTTTGCCAAAATAGAATTTTTAAAATTCACTATTATGGATTGTACAATCACATTGTGTGATGTCCAGCACCAACCTGATTTTTTAAAATGGGAATTTTGTTTGCGCAAATATTACCCCCTTCCTAATAACAGTTACTTGAGACTATTTTACCAAAATAATCTTGAACGTCTATATATAAATAAAAAGCCAAGCAAAAAACTAAAGATATCTTTTTTTCTGATTTTTTATTTAGCAAGCTTAGAAACTATAAGATTATGGAAGCTTTCATAGTTATCCATATCATTAAGTTCATTTGTAACCAGCCATTGATCTTGAGGCCAGTAGTCCGAAGGATATACATACCAACTATCTGAAATAAGCTCTGTGGGATAGCCTAATTCCTCCATCCTGGAGCGACTAGGTCTAATTGAAAATCCAGTATATTTTTCCTCAACATAGTCTGCAACCAAAAGTTCGATAATATTTTTTGTTAAAGTAGAATCTGGTTTTTGCTTGTAGTACCAAGCTCCAAACATCTTAAGATAACTATACATTGATCGGATGAAATGAGGGTATTCTTTTGTTCGCTCTTTAAACTTTTTATATAAGTCGCAAAATTGAGTGATAAACTCATCTTTTGCTAAGATTATTGCTTCACTCGGATATTTTTTTGAAAAATAAACTAAAAAGGCAAATACTGGAGATATCTTGAATAGATATTTATAGCCATTTTGAGAGTTTGGATCGTGCCAAGATAAAGTATATAAAGAATCTTTTACAACAGTTTTGAGTAATTTTTTTGAGTTCTCTAAAATAGGTAAATAACCTTCACTTTCTAATTGCTTGGTATCCAAATCATTGATTTTTTCTTGAAGCTTATTATTATGGATAATTGTTGTGTAAATAATTTCTGAAAATACAAGAAAAAACTCATAAGAATAAGCATATCCTTTTTCTATGCGAGAAGAAGAAATTCGTCTTAATGTACTAGAAATGGAAATGGCGTTGTGTAGAAAAGAGTTATAAAGTCGGTTATTGCCAAAGCCAGTATTTAACATATGAGCAAAGATATCCGCTAAATTTCCATCACACCATAGTGAACCAACCAATGGAGCTACTATTGTTTGATAAGAATATGAATCAATTTCAACACTGTTTACACTCTTTAATATATCTTCCATATCCTCTAAAACCTTAGAGAAATTTATGTCGTCAATCCAACCGGATTCTTTAGCTGAATTTATCAAAGCTATAAGCATTCTGGTTAATCCAAAAATACTGTTTTGACATAAGACTCCAGGCCAAACACCTGGAATTTTACCTAGCATTACTCCAATTTCTCTTAATGAATTAGCATTGTGATATATAGCTGTTGTAAACGCTTTGTTTGATATTAGTAAGCAACCAAGATCATATATTGATTTAATAGCATCACTAGGGGCAGATGTATGTTTCAGGTGAATACATTTATAAACTGTGTCTTTTTGGAATTTCACCCAACTGTATACTAAGCCATTTTCATTTCTTCTTAGTTGGGTTTTTGTAGATATTAAGCAGTTTGCTCCTATGTTATGAATTGTACCCACTAGGAGCATATTATAGTCTTGTTGAGGATGTTGAATTATTTGATTTTGTACCATATTAAACTGACTAACAATATGACCTAAGTAGCTATCATTCATACCTTGGTAATTTTGCCTTCTTTTTAAGTATTTTGAAGTTATTTCTTCAATGGCTGCTAAACAGCACCTAAAAATATCACGTTTATCGTCTATCAATGATTTTCGCATAACTTCAAAAATTGGCTCTACAGAAGTATTTAGTTGGTTGACTATATTTTTATCAACATCTAAAGGCATGCTTTGTTTAAAAGATTCCACTGGATCATATTTGCCAATAATCCATATCTGAATCCATTGAAAAATAGAATGTAATTTATTCGTTTCTATTGGCGCATCTCTATCTATAAAAGGGGCCTTTTTTATTTTTTTAACTATGTTTTTAGCTTGTATTGATAAAATGGAAGCCAGATTACTAGGATTAATGAAATTTATAAAATGAAAGCTAATATATAGTATCGAAATAATGAAATAAACTAATGAATAATAAGAAATAGCTTCAAACTGTTCATTTGTACCAAAATATATAAAGCTTGACAGTATTAACAAATAAGACCAAGTGTAGACTATTATCCATAGAAATACTTTATTAAGTAAAAAGTGTTTTAAAAAAAGAACTGAGTACTTTTGGATATTTCTTATTACAAGACCAGAGATTGTAAGCAAAATAGCAAAAATCGTTAATACTGAAGTAAAGCTTAATCCAATCAAACTAGTAGGTGTTTTTAGTTGATCAATACTCTTAAGCCCTTCTATAAAGTACGGATAGCATAAATAGAAGTAAGTAATAGTTATAAAAAAATATAACCAATTTAAGTTTTGGATTCTAAAAAGCTTATTTTTTATTTTGCGTAATAGGAAAGTTAAGAAACTTATTAAGTTTATAATGTAATAGTTTGTATTTTTATTTTTTATCCTGCTTATGATTTCAACTAATGCACTACAAATAATAAATATACCTAAAAAAACCTTGGGCATATGGTTATATAACTTGAAAGCAATGAGGATTTCCTTTAGTAAGATAGAAAGAAATATAGCTACAAAAAGATGTGTAAGGTTTTTTATTATTTGAGTTTTCAGAGAGTAAATATTTAAGAACATTAGCTTAACTTCATTCTTCTATAAACAAGAAAAGTATCATAAAACATAGCCATTAATGATACGGTAATCCAAGCAGCCAAAACATATTTCCAACTTATGCCACTGAACCAATCATATTTCAGTATTCCAAAATGAGAAAAAACACGTAGAAGTAAAAGCGATATTAAGAATGATAAAAAAATAGAAGCTACTGAAACAGAGATCAATGACAATAAAAAAACATAATCTACTTTTTTTTGCTTAGACATAACAAATAATATTATCTGCTTACCGTAGAACTTAGCAAGATTGAATAATAATAAGTGTTCAAAAATTGGCTATTTAGCTCTATGTGGTGTGTCCACCACCTGCCTATGATTTAAAAACTGGGATTCCCGCTAGCGTAAACCCCGCCCCCCTCATTTATAATTTAGGTTTGAATTTCAACTCATAGTTAATAGCTTCAGCTATTTTTTTGGCCGTATCATACCTTATAGATCGGCGTGAAAGCATATTAGATAAACTTGCTTCTGATATACCAATAGCTTCTGCAACCTTTTTAAGGTCATAACCTGCCTCATAGATAGCAGCTTTTATTTCGTTCTTAACATCCATGTGTATAATACTATCATTAAGTTTATAAATATACAAATACATAGGTTTTCCATTGACATAATATATGTTTTCATATATTATGCTATTTTAACATTAATAATAAATGGAGGTGATTTGTATAAAGGTATTTATTTTAATCGAGGCCACCGGCCACCAAACTCATTAAACGCCGCAAGCATTAAATAAGGAGGACAACCGATGACAGTAAGTCAATATATGACAAAAGCCCAGATTTTTGAAGGGCTGGAAAATTATTCAAAGCCAACACAGCTTGGCTGGAATACCTGGCAATATCATAACTCTAATAATGAAAGAGTTATTCGTTATACAAGGACTGATATTGTTAAGATCAAACCTAATGGGGATATTATTCTTAACTCTGGTGGTTGGCAAACAGTAACAACCAAAAGAAAAATGAACCAGTATTTGCCTTCGGGATTCTATTTATACCAATCTAAGTTTGAATGGTTTATTAATGATGTTCCATTTATTGATGGAATTAAGATTATGTTTGATGGCAAAGTTATTCAAGGCAAGGGGGAATAATTATGCTAGCAAGAATGATTAGATACATCATTGAAGAACTAGAAAAAAATGAAGCAGATATATTGGCCTTTATTCTGGCTTTACCATTCATAATTATGTTTTTGATAATTATGCTTCATTTCTTCCCGTGTAATTAAAGGATTTAGAGCCAATGTCAAAGAAAACGTATTATATGAATTTAGTTAGTCAGTATCTGCTTAAAGAAAAGCTGCCTTTTCTCATACAGATATCGCTTAGTAAAAACGGTCGTTTTCTTTGACACTTAAACAATATAAATAATTGGAGGTAAAACAATGATCTACGGATATATAAGAGTAAGTACCGATAAGCAAAACACAGAAAACCAACGCTTTGAAATTCTAAAATATGCTGACACAAAAAAACTGGTTATTAATAATTGGGTTGAAGAAACAATATCCAGCAGGAAAAAGATTGAAGATCGTAAACTTGGTGATTTAATCAATAAATTAGAACAGGGCGATATAATAATAATGACCGAACTTAGCCGGATGGGGCGTAGCCTGCTTGAGATTATGAGCATACTTCATAACCTCATGAACAGAAATGTAAAGGTATTTACTACAAAAGAAAATTACGAGCTGGGTAATAACATTAATTCTCAAGTTCTGGCATTTGCCTTTGGCTTGTCTGCTCAAATTGAAAGGGATATGATTTCACAAAGAACAAAAGAAGCTTTAGCCAGGCATAAAGCTGAAGGTAAAAAGCTGGGTAGACCAAAAGGCCGGTTATCTCAGAACACAAAACTTACTGGCAAAGAAAACCAGATCACAGAACTATTAGCTAAAAAGGTTCCTGTTGCTGCTATTGCTAGGATACTTGATGTGAATAGAGGAACTTTAACTCACTTGATTAAAACTAGGAAATTAATAATAGCTTAATCTGAATATCCTTTTTGGTCAGCTCAAATTTGAGCTGGCATCAAAGGGAGTCGGTATTACTGGATAGCTTTCCCAAAATTCTATTTATCGAACCTAAATCTAAAACAAATCGGTAAAACCTATTTTAACTAGTTACTCTTTTAGCTTCAACCCATTGATAAAAACTAAATTATCAAATCCATAATTCTGATCAATAATATTTACAGAAAATATTTTTTCAAAATAAAGAACACACGGTGCCAGTTAAGGTGCTGAATTGGAGGTTAAAAATGAACAAAAGCAAGCAAATACCACAAGATAAATTGGAGCAATACGCCCAATCTAGCCTTAAAGATAAGCAAAAAGGTAGTCGTGGCCCTAAAACATTAGAGGGAAAAATGAAATCTTTGGCAAATCTTAGAAAAAAGCCCAAAAAGGCAATAATTTTAAAAGTAGCTAAAAGGAAATCGGATTTTGATTTCACTTTTAACTGCATAGATAAGGAAAAAAACTACACTAAAAATCAGAAAAAACATTACATCCAAAGGTTTAATGAAATTGTGAAGTATATGAAACGCTCTACTGATCTGTCTATTTCTGTTGTACATAACCTACTTTTGCTTGAAATTGATATTAAGAATTTATTTAGGTTATTGGCTAATCATGAAAACAGTTTTGAGACTAGTGCAGAAATAAGAAAAGTGTTGCTGAAAAATATTGAGGCACATCGGAAGCTTTTTAATTCTCTTAATCCTGACCAATACGGCAGACAAACGCATTGCCATATGAAATATTAGTAAAAAATTATCCGCTGATCGGTAAAAACTCTAAAATTCGCAACAATTCGCAAGAGTTCGCAAAGCATAAAAGCACTTTAAAGATAGCATTTTGAGGCCAAGTCTGTACTTAGAAAGCCTAAAGTTCGCAGAATTCGCAAAATTCGCAGGTTTAGACATTTTCTTTTTCAAAAGCTATTCAAATAAACAGCACTCTTTATTCAAAAAATGATTCCTAAATCATTCAATAATTTCAAAATTCATTAATATTCTTAGTCAGGGTATAATATAAAATAATTTTAAAAAGCAGAACACGCACTGCTACTTATGGAGGTGTATTTCGTAATGCAAAGACAAATTGCAGACGAGAAACTAACTGAGTACACCAGAGAATACCTTGAGAAATATCCAGAGATTAAAAGAGGTCCTAAAACACCGGAAGGTATTGCTAACTCAGCAAAGAACCTTGTAAGAAAAAAAGGATATGGAAATAAGAAGACCTTAGATAAGCACTTTGTTTTTGAGCTTAGTTCTTTAGATAAAGATAAGAACTATTCCAATGAACAACAACTTTTCTTTAAGAACAGGCATAAAAGATTTACTGAAAATCTTAAAGAGGTTGATCCATATTATGAAAGTTTGATTCATTTTATTATTTTGCAAGAACTACAAATGAAGCAGCATTATAGAGTGTTGAACAGTGCTTGTATTAAGCCTAATGAAATTGAGCGTGTCCAAAAGTTACTTAACCAGTGTATGGATGCTTATAATAAACTGTTTGATATGTTGAACAGACAAAATACTAAAATTAATATGGAGCTTAAAGGTGAGCTTGATAAAAATAAAGAAGATCAAGCTAATTCATCCAAAAAACATATTAAAATGGATAGAGAAGTATATTTTAGAAAATTTTATCTTAAGCTTGCTTTAGATCGTTTAGAAAAGCATGAGGAAGTTAATAGAGATGAGTATTTTAGTGTTCCACAGTTTAATGATGGATTAGATTAATAGTTTGTTTAAGCAGCCTTTAAAAATTCTTCCATCTGGACAAAGACCATAGGATTAACTAGACTTAATTTAGTTCCGAAGTCGTCCAGACGGGGGAGCCATTAAGTAATTCCCTCCGAACCATTTTTTTAATGAATGTTAGATATACCTAGTCCAAAATAAAAAGCAGAAAATCAAATAGGCTTTAATAGATGTAATTTAGTGCCAACAAATTGTTCAATTATTGCTTGATGATCAGGTGACGATTTATTGCAAAAA
>Ga0233447_1000360_pt1 | contig 53008 bp, 40 predicted proteins | sample SI_124_October20_3_FD_183014 | JGI IMG/M metagenome (GOLD analysis project Ga0233447, IMG submission 183014) | Seawater microbial communities from Saanich Inlet, British Columbia, Canada - SI_124_October2016_135_MG | ecosystem: Environmental > Aquatic > Marine > Inlet | place: Canada: British...
CTAAGTTGATGCCATCGGAACAGTTTTCTATTGGTGGATTTTTAACAGTAAGAGGTTATCAAGAAAATGAGATTATTGGAGATCAGGGTATTTTAATTAAAAATGAGCTGCGTTTTCCTCCTATCAAGTTCTTGCTTAATGCTAAAAAGTTTAAAAATCAACTTCAGCCTCTTGCTTTTGTTGATTTTGGATGGGCTGATGATATCGATAAAAACATAATGAGCAAAAATGCTGCTATATTAGCATCAATAGGTCTTGGTTTTCGTTATAACCTAAACAATATTATAGACGTAAGGTATGATTATGGATGGCAGTTGAAAAGACCAACTGGCAGGTTTTTTGAAGAAACTTACGATTCTCGTCATCATTTTGGAGTTCTTGTTGCTTTTTAGAGTAATTTCAGCTATTTAAAATATTATATATTATTTTAAATAATTGAGCTCATATATGAAAAAATCACTCTATGTTTTGGCATTAATTTTACCATTATGTGTTTTTGCAAATCCCACATCTTCCAAGATTGTTTCTGGAGATATAAAGACTATAGAGAACAAGAGTTCTCTAACAGTCATGCAAGGATCAGACAAAGCTATAATAAATTGGGATAGTTTTTCTATAGACAAAGATGAGATAACAAAATTCATTCAGCCGTCACATTCATCTTCAGTATTAAATAGGGTAATAGGGAACAACTGTTCAGAGATATTTGGAAAGTTAGAGAGTAACGGTAAGGTCTTACTCATTAATGAAAATGGAATATTCATATCTAAAGAAGGGATTATAGATACAAAAGGTCTGTTTTTATCAACGCTAAGTGTATCTAATGAAGATTTTTTAAAAGGCTCAGATCTTTCATTTTCATCTAATCTAGATGGAAAGATAATAAATCAAGGAATAATAAAAACAACTTCCTCAGATGTAGTATGTATAGCGAAAGAAGTAGAAAATAGAGGAAAAATATCTTCAGAAAACAGTTGTTATCTATATGTAGGAGAAGAGGTTTTATTAAAAAGTTTGGATGATCCGATAGCAGTAAGAATTAATGGAGAAGGTTCTGTTACAAATAGCGGTATGATAACAGCTTTGACAACCAAGATTCATTCAGCAGGAGGAAATGTATATTCGTTAGCCATAAACCAAGAAGGTGTTATCGATGCTAGCAATTTTATAGAAGAGAATGGAAAAATTATCTTAACAGCAAACTCTGGTAGTGTTGCTATTTCAGGAGAGATGAAAGCTCCAGGTGGAAAAGTAGAGATAACAGGAGATAGCTTAAAGCTTTTTGATCACGCAGTAATAGATGTTTCATCAAATACAGATGCTGGAAACATTTACATAGGAGGCGGCTATCAGGGAAAAGATTCATTAATTAAAAATGCCCTTTCAATATATGTAGATAAAGATGTTTCTTTACATGCCGATAGTTATACAAGTGGAAATGGTGGAGAGGTAATAGTTTGGGCTGATGGTGATACTACATTTTCAGGAAAAGTAACAGCTAGAGCTTTAGGAGAAAAAGGTGATGGAGGATTTGTTGAGATTTCTGGAAAAAATAAATTAGATTATCTAGGAAATGTAGTTGCTAGTTCAGTTAATGGTAAGGCTGGTACTTTATTATTAGATCCTGCAATTACATCTATTGACCAAACTTTGGCCAATACTATAGCTGCAACATTAAATGGAGGTACTAACTATTCAGGAACTTCTACTGATTATATAGAATTTGAAGATGATGTGACTCTTTCTTGGAGCACAGCTCAAACATTAACATTAACAGCTGATAATTTTGTTTCTTTAGGTACTCACGTTACAATAACAAGTACAAATGCAGGGGGTAATTTTGATGCACTTGTTATCAATGGTAATGGCACTTCTACTGACTCTTATGCTTATAGTGGTATAATTGGATATGGAACTATAATCTCAACAGTATCAGGAAATGTGACCTTTACAGGAGTTGGAAAAGGTATTTCTACTACAAGTCCATATATTAGGGCTACAGGTATATATTTAGAAAAGTACTATACACAATACGTAGGAGAGACGGGAAGTATTGCTTCAACAGGAGCAGGTAATATAACTTTAACAGGAACAGGTGGTTCTAATTCTCAGTCTCAAGAAGGAGTAAGATTAGAAGCCGGTTTTGATATAACTTCTTCAGGGGCTGGTGATATTAGTTTAACAGGAACAGGTGGATCAACATTAGTGTATACTAATGATGGGATTTATATTCATGAGGATTCTCATATAACTGCATCGGGAACTGGCGATATAACTCTAACAGGAACTGCAACCTCTAACGGAAGAGGCGTTGTTACTGCTACTACATCAGGAGTAGGAGACGCTTCTATAAGTGTCGCACATGGCAGCTTGATAATTACAGGAATAGGGGAAGGTGGAGGTCATTACGGGATATTATTAGATCCTGTTACAATTACTGCAACAAATTCTGCTACTGTATCAATTACAGGCACAGCTCCTCCTACTGAATATGATGTGTATGGTGTTGGTATTGACTCCTCTACTATAAGTTTAGCTGATGGAGATCTTACTATTAAAGGAGCTGTAGCAGCGACAGATGTAATTGATATTGGAAGTTCAACTATAACTTCTACAGGAGGAAATGTTACTTGTTTAGGAGGGTATATTAACTTTGATGATGTAGATACTACAATAACAGATGGTAATTTTACTTCTACAGCAACAGGCAATGTTTTTTCGGATACTGGTATAAGTCTTAGCCAAGGTAGCATTACTATTCAAGGTGGAGATATTAATTTTACAGGAGGCACGGTTACGCCCTCATCACCAGCTTCCGGAATAGAGTTTGACTCTGTTATAATACAGGCTAGCAATAGCGGAGTTACACCTAGTAATGTAAACATTACAGGAGTTTATAATGCCTCGACTCAAGGATTAATAGCTCCGGCAGTTCTTCTGTATGATTCTAGCATTAGCCTAGCAGATGCATCAACTTTAACAATTACAGGAACTGGAACTGCAACAACAACTCAGTCAGGAGGAAGTTATGGTGTCTGGATCAAGGGAAACTACGATACTAGTAATGATGCAATAGTAAATACAGGATCAGGTGCTGTTACTATTACAGGAACTGGTGTTGCTACCGATACACAATCAAATGGGGTAGTTTTTGAGGTGTCGGCATCTGGTTCCAATCCGTCTATTTCTAATACAGGCTCAGGAACAATTTCCATTACTGGTAATGGAACTAATATGGGCGTATCTGCAAATCATTTTAGTTTGTCTACTGTAGATGGGAATGTATCTTTTACAGTTCCAGATATTGATACTCAAGGTCCGGGGCTTTATATATATAACGCTTCTAATATAAGCTCTTCTGGATCAGGTGATATAACTTTAACTGGAACTGGTTCTACATATGGTATTAAAGTAGATAATAGTACTTTATCTACTAGTGATGCTGGCGGTATTAGTTTAACAGGTACAGGTCTTAGTGATAATAGTTATGGTGGAGTGTATGTACGGAACAGTGCAAATATAGCCTCTTCAGGTAGCGGAGATATTACAATTACAGGAACAGGCGGACCTGCTTCTGAATCTGTTTATCAATCTGTTTATGGAGTGAAAATAGAAAAAAGCACCTTATCCTCTAGTGATTCAGGTACTATTAATTTAATTGGAACAGGAGGTTCTGGAGGAGAAGAAAATCATGGTATCGTGATATCAAAACAGACTACTTTAGTTTCTACAGGTACTGGAGATATTATAATTACAGGAACAGGAGGCTCTAATGGAACTAATTGTAGAGGAGTCGTAACTGAACCTTCTTATGAGGAGTCAAGCGGTGCAATTTATTATCCTAAAATTGAACTTACTAATGCAGATCTTTCTATTACGGGAATAGGAAAAGGGCTCGATAGTTTTGCTGTGTATTTAGAGCATTTACTAATAATAGCATCCAATTCTTCTAATGTAACAATTGATGGTAGTTTTTCAGCGGTTCCGACCACTCATTATGTATCTGCTATAACTTTTTGGGATTCTTCAATAAGTGTAGTTAATGGAGATATTACAATTACAGGAACAACAGGAGGCACTGCAACTTCTCTTTTAAAGTCTTCTTATGGAGTAATTTTAGGAGGATATGTATCTAGTTCTTATCCTACATTAAGATCAACAGGTTCCGGTTCTATTAATATAACCGGTATTGGTCCGGATACTTATTCTTATGGGATCGAATTACAAGGTTCTGTGCAATACGATGGTCACACTATTAGACCTGCTATTATTACTAGTAGTGGAACAGGAAATGTTAATATAGTAGGTTATGGATCTCTTTATGGATTATATCTTACTGCTGATTATACCTCACAATCTCCTGGAACAACAGGATCTGATATTGGTGGTGCAACAACAGGAAGTATAATTATAAAATCTAAAGGAACAATTTATGTAGATTCAAAATCTTCAATAGGGGGTAGCGTAGGTACTACTTACATAAGCCCTTATTCAAGCACATATAATTCGATTGGTATAGGAGATAATCTTCAAACTGCTCCAGATTCTACAGTAAGCGTAGCCACAATGGCACGATTTGATCCGGCATATCTTACTATAGGCTATTATACTACTACTGTAGATTGTGACATAGAGGTAACAGATATAACCTTTACTTCGGAAGAAGTCATTTTTAGAACATATACAGGAGGGGCTATTGCTTTGAATGGTTCTCCTTCAAGTGCTGACTTAGTTACTCTTCAAACAAATAGCATGACAGGGTTTTTAGCAACAAACGGAACTAATAATTTGTATATAAGAGCTGCTGATGATTCTTCAGATATGGGTGTTGCCTCTGGAGCTTTTGCATTTCAAATTACTGCTGCTCAAGCAGCGACGTTTGGGGGATATTCAGATCTTATATTTGGAGGTGAAGGCTCTGGCAACATCGATGTAGGAGCTGTTACTTTTAGTTCAACTATAAACTGTGTTTATTTTAGAGAAACATCAACAGGAAGAATTAATGTAAATGAATGGCCATCCGTTGGACCGGGGAGCGGATTATACTTTTATGCAGATGAATTAGCTATTGTTGGTTCAGGAGCACTTTCGGCGGCGACGGGTGCTTATGTAGATCTTTTGCCATATAATCCTACTCTTGATATGAAAGTTGGAACAGGTGCTACAGGTGCATGGTATTTAGATGAAAATGATCTCGGAAAATTGATGTCTACTAAATATGATCTAATAATTGTTGGACGTGGTAATCATTATAAAGGAGAGATTAAGTTTGAAGAATATCCAAGCTATACTAAACATTTTCAGTTTTATGCTAAGTCTGCAAATATATCAGGAGCTTTGACATCGTCTGAAGAATTGGACTTAACAATAGGTAGATTTGAGGCTGGCACTCTTACAATCAGTGCAGACGTAAATATAACAGATTCTACTAAGCAATTTTCTGTAACTGGAGAAACATATGGTAATACTTATGATATAGAAACAACAACATCATCAGATATTCATTTAGCAGGAGGAGTTGCAGGTACAGGTCTTTCAAATACGTTATACTGTCCATCAGACAATGATATTACATGTAATATATCAGGAAAAAATGCAGGAACTGTTACTTCAGGATCTTCACAGATCCATTTTACTCAGATAGATACTATCTATGGAGGTGGCGGTGCTAATGATAATTATTTTACTGTTGAAATAGGAGCTTATGTTACAGGTAGTTTAAATGGTCTTGGTACAGGAATAAATAAACTGACAGGTCCTAATGAAAATAATACTTGGAAGCTTAGATATAATTCTGTTACGGAAGAATATAACGATACCGGTATATTGAATGAGTCAAGTGGCGCTGCCATAACATTTAATGATATAGGCTATTTACTTGGAAATGATCAAGTTGATTCATTTTATTTTTACGACACTTCAACAGGAGCTCCGACAGTTTTCCTTTCAGGAACTTTGGATGGAGGCGGAGGGACTAGTAACGTATTAAATTATAATAATGATACAGCTTTAATTGATATAGATCTAAGTAATAATTCAGCTACCAATATCTATAGTGATCAGGCTAATGGATTTGTTAATGTTAATATAGTTAATAATCATACTCTATATGGTCCTAATAGTAATAATACATGGCGTATTCTAACAGGTAATTCCGTTTCATTAAATGATGTGATACATTATGACATCTATAATTTAGTTGGAGGAACGGAAGAGGATGTTTTTTATTTTAAAGATTCAAGTTCAGGAGGAGGAGAATTACTGGGAACTATAAATGGCACTTCATTATCTGGTAACACACTTGATTATTCATCATATCACTATCCAATTTCAGTAGATTTATCAACAGGTCAAGCTGTGCTTGTTGGAGGATATGCGGTTGGATATGTTTCAAATATACAAAATGTAGTGCTTAGTCCAAATGTCAATGTAATAAAAGGTGATTCTCATGACAATATCTTTACGATTCCAGTTAGAGATTCTCAAGGATCAATAGATGGAGCGTCTTCAGGTGCTTCAGATAATAATACAATAATAGGTCCTGATGAAGGTAACCTATGGTATTTAACAGGAAATTCGGGAGATAGTGGAACCACTGGCTATTATTTGGGAAATCCAAATTTACCAGCTGTAAAAGTTGAGTTTGATAATATTCAGTCATTTCAGGGAAATACTAATAATGATAAATTTATTTTTTCTAATACAGTGACAGTAGCCGGAACAATAAATGGAGTAAGTGGTAACGTTACTTTAGATTTATCAGCTTATGAAACTGCTATTGCATTAGATTTTTCAACAAGTCCTTTTAAGATAACAGATATAGCGGGAACAACAGACGTAGTTGGAGGTTTTTCAAATATAGACATAATAACAGGGCCGTCTACTTTGAAAGCATCGAATAAAATAACAAGTCCTAATGAGACTGTCACTTGGACTATACTATCTCCTTATGATATTGACTTAACTAGCAATTCTATAGGAACAATTAGCTGTGACTATTTTGGTGTTTTAAGTGCTGGAACAGGTGCTGACACTTTTGAATTTTATTCTACAGCTGATTCTTTAACTAGTATTGATGCAGGTACTGGTAGTAATCTATTAGATTATTCAAATTGCCCTTTTAATACTCAGTCTGTGACCATAAATTTAAATCTTGCGGCAACTCAGTCAGGTTATGTTCAAGGTGTAACAGGAACTGTTACTGGGGTGGATAATATTATAGGTGGTCCTGGCGTAAATGTTTTAACAGGAAATAGTAACGATAATACTTTTACACTAAGCGCTAGTACAGTATATGGATCAGAAGTTCATGGATCAGCAGGAACAAATACTTTAACAGGTCCAAATGTAACCACTACTACCACTACTTGGAGAATAGGAGGCAGTGGAGTAGGTCAAGATGCTGGATATGTTGATAGTGTTCAGCCAAAAGCCATCACCTTTGATGATATTCAGAATTTAACAGGAGGAACCGGCAAGAATAAATTTAAATTAATATACAATAAAGATGCAGGTAATCGAAGAATAAGTGGAGACTTAAATGGTGGATCAAGCGGAGATAATACATTGGATTATTCGACATATAATACAATGGCTGTTGATGTCAGATTAGATGAGGGTAAGGCTACAGATATAAATTCAGATCAAGAAGGTTCTGTTAGCAATATTCAAAAAGTTATTTATGGTGATGGTGGAGGAACGTATTATGGTCCTGATAAAAGTAATATCTGGCATATAACCGGAAGAGATACTGGTACGATACAAAGTAATAGCGGAACTGTTTATCAATTAGAAAATATAGGGGCCTATGTTGGAGGAACATCAGATGATACATTTATATTTGATAATTATCTATCTCAGCTAACAGGAACAATAGATGGGACTTCATTAACAGGAAACACTTTAAATTATTCAGCTATTTTATCAAGAATAAGTATTGCAGTTCAATTGGAAGATGAAACAGCAACAGGAACATTAGGAGTATCTAATATACAAAATGTTATAGGTAATGGAGGTGTGAATTCTATTTCAGGAAAACCGGGACAAACACAAACCTTTACATTAAGTTCAGCAACAGCGACAGGACAGGTTGATGGTAACGGAGCAACATCAACAACATTTGTAGGACCTAATGCAAATAATAATTGGTATTTTGATTCTGCAGATAGTGGGTATATTCAACTTAATGGTTCTACAACTATTATTTTGACCGACATTCAAAGTGTTACAGGGGGAACAGGAAATGACACTTTTACAATAAACGGGGGAAGTTTATCTGGCTCTTTAAATGGTTCTACAGGAACAAATGCTATTGTTTATGATGTTACAACGCAAACAGATATCAATTTCACTTTAGATACAGCAACATCTATAACAGGTGGTTTTTCAAATATAACCTCGGTTCAAGGATCCTCTAATACAAGTAACAAGATAACAGGACCAGCAGAAGATCAAACATGGACAATATCAGGAGAAGATTCAGGTTCGGTATATGGAATAACTTTTACAAACTTTCCAAACTTGGAAGGAAGCAGTGGTAGTGATACTTTTGTATTTACAGGAAGTGGATACTTAACAGGATCTGTTGATGGAACAGCAGCAGGAACAAATTCTTTAACAGCAGCAGATAACACAAATGTATGGAGTGTCACAGCTGATAATGGAGGGTCTTTAGTAAGTGGTTCAAATACTATAACCTTTGCAAATATTCAAAATGCAACAGGTGGTAGTGGTAGCGATACTTTTAATTTCACAGGAGATTATAACTTTTCAGGAACAATAAATGGAGGATCATCATCTAGTAATGCTTTAAATTACACTTCTCGCACAAGTGATCTTAACATTGATTTAAATAATATTTCTAATATCCAGTCAATAGCAGGAACATCTACTGTGACTATGACTTTAACAGGACCAGATGCTGCAAATACATGGACAATAACCGGAGAAAATATAGGAACTGTAAACGATATATCATTTACTGATTTTCAATATATAGTAGGTGGAACAGGATCAGATACTTTTGAGATGAAATATACAGATAGTTCCAATTACGGATATCTAACAGGTAAGTTAAATGGTAATAGTGTATCTCCTTATGTTAATACATTAGATTATTCGGATTACTTTGAAGGAGATGTTGATGTTAATTTAACAACTGGTACAGCGACTCATATATATGGAGGATTAGCTACAGGTATTTCAAGCATACAAAAGGTTATAGGGGGAGGTACAGCATATCATTTGGTTGGAGATGGTAATGATAATATTTTCACTCTTCCATATGATGATCAACCTGGATGTACTGTTAACGGTATGGGAGGTGCAAATACTGTTATAGCACCTGATAATGATAATACATGGTGGGATATAGATGGTGATGCCGGACCTTTTTATGTAAAAGAAACAGGAACATCCGGAGAAGTAACTCTTCAAAACATCTCTAATATTCAAGGTGGAAGTGGAAGTGATAGCTTTACTTTTACAGATGGTGGAAATGTAACAGGAACAATAAATGGAGGTTCAAGCTCCGGTAATAGTTTAAATTATGCGGCATATTCAGATGGAACAGCTCTAAATCTTGATCTAAATAACATTTCTAATATTCAGACAATAACAGGAGCTGCAGCTCCTGTAAATGAAGACAAGACGTTAATAGGATCCAACACTTCAAATACATGGACTATAAATGGAACAGACTCAGGAACAGTAAATGATATAACATTTACTAATTTCCAAAATCTAACAGGAGGAACAGGATCGGATAACTTTATATTAAGTAGCGGTATATTAACAGGAACGATAACAGGAGTAGGGTCGGATAACACTATCACAGGACCTGATAGTGATACAACTTGGACTATTACCACAGATGCAGGAACTGTAGCTAGTCATACCTTTACAAGTATACAAAATCTGCAAGGTGGAAGTGGTGATGATGATTTTGTGTTTGCAACTGGTGGATCAATGTCAGGAACAATAGATGGTGGTCCTGGAACCAATACTTTAGATTATAGCGCATATGTTACAGATCTAAATGTAAGCATAGCTTTGTTAAACAATATAGAAAGTATAATAGGCGGCCAAGCCGACAATACATTGACAGGAACCAATTCTAACAATACCTGGAGGATTACAGGTCAAAATGCAGGGGTTGTAAATGACTTTACTTTTACCGGTTTTGAGAATCTAACAGGTGGAACCGGCAACGATACATTTATTTTTTCATCTAATGGATTAGTTTCAGGGGTAATTAATGGAGGAGCTTCAGGAACAAATACATTAAATTATGGTTATATCTCAGATGATGTAACGGTTAACCTTTTAACAGGTAATGCAACAAAGACAAGAAAAGTAAAAAATATTGCAAATATAGTATCAGGAAGAGCTGTTAACTATTTAACAGGCTCTGTAACTAATGATGACACATTTACATTATCAACATCAGCAGTGTCCGGTTACATCCACGCAGGGGGCGGTAATAACTATATACAGGGTCCTAATGCTGACATGAGCTGGACTATAACAGAGCGAAACGGTGGTACTGTAGGATCATTGTCCTTTTCAGGGGTGAAATATTTAACAGGAGGAACTAGAAATGATAATTTCACCTTGCAAATAGAAAGAGGTGTTACGGAAGTTATAAGTGGAGGCAGCTCAGGAAATAACTCTTTGACTGGATATAATGTTGAGAATACATGGACTATAACAGCAAATAACGCAGGTACAATAATAAAATCAGGTGAAACAGATGGTGTTACTTTCAGCAATATTCATAATTTGACAGGAGGAACTTCATCAGATACTTTTGTTCTTAATGATCAAATGGGAGTATCGGGTATTATTGATGGCGGATCATCTTCTGGTAATACACTAAGTTATGCAAATTACACAACACCTGTATATGTTAACGAAGTAACAAATACAGCAACTAATATTGGAGGATATAGAAATATCCAAACATTTATAGGGGCTACTATCATCACATTTACTATTGATACTCAAAGAACGGACCTAACGTTATCTGATTTAACATTTTTAAATAGAAACTTAATCTATGGATATTCTTATCCATTAATGCAAAACAGATTAAATTATGTGTTAACAATGTCAAGAAAAAGACAGCTAGATTCTGTTATGAAAGGTAATATTATCTTTAGAAGATATCCAGGAACTGGTTTTGACTATGTATCAGAATATGGAATTATCAATAAAGAAAATAATAATTATTAGAGATTTTAATATGGATAAATTGAAAGTTTTTTTAACTGTTTTTATTTGCTTTATCATGTCGCAGCTAATAGCTGACACTCATTTTGAGAAAGGATATAGATATGAACAAGATGGATGGATATTTGTTCATATAGAGGGAGATCCTTTTGAAAGAGGGATACAGCATGGTTTTTTATTAGCAAAAGAATATGAAAATACTTTCAATTGTTATAAGGAGATGACTTATGAGACTTTGGGAGTAAAGTATTCATATTTTGCAAAAGAAGCTATTAAATTACATAAAGATAAAATTCCTGAAGAACTTTTAGAAGAGATGAAAGGAATAGCGGAAGGGTTAAAAAAAGCAGGTGTTGATGCTACGTTAGATGATATAATTGCATGGAATGCTTGGATCGAAATAACAGAGTGCTATTGGCCTTTGCAAAAGGATAAATATTATTCTAATATTTTAAATAAGAGAAAAGAAAAATGCTCTGCTTTTATAGCGACAGGTGATGCTACTAAAAACAAGGAAATAGTTCTTTCTCATTCTACTTTTGATGTTTATTGGAATACACAATGGGCTAATGTTATTATTGATATAGTTCCAACTGCTGGTAATAGATTGATAATGCAAATAACTCCAGGATATATAGCTAGCATGACCGATTATTTTATTAATGCAAAAGGTGTAATAGGAGTAGAAACAACTATTGCAGGGTTTAATCCATATGATGAGAGTAAAACACCTGAATATGTCAGGTCAAGGCTTGCTATGCAATATAGTCATGATATTGATAGTTTTATAAGTATTATAAATGAAAATAATAATGGTGGAAGCGCTAGCACATGGCTTATCGGAGATACTAAAACAAATGAAATAGCCTGTTTTGAACAAGGTCTTTTATATCAAAATCTAAAAAAGAAAAAAGATGGCTTTTTTTATGGATGTAATGTGGTGGAAGATCCGAGAATCAGGAATTTAGAATGTTCAAATACCGGATATAATGATATTCGTAGACATACAGGTGGTAGAAGAGTTAGGTTTATGCATCTTTTAGCAAAATATTATGGAAAGATAGATGAAATAATAGCGAAAAAGATTATGTCCGATCATTACAATGTATATGAAAAAAAAGATAAACCTTCAGCAAATACAATATGTGCTCATTATGACAGTGATCCTAGATATTTTATGAGTTCAACTTCTGCATCTCACAAAGACCCTTATACTCCAGCAGGTGCTGTAGATACTAAAATTACTACAACCACTTTAGCAAAAGATCTGAAAACAATAGCAAGATTTGGAAGGCCTTGCGGCATGGCTTTTGATGCTAAGTCTTTTTTAAAAGAGCATCCTCAGTGGAAATGGCAAGAAAAGTATTTACAAAGTAGAAAAAAAGAAAATTGGACTTTACTTTTCCCTGAAAAGTGATTTTTTAATGTTTTCGATATCTTTAGAAGAAATACCTTTTATTTTTTTTATCTCTTCTATGGATGATTTTTTAATGTTTTCAACGCTTTTAAAATGATTTAGTAGAAGTTTTTTCTTTTTAGGGCCTATTCCTTCTATTTTATCTAAAGAAGAAGTGAAGATATCTTTTGATCTTGTTTTTATATGAAAGTTAATAGCAAAACGATGAGCTTCATCTCTTACTTTTTGAAAAAATAATAAAATTGTAGATGTTCTTTCCAATATAATAGGTTCTTTAGAAAAAATAGATATGATCTTTTCTTGAGTAAGACTTTTTGTATGAAGAGATTTTTCTTTAGAAATAGAGAGAAGATCTATATTTAAAATATTTAACTTTTTTAAGATGTCTTTAGCTGCATTTAATTGGGCTTTGCCACCATCTATTAATATCAAATCAGGAAAATTGCTGTTTTCCTTAGCTTTTAAAAGATGTCTTTCTAAAGAATGAGAAATAGCAGCTATATCACCTTTTTTCTCTGTTTTAATCTTATATAACCGATAGTCTTTATTATTCTTTTCTCCTAAATAAAAAGATACTATCCCTGCAACAGAGTGTGTTTGAGAGATGTTTGAAATATCGATACATTCAATTTTTTCCGGAATATTTTTTAATTCAAATTTTGTTTGTATATCAAGAAGAAGATTTTCATTTTTTATGGCTTTATTGTGACGTTGTTTAAGATATTGCATAGCATTGATATTTGCCATGTTTAAAAGATCTTTTTTTTCTCCTTTTTTAGGAAAAGATATCTTTATTGGTTTATTGGTTTTTTCATTTAAGGCTAAGCTAAGAGAAGCAGATGTTGAAATAGGGGTTAGTATCTGCTTTGGCAGATTATATGTAGTAGTGTAGTTTTGCAGGATAAAGGTATTGAAAAAATCATCTAACTCTTCAAATAAAGAAAAATAAAACTGTTTGCTTCCTGTTAATTTATTTTCTCTAAAAGTAAGAATAACTATTGCAATATGATTTTTTTCTTGAGCTATTCCTATAACATCAAAAGAAGCTATTTTTACGTTGCTAACTTGCTGCTTTTCTAAAAGTTCTTTTATTTGTTTTAGAGTCTGATGATATTGCTTTGCTTTTTCAAATTCTAACAAAGAAGACGCTTTTTTTATTTCTCTTTCTAAATCTTTAACAATTGTTTGGTCTTTTCCTTTTAGGAAAATTTTTACTTTTTCTACTAAAAAATTATATTCAGAAGGTAAGCAAAGATTACAACAAGGGGCTAGACAACGTTTTATTTCATATAAAATGCAAGGCCTTGTTCTATTGTTAAGTTCACTATCAGAGCAGCTTCTTAAAGGAAAAAGAGTTTTTAATAAATCAAAGACAGCTCTTGCATTATATGCACTTGTATATGGACCAAATATATCTCCTTTTGAAGGAGATATAGATTTATTTACTCTGATTAGTTTTAGCTGAGGCCATTTGTGTTTTGTAAGCAATATATTAAGATAGGTTTTATCATCTTTTAGTAGGATGTTATATTTTGGTTTAAATTTTTTAATAAGAGTGTTTTCTAAGATAAGAGCTTCTTTTTCATTAGAGACTACTATTGTTTCAATGTTTTTTATTTGAGATATGAGGAAGGGAATCGTAGCTCTTGTGTCATGAGAAGTGAAGTATTGAGAAATCCTTTTTTTTAAATCTTTAGCTTTTCCTATATATAGAACCTTATTTTCATGATTTCTCATGATATATATGCCAGGAAGATTTGGGAAATTAGATAAATCTATCATTTTATATTTTTTTGAAGTTCAAAAAGTTTGGTTAAAGCGTCCATAGGAGATATGGAGTTTAAGTTTATTTTCTTTATTTCTTCAATAATAGGGTGTGTATATGGAGGCGGAATATCAAAAAGATCTATTTGTTTATTTTCTTTTTTTCTAATCTTTTTATTATTTTCCTTGCTCTCTAGCGATATAAGCATTTCCTCTGCTTTTTTTATAACAGAGAAAGGAAGTCCTGCTAATTTTGCTACATGAATACCATAGCTTTTGTCGGTTCCTCCTTTAACAATTTTTCTTAAAAATACTATTCCACTGTCTGTTTCTTTCACAGCTACGTTATAGTTAACAGCTCCTTTTAATTTTTGTTCTATTTCTGTAAGTTCCCAATAATGAGTTGCAAAAAGTGTTTTAGCTTTTTTATTAGGTGTAGTTAGTAAATATTCGACAACTGCCCATGCAATTGAAATGCCATCATAAGTGCTTGTTCCTCGTCCTATTTCATCTAATATAACTAAAGATTTGGAAGTAGCATTGTTTAATATGTTTGCTGTTTCACTCATCTCAACCATAAAAGTAGATTGACCTGAAGATATATCATCTGTGGCGCCTATCCTTGAGAAAACTTTGTCAATAATTCCTATATGGGCTGTTTTTGCAGGAACGAATGATCCCATTTGTGCTAAGATAACAATTAAGGCAACCTGTCTTATATAAGTAGATTTGCCTGCCATATTCGGTCCTGTTATTAGAAATAATTGGTTATCGCTATCCATTATTGTGTCATTTGGAATAAATGATCCATTGGCAATATTGGTTTCTATAGTAGGATGGCGACCTTCTTCTATATTTAAAATATCAGAATTATCTACTTTTGGACGTGTATAATTGTTTTCTCTTGCTATTAGAGATAGAGAATGCAAAACATCGATATTGGCAATAGCTTTGGCTATTTTTTTTATTAGTTTTTCATTTTGTGCTATCTGTTCTTTTAAATTATTAAAAAGCTCTTGCTCTAGAGTTTTAATTTTATCTTCTGCTGTGAAAACTTTTTGTTCGTATACTTTTAACTCTTCAGTAATATATCTCTCCGAGTTTACAAGAGTTTGTCTACGTGTAAAATAGTTAGGCACTTTATTAGACTGACCTTTGCTTACGTCGATATAATATCCAAAAACTTTTGTAAAACTCACTTTTAAGTTTTTTATGTTTGTATCAAGTCTTAATTTATTTTGGTAGTTTGCTATCCATTTTTTACCGTTTTTAGCAATATCTCTTATTTCATCTAATTCTTTGTTGTAACCTTCTTTAAAAGTGTTGCCATCAGATATTCTTAAAGGAGGGTTGTCTACTATTGCTTCATTAATTAACTTGGTCAAAAAAATAGTATCTTGCATGTTTTTAAGATTCTCTTTGATCAAAGCAGAGTTAAAAGATGAGAGAGACTTTTTTATTGTAGGGATATTGTCTAAAGAGAGTTTGAGGTTAAATAGATCTTTAGGAGAAGCATAGTTACTAGTTATTTTCATTATTATTCTTTCTAAATCTCTTATTTGATCTAGATGAGGCGATATTTCATAAGAAGTATAGGTGTTATTTATAAATTCTTCGATAGCATCTTGTCTTTTATTTATAGAAAAAACATCGACAAGAGGATGAATAAGGTAATCTTTTAAAAGTCTTCCTCCCATAGATGTTTTTGTTTTATCTATAAGGTCTAAAAGACTGTTTTTTGAAGATAAGGAATTTAAAGATTTTAAAAGCTCTAGATTTTTGATACATCCAAAATCAATACTCATATAAGAAGATAAAAAATCTGTTTGCAAACTATTTAGATGAGATATGTTTAGTTGCAGATCGTATTTTAAATAGTTAAGTAGAGCTCCTGCAGCATTGATAGCTGCTATCATTCCTTTTAAACCTAAGCTGTCTAATGTATATAACTGAAAATGTTCTGTTAAAATGTCGCAGGCAGTCTTATGGTCGAAAAAAAAGTTTTCTTTGGTGTTTAAAGAAAAGGTAAATTGAAAAGAAAGCTCATAAAATAGATTTTCATGATCTTTTTTAAATTTTTCAGAAATTAAAAATTCAGCTGGTCTTAGTTTGCAAAGTTCATTTGTCAGCTCTTTTTGATTATCTAATTCTATTACTTTAAACTCAGATGTAGTTAGGTCTACAATACATAACCCATAGGTTATTCCAATTTGAGTTAAACAGATAAAAAAATTGTTTGATTTGTCACTTAAAAGTGATGAGTTTACAACAGTACCCGGAGATACGATTCTGGATATATCTCTTTTAACAATACCTTTTACTTTTCTTGGATCTTCCATTTGTTCTGCAACAGCTACTTTGTATCCTTTGCTAACTAGTCTGTCGATGTATACTTCACAGGTATGAAAAGGAACCCCACACATTGGAATGTTTTGTCTTTTTGTTAATGTAAGATCGAGTTGTTTAGAAATGATAGTAGCATCTTCATAAAAGGCTTCATAAAAATCTCCAAGTCTAAAAAAAAGAAGAGAATCTTTAGCTTTTTTTTTGCAGTTTTCCCATTGTTGCATCATAGGTGTTAGTTGAGTATTCATGAAATTTATTCCTTGCATCATAAGATAATTAACTATGCATTATAGAAGGTTGTTTATTTTATTGTAAAAATGTATAAAGTGCTTTTTTTTAAATTTGATTAGATGTTTTGAAGATAATATTAAATTAGTTGTTCCTTTGGTAGTAGTATCAAAATTTTTTTAAAAAGATAATTTAATTGTAATAATAAGGGTCATTTAATATCTTTTTTCCTTTTTTAAAAAGGAGATAATTTTATGTCATCAGCATCTTTGCCAACAGTGTCTTGCATGAGATGGATTCATATAGTTCAAGAAGATAAACCTTTTACTAAAGTAAAAGAAGCTATTCAAAAACGAGAGATCTCAGTTATGAAAAAAGCTGTTGCATCTGCAGTAGTTAGTGTTTTTTGTGCCTTGGCTGCTACTTTTGGAGTTTTAAGTGGCTCTTTTGTTTTTTCATCTGGTTTGTGTATAGGATTAATAATAGTAAGTGCTCTTCGTATGATCGATTGCATTGGTATATTTTTAAAATCATTATCAGAGAAAGAAGATTCTATTAATTTCTTGAAAAAATGTGATGTTATGCACTTTAAGACAAAAACTACAGGAAAAAGATTTACTCAATATATTTATCAAAAAGATATCTCTTTCCCTAAAGTTGTAAGGCTCTGTAAATAACATTGAGTAATAAGAAAGTCTTATAGAAAAAAAACTAAGTTATTCTCATAATATAATTATGGCAAATTTTACAAAAGAAAGCTTAGAACTTTTAAGACAAAGAATAGATCTTGTAGATGTTTTATCTCCTTATTTGGATTTAAAAAGATCGGGCTCTTCATACAAAGCACTTTGTCCTTTTCATGAAGAAAAAACACCATCTTTTACAGTTCAAAGAGGAGATACTCATTATCATTGTTTTGGATGTAATGCTCATGGCGATGCTATTGAGTTTTTGATGAATCATCAGAAGATGAGCTTTTCAGAAGCAGTGGAAAGCTTGTCTGAAAAATTTGGTGTTGTTTTAGAAACTGTCAATGCTCCAGAAGAAAAGAGTACTCCGAAAACTCTTTTAAAAGACGCTATCTTTAAAGCTGTTAGGTTTTATCATTTTTATCTTTTACATACAGAAGATGGTCATTTAGCTTTAAATTATCTTTATAAAAGAGGCATTGATCTTGATTATATTAAAAAATTTCAAATAGGACTTTCTTCTAAAGATCCTTATTTGCTTCAAAAAATTGCAAGAAAACAAGAGATAAATAAAAAACTTCTTTATGAAACAGGACTTATTAAACTTACATCAGATGGAAAAGAGAGAGACTTTTTTATCGATAGAATAATGATTCCTATAACTGATAGCTTAGGTAGTTATATAGGGTTTTCTGCAAGAAAATATAAAGAAGAAACTTTTGGTCCTAAATATATCAATACTTCAGAAACTTATCTTTTTAAAAAATCTAAAGTGTTGTTTGGTTTAAGCTTTTGTAAAAGAACGATAGCTAAACAAAGAAAAGCCATTGTTGTTGAAGGGCAATTCGATGCTTTGAGATTGATATATAGTGGTTTTACAAATGTTGTAGCAGGACAAGGAACAGCTTTTGGAGAGACTCATGTTAAAGAGCTTAAAAATCTTGGCGTGGAACATGTTTTTTTAGCTTTTGATTCTGATAATGCAGGAAAAGCTGCTGCAGTAAAAGTTGGAGACTTATTTCAAAAAGAGGCAATAGAAGTTTCTGTTGTTAATCTTCCAATTGGAAGTGATCCAGATTCTTTTTTAATAGAAAAAGGACCCTCTGGCTGGGAAGAGATCATAGAAAAAAGTGAAAATTACTTAAATTTTTTAGTAAAAGAAAATGCAAAAAATATCAACATAAATTCTCCTTCAGGGAAAACTGCTTTGGTCGAAAAAGTTATTAAAATCATCAAAGGATGGAATCATCCGCTGATGATTCATGAAAGTTTAAGAAAATTAGCTATGATAACTAAAACACCAGAATCTATGATGGGAATTGATTCTTTTCCTCCTTCTTCTTTTTTTATAAAAAAATCATCTTCTTTAAAGAAAGAAAGCGATGTTAACTTTGACGAAGTTTTAGAGACAGATTTTTTACGTTGGCTTTATCTTAAAGGTAAAGATAACCAAAAATTAATAGAACTGTCAAAAATGAATATAGATGTTAATCATTTGAAAATTATTATTTGTAAAGACATGTATCAAAAATATATGCAAAGTTATGAAAATAAACATTCTTTAGATCTTTTATCTTTTGCTGAGATCTTAGATGATAAAGAGCAACTGTTTTTAACAGAAATGATGAAGAAAAGAATAGATAGAGAAAAAGCTGAAGAGAAATTTTTAGAAACAATTCAAAGAATTTTAGATAGAAATTGGTTAGAAGAAAGAGAACGAATAAAACTGAAGATTCAAAATGCTATGATAACAGAGGATGAAGCTTTGTTATTAGCAAAAAAATTTGATGAACTAAAAAGAAACAAACCTAAAGTTTCAATAGATTAATCTTTAGAATCTTGTCTAGTAAATTTTCACTTATTTATTCTTGCATATTTTCGTATTATGATTATATTCTTATTGCAAAAAATATCTAAGGTTATCATGAGTGCTATTGACGGAACTGTTACTTTTGGAGCGTATACTGATAGAGTTAAAGCGATGCAAAAAGACTCTTGGAATAAAGAGACTCTTTTTAAAATAGGAGCTTTAGCTGTAGCTATTATTGCTATTGTGACTTCTTTAATTGTTGTAGGAGTTGTCATAGGAGGTTCAATTGCTGGAGAGTTTACGATAAGTTCTGTCACTCCTTTTTTAGTGTCTTTCCTGTCTGCATCATGGATCGCTTATTCTGCATTAGAGAAATATAGAGAGTGGAAAGGGTTAGAACATAAAGTTACAGTTCTTTAATCTTGCAACAGCTCTGTTAAAACGCCCGGTATACTATTTATTGAAATACGTTTTTGATTCATCGAGTCTCTTTCTCTTAATGTAACACTATCATCTTCTAAAGTTTCATAATCTACTGTGATACAGTAAGGTGTTCCAAGTTCATCTTGCCTTCTATAACGTTTCCCAATAGCTCCAGATTCGTCGTATTCTATATTCCAAAGCCCGTTAATTTTATCGAAGATGTTTTTAGCTTTCTCTATAAGAGCTGGTTTTTTCATCAAAGGAAAAATAGCTGCTTTTACTGGAGCTATATGTGGCATAAAATGCATTACGGTTCTCTTTTCTCCGGATGGAAGTGTTTCTTCATCATAAGCATCACAAAGAAGGGCTAAAATAGTTCTATCCAACCCAAAAGTAGGCTCTATTACATGAGGAATGAATCTTTTATTATTTACAGGATCTAAATATTCTAAAGATGTTTTTGAAAATTTTTCATGTTGAGAAAGATCAAAATCAGTTCTGTAAGCAAGGCCATAAAGTTCATTTTCTCCAAAGGGAAATTTGTATGTAATGTCTACAGTTTTTTTAGAGTAGTGAGAGAGTTTTTCTTTTAGATGCTCTGCTTGAAAAAGATTTTCTGATTTTAGACCTATGTTTACACACCAGGTCATCATTTCATTGAGCCATTTATCAAAACATTCTTCCCACATGTTTTCTTCTATGAAATATTCGATTTCCATCTGTTCAAATTCTATTGTTCTAAAAGTGAAGTTTCCAGGTGTTATCTCGTTTCTAAACGCTTTTCCAATTTGTGCTATGCCAAAAGGAATTTTTACTCTTGTTGAATTTATAATGTTTTTAAATTCTAAAAAAATGGCTTGTGCTGTTTCAGGTCTTAAATAAGCTGTGTCATCATCAGAGGTTTTCCCCATCTTGGTTTGAAACATTAAATTAAAATAACGAGGCTTTGTAAAATCAAAGGAATTACATTTAGGACATTTGATCTTATTGTCTATAATAATGGAGTCAAGTTCTTCTAGAGTTAATCCTTCAACATCTTTTTTTAATGTATCTTGTATTAAGTGATCTACCCTGTAGCGAGATTTACAACTTTTACAATCTATAAGAGCATCATTAAAACCATCTAAATGTCCTGATGCTTTCCAAGCATGAGGATGTAACAATATAGGACCATCAATGCCGACAACATCAACTTTTTTTTGAACGAAGGTTTTCCACCAGTAGTCTTTTATTATCTTTTTTAGCTCTGCTCCATAAGGTCCGTAAGAGTAAGTGTTTGCAAAACCACCATAGATTTCAGATCCGTTAAATATAAATCCTCTTCTTTTGCAAAGAGATACGATAGGTTTTAGCGAATTAAGATTCATCAAATTGACGGCAAGGATACCACTGTCTTTAGACATGTGGAGGAATTGCCGACCCTCCAGTTAAAGTTAATAAAATTGCTGGGAATAACAGATGCTAATAAAAAACATCCCTCGTCCCAGCTCGAGTATTGCGTATCAATTGCTATTGGAGTAGGCAATTGAATTCGTCCTCCCCTCGAGGAGTTAAAACAGGTTTTTTTCTGCGAGTCACTGAGTCTTTGGACTCTGTTTAAATCACGCAGCACAGAGCGATAGACTGGGGTGGCATCCATCAGTGTGTTGATTAATATCTCTGTCTTAACGTCTACTAACATTAACTTTAGTTCTCCTTTGTTAGTCCTCTGGTCAACTAGTTACCCTTGATCCTCACGATTCAAGCCCCTAGTTTTAACTATGGGGTTGCTGACGATTCTTTCCATAGATTAAGATAACTTATTTTATATGTTTTAGCTTTTTCTCACAATGTCTTATCTTGAACGAATAAAATACTATTGATAGAAGAAGTATTACTCAAGTATTGACCTGATAGAGATAAATGGTTATCTTAAAAAAAAGGTTTATATGAATATTAATATTGAAGACCATCGTCCTTTAATCACTATTCTTCTTATTGCAAGAAGTAATATGTATCTGATTTCTCAAACATTGGAAAGTCTTATAGAACAAACTTATAAAGATTTCGAAATTTTAATTTTAGAAGAAAATGCTTCAAGAAGAGATATTCAAACAATAAGAAGTTATTCATCTCACATAAAAAAAATACATTCTTTTTCAGATACTTCTTTATCAAATATGATCAATGAAGGAATAACATTTGCTAGAGGTAAATATATTAATATTCTTTTTCCAGGTGATGTGTATTTATCTCAGTATGGACTAGAAAGTTTGCAAAAAAAAATTGAGAAAGATGAATCTTTGGATTTGATTTATAGCGCTTTTTTATTAAGAGATGGTTATGCAATACCTCGGGTTATTCAACGAGATTTTAATGTTATGACATTAAAAAAAGGGCAGATGCCTACAAGATTGTCCTCTTGTTTGTTTTCAAAACATATTTTAAAAAAGATCGAAGGTGTTGATTCTAGATATAAATATCGTTTTGGATTTGATCTTTTTTGTAGGATTTTGAAAAAAGATAATATAAAGACCTGTTTTATTCCTCAGGTTATGGTTGATTATGAATTTTTTGTAAAAGCTCCTCTTGAGATTTTAGAATATGCAAAAGAAACTTTTATTATTATATATAGAAATTTTGGATTTGTGAAGGGGATGCGTTGGTGGTTATTTCATGATAGTTTTAATTTAGTCAAATGGTGGTTAAGAGCTGTAACTAAGTTATTTGCCGAAATCTAAATTATGTTCTTATGATTAATTGTCTTAAGCTTATATAATATCTTCAAAAATAAAAATTTAAAAATTAGATGAATGTTTTTAGTTTAAGAAGTGAAGAATTAAAAGACTTTTTTATAAAAAATAATGAAAAAGGGTATAGAGCTGAACAGCTTTTTTCCTGGATATATCAAAAAAAAGTTATTTCATTTTCTGAAATGAGTAACTTTTCTTTGTCTTTTAGAGAATTTCTTGAAAGTAAACTGGATATATTAACTATAAAACTTGTTAAAAAACAGATTTCTAAAGATGAAGAAACTGTTAAATTTTTATTTTCCTTGTCTGATGGCCAGTATATTGAATCTGTTCTTATTAAATCTAAAAATAGAAATACCGTATGTGTATCTACGCAAGTTGGGTGCAAGATGTTTTGCTCATTTTGCGCTTCTGGAAAAAGAGGCTTTTTCAGAGATTTACATGCAGATGAAATAGTTCAGCAGGTCTATTTTATAAATATGGTTTTATCTGAAGTAGATGAAAGAGTGTCTAATGTTGTTTTTATGGGAATGGGTGAGCCTCTTGCGAATTATTCTAATGTAACTCAATCTATAAAAATTCTAAATGATCCTTTAACTTTGAACATATCTCAAAGAAAAATATCTATTTCTACAGTTGGAATAACTGATAAAATTTATCAGTTGATAAAAGATGATGTAAAAGTGAATTTAGTTTTTTCTTTGCATGCTTCTAATCAAACTCTTAGAGAAAAAATTATTCCTGCCGCTAAAAAATATCATATGAATGATATTTTAAAAGCTTTGGATGAATATTTTTTTAGAACTAAAAGAGAAGTAACATTTGAATATATTTTGATAGAAGGTTTAAATGATACAAACAAATGCTTAGAAGAATTAGTAAATCTTTTAGATAAAGGGTATTATAAACTTAATCTTATTCCTTATAATCCGGTTGAGGGCTTTTATTTTAGAAAGCCTAAATCAATAGTAATAGAAAAATTTATGAAAAAACTTACTGATAGAAATATTAAGGTAACAAGACGGTACGCAAAAGGAAATGATATTGATGCTGCTTGCGGACAGCTTGCTTTAAAAGAAGTAATAAATTAGTCTTTTTTAGAAAAGGTCAAAACTGTGAATGTTGCTCATTTTTTAACTCTTATGAGGATTGTATTAATTCCTCTTTTCCCTGTTATTTATCTTGGTTATGAATCTATCGGAATAAGTGAGATTTTGGTACCGTATTTTCTTTTGATAATTTTAGCTATTTGTGAAATAAGTGATTTGATCGATGGATACTGGGCTAGAAAAAAGGGAATGGTGACAGATCTTGGCAAGGTATTAGATCCTATGGCAGACAGCATTACTCATATAGCTGTTTTCTTTACTTTTTCACAAGGATGGGTCTCTATACCTATTCTTTTAGTTTTTGTTTTTTTATATAGAGAATTTTTAATAAATACTCTAAGAACTTTATGCGCTTTAAAAAATTATGCTTTGGCAGCGAGAAAAAGTGGAAAAGCAAAATCAGTAATTCAGGCTGTTGTTAGTATATTTATCGTTATTTTAATGATTCCTTATACATTGGGATATTTGTCTTTATCTGCTTTAAGATTAGTAAGTCTTATCGCTATATCACTCTCAGCTGTATATACTATAATAACTGCAGTGGAATACATGTATGTTAATAAAGAATATATAATAAAATCTTTTGAAAGGAAAAAACATTAGATCAAAGATTTATATAGGTTAATATATTTTTGAGCTGATCTTGTCCAAGAAAAGTCTATTTGCATTATTTTTTTTACAAGAGGTTTCTTGTTGTTTTTATGCCAATAATCAAAGGCTCTATCTAATGTTGAATATAACTCTATTAGAGTAGGGTCTTCAAATAAGAACCCATTTCTGTGGGAGATAGGTTTACTTTCGTCGTCAATATCAAAAACTGTATCGGCTAGACCTCCGGTTTTTCTAACTATTGGAATAGATCCATATCTCATTGCAATCATTTGAGTAAGACCACAAGGCTCAAAAACAGAAGGGACAATAATAAAATCACTGGCGGCATAAATAAGATGTGACAGTTTATCGTTATATTCAAAAGTCAATACTGCATTTTTATTTTTTTTGAGTTTATTTTTTAGATTTTTAAAATCATCCATAATTTTTTTGATATTAGATGAACCTAATAAAATAAATTGACCTTTATTTTTTATGGTTCTAAGTAATGCAGCTTTGATAAGAGATGGGCTTTTTTGAGGAACAAGCCTTGTAATGCAGCTTACAAGTGGTTTGTTGTCTAAAGGTATGTTAAGAAGTTCTCTTAATTCATTTTTATTTTCTTCTTTTGCCAAGGCAATCTTGTTTAAGAGAAGTTTTTTTTCAAAATGACAGGGAATAAAAGGATCTTTTTGAGGTGTCCATATGTTTGTGTCTATGCCATTTAAAATGCCAAATAACTTTTTTCTTTCTTTTTGAAGAGTTTTTTCTAAATTACAGCCATATTTTTTTGTAGTTATGTCTTTGGCATAAGTAGGAGAGACAGCTACGATGGCATCAGAGTGAATTATTCCTAGTTTTAATAGATTGACATGCGATGTTTTTATGTTCTTGATCTCTTGTAAAAAGATGTTCTTTAAGTCTTTTTTTAGGCATTTACCTTGGTATGAAAGATTGTGAATGGTTAGTACAATTTTTTTTATTTCCAACCCTCTTTTTTTATAAATATTTTTATATAAAAGAGGGACTATAGAAGTGTGCCAGTCGTGAATATTGACAATATCTATTTTTTCATTTTTTGTAAGGAGATACTTTAAAGCTGCTTTGCTAAGATATAAAAATCTTTTGATGTCATTGTCTTTATCGTAGATAAGATTTTTTTTGAAATATTTTTTTGGATGAATAGGGTCTATAAAAACTATTTTTACTCCCCATTTTTCTAAAATATAAACATCATTTTTATGATTTAAATCACCTTCAGATAAGATAAATGAAGATTCTTTTTTTAAAGGTAACTTGTGTTTTTTTAAGATTTTTTCATAGAAAGGTAAAATGACAGTTACTTTATGATTTTTTTTTACAAGAGCGGCTGATAGCCCTTGAATAACATCACCAAGACCACCTACTTTTGCATAGGGCGCTATTTCTGTGGCTATATTGACAATATGCATAATTATTTTTTCTTTTAAGGCTATATATATATGAATTGTTTGGATTCGTCAAATATATGTTTGAATTTTTATTGTTAAAAGATGAAAATATAATTTTTTAACGAAATAGCAGCATTGTCTGAATCTGATCTCTTGCAAATAAATCTGTTATTAAGTTATTATTTGCATTTGTTTTTATTGGGGTGTAGCCAAGTGGTAAGGCAGCGGTTTTTGGTATCGCCATTCGGAGGTTCGAATCCTTCCACCCCAGCAAGTTTTATATTAACTGCAAAGCTGGTTACCGATCTGCTTAAAAGCAGAAATCTAGCAAGTATTGTTTCTTGTAAGATAGTCTTTATACCTACCATTAGTAGCTGTGATAAAGAAACTAAAGCTTAAGCATTCTGTTTTCAGATATACTTCTGATATCAGTGTCTTGGTAACACATCTTTGTATAAGTTTTAAATATTCAAACCATTGGTTTAGAAAAAATAATTTATAAATTTGGAGAGCTCATGAAACTTACTATATTTAAACGAGAAGGAAAAGCAAAAAGCGAACTTAAAAAGATTCGCTATGATGGTGATATTCCTGCGATTATCTATCAAAAAAGAGCCCCTTCTTTAGGTATTTTTATTAAAGGAGCAGAATTTGATGCTCTATTAAGAGGTTTAAGTAAAGGAAGGCTTTCAACAACAATATTAACATTAAAAGAAGAAAAAAAAGAACACAAAGTTATCGTGAAAGATATCCAGTATTCTAGTACTAGCTATAAAATAATGCATGTTGATTTTGAGTTGATAGAAAAAGATCCTGTTACTGTTAATGTTCCTATCGAATTATTATCAGTAGCTGAATGTAAGGGAATCAAAGAAGGTGGTACAATGAGACAGATCATTAGAACCATTAAAGTAAGGTGTATGCCTAAAGATATTCCTAGTGTTGTAAGTCTTGATGTGAAGGATTTAGGATTATTGGAATCTAAAAGGTTGTCTGATATTGCACTACCAAAAGATGTAAGGCCTTTAGCTAAAAATCTTAAAGAAATAGTAGCTATAGTAGCTAAAAGATAAAAAGGTTTGAAGAATGTATCTGATTGTAGGTCTTGGCAATCCTGGTAAAAATTATGAAAATACCCGTCATAATATCGGGTTTTTATTACTTGATAGGTTTGCTAGATCACTAGATGTTTCTTTTAAAAAAAATGATAAGATTAAAAGCGATTTAGCTTTGGGATCGTATAACGAACAAAAATTGCTTTTGATGAAACCAACAACATTTATGAACAATAGTGGAATAGCTGTAAGGAAAGCTTTAGATTTTTATAAAATAAGTCTTTCAGATGTTTTAGTTGTGGTTGATGATGCTGATATTAATCTTTTGGAATTTCGTTTAAAAAAGGGCGGAGGTACTGCTGGACACAATGGACTTAAAAGTATTGAAGAACATGTGGGCAGTTTAGACTTTGCAAGGCTTAGAGTTGGGATAGGTCGAGATGAAAATAAAGAATTAGCTGATTATGTTTTGGAAACCTTTTCCAAAGAAGAACAAGAGCCTTTAATTAAAATATTAGATCAAGGCGTCAATATAATTAAATCATGGCTAGATGTTGGTTTAGAAAAAACCATGACATTTACAAATGTTCGTATAAAAGAATTAAAAAATGAGTAGGAGAGTTAATACATGAATAACACAAGACAGAGTCTTTATGAAGGGATGTACATTTTAAGTGCAACGCTTAGTGAAGACGCTAGAAAAAAAGCTTTAGATAAGATTTTAGATGGTATTACCGAAAAAGGTGGTTCCATCAGAAAAGTTCTTGAAATAGGAAGAAGAAAATTAGCTTATACAATAGAAAAAAGAAGAGAAGGATATTACTATCTTATATATTTTAATATTATCCCTTCTGCTATTTCCCATTTATGGGAAGAATATCAACTTCATGAAGATTTATTAAAGTATATGACATCTTGTTGTAGTGAAGCTGATATATTAGAGAGTTTTGAATTTAAACCATTAAAGCAAAGTTAGGAGAAGAAACATGAGTACAAATGCATTCCCTAGAAAGAAAAAATCTTGTCCTTTTAAAGCTGCTGGCGTTAAAAAAATTGATTATAAAGATGTGGACACATTGAAACAATTTGTTACTGAAAGAGGTAAAATATTACCTAGAAGAATTACTGGAGTGTCTTGTTATTTTCAAAGACATTTAAAAAAAGCGATAAAAAAAGCAAGACATATGGCTTTTTTGCCTTATGCTAGTGAAGAATAAGGGAGATAATCATGCAAAAACAGAAACAGAAACTATTACTAATTGAAGATGTCTTTGATTTAGGTAGAAGTGGAGAAGTAGTATCAGTAAAGCCTGGTTATGCTCGTAATTTTTTGATTCCACAAAAAAAAGCTGTGGTAGCTGATAAACAAACTCTTAAAATGCAAGAGCGTTTGAAAAAAGAAAGATCAGCAAGAGCTGTTAAAGATAAAAAAGAATCTAAAGAATTAGCACAACAATTAGAAACAATAACTATTTCTACCTCTGTAAAAGTTGATCCTGAAGGAAAAATGTATGGATCAGTATCGGTTAATGATATTATTCATTTACTAGAGAAAGAAGGTGTGAAAATAGAAAAAAGAAGTATTGTTTTAAAACATCCTGTAAAAGAAATAGGTGTTACCGAAATACCTTTAAAATTAAAAGAAGGAATAGAATCAAAAGTTGTTTTAAAAATAACTGCTGAATCTTCAGAAAAAATCGAGAAATAAGATTAATGAGTTTAAAGCTTTTCTCTCCTGCTAAACTTAATCTTTTTTTTCGTGTTTTAAGAAAAAGAGAAGATGGATTCCATGAGATAGCTTCAATTTATCAAGCTATCTCTATCTTTGATGAATTAACGTTTAATATAGCAGAAGAAGATGAGTTTACATGTTCTTTGAGTTCATTAGAAAATGATAATAATCTTGTTATCAAATCCTTAGATCTTTTTAGAAAAGAAACTAATTTTGATGTAAAAGTGAATATTTTTTTAAAAAAAAATATTCCAATGCAGGCAGGTCTTGGAGGTGGTAGCTCTAATGCTGCTACAACTCTTTTTGCTTTAAATAAACTAACAGGTAATAAGCTCGATAATAATTCTCTTATAAAACTAGCTGCACAGTTAGGCTCGGATGTTCCTTTTTTCTTTTCAACAGGAGCTGCTTATTGCACTGGGCGAGGAGAAGTCTTTGAAGATATCAATATTCAGAATTTAGATTTTTATGTTGTAAAACCTGATTTTGGAATATCTACTCCTCTAGTTTATAAAAATATGAATTTAAACTTATTAGAAAAAAAAGATCCTCAAGATACTTTAAATTCTTTTCTTTTGGGGGAGTTTGATTTTTATAATGATCTAGAAAAAAGCTCTTTTGTTTTAGATGATCGTCTTTTTAAAATAAAAAAAGATCTTATTTCTAGCGGCTTTGAAAAAGCTTGCATGACAGGTAGTGGAACGAGTTTTTTTATTCCTAATCCAAATAATAAACCTTTTAATATATATGGGGTATCTTGTTTTTTTGGACGCAGTATCAGTAGATGTTACGATTCTTGGTGGAAATAACTTTTCTCTATTTATTATTTTTTGTACATTTGATTTAAAAAGGATTGTTCTATGAAACAAAAAAGAATATTTGATGATCAGTTAATTGTCATTACAGGGGGGGCTGGTTTTATAGGCTCTTGTGTTATTCGTTATCTTAATGATAAAGGTCTTAGTAATCTTTTGATCGTCGATGATCTTAACGATAGCAATAAATGGAGAAATTTAGTTGGCAAATCTTTTGCGGATATTATTCCTAAATCTGAAATTTTTAATTTTCTCAAAGGAAGAGAAAGAGAAATTGAAGCTTTTGTTCATTTAGGTGCTTGTTCTAGTACAACAGAAACTGATGCTGATTATTTATTAAACAATAATTATCGCTTTTCAGTGAAATTAGCAGAATATGCTTTAAAATATGAACAAAGGTTTATTTATGCATCGTCTGCAGCTACTTATGGAAATGGTGAACAGGGTTTTTCTGATAATGAAAAAGATTTAAAAAGTTTGAGACCTTTAAATATGTATGGATATTCTAAACATCTTTTCGATCTTTGGGCCCAAAAAGAAAAAGTATTAGATCAAATAGTTGGTTTGAAGTATTTTAACGTATTTGGTCCAAATGAATATCATAAAAAAGATATGGCATCAATGATCTATAAAATGTTTGCTGTAGCTAACAGTGGTAAGCCTATTAAGTTATATAAATCTAATGATCCAAAATATAAAGACGGGGAACAGCTTAGAGATTTTATATATGTTAAAGATGCTGTTAAAATGACTTGTGAACTTCTTACTGATGCTTTTAAAGATGTTAGCGGCATTTTTAATATAGGCTCTGGAAAGCCGATTACTTGGAATACAATTGCTAATGCCTTATTTGCAGCTTTAGGGAAACCTGCTAAAATAGAATATATAGATATGCCGGATAATCTTGATGATCAGTATCAAAACTATACTTGTGCAGATATGACAAAATATAATAAGATTCATGGGTTAGACAGTACTAAGTGTATGTCAATTGAAGATGCTGTTAAAGATTATGTACAAAATTACCTTATGAAGAATTGGACATGGTAAAATTATCATATAAATTTGATCGCTTATTGCCTAAAAGGGTTTTGGTTATAGGCGATTTTATGTTAGATAAATATACTCATGGAGAAGTTAATAGAATATCTCCAGAAGCTCCCGTTTCTATTTTAAAAGTGTTAAAAGAAAAATCTTTACCGGGAGGCGCTGGTAATGTGGCTTTGAACTTAGCTGCATTAGGTTGTCAAGTATCTGTTTTAGGTAGGGTCGGTAATGATATTTTTGGAATGGAGCTTGGTGAGCTTTTACATAAAGAGGGAATTTGTATCAAAGGGTTGATTACTCAGAATAGATTTAAGACACCTTTAAAAAACAGGTTAATAGCAAACTCTCAACAAATGCTTCGCGTTGATATAGAAGAAGTAAATCCTTTGCAAACAGCTTTGCAAAAAGAGATAATTCAAAAACTTCCAAAATTATTAGAAAATATAGATATAGTTGCTATTTCTGATTATAATAAAGGTTTTTTAACAAATGCAATTTTATCTGAAGTTATAACAGAATCTAACAATAAAAATATTCCTGTTATTGTTGATCCTAAAGGAAGAGATTTTTCGAAATATAAATATGCCAATATTATTAAACCTAATTTAAAAGAGCTTTTTGAAGCTGCGAAATTAGATTCTTATTCTATAGAAGACGCAGCTAAAGTAGTGTTAAAACAGACTCAAGCGGATATTTTGCTTATTACCAGATCTGAAAAGGGAATAACTATCTTTGATAAAGATTTTAATAGAAGTGATTTTCCTGTTTTATCAAAACAGGTAATCGATGTTACAGGAGCGGGTGATACCGTTCTAGCAATTTTAGCTTTATCTATTGCTAATGATTTCAGGATAGATGAAGCTGCCTGTCTTGCCAATGTTGCAGCTTCTATAGCGATAAAGCAACTTGGATGTGCTCGCATTACTCTTTGTGATTTAGCAAGCAGGTTATTAAAAGCTGATATAAATAATAAAGTGTTTGAAGAAGATCATTTGTATGCTTTTAAACAGGTTTTAAAAGATAAAAACTTTTCTTTATTGAGTGTGAAAGCTGAAGAGGGAATGAGCTTTACTTTATTTAACACTATTTGTGAGATGTCAGAAAAAGATCATATGGTTGTTATATATATTAAAGATGAAGAATCATCAGATTTTATAAAGATGTTATCATCTTTATCTGAGGTTGATTTTATAGTTTTGCAAAAAGATAACTTACAAAGTCTTTGCGCTGAAATAAAACCTAAAAATGTTTGTATTATTGAAAATAATAAGAGTGTCCAATTTACAGGAAATTCTATTAAGTCTCTTTTAGAAAGTGTTTTGTAGTTCTTTGTTAAGATGAAAAAGAGAGGGACCTTTTTCTTTGATTATTCCACCACCAAGACAAATGTCTTTATTATAAATAACTAATGATTGTCCTAATGTAATAGCTCTTTGTGGCTCTTTAAAAGTGATTAATAATTTTTCATTTTCAATTTGTGTTATTTCACATTCTTGATCTGTTTGACGATATCTTATTTTAGCAGTTCCTTTAAAAGGGAATTTAGGAGGGTTTTGCACCCATGTTATTTGGTCTGCTATCAAATAATTACTAAATAATGATGGGTGTTCAGACCCTTGCTCTATAATGACTACATTTCTTTTAATATCTTTATCTACAACAAACCAAGCTTCTCCTTCTCCACCTATTTTCAATCCTTTCCTTTGTCCTATGGTATAATAGGCACATCCTTGATGTTTTCCTATTATTTGTTTTTTTAAGTTTTCAAAATTACCCGGATTATAACCAATAAATTTACTAAGAAAGTTTGAAAAATTTCTTTTTCCAATAAAGCAGATGCCTACGCTATCTTTTTTATTATGAACAGGTAAATCTGCTTTTTTTGCTATTTTTCTAACATCGTCCTTTAATAGATGACCTATAGGGAAAAGAACCTCTTTTAAGATGTGTGATTTTAGAGTATATAAAAAGTAGCTTTGGTCTTTATTTGAATCTTTTCCTTTTACTAAATTATAGTTAGATATTTGTGCATAGTGTCCGGTCGCTAAAAAGTTAGCTCCAAGTTGTTTTGCTTTTTTAAAAAACACATCAAATTTAATTTCTCTATTACACAGTATATCAGGATTGGGAGTTAGCCCTTTTTTTAAATCTTCTAAAAAACTGTTGAAGACTCTATCTTTGTATTCTTTTGCAAAGTTGAATGAATAATATGGAATATCTAGTTTTTCACAAACTCTAACAACATCTTCAAAGTCTTGGGTAGCTGTGCATGTGTCTTCTTCCCAATTTTTCATGAAAAGACCTATTACCCTGTAGCCCTGCTGTTTTAAAAGATAAGCGCAAACAGAAGAATCCACTCCTCCTGACATGCCGACAGCTACTACTTTTTGACTCATGAAAAAATTCCTTTAAAAATTAGAAGGTATTATACCTTATCTTTCTATTATTTTAAAGATTGGGAGGATGTATAATAATTTTTTAACCTTTCTATTCTTTTTTCTATAGGAGGGTGGGTAGCGAAGAGTTTAAAAAAATTCTTTTTAGATGATGATATTTTTAAAGAAGAAAAAGCTACTTTTTTGAAAGGTTCTTTTTTCATTTCTTGCATAGACTGTAGGGTTTTAAGAGCTGCAATCATGTCATCTTTATTATTTAAGCTAGCACTTCCGCTGTCTGCTCTAAACTCTCTAAACCTTGAAAAGTAAGCAACGGGAACACTTCCTAGTACAAAAAAAAGCATTTCAAATAAATGAATTAGTAAATAGTACTGAAAATTTGAATTTGATTTTCTATTATTTCCAAGTAAAAAAAATGCAGCTACTCGTGATATAAACATAACAAAGGCGTTAACAATGCCTTGAATAAGAGTCATAGTGACCATATCTCCATTTGCTATGTGAGATATTTCATGGCCAATAACGGCTTTAATTTCATTTAGATTCATTCTGTTAACAATGCCGGAGGAAAGAGCTATTAAAGCGTTGTTTTTAGAAGCTCCTGTTGCAAAGGCATTTACCTCATTAGAATCGTATATTCCTATTTCAGGAGCATCAAGACCTAATTTTTGTGAATAAAAGTTTACTGCAGATAATATTTCTTCTTCTGTTGCAGTTAAAGGATTTTTTATTATTTTTATCTTTAGCATTCCTTTTGCTATCTTTTTTGATAGAAGCAAAGATATAAAAGCTCCTCCCATACCCCAAATAAAACAAAAAATCAACAAGGCTGAGTAGTTAATACCTTTATGAGATAGATATCTTGGTATATTAAAAAAATTTAAAATAATTGAAATAGTTATGACAACTAAAAAATTAACTAATAAAAAATAAAAAGCTCTTCTGAAAAATGTCATAATTAACTCCTTGTTTTATATATTAAAAACCTGATTGTAGATATGTGTCAAGAAGACTATTTAAGCTTTTAGAAAATAATACTGGCTAAATTTTTACTACTCTCTTCATACTTAAAATTGTTATATTTTTAAAATATCATTGTACTCGAAAAATAAAATATTCTATATAAGATAAAAAGAGCTTAAATAAGATGAGCCTATGACACAAGATATTAATGTTTTTAAGAAAGTTAGTAATAAGACTTTATTTGTCTTTTCGATTGTATGTATTTTTTTATGTTTGGATTTTGTTTTAACTTTGAAGTTTTCTGATAGTTTTTTAAGGATTTTGACGGTTAGTTTTATAGGTTTTTTATTATGCTCAAAATATAAATTAAATGGATTTTTCTTATTTTTAATAACTTTGTTTGCATCTGCTTTTTTAGAAATTTCTAAATATAATATTTGGAATCTGGGATTAGATATTTCTTTAGGTCTATCTTTTTTACTTTTAGCTTCTTTATATGAAGAAGTTGATTCTTACATATTAAATTATGAAGAAGAAAAAAAATCTTTATCAAAAAATATTGATCTTTTAGAAGAAAATATACAAAAAGAAAAAATAGGTGATATAGAGAAAAGACAAACGTTAGAAAATCAAATAGAAGAACTGAAAAGAGTCTTAGAAAAAAAAGAAGATTGTTTATCCGGAAAAATATCTAAAATAGAAAATCAAAAACAAAAAAATGAAGAAATAGAAGAAGAACAAAGGCAGCTGAACGAACAGATTTTTCAAAAACAAAAAGAAATAGATTTTCTAAATAGTGAAATAGAAAATCAAAGTAAGAGAAACCTTCTTTTAGAAGATGAGAAAGGTCTTCAAGAAAGAAATAATGAACTTCTAGATCTTCTAAATGAAGCTAGAGTTGACAAATTGCAGTCTAAATATATAAATGAATCTTTATTAAAAGAACTTGCTTTAGAAAAAGAAAAAAACAATCAAAATACGGATTTTACAACTAATGAAGATTCAAAAGATCTAATGGAAAAAACTAAGGAAATACAAAGATTAAAAGATAAATTGTCTCAACTAGAGACCCTTGTAAGAAATAATAATGAAGAAGATCAGCAGCTTAAAGATATTAAAAATTTATATAAACAACTTAAAGATCAGTTTAACGATAAAAATGTTCTTCTGCATCAGACAAGACAAGAATTATTTAACATGTCAGAACTATATGCTGCTAAAGAAAAAGATGTAAATGATAAGGATTATGAAGATCATTGTGATCAATATTTATCACATGAGCATGTAGAAGAAGATTATCACTTTATGAAAGAAGAGAATTCTCTTTTAACAAACGTTATCACAAACTTGTCTTCTCAACTTACAAGAGTAAAAACAGAAAATAAAAAAACTAATCTTAAAGATATCCAGATTCCTTTAGATTTGTCTGACCGCAACAATTAGATAGTTGTTAATATTTCATGAGAAGTTTCTGTTATCAATATTGTATGTTCCCATTGTGCTGATGGTTTTTTATCTATCGTTCTTGCTGTCCATTTATCTTTCTTGTCTATGTATCCTTCTCTATCTCCTGCATTGATCATAGGTTCTATTGTAAAAATCATTCCGGGAACTAAAGGGATTTGTATATTGTTATAATGGTGCAGTATTTGAGGAGGCTCATGAAAGTATACGCCAACTCCATGTCCTACAAACATATTTACCACAGAACAGTCGTTTTTTTTAGCTTCTTTTTCAATTACATCTCCTATTTCATAAATTTTCGTTCCAGGTTTACAGATTTCAATAGATTTTATCAAACAGTCATAAGAGGTTTGCATTACTCTTTTCTTCTCTTCACTAATTTCCCCTATGGCTACCATTCTGCTACAGTCTCCATAGTAACCATTTACTATAGATGTAACATCAATATTTAAAAAATCTCCGTCTTTTAAAACTGTTTTACTGTCAGGTATTCCATGGCATATTACGTCGTTTAAAGAAGTGCAAACGCTTTTAGGATAAGGAGGCTCTCCATAACCAAGTGGAGCTGGAATAGCACCTTTTTGTTTATGCAGATCCATACAGATATCATCGATATCTTGTGTTGTCATATTCACTTTAACAAGGTGGCAGATTTCATCTAAGATACTAGCGGCTACCTTGCTAGCTATTTTAATCTTTTCTATTTGCTCAAAGTTTTTTACAATTATTCCATACTGTTTTAAATAATATTCTTTAATCTTTTCAAAACTTACCTTTGGAAGTTCAGGGTAATGACATTTTTTCCATTTTTTATTACTGCCACACCAACATGGATCATTTCGTGAAATCATCTTTTCATCCTATTTGTTTAATATTTATATTATAAAAGTCCGGATAAAAAATTTCATTTAAAAAAAGTCCTTTTGCAGGAGCTGTTATTCCTGCTAATTTTCTATCCTTTTTTTCTAAGATATCTTTTAGAAATAAAGGTGGAATTTTTCCTTCGCCTACATAGACTAAAGTTCCAACTATTATTCTTGCCATTTTGTACAAGAATTTATTTCCTGTTATGTAAATGGTTACAGAATCATTTTCTTTGACTATTGTTATATCGTAAATAGTTCTTATAGCATTGTCTGTTTTTATATTTGTAAAAGCTCCAAAATCATGAGTGCCTATTAAAATAGAAGCTGCTTTTTTCATGCTTTCTATATCTAAAACTTTATGACGATGCCATGAAGAGTTTATTTTTTGTGGAATTTGATAATAGCTATTACATATTTGATATTTATATTCTTTTCCTGTGCAATTTAAAGTAGGATGAAAGTCATTTTTCACTTGGAGCATCTTAATAACTTTAATGTCATCTGGCAATAGATCATTAATATCATCTAAAAATAATTCTTGATCGGTAAAGAAATTTATAGCCTGGTTTATTGCATGTACTTTGGCATCGGTTCTGCTAGCAGCTTGCAGCTTGATATTATGTTGTAATAACTTTTGCAAAATTGTCTGCAGTTTTTCTTCAATGCTTGGACCTTCTTTGGTTTTTTGCCAACCAAGATAATTACTTCCATCGTATGTTATAAAGAGTAATATGTTTTTCATGGAGTATGAATGAATATGTAAACACCTTTTAAAAACATTTCGATGGCTATTAATATCAAAATAAGTCCCATCAATCTCTCACAGGCGATAATCCCTCTTTGACCGAGGTTTTTGCTAAGAATAGAGGATAAGGTTAAGATGAATAATGATACTGCCCATGCGAGCGCTATGGCCCCCATCATAAGAAGCATTCCTTCTTGATGTGAATATAATATTACAGCCGCTAATACTGCTGGGCCCGCCACTAAAGGAATAGCGAGTGGTACTATAAAAGGTTCTGTTACTTCGGTAAGTTCATCGTGGTCATTTTTAGGAGGAGGGAACACCATTTTAAGAGCTAATAAAAATAATATAAACCCTCCAGCTATCATTACGGTATCTTGGGAAATATCTAGAAATTTTAATAAAGCTTCTCCTATAAAATAAAAGAATATTATGACAATAAGGGCTATTATGTTTTCTCTTAAAATTATCTTTCTTTGTTTTTTTGGATCTATACCTTTTAAAAGAGAAAGGTAATAAGGAATATTTCCTATAGGATCCATTAAAAGAAAAAGAGAAAAAGCTATGGCAAATAGTTTCATGGGGTACCTTTAATTTGATTCACTAGTTTCGAGGGCTATAATTTTATTCAACTTATTTAAAAATTTTTTTTGATCGTTAGTTAAGTTATATAGAATAATAAAACAATCGTAATTTTTATTAAATGCAGCTTTTGTCCAATTTGCAGAACCACATATCAATATTCTGTCATCTACTACTAAATATTTATGGTGAAGCAGTTGAGGGCCTTTGCTTTTTAAAACAGTAACACCTTCTTTTTCAAGTTTGTCTATTGTATGAGAACTAGCTCCCATCGAAGAGTAATAGTCTATAACAACAGTTACTTTGATGCCTTTTTTATGAGCTTGTATTATTTCGTCCAATAATACCGGATGAGTAAATGTAAACATGACAATAAACAAAGATTTGCTTGCTGAATGTATAATATTTTTTAAATCCAAAAGAGCGTAGTTTTGCTGATCAGGAAGTAACCATAGCGATATATCCTGTCCTCCGACTATAGCTTTATAATGAGCAGGGGTAAAAGGAGCTTTTTTTCTAAGAAAATAAGCTATTTTAGGGCTATAAAGACCTATTATTAAATTATCATGCATAGATAAAGAAGCTTTGGTGAAATTTGCAGATCCTATAAATACATATTTATTATCGATGACAAGAATTTTTTGATGTAAAAGACCTTTAGACGTTAAGGGGTAAGCTTGTTTATTTGACAAGTCCAACGTAGGAGAATGTCTGCTATCAAAAAATACTTTCATGTTAAAAGCGTCATCGGCTTTGTCTTGCAAAGCTCTTAATATTGATTTGTCGCTCAGCCCAAACATTACTAGAAAAATACTGTGTTTTGCATTTTCTATAGCTGTTAGAATAGTTCTTTTTAAATCATGACGGCATTGATTGGAATATAAAATAGGGGGAGATTGGGGGGTAGGAAGATTGGTTGATATCGACTTAACAAAAATCCATACATAAAAACAACAAATGCAAATACATGCAGTGGTAAATAAAAATTTTGTTTTTTTTAGCATTTAAATAGCTACTATATGCTTTTTATGCTCATTAATAGCATAGATTAGATTTGCATAAAAAGTTTTATTATAAAAAACAAAACTACCAGCTAAAAATAGCTGGTAGTAGAAATGAAAGGGAGGGAATATTAAATTTTTTGGCCACCGGTTCGCATTTCTCTAACTACAGTAGCTAAACCTTTTTTATCTATGGTTCTTAGAGCAGCAGCAGATAATTTTAAAGAAATAAAACGATTTTCTTCAGCAAACCAAAGTCTTTTTTTGAAAAGGTTAGGCAAGAAACGTCTTTTGGTCTTACCAGTAATGTTTAGTCCTATTCCTTTTTTCTTTTTTGCAATACCTCTAATAGTATATTTTCTACCAACAGAAGGCTTCTTTCCTGTTACTGAACATTTTTTTGACATTGTTTTTCGCTCCTAATCTTTGCAGACAGTATAACAACTCATAAGCTTTTATACAAGAATTTGTAACGATCTATAATAAATTTAAAACTTTACTAAAATTAATAATATTTTTATAAGTGCTCTTTTAAAATAGATAGGGGAATATTTCATGTCTGCACGAGCTGTAGTAGATAACGGTAAAAGGATGTTGCCTTTTGTGAAAAACTGTGGTGAGGATTTAGCTATGGGGTATTTGGGAGCTAGATTTGTAACTCATGTACATCCTTTTGCAGGAGCTGTATTTCTTTGCGTGGAAAGTTTTATTTATAAATTATTGACCAAAAAAACTGTGGATGAATTAGCTAGAATGGTTCATAGCGTATCATTAGCCAATTTCATTAAAATTATAACTCCTTTTTTCATAGCAACTCTTTTATCAAAATTGATTTTGCCTACCTTTACTTTGCTAAATGGACTTGGGGTCTATTTGGTAGCTATTCCTATTTATATGATCTACCAATCTATTATGTATGTTCTTTTAAAACCTATAACATCTCAGAGATCTTAAATTAACAAGGAGGTGAAAATGTCAGCTATTGGAAAGATTGTGCAAGAAGAAGTTAAATTAGTCGGACCAATTGTAAAAACAGGTATAGAAGCTTATATTTTTGGTTATTTGGGAACTAAATTTGTAACCTTTATAGATCCTTTGGTTGGAGCTGCCTTTACAGGTGTGATTGCTCTTGTTCATGGTTTTGTTTCTGTTCAAATGCAAGATCGATATAAAGCAGCAGCTCAACAAGATCCATCTATATCAAGTCTTCCTTTAATTAAATTTTTCGCTACTTCTATTGTTCCTAGTATGGTAAGTGTTTTCGCAGGTCTTGTTATAGCAAAGGCGCTTTTACCTGCTTTTATGTTGGGTAATGGGCTATTGATTTTGTTAACTACATTGCCTTTTTATATTATTTATATAGGGATTTGCAATGGTTTTAATAAATCTGGTAGATGATTTCTTAACATTAAATTTTTTGTATTGATTAAATATGAGTTAATTTATAGGTAGTTATTTTTGAAAATTAAAATAAAGAAAAAATTTTAATTTTTTTTAATTTTGAAAAAAATAATTTCTTTAGATAAATTCCTTCGCAAAACGTTTTATTAACAATAAATAAGGTGGTGAATATGAGTACTCAAGCGGCAGCTACTTATGATTTAAAAGAAGCTATTGCTCAATATAGCAAAGAAGCATGGCCTACAGTCAAAAAAATGGCTTCTATAGGTCTAATAGGCGGATTGAGCGTTTCTTTAATAACAGCAATTAATCCCTTTTTAGCAGCAGCATTCATTGCTACAGCTATAGCAATTTCTAAAATGGTAAAACCTATTATTGATCATGTATTAGGACAGTTTGCAGATAAAAAAGGATTGGGTGATTTTTTAACAGCATTTACATCTTTTGTAGGTGGTTATGCTGTATCTCATATGATGTCTCATTCTTTTACACTTTTTAGCGGATTGACAGTAGGACTTATAACTATTCCTTTTACATTAATATTTTCAGGTATTTTCAATGCTTTTACAAAGGCAATACCTTCAACTTCTTCACACGATCAAGATCCTACGCAACGAGTATAACTAAAAAAGATATCCCTTTATTAAGGGATATCTTTCTTTATTGAAAAATTATTTCAAAATCTTTTTCTGTTTTTTCCCCTGACACTTCAATTGTTTTATTATTCGATATTGTGCCTTTTAATATTTCTGTGGATAGAGGATTGACGATTTTATGTTGAATTAATCTTTTTAAAGGTCTTGCTCCATAAAAAGGGTCATAACCGGTATCTGAAAGATAATTTATTACTTCTTGAGTTAACTTTATAGAAATGTTTCTCTCTTTTAATCTTTCATTTACACTACTTATTTGTAGAAGAACAATCTTTTCTATATCTTTTTTCGATAGGGGAGTAAAAGGTAGGATCTCATCTAACCTGTTAATGAATTCAGGACGAAAATGTGCTTTAACCGTAGGTTCGACAATTTCTAAAATGTTCTCTTTTGTCCAACCTTCTTTTTTTGTTTGCATTTTGTTTATAATCTGTTCTGATCCAAGATTTGATGTCATAATAAAAAGTGAATTTTTACAGTTAATTTTTCTTCCTTTGCTATCTGTTAATCTACCTTCATCAAATATTTGAAGTAATATATTGTAAACTTCATGATGAGCTTTTTCAATCTCATCGAATAAAACTACAGAATATGGTTTTCTACGAAGAGCTTCTGTTAATTGCCCTCCTTCTTCATAACCTACATATCCAGGAGGAGAACCTATTAATTTTGAGACGGTATGTTTCTCCATATACTCTGACATGTCTAAACGGATAATAGCGTCTTCGTTGTCAAATAACTGTTCTGCTAAGGCCTTTACAAGTTCTGTTTTCCCAACTCCAGTTGGTCCTAAGAATAAAAATGCTCCTATAGGTCTATTAGGATCATTTAGTCCTACTCTTGATCTTCTTATTGCTTCGGATATTGATTCTATTGCAAATTTTTGTCCAATAACCCTTTTAGAAATATTTTTTTCTAGATGAAGTAATCTTTTTGATTCTCCTTCTAACATTTTTTCAATAGGAATACCTGTCCATTTGGCTACTATATGAGCTATTAGGCTTTCATCGACCTCTTCTTTTAACATTCTATCTTTGATGTTATCTAAGCTTTTTTGAGCTTCTTCTAACATTTTTTCTTTGTTCGGTATTGTTCCGTAGCGAAGTTCTGCTACTTTATTAAAATTGGAAGATCTCTCGGCTTCTTCTTCTTCAAACTTTAATTTTTCGATTTCATTTTTCTTTTCTTTTAAACTAGATATAATTTTTTTTTCTTCGTTCCACCTAGCTTTTAAAGTAGTTAATTCTTCTTTAGCTTGAGCTATTTGTTTTTCTAAGGTTTTTAATTTTTCATTCGCACTTTTAGTATCTTCTTTTTTTAAAGCTTCTTGTTGGATTATTAAAGAACCTAATTCTCTTTCTTTTTTATCTATAGGAAGAGGGACGCTACCAAGCTGCATTCTAATTAAACTGGCAGCTTCATCAATTAGATCAATAGCTTTGTCAGGTAAAAAACGTTCTGATATGTATCTAGAGGATAGAAAAACAGCTGAGTGCAGAGCCCCTTCTGTTATTCTTACCCCATGAAATATTTCATATTTTTCTTTTAAACCTCTTAGTATAGCTATAGAGGCTTCTAAAGAAGGTTCGTTTATTAAAACAAGTTGAAATCTTCTTTCTAAAGCAGCATCTTTTTCTATGTATTTTTGATATTCTGCTAAAGTTGTTGCTCCAATACAATGAAGAAGACCTCTTGCTAGTGCCGGTTTTAATAAATTAGCAGCGTCCATAGCTCCCTCAGCTGCTCCAGCCCCTATCAAAGTATGCACTTCGTCGATGAAAAGAATGATTTGTCCATCACTATTTTCTATTTCTTGCAAAATAGATTTAAGTCTTTCTTCGAATTCACCACGGAATTTTGCTCCGGCAATAAGAGAACCCATATCCAATGCTAAAATTTCTTTACCTTTTAAAGAATCAGGTACATCTTTTTGAAAAATTCTATGAGCTAGTCCTTCTGCTATTGCTGTTTTACCAACTCCAGGATCTCCTATTAACATTGGGTTGTTTTTGGTTCTTCTAGACAGAACCTGAATCGTTCTTCTTATTTCTTCATCTCTACCTATAACAGGATCAAGTTTTCCTTGTTTTGCCAAACTAGTTAAGTTCTTACAATACTTTTTTAATGCCTGAAATTTATTTTCACTACTTGGACTGTCCATTTTTATATCTCCACGAAGATGTTTGATTTTGTCTTCTAATTGTTTGGTTGATAGCTTTATTGATTTTTTGATATTAGAAAATATTTCTTTGGGATTATCCCACATAGCAAGCAAAATATGATCGGAGGATAAATAAGAATCTTCTAATTTTTCAGCAAAATTTTCAGCTTGGAGAAATATATTTTTTAAATAATTAGAAAATATAGGATCTTCACCTTCACTTGTAAAAATTGCTAAAGTTGAGATCTCTTTTTCTAATGTATTGAAAAGAGTCGAAATGTCAATGCTAATAGATGTCAATATAGTAGAAAAATAACTGTTTTTTTCTTCTAAAAGTGCTTTTAATAAATGAAAATAAGTAACCTCAGTATTTTTGTTTTTTTTTGCTAAATTAAAAGCATTTTCTAAAGATTGTCCAAGGCTGTCTGTAAATGGTGTTTTCATTTTTTTACTTGAGGGGTTTGGGTGTCTTCTAACTGTTTTTCTTTTTGAGTTTGTTTCTCTAACAGCTGTTGTTCATCAGATTTTTGTACATCATCTTCTTGATATGTTTGCTCTAGTACGTCTTTTGATACTTGTCTAGCTTCAATACTGTCTAATGTGGTTTTATTAACAAGTCTTTTAGGGTAATCTGGATTGTTACTATCTATTATCATAATCTCTGCAGGTCCTATCCATCCAAGAACAATATTTTTATCTATAGGACTTATCTCCCATAAAGAATTATCACTTAACATAAGATATTGACCGTTGTCTATGACTTCAGATACGGTTGGCATGGGCATTTTATTTTTGTATAAGGCTTTGTCATTATTATCTTGAGCATAGGAAATAGTAAATAGAAGGCTTAATATTCCTAAAATTGTTTTCTTTAACATTTTTACCTCTAGATTTTTTTATATAATATTTTTTATAACAAAGAAGATATAAAAAATAGAAGAGAAGAAATGTTTTTTTTGTGGTTTTTTTTCGTAGTTGGATTAATTTTACTTTTTATTGGATCAGAATTGATGGTTTATGCAGCTAATAAATTAGCTGTTGCTTTGAATCTCTCTGGTTTCTTAGTAGGTCTTGTAATCATATCTATTATTACTTCATTACCTGAGGCTACAACTAGTGTTATAGCTCAAATCTATAAAGAAACAAATCTTATGTTTGGCAATATCATTGGATCAAATATCGCCAATTTTGGGCTTATAGGAGGACTTTTATTTTTACTGTTTCCCAAGCATATGCCGTCAGATTTATGGAAAAGAGATCTTCCTTTACTCTCTTTATCCACTTTAACATTGATGATACTCTCTTTAAATGAAAAAATTTCTCATTTAAAAGGAGTTATTTTATTAATGCTTTTTGTTGTGGTTATTAGCATTCAAATAATTATGCAGATAAAAAAAGAAAGAAAAGACACTAAAAGAACAAAAAGTAGCTATTCTCAGATGTTTTTGTATTCTTTTATTATGTTGATAGGTGTCGCAGCTCTTCTTTACGGAGCTTATGTAATAGTTGAGAAAGGTCTTGTTATTTCTAAATTTTATAATATCTCCCAAAGAGTTGTTGGTATTACATTGATTGCTATAGGAACATCACTGCCAGAACTTGCTACAAGTATATCTGCTGGTTTTCATAAGAACACATCGATGGCTATAGGTAATGTTGTCGGAAGCAATATTTTTAATACTTTATTTATAGTTGGAGCTGCTGCATTAATTCATCCAATTGTAGTTTCTAAAAATTTTATATATAAAGATTTTCCAGTTTTATTTTACTTAATCGTTCTTTTATGGATCGCTAGTTCTCTTAGAAGCGTAGTTTTCCAAAGAATTTTAGGAGTAATTCTTTTGTTTAGTTATGCAATATATATTGGACTTCTTATTTAATCTTCATCAGGACAGACTTTTTCAAGTTCTGCTTCAAGTTGTTTTAAAGCTGAAGGGAAATGATTTTGCTTCTCTAGATAAGAAGATGATCTTTTTAAATGTTTCCAGGCTTTGTTATAGTCCATACGTTCAAATGAAACAGCAGCTATATAGTAATTTACCAAAGGATCATTATTATCAATACTATCATATAAAAGAAGGGTATCAAGCGCTTTTTTCTCTTGTCCAAGTTGCATGTAAGTAGATGCTAATTGCAATATTCCAGCTCTAAATTTTGGGTATTTTTTTAAAACTTTTTCTAATCTTTTTTGTTTTTTTAATATGGACTGTCTTGTTTCATCTACATGCATTAAACAGGCTTTTATTCCTTCATCATTAGTTTTTTTATTTAAAAGATCTTCTATAATAATGTTCTTGCTAATAGTATGTTCAGGAATATGATTGTTTGTTTTTTTGAGTAGTTCTAAACCTTTTTTTTTGCTTTTTGTAAAATAATAACAGTAGCCTAGAAATTCTCCTACCATAGGGTCTGAAGGTAAATAATCTAAAGCTTTCTCATATAAAGATATGGCTGTTTCATATTTTTCATCTGTTAGGTAGTTAGCAGCTTTGTTCGTTAAAGCTAGACCTGTAACCTCTTTGATATTTCTAAATTGAGATTTTTTTGTTTCTATACCTAGGTAAGCTTCTGTAGGTATGTCGATTCCTCTTACTGTTGTTTCTATGTTTAAGATTTTATCATTTTCATCTTTATATCTTATGTATATGTGACCTGGAGGAGTTATTATTTCTAAATTAAGGTCTAATCTTTGTGCTAGACAAAGATATAAAATAGAAATACCTAGACAAACACCTTTTCTACTATCTAATACAGAAGGCAGAAATGTATATGTATCTACATTTTTAGGCCAAAGAGAGTGGGGCGGAAATTTAAATCCCATATCAAAAAAAATGAATTTGTTTATAGCATGTATCTTATCATATGCAGTTGGACTATTAGGTAATTTGGGTAGTATTTGCAGAGCTATAAGATCTAAATAAGCTTCATATGTTTTTATTTTTTGAGTATCGTCATTTAATTCTTCTATAAATAACGCTCTTGATAAATCAACCTCTTCAACAGGAAGTCTTAACACTTCTTCTTTAGTCCAAACAAAATGACCTTTTAATTTTCTGTTTTTTAAATTAGTTCCTAATTTTTCAATTGTATCAATAGCCTGATCAGAAAGATCTATTTGATTATCTTCATTATCTTTATTTATTAAATTGATAATAAACTGAAGATCAATGCTAGGCATGGAAAGAGCTATAGGGTTTTCCTTATTGTTTAAAAGTTGCCAGGCTTTTGTTAAAGCTTCCTTACCTTCATCTGTTTCAGAATATAACTCATGAAAAGCGAGTAGCTGACAAATAGATGTAGGGTCAATACTATTATAAATCGTTTGTATAGATTTACCATAACCTATAGAAGATAAAAAAAGAAAAAAGACCAATAAAAAAAACTTATGCATATGAAAACAAAAGGATTTTTAATCCATTAGTTATATGGATAATAGTATATTTCTTTATTGACAGAGTCAATAAATTTATTTTGGATAAAATATCTGTGTTTTAGCGAGATGTTACAATCCTCATATTCCAGCTTTTTAAAAGACTAGCTTTACATTTTGTCCATTCATATTTTAGTGTATTTAGATCATCAAGACTACCAGGTTTTCCAATTTGAAACCTTTTATTTGTCGTATGATATTGGACTATTAGTGTTTTTATTAGATTAGCTTGTTCTTGCGTCAAAATAGGCTTCATTTGTGGAGTTTTATCTAATGGATGTTCTTTTGCAAAATAATCAAGAAGCATGAAATCAAAAGAACTTGCTAATTGTTCTATAGAGGTGTTAATGAGTTTTACTCTAAAGAAATCTCTAACCTGTGGAAGATAAACAATATTGTCTAAACTTTTGCTTATATCAGATTTTTGATAGCTTTTAAAAATACTTGGTAGGATTTTAGCAGCAACTAATTGTGTTATTAATATTGAAGATATGAAAGGTGAATATCCTTTTATTATACTTAAAGTACCTTGAAAAAATGAAGCCAAATTAATATGCATTAAATATGGAATTACCGGAATATTACTCAGCCAGCTAAAAGAGGGAATGGGAATCATAGATATTAGCTTGTTAGTAAACTTAAGTGAATAATTGAAAGTTGTCATTTGAATAATAATTGTAGCTAGCGTTTTAGTGCTGTTAATTATTGTATTCCAATCTTCAGAACCATTTATCTCGTTTGCAAAAGCCATTGAAGCTCCATAATGATCTTTAAGTAAAGCTAAATGCGTATCATTTAAGGTTCTTATTTCCATAAGATTAGCATCTACACTGCTCATAACTATTCCCTTGTAAAATTTATTTTTTGAAAAGGAATTTTAACAGGATTAATTCTTGTTGAAAATTAAAAAGATAATTTTAATTAATGAATTATATTAATTATTTTATTTTTTAATGCTTCATGGGAAATTATTTTTTCAATTGAAGGTTTGAACTTGTATGTCCAGTTTGTCGGCAGAGATGTTCCAGGAATATTGATTCTATCATCTTGAGGACTGTTCCAAGATAGTTCATTAAATAAATTTAAATATTCTACAAGTGGGTTTATATGAAATAAACTATTTGTATGATGTGAGTCTTTAAGTATTTCAAAACGCATTTTTTTACTAAATTTAGGTGAATAGTTCCAGCCTTTGAATTTAGCAAAAGCTTTGGCTTCTTTAGGATGTTTTTTCCACCACTCTTCTAATGACTCAAGATCATGGGTGCCTGTTGTTGTCATACTCAAAGGATTATATTTATCATATGGAATATATTTTCTTTTTTTATATTGCCAACACATAATTTTAGTACCACAAATCCCAAGTTCATTTAGTATAGAGTAAACTTCATCAGGAATAAGACCCAAGTCCTCTGCTAAAGGAAGCATTGGAGAAGCATTGATAATGTTTAAAAGGATTTCTTTTCCTTGTGAAAACCATTTTTTAGGGTCTTTTGGTAGAAATTTACCATTTATAGGATCTTGTTTAGGAAGCATTGTCCATAATCTGAAAAAACCAACAACGTGATCTATCCTATAAAGATGATAAATAGAAGAAGCTACATTTAGTCTAGTTTTCCACCAGTCAAAGTTATCTTTTTTTATAGCTGTCCAATTAAATAAAGGAAATCCCCATTTTTGACCGGCCATATTAAAATCATCTGGAGGACAACCAACAACATGACTTAAATCAAAATAGCTTTTAAAATTCCAAACATCATAGCTATCAGGGCTTATTAGTATCGGAATGTCTCCTTTTATAAAAACTTTTTTCTTAAAAGCGTATTCTTTGACTTTTTCTAGTTGTAAATAACATAAGTATTGCAAGAACTTATAAAAAGAGATGGATAGTTTATATTTTTCTGTTAATTTATCTATGATTTTTTCAGATGGATTTTGGTACTTTAAAGGCCAGGTCTGCCATTTTTTATCTCCATATTCTTCTCTTATAGAACGGAAAAGAGCGTACTTATTAAGTTCGGGATTTTGCTTTATGAAATTTTGATAATGTTTTGTTTTTTCAAAATTTTTAAATTCTTTTTTAAAATACTTAAAAAGCCAGTTTAATTTTAATTTTTTTATGTCGGGATAACATATTTTAGGGTTTTTATTATAGTCTGTAAAATAGGTTAAATCTTTTGCTAAATCTTTGTGTTTTTTAACATTAGGAAGAGCATAAAGACATAAATAAATAGGATCCAGAGCTATAGAAGATATGGCATTATAAGGACTAAAGTCTCGTCCCATTTCATTTAAAGGGAGAAGTTGAATGACATCGATGTTAATACAGCTGCACCAGTCTATTAGAGGAATTAAATCTAAAAATTCTCCTATTCCACATGATGTGTGAGAATGTATGGCAAATAGGGGTACAACAAATCCATGATGATTTTTTATTTTTATGTTTTTCCACTGATTATAAGACGGACATGTCTTTAAAAAGTTTTTTACCTGATTTAGATCTTGCATATTATCCCCTTATTTTTTGGAGATAACATTTTTAAGGTTTAAGGTCTAGCGGAGATAATTTACTAGGTTTGGCAGCAGCTATTAAAAAATCATCAGGAGCCGCATTGCCTCTTTCTATGGATTCTTTCCATTTAAAAGAGGTTTCTATAAAAGAAGAGATGTAGTTTATGAAAACATCCATTTTTATTTCTGGGAAGGGGAGAAAATCAAATAAAACTAAATCGTTTTCCTTATCTGAATAACCAAAAGTTCCAATTCTTTCAAAAATATCATTGTATTTTAAGGTTTCTCTTAAAACGTTTTCTCTAAACTTACCTGGAGTTAGCCTTGTAACAAAAGCTGCTATAATAATGTTGCCATCTATGGGATTATTCTCTATTTGTATATTCAAAATATCATCTACAAGAAAAGTAATTGCTTTGGGATTGTCGATGTTAATAGGAATATCTAATTCTTTTCCTAATTCAATTAAAAAGTCTTGAAAAATGCTATTCATAAAAAACCTTTCTTATTCTGAATCTTCTTCCTCATCTTCATCTGAATCTTCTTCTAATTCTTCTTCTAATTCTTCTAATGTATCGATAAATGCCATTAGTATATCAATTCTTTTTTGATCAGATTTATATAACCTGGGAGCTGTTTGTCTTGTTGCATCTCTCATTTGAGTGAAGATAATCATTTGTGCTACAGCTTCTTCTGCTATCCCTAAAGGTAAACTTAATTGTAAGATTCTTTCAGAAGAAATATATCTTTCATTGATAAGTTTCATGTATTGTCTAGCTAGATTTTCAAAAGTGAGCAAAGAAGGAAGAGATAGTTCATAATAAGAAAATTGAGAGTTGATTAAGTTCATTCGAGATTGGAAAAAACGATATACTCCTAAGATAGATAAAAGAGCTCTTGCTTCTTTTATTAATTTTTGAAGCTCTGCTTTGGAAATGGAAGATCCTTTAGCTCTAAGGTCAGCTCCTAAAGAATGTAACATAAAATCAATTGCAATTTTTATTTTTTCAAAAGGGAACTCATTGAAAATCTTGTTGAAAAGTTCGTAAGATTCTTGAGGATTACCGGTAACTTCACGATAAAGATCTCTTAAAGCTGTAGGAGATCCTAGTTCCTTGGAAAATTCTTGAGCTTGAATGTTAATGTTTTTGCCGGCTAATATCTCTCTACCTTTAGTATCTTGAAGGATGTCTTTGGCTTTTTTAACTTTTTGAGCAAGTGATTTTGATGTATTTTGAAGTAGATAATCTAATGCTTCATCGGCAAGAGTCGGATCAGGATAAAATTCTAGGACTTTCTTTAAAATTTGTTCGGGAGTGTCTGCGTTAGATAAATATTTTTTTAAAGCAGATAATGCTCTAAGATCCATTTCGGGATTGTCATGAAAAAATTCTTCTGTTGATGTTTGTGCATCATCTATATCTGCAATTAACTCTTCTTCGTCAACTTCTTCTTTATGATGAGCAGCTTCTTTTTTTCTAAACTTGTTTAATTCATCTAATGTTTTAAATTCGTTGGTCATCTTGCCTAAAACAAAAGATGCGTCTTGAGCCCACTCTTTTAGATTGCGTTGTGTTGATACTTGTGTCATAGATCTTAATTTAGCATTTGCTTGAGCTGCTTTTTGTGCTTTTGCTATAGCAGAAGATTTGAATATTTGTTGTGTAGATTGTATTTTATCTGACATAAGTTCCTATGATAGCTGTACTCTTCCTAGTGGTTGTATGCGTATTTCCGGCACAATCTCTTGAGCTGATACTACCGCAAGATCAGGGAAATCTTTTTCAATTAGTTTTCTTACAAATCTTCTTACATCAATAGCTGTTAAAAGAACAGGGGGTTGGGCTCCTGATGGAGTTGGTGTTATAATATTTCTCATTGTCTGAATGATTAATTGGGCAGAATCTGGATCTAGTGCTAAATATGAGCCTGCTGATGTTTGTTTGATAGCTCCTCTTACCATATCTTCTATCTCAGGATCTAATAGATAAACAGATAAAGTGGATTGTCCTAGAGAATATTTGTAACTTATATATCTTTTTAAAGAAGATCTAATGTATTCGGTTAATAGTACTGTATCTTTTTCTGTTTGGGCCCATTCACTTAAAGATTCTAAGATTGTTCTTAAATCTTTTATAGAAACTTGTTCTTGGATCAGTCTTTTGAAAATTTCAGTAAGTTTTTGCAATGGCACAAGTCTTGATACTTCTTTAGTAAGATCAGGATATGATTTTTCTAAAAATTCTAATATGCCTCTTATCTCTTGTATACCTATAAATTCGCTAGCATATTGTTTGAAGAATCTAGAAAGATGCAAAATCATTACTTGTGGAGGTGTCCAATATTTAATTTTAGCTTTGTCTAATACATTTTTATAAGTTTGATCTACCCATAACGTAGGCATTCCTAAAGAACTTTTAGTGCTTGTAAATGGAATATTATAACGCCTTAACATCTCTTCACTTTCGGATGTTAGAAGATGGTTGATAAGAACTCTTCCTTTTGTGATAGGTACTTCATTTAGATGAATAGCATATTCATCTAACCCTAAAGTGGGGGAATCTGTCCTTGTATGGACACCAGGAAAACGAACTCCTAAATCTTGATAAAGGGCATGACGCATTTTAGGAATCATATTGTCAATAAAAGTGTTTCCGTGTTTGTCTTTTTTAATCGTTTCAGATAGTTTTTTACCGATCTCTAATACCACTGGTAAAGTTAGCGTATAGTCTTCTTTTCCAATACCTGATACTGCATGTCCTGTAACATCTTCCATTGCTCCCATGCCTGGAGCTTTTCCTGCGGTTTTTTTTGCTGATTGTATGATGACGAACCCTATAATTCCTATTATTGTTGAAAGTATGATGAAAGGTACTGGAGGAAATCCAGGAACACCAGCCATGAGCAGAAGCACTCCAGCTCCAATTAAAAGGGCTTTCGGTTGTTTTAATACCTGAGTAGCTATCTCTTTACCAAGATTGTCATCTTGTTTTTCGGAAGCTACTCGTGTTGTGATAATACCGGCTGTGATAGCTATCATAATCGAAGGTATTTGAGAAACCAAACCATCACCAATTGATAATATAGAATATATTTTTGCAGCTTGACCAGCACCCATATTATGGACAAACATACCTATTAAAAGACCACCAACTACGTTGATAATAGTTATTACAATACCTGCTATGGCATCTCCTTTTACGAACTTCATAGCTCCGTCCATAGCTCCGTAGAGTTGGCTTTCTTTATTTAATAAAAGCCTGTGTAATCTTGCTTGGTTCTGGTCTATGATACCGGCTCTAAGGTCAGCGTCAATACTCATCTGTTTTCCTGGCATGGCATCTAATGTAAAACGGGCTGCTACTTCAGCGACACGCTCGGCACCTTTAGTTACAACGATAAACTGTACAATAGTAATAATTAAAAATACGACACCACCAACGATGTAACTGCCTCCAACTACAAAGTGACCAAAAGCTGCAATAATCTTACCTGCATTGGCATGAAGCAAAATCTGTCTTGTTGACGAAATGTTAACTCCAAGGCGGTATAGTGTTGTTAACAGTAACAAAGAAGGGAAAACTGTTAGATGAACAGCTTTTTGTATATAAAGAGCTACGAATAAAATACATGTAGATGCAGTAAGGTTAATAGCAATTAATACGTCGATAACATGAGGAGGAACAGGAAAAATAAGCATCATGATAATACAGATAACAGCAAAAGCTAAAATAAGATCACTTGATCTTGTTATCGCAGCTAAAGCTCTTTCTCCTCCTAAAAAACGAGTTAGGTTGTTTAGTATTTTATTCATGTGAAAATCTCCAACGCTTTTTCCTCTTTTTCTAATGTTGCTATCCACTTTAATATTTCTGCAATAGCTTTATATGTCTCTTCGGGTATGTAGTCAGATATGTTGCCTTTATAATACAGAATCCTTGCTAATTCTACATTGCGCATAATAGGTTTTTTTTCTTCCATAGCTACTTGTATAATTTTTTGAGCAATATTATTACATCCCATAGTAAGTATTATCGGTACAACATCTTTTTCATTTTCAAAACCAATAGCTACTGCAATATGTGTCGGATTTGTAATAATCGCTTTGGCTCTTCTTGCAGCAGATGGTCCCGCACTATAAGCGATCTCTCTTGCTCTTTCTTTCCTTTTTCCTTTAATTAAGGGATCTCCTTCAGTATCTTTATATTCTTGTTTTACTTCAAACTTTTCCATCATCATTTCTTTAGCAAATGTCTTTTTTTGGAAAGCTAAGTCGAAAATTGCTACAGCTAAAAAAAATATTCCTACTTCAATACTTATTTTTTTTAAGAAAGTCTGTAGAACTTGAGAACTTGTAATGACGTCAACAGAAGATGTTCCAATAACATCAGGAAGCATTTTCCAGATAGCAACTCCTA